>JGI24021J15306_10006331_pt1 | contig 14229 bp, 5 predicted proteins | sample Ectturendosymbi1_FD_15306 | JGI IMG/M metagenome (IMG submission 15306) | reverse complement strand
CGCGCTTCGCACCTCGTGTATAAATTCGATAAACAAATTGCGAGGTGCAACAATTCTCATATAAAGATCCTTAATTTGTTTGAATTCCCACACGTGTTAACTGCTTAAGCATCAAAACCGAAAAGTGCAAATGACGGATTAGCCGAACAAAACGCTTCTCAGGGATAGAAAGAGGTGACGAATCGAGCGAATTGACGAATTAGACGAACAGAAATGTACACAAAAGATAGGAATTCTGCTGGGACCGACGAAAAAGAAACGAATTGAGCGATTTGACGAATTAAACGATGACGAATTAGAGAAATTGTTGGAAACTACAATGAGCGCATTTAATCTCACGAAGCGTATTACCAGCACTGTTGCGCATTCTACAGGATATCTTTATTCTAATATTTCGCTAATGCAATTATATTTCTTCAACATGTGTTACAAAGTTTAAGAAGTTGTAAAAACTTTTAACCAAGGCATTAACCAAACACAGCCCGCAGCCATTGACTTCCAAGACCACAGGGTAATATTATTCAACCCTGACAAGTCACGCTTGGCTGCGCCATCCATTGAAACGTTTACAAAATGCCCTGAGAGTAATCAGAATTTTTTGATCCAAATTACAGTCCAATCACCATATGCACGCAGTTCTGTCTTCATTAGAGAAGATGTGCATCTGCTTTTTTGGTAGAAATAGATATACAACTTCACAATTACGACGGAATTTACTTTCTGCGTTTGTCAAATTCTGTTCATTTACCTTACGTCAGTAAAACTCTGCTGTACTCCCCTCGCGGAAAAAGTGCGAACCTCCACGTGATGATTGCACGCTGTCGGATGTGTTTGAAACCGTATCTATCTAGGGCAGTGGTTCTCAAACTTTTCTGCTCGTTGACCCCCAATTACAGTATACAATTTTCTGTAGACCCCGTGGCCTAGCCCAACCGTTACTAATACAAGGAAAGTATGTGTCAAAATAAATTTGAGTGCTCTTTACTTAAAATGCATGATAAAATAACACACAATCCGAAAATATGTTTAGAACTTAGGGGCTATTCAGTGACCCCCATTCGACCCCGTGACTATTTATCGACCCCTTGGATGGTCCAATTGACCCCTAGGGGTCGATACCGACCACTTTGAGAACCATCGATCTAGGGGAAGTTTCTTTCAGGAAATTTATTTGGTCGTTACCGCTACGGTTACTTTATTCCGTTGAATATGGGCAGATGATGTTGAAACTGAAAACGCGTATGTTGAAGTTTTGTTAACTTCGATGAAAGCCAACTGATGAGTTATCGTAACTCGGTCACAAATGGCCTCAGTAAAACTGCACCAACCGGAAAGCTAAGCGTTGGGTACTTTATCAAATATGCACCTGATTAAGGATTGTGCGCACATTGCTTCATAATCCTCGACCTCAATGCGCAGATCATCTGCTTTCGACACCTTCTTATCGTCGCTCATCTCCTCCACAAGATGGAGACATCGAGCAAGCTCGACTCGATCGGTCGACTTTATTTCATCGAGGAGTTGAGCGAGATAGTTGTCGTATTCGCGCTTTATCTCACGCAAAACTTCACCGAAAATGCTTGAGTCGACTGTGAGATCGTTCCAAATTTCTGCGTACAGCTACAAGACAGAGATTAGCTGAGGTGGTAATAGTGTATTCGAGATTCAAACGTAAACTACGAGCAACTACAGCGATGTCGCGATCACGAACACGTTCACGCCAAAGCATTGTGAGAGCCAAAAGACTTGGCCGTAGGTGAAGAATGCGCTTTTCAAGTCACCTGAAGTCGTTCGAAACTTGGTCCAATCACCGGCTCCTGCGACCGCAACTCAAGCAATCTGTCGACAAGCTTGTGCTCCAAGTGTTCAACAGCCAGGTGGCCGTCAAGGACATTTTGCTCAAGCGTATCCGAACTGAAACAAGGAATATATGCTGAGGCCAAACTACAGCAGACGTCTGGATCATCAACAGCAGGAATTATTAAGTTAAGCTTGGTAGGAGCGAGTTCTTTTTTGAAGACCGCTCCATTTTTCAAACAAAAAGGTCGCTCCTTTTCTAAACCTCAAACGCTACTCACTCCGTTTTTTAATGGTTGTGAAACAGGTTATGAACGCGGTGTATTCTGTGCTTGAACAGTCCATGATTAATGATTGAGCATCATACAGCAGCATGTAGTGTAGATGTGGCCGACATGCGTCTTGGAAGACAGTAGAATTTTTTTGTAATCTCGCAACACGTGCCTATGTCTTGTCTGTTGTTGCGTCGCATAAGTGACAAACAGTCGCCTGCCCGCGTAGTGAAACAGTCATTTATGCAGGTGTAGCTTGTAAGTTTCGTTGGTGATGGTATTCAACTGCTGTGCGGTGGAATCAACTGTAATGAGTGACGTAATATGTTTATTTTAGATTTTGTTCTAATTTGTGAGGTACGTATATACAGTTTTTTAAGGTGCTTTAGGGACCCGATTCGGGTCCCTAGAATTGAAAATCAGGTCCCTAGAATCAGAGAAAATCGGGTCCTTAGAATATCCCAACAATGGCTATTGCAACTTGTGCAAAGTGTTTGCTTTTTCGTTGATTCAGTGTTCGTTTTAATGAAAAAAAAAATGAAATGATTTATTCAATTATTTGTTGGAGGTTGAAGTTCACTGCTATTGGAATTCGTAAAGCCGATTTTTTGTATTCTTACGAAAATCAGTTTGAGCCTTTGGTCAATAAAATTTGTATTACAAATGAAACCAGTTTTTTTCAGCGAGGAGCGGTAGTTGGAGCGTGAGCGCATTTCCGTTTTTAAAATGAAAAACGTTAGTATGAACACCAGTTTATTTTTCAACGAAGAGTGTGAGTGGTGTCCACTGTATGTATTTTCAAATTTGCGGGTGGTGTAAGCTGAAGTAACCGTTGAACTGGGATCAAGGCAACGAATGCAGCAGGTTCGCAGCAGTCCGAAAAAATTTCGATCATGGCGATCGGTTCTTATTGCTGATCGGCGCATGAGCCGAACATGCAATAAACACGTCTCATGGATCAAGGTTTCATTTGAGGAATTCACCGTAGAAACTGAAGGTAAACATTTGACGGCAAAGCCATTTTTTGCAATCCTATGTAAGCACCTAAATTTTTTTGCGCAGTGTTTTTCGCTCAGACACAGGGGTGTGCAGTGATGAAAAAATAAGTGTGGGAACGTCTGCTCGCCCAAATATAACAAAATTGAATACTAAAATTATCCCCATTTTTTTCCGGGAGTGTGCTAATTCTACGAACAAAAGTGCTTAATTCACTGCACTGAACTATCCCAAACCGACAGCCTTACCAACATTCCTACAGGTTAAAAATGATCTTATTCCGCGTTCGTATTTTTGTGTGGTACACGGTTAGACCACTGGCCAGGTGAGATGTTCATAAACGTCCACATTAGTCTCCTACTAATCGGTGTACGTGATACCTCAAATATTATTCCTTCAATTCCGCAAACTACACACAAAATACGGAGTTTGTCGGATTAGCAGAGAGCACAGTTAATTTAAAAGCGGAAGCTTGCTTTAGATAGACCTCACGTTGAAGGTTGAAGCTAACTACTATTGAAAAAGGTGTTGGACGAAACTTCCTCGAAACGGTTCGTGCATCAAACGTTTCACTATTTCCAGTGGCGACTCTAGAATGAAAAAACTGGGGGGCCAGTGCAGGGCCAAGGAAAAAAGTAGGGGGGAGCAACATAAATGTCTCTCCTGCATGGTGATTTTCCGTTGTAATGAAGATTGATTTGCTATGATCAACCCTATCAAACCCAACATAGGCTTGTGAGTATCGTCAGAATCGTCGCCAGAAAGTCTTCAAATCGTTTAAAATTTTGATGGCTGAAAGTTATCTGCTGTATATGTCAATCAAACGAACTTGAACGTGAAATTAAGCACAAAACTGGGGGGCCAAACACGGGGCCAAAAATCTGGATTAAACGAAGACCAAAATCTGGCTTTAAACGAAGACCACAGTTAACGACGGACGCTTCGATGATCATGTGAGTATCGACAGCAAGAACCCACACATCTTTTGGGAGAAACATTTACCAGAAAGGTTTACGGTGGAAAGCACCAACAATGTGAGAGCGCGCGCTTATAGCACAGAACTGTGCTAAGAATGAAAGCTGATCACGTAAGCGTCTCACATCCGAACTACTATTGGGTACAGACAAATATACCTATAATCTGGTGGTCCTTAAGGTTTGTGTCAATATCAACAGGGGGTACTCAGAAACGATTTTAGGGGTACTGAGTTGAGTAACTGATATTTTAAAACCTTAGGACAACTGGAGTCACTGAGGACTTTTGGCAAACATATGCATCCTAAAATTGGGATAGTTCAAAAGAGGTGAGGGAACGCGTTCCCAAATCAGGGAACGCCATTCCTGACCCACTAAAACCCTGATAAGAAACCACAAGGAATAACTTACTACTTTATAACGCTGGTTTTGAAGTCGAGCATTTTTTGAAACTGATCCTTTCGAGTCACACCAGCGAGATGGGTGGTGACGAATTTCTGTCTTTCAGTTTTTTTTGGAAAGTCTTCGTCACCTCTTCGCACTGAAGGAGGAATCAACACGGGATCGCTTGTGCAGGGCAGCATGATCTCAGGAAGTTTCAGTTCTTCCGTGTAGACCTAGAAAGTAAGTTTGCCGAGTTGCAAAGAGTAAATTGCATGAATGATCTTAAAGTATCTTAATAGGATGTGCTTGCGGTGAAAAGCGACATCTTGTGTAAGATTACAGCGATGGTCAGTCAGTGCTAAAAAAACATTGAACGTTTCAATCTTCTGCGATGCTGTATTTGCTTTGTTGTAGCATTGTCTTTAACTCATCAGCGCGGCCTCTCAATCTTACAATTTCTTACTCCTCAAAACAGAAGATATTTGCTACCACAACACACTGCCTCAGTTGTGCGATCACTGATACGGTACAGATCTACTTTTATTCCGAAACAAATTGAACTTCGATCTCGCGGCACCGCTCATGTGAAAATCATCTTATAATTGTCAATGGTCCAGGCGTGCATGCGATTTCTTCAATACTGACTCAGTTCTACCTTGCTTGATGGAAGCTTGGCTTCCGGAAGAGTTTTTTTGTCAAACGAATATTGACTTGCATCAGCAGGCAAGTGGACATTGCTGCTTGTGACGCTGTAGTAGGACTGAGCTCTTTCCCGAATCAGGTTCTCCATTTCATCCATCAGCGTTTTTTCCAAGTTCGTGTCGATCTTAGATTCGCCGTACTGTCAAGCAATGTAATCACATGAAACGTTATCAACCACAGCAACAAAAATCCACGGTCCTTCAGTGAGCAAACTGACTTAGTAATAAAACGTGATCTTCAATTTTCAAGTAAGCACGTTAAAGTTGGTTCAAAGGTGCCGCTTCAAATCAAAGAAACATTTCAACAACCAAGATATTTTTATTGTAATTCACAAGCGCAGAAATAATGAGCTGAAAAATGATTTCCCGAAAACAAGTACCTGCATGAAGCATTTCTATCTTTGATCAGTTTTTACGCGCACCTTAAATACGTGTTTAGAAACTTCTTGAAGCAGCATTGTAAAGAAAGTTACCATCAAAAGTAAAGACGAAAAGAACTTCACTATATTTTTCACGAAATAAGCCAGATTCAGAAACAAATCCAAACCTTACAACACGTCGGGGAGACGGACATAGACTATAGTGTATGATCTTTTTCACCCAGACAAGAACAAAACAATGATTACTAATTTTTAATTCCTGTAAGAATCGTTCAGTCGTTTTGGTGTGTTGCAACAGCAAAAAACACCGCATGATGAAAATGCATTGTCTTGATAAAAAAACAGTCCTTCATTCAATTTTAGTAGTTTTTTAAACCTTGACGACGTTATGGTGGTTTTAGTGTTAGTTCGCAACAGTAACTAAGGAGTTTCTTTAGCAAAACGTGAGCCAATAACGTTAGGTAAATCAACTTAGGTTTCTGCCAGAGCCAAAAAATTACAGTTCAGTTAAAGACGCACTTTTCCTGGAAAAATTAGCCGGGGAAGTGGTGCACTATTTCCAAGTAGAGGAATAGCAGCACTCGTTCCAGAGCTGAAGTCCAACAATGCATTTTTCATCGAATCATATCTGTCTTGATCTACGCTAGAATCTTCATCGTCGTTTCCCAGATCCCGAAGTGCTGAGCTTTTCCAAAACGAACGCCTTCTTTTTTGCTTTGCCGCAATGATTTTGGAAGCACTTGGAAAAAAGTATACAAACTGTAGAGAGCTACCATAAGTGAGAGAAAGCAGGGAGGGGGCGACAGCATCACACCCAGAAGTTACAAAAACAACGAAGTTTCAAGACAAAATAGTATTTTCATGTCAAGACCATCTACTAGGTCCGCAACCAGGGGGCGGAAACTGAGCAATTGCCTTCCCAGAAATTTTCGAAAACATCTTTTCAAATCATGCTTAGTTGTTGGGTAAAACAAGTTATATTCATTTTTTCCCCCTCCGAAAATAGTACAACAAGTTACAATTATTTTATCCCCCTGATAATATCAGCAAATTGCACCCCTGCCATCTACCAACAAAAGGAAAATAATCGCGACCAAAACTAAAAGCCTCGAGGTTCTACAGAAATGGGGGCAAAACGAAAAAGCTGAGCGTGTAAGCACTGGCACTTAGTTTTTATCATTAAAAAAACTCAAGACAGAATCCAAAAAATATTGAGGCAATGGTATTGTCAATAACAGGTCACGATTGTTTTAATCAGCACCGGGTTTGATTTCGGCGACGACAGAAGTAACATTGTCTTCAATGTATGCAAGATGTGCTTTTTGGTTTGCAATTTACAGAAATACATCTAGCGGCATATATCAACTTTGGATACGTGACTATACACATTTGTATGAGCGACAAGACTTATTTACTCAGGCCTCCCAGTCCCCCCACGCGTTTTTTTCGGTCTAGTTGGAAGTCATCGCAGCACTATCTTATGACCTTACCGTGATGGCGCCATTCATGCGTGTAACCTTTATGCTTGTGCTTCATCAAAGTAATTGTGTTAGCGACATCAATCTTTTTTTGCTACCGCTGCATTCTATCTGGTGTTCTTTCATGGGTTTGTTGTGTGTTCCGTGTTACTGCCACGCATACTTAAGTCTATTGCGTTGCGTGTGAGAATGAAGACGTTATAAAATACAATGCTGTTTCAGGCAAAAATCTCTGATAAAATAGTAAAGAGTCTGATGCCTCATTAAGTCAGCATCTCCACCATAAGCGTCAGAAAGTTTCGTGCTGGAGTGGAAAACAGGTTCACGCGCAGCACCACTCCTCGTGTATATCGAATGCAAGTTGCTGCAGCGGTCTACATATAAAAGCACACTGTTTTCATTTTTGTAGGACCTAAAGCAAAACAGTTTAAGTATAGTCCTTCCAATCCACCGTGCTTTATCAAATATAAAGCATTGATCTACTAATTCAGAGTATTTGGCGGGTGATGGCATCGCTATTGAATGACCATTTTTTTTCAGCTGCTTATACTTTTTTCAGGTAGTTTTTAAATATGCCGGAGATTCGATACAAGTTCTATTAGTAATTTTTTTTGTAGCAACAGAACGTTACCGCACTGTAACCATGAAGATGAAACTGACTGAGAAAGAATTATATCTCAGGACGCAGAAAGAAACTTCACAAGCCAAAGTAAACCCACTAACTTGTGTTGTATTTAACTCAAAATGAAGAAAATAACTAAGGTTATATGTAACTTGTTTGAAGTTACCGAATCAAACCTGGAAAAAACACAACAAGAACCATGATCTTCCATCACCAAGCGAATTAAGCACCTGCAGTGGACACGTTCGTTTATGCAGAAGAAAACCTGTGCAATTTATACCTACTGTTTTGGAAATCAAATGCCAGAATTTGTAATTTGCGGTTTTCGTTCATATGAAAACCAACTCTGATAAGTTGGTTCACTATAACTCCGCAAGGAAACGTTTTGGTCTCGTCTCGCACATCCATCAAAATACATTTTGCAAAAGAGTACTTTGGGACGAACTCTTCTTTTGGCAGCCAGTGTTGCATTGAACGTGCACAAATCGCAGGCACGTAGACGTGCCACTTGCGCAGACCGTTCGAAAATTCAGCACTGGACAGAAACTCGATGTTTTCGAAGACTAAAACATACAACGTCCTTATGCCTTGACTGGTGTGTTTTAACCTTTTCAGCTACAATCTGCACATTGCAGGGTAAACCAAACATCGTCAACCAGGTAAGTCAACAAGAATTGTTGCCAGTTTGCTGCAATGCCATTTTAGTTAATTACGGGCACTTTACACAGTAGCGCAGATGCAGTGTACCACGTTAATTACCATAAATGTACAAACCTTTCACCAATATATTGATCCAAAACAGCACTATGGAAAAACGCAGAAACGAACCCATCGCACCGAAGCAACGTCCGGCCGGTTAAAACTTTTTTTGTTGTACTAAAACAATTCAAACAACTGCACATAGATAACTTTGGATGCATGGGAAATTAGTTTCTACAAATTTATCGTATTATTTGCGTGTATTCCTGGTATTTGCATTTGTTGTTTTTCCATAACCGGCTCTTGCTAAATTCAATGCGGTACTTGCCATTATCTAAATACAATGGAAGAAAGTGTTTTCCCCGAAGACAATCTATTGTTTTAATATTTCCGGGGCTGCATAACCACCACAAGCTTTTGCCAAATTGGCAACACTGGTTTGGCGAAGCAATAAGCAAAGAAATGGCATCATTCGTAGTTTTTGCCAGTCAAACAGCCCCATCACCAATTTCAACTTCAGTTTTTTTGTGCTTTTCAAAACAAGAAGTTAAACATCGTTGACGGAGAAGATAACCACTTTACGCTAGCAGTGGAGGAACCATTTTTAAAGTAGCGGGGGAAGAAGTGCACGTTAAAAAACTATGGAAAATTTTTGTGGTTTGAATAGGCAACTGTAATGTCACAAGCATTGAAATATTACGTCATTAATATTTGTCAGAATGTTTTGGCAATTTTATGTCATGTTTTATTAGTAGGTAAACCAATTTTTTGACCTAAAAACTCGCAATTTTGACTTCATAATTTACAAATTTTGACTTTATTTTGACCTATCAATTTTCAGTGTTTTCAGTAGAAATGTGCAATGCAAAGCATATTCATATATAGTATTAGAAAACAAACTGATACGTTTAAAATGAAACAAAAAGTAGTATCTGCAAAATCTGGTACAGCATGTTTCAAAAATGTCTTTCTATTTTCAGTTTCATGAAACGAACCTCGTTGATGCTTTGCTCTGGAGGATGTGCTTCCACCACAAACCACGATGTGCTTCCACCACAAACCGTTTGTCACTTTTCACTAAGCAGCCACAGAATTTGCAAAATATTTCACCCTTACGTGTTGAGGTAAACTCAGAAACATATTCACGCAGTATATTTTGAAATTTTGAAGAATTCGGTTGTTTTAACCTTAGGCATGATGTGTTGATAAGTACATTACTAACGACAGTAGAGTCAAATCTGCGAATCTCCATAAAGCTAAAACACTATATATGCATAATGGATTGAGCAGTTGCCAAACCAAGTATGGTAAGACCACGTTTCTTGCATTGCCATGCCCAGTTTATTTAATATTCAAATCATCCAGTAGTGGGCTGCACAAAAACATTACCTCGGAAGTCGCAACAAACCCATTAGTATTTCAGAATTGCAACTAAACTTGCAAAAACATATCAAAATCTGTTGTTGTAACTTAGCGATGACGTGAAAAAAACTGCTGCAAGAAAATTTTGACCTAACAATGAATTTTGACATTTTTTTGACCTAATAACTTTGGAATGGCTCATGGTATCAGCGTGAAATTTGGTTTTCGGACGTTTCATAAACTTTTGAAAAAGTAGAAAAAATTTGACTTTTGGTTATCTTATTTATAAGCCCTCAATAACCCCTTTCTATCTACACTACACTGACATGAGCACAAAAATGTAACTAGTTGTTCTTAGTGTTACGCAAAATTAATTCACTAGTAAGTACACAAATGCTACATGCACAAAGCTAAATTTGAAATTTAAAAGTGGGGGGCCAGCTTCCCCAGAAAAAAAATTAGGGCAGAGGAACTGCGGGGCAACATAGGCCTAGACCCCTTAATTTTTTACTCTGCTCTGCTTAAAAAAATATTACTTTTTCTGCTGCCCTGCCTTAAAAAACATCAGATTACTTTTTTGCAAAAATCAGCAGTATCTATGGTGTTCTTTGCAGGAAGACATGCACAAACCAAGTACATCAATCATTGTGTTTTTTACTGAAATGTTGAGTACCTCTGAAACAATATTTGGTGGCAAATCTATTTAGCTAAATCCAAACCACAATGGACTCACTGGTAGATTGAAAACTCCTACATGCAAACAAGTTTTTGTATAGGAGTGAATAAGTATAAAAAATATTTCAGACAAATCTGCAAAACTATTTGAAGCCATTATGAAAGGCGTTTAGTTCTTACAATTTATACCTTTTAATCCTGGTTGGATTCAAGTGACCTGAGGCATAATCACTGATTTCACGACGATGAGCATTAAAACTTGTTTCAAGCAGTTCACGAATGCTGGAAGGTCGAGTTGAATTAACCTTTTCTGCCATGTTCTTCTTAAGCGTATCATAAACATGAACAAATTCTTAAGCAAATAATCAGTAGCATTATCAAAAATTTAAATTTTCAGGTAAAGCTTTACTGTCCTCATATAAGTCTGCAGACAAAATGTTGTTGATACAAAAATAATCAACATGCTGTAATGCTAGATCGCAATGAAGAAACTATTCAATTTTTGTGTACTTAAGTGTATTTGCATTTGTCTGAGTTTTCCATTTTGTAGTCAGCAATTTCTGCATGACCATGAAATGAATCAGCCCGACATAAGTACAGTAAATAATTAGCTGAAAAAAGCTTTTATTACATCATTTCATTAATCATTATTTAAATTCAGAAAATCTAGTAGATGGTTGGGTAACCAGTATATCTTTCAAACCTAAATGTATGATTTCAACTTGTGATGAGCAAGCTTACTGTATTTGTGCTAACTTTTGTGGCTTGAAAACATCTTTGAAAGTAAATTTTTCTCCTTGTGTGCTCTACCTATTGGAGTATTTTCTCCATCTTCTCATGCTTTGTGTGGAACAACTAAGAATAGGTCCTCACTAAAATTTTAGCATTGTTATTGGTATATACAAATCTGTCTATTTGTTTTATAGTTTCACAGTTAAAGCGGATCATTACAGCCCAAACAAAGGCTTCAGTTGGTAAATCTGCTATTTTGCAGCATTGTTTTCAAATCTAAATGTACCTAATTTCAAGAGAAAAAGTTTACAGCCAGTATCTAATAGATAGATCTGTATTGGTACATAGCCTAATATCTGTCCTCTAAATGCCAAGTACATAAATATACATAAGCTGGTTAAAAGTGTTAAAAAATTAATGTCATTCTCAAACCAATATCTAACAATCTTTTGGCATTATCTTTCTCACATTTGTGAACGCAAATTCCCAATGGAAACTATTTGCCAATCAATGGCATAAACATTACACAACAACTATTGGTTTGATATTAACTAAAGAAAAACACACTTTACCAGCATGTCAATTGGCCAGCTAAAGATTCATCAGCAAAATAGTTCACTAAATAATTGTTTTTTAAAAGTTGATGTCTCTTCATTAGAAAATTTCTATGCTTTTGTTCAATGATGTGCATCTTCATCAAACTTTTTTATCTGATCACTTTAGTTGTCTGATGCTCAACAGATTTTTATTTTTTACCTCTTACATAATGCTTCTGAATCACAATGAACAAATGTAGTAGCTGCTGGTGGTTCAGTGTTTGTTCTTCTTCAGTATTGCATGCATGTACCTGATGAAACCTACTGTATGGTTTGTTACATCTTAGGATTTCTATATTTGTATGTTGTTTTACTAACCCTTATAATATAAACCATGTATCTAAGTCAAGTATATAGAGAAAATGAAGTTAGTCTATTTTAATAAGGTTATAGGTGCGACGATGCATAGTGTTACATGAAATCAATTTCTTTTTAAAAATTTGCTGGTTGATTCAAACTCCACCCGTGGGAGCTAGTTACTTGAATATAGGTAAGTGCAAGTTTAAATCATTGCAAAAAGATGAAAGTATAGCCCATTCATCTAATTCCTCAAAAGTTTACAGCAAACTTAGACCTAGTAACAATAGTAAATATAAGTGAAATCTAGGTAGCCTGAATCAAACAAACTTTCATGATGAATTTGTTGCAGTAAATCTTGGCACGTAATGAATTTAGTACAAACATGTTTTGCTGGCAGTTTCATAAAGCACAACATAAAACCTGTGTTTTAAAACATGAATATGCATCACAGCAGATATCGTAAACAGTTTTCAGTTGATATTACCAGAGTGAAAACAGCTTCACCCAATAATTGAAGCTGAAAATACTATGGTAAAAATTTTCTTACTGAAATCAAATTACACGTTTTTTCTGAACATATAATCAGACCAAGACGTTTTATATTTACTAGTTTCACATATTCCATCTGTTTCAAAAAGGTTTCAACCACTGTAAAACTCCGTTTATCAACGGTTGTCAAACGCAAAAACATACATTTTTTACACTAATATAACAATATTTTCTGCAACCAGATTAGTTTGCTACCACTGCATTGATACTGCTTGTTAAAATATATTTTTTTGTGGTGCACACTGGATGATAACAGGAATGACGCACACTTGCAAGCAATGGATTTGTAGGCAAATTGAATCCATAAATGAAATGGAATTAGACTAGCGCAGTGATGGTGAATGTTTTATAGACTGAATGGCTAATTGGCAACACTAAACTGACTTGTATATTCCAAAGTGCCAACACTGAAATTTAACCTGAATGGACCAACTGAGATTTTGGGTTAGAAAAAACAACTTATGCATAAAATCTTTTATCTCAAAAGAAATACACAATAACATAATCCCAACACTTTTAGTACATAGAATACATGATGCTTTCCCATTATGTGCAATCACTCCAAATTACTATCTAGGCCCCTTGGAATGATCTTCCTTTTTTTTCTATATTTTTTGCTACGCTCATTTTTTGGTGTTTCAAACTTGGAGTCAACAAAAACATAATTTTTAAAAATGAAGTACCTATCACCTATCCCTATGCAAAAATAGCTAGCACTAAAAAATAGATATACCCTGAATCAACAATGTACTGCAATGATTCTCAAAAATTGTCCAATTTTTCCACAAAGAACTCTAATGTCACCAGTCTCTCCAATGCTACTGTTGGTAAACTTCACCCTGTTTAATCAGTTATTGTGATGGAACAATGTGAAAATGTTGTCCTTGATTGCCTCATCCACAGTTTAGCTCAGTGGTTCTCAAACCTTTTCTATGCCACCCCTTCCTTAGTAGTTTTACTTTGTTTCAAGCCCCATGACTTTAAATAAAAGTTGTGAAAACAAACTGTGTAATTATTGGTAAATTTATTGACCAAACTTTGCATGTTGCAGAGCATGTAATGACTCACTCCTCCCTGGAAATGTATTGACACCCCCTGGGGAGGTGAACTCTCCAGTTAAGAACCACTGGTTCAGCTTGATGCAGGTAGAAAGCTTTACCATTAAAAACGCTTTAAGAATAAAGCGAAATATTTGGTTTAATGTTGCTTGTTAGTGTTTTGGCTCTACTCTTGTTCTTAGAAACAAAAATCATAACCTTCCTTGCATCCAAAACAAAAATGGTGTTACCAAAAATAATATTCAAGTAGCAGTAATATTACCAAAGGAGATAATCTCTGAAGTTACATACTGTGTAAGTAAGTGTTCCTAATTCAGCACTGGGAGAATTTCCCGATCTTGGGAGCAACCTAGCCTTGCATCCCTGTACCTTTCTTGAAATGAATTCTGTATTGGAGCGAAGGTGCACATGGCCACAGAGAGGGCTATGAGTGCCATAGGTTCACTACGACTGTATTTGATACACATGGCATGTACAAAATGTTTGGTTAGTCATTATGTCTTGCTTATGCATGCATTGATTTTCAGACTGGCATGTCCTATATGTAGTGTTGCAAACTCTCCGGTGGTGTTGCGTTGATTGTGTGATTCACCACGAACGGGATGTGCGTGAAGAACAACACCATACATATATGTGGCGCGAACAAGCAATAAT
>JGI24021J15306_10006328_pt1 | contig 14234 bp, 6 predicted proteins | sample Ectturendosymbi1_FD_15306 | JGI IMG/M metagenome (IMG submission 15306) | reverse complement strand
AGCCCCTCTACAAAATTTTTCGACCCTCTGGAAAAATGTGTTGGACATAGTTCAAAACTATGGGACATAGTTTAAAAGATTTGGGCCCCTCTCAGAACACTCTTTGCCCCATCTGGTGTCCCAAGCTGGTTGCGGGCCTAGTTCAACTCATTGGCTCGATCTACACTGCTATGTATTTCTCCAAGGGATAAATTTTCGTAACGTGCCTGCTCTTTCCAGATATGTAGTCTTTGTCTCGATGCGAATTGTGTCCAGTGTACATATCCAATCAATACTTTGTCTTTCTTTTTACGCCGATAAAGAATGCTTTTACCCATACTTCATCTTCCATCGTTATTTGTATAGGCCTTATCTTTATTCTTCTTTTTATCAATCTTGCCATAAGTGCTTGAGTACGTAGTTCTGGATTTAATTCCCTTAACGGAGTTTGTTCGGAATGCGCTCTGCAAATCGAAGTGTTTTCATTAATGGCCTTATGTTCACACAGCCCGAATGCCAATCTACCAAATGGTCGATAAAATCCATTTTTCCATAAAATCCATTTTTTTCATTTATATACAGTTTACCTTCATGTATACTTCCAGTAATAGTCATGTCGTTATAATTACTTTTAATTTTTAAATGACTTTGTAAGTTTGTCTGATCTTCATACATCGTTAGCAATGTTTTCAGCCACCATGTTATTTTATATATCGCGGTTTCGTTAGATTGTGTTATTTCCGGCCATTTTACCACATCATTTAAATCAGCACCATTTAAATACATCTTGTACAATATCGCAAGACCTAACTGCATCTTTGTCATANTTCTATAAAATTTATAGGTGTTGTTAAAGTTGCAATTAATTGCACATAGTCAACATCTTNATATGTTTTAAACAATTTCTTCCATGGGATTGNCCNNATCACTTTCCATATCTATTTCATAGATAAACGACGTAGTCTTATGTGTTTCATTCGTGTCAGTGTCCTCATTACATTTTGCAGTATACATGTTGTCAGTGGAAGTGCTTGCAACACTGCTCAGTGCGAAAGTCACCTGGCGAGAGCAGGCACAAGTAGGCGCTGCCTCCGCGACTTTTCCCTGACAAGAAAAAGAAATACGCAACTTCAGCTATACTGACTGTGAAAATGATTAGAATCACACAATAATTGCACCTTTTCACGATGAAAGGACAAATGTTTATTCAATTTGTTATTTTTGATCCCTAATTCGTTTTGCACATTTTATGATTATGATAGGGGAGGCACTGCCTCTCTTGCCTCCCCTGACGGCACGTCAGTCACTGCTCTCGATGGTGATTCGTGCAGCGGTGATCCTCGTATGATATCCATGTTCGGTCAACCATGACAGTAATTCAACTATTTATCAGAAAAACGTTTTTTCCTATACGTTTGTCCTTGTAGTGTTTTCAAAGGGCTTTTTTGGCTTTGAAATTAAACATTGAATAAATTGCTACTAGCGATGAAAAACGTTACATAAGTTTATAGTGGTTTTCAGACAAGGGCGTACGTAAGGGGTTTGGGGTTAACCCCCCTCTTGAGCTTGACATTTTACAAAAACTTTATTACCTGCGCAAAGGAAATTAATTGTTTTCGCATACCTTTTGCTTGTTAACTTGTCGACTTAATGCAAATACCACGGAATGAATTTACATGCAAATTTCAATGAATATTGCAAATGGGTCAAAAATTAATAATTAGGTTTTTGTGGGAATCTGGATTATTGTCTGCATCCAGAAACCATCACCACTTTTTGCAAACCTTTCGTCCACTACGCATGTTCAAGATTGTGTTCCGCGATAGTTCACTTTATCCGAAACAATTGTCTTTATTTTGTCTGATAATGCTGATCAGCGCAAGCGCTGACCGCATTATGGCTACATTACCAATTTCTGTAGCATACAAACTCAAAAAAAGCAGTTGTAACATAGAAGCATTCAGGCATATGATAATGTCTCAGCAGGGAAAAAGGAAAACTAAGTTTGCTGGATTTCTATATACAAAAAATTTTCTTATGTACTTTATGCGCATTCTCAATTCTTGCGCAGTTTAGCAGGATTCCATGTGCGCGCCAGCCAGTCCAGCCGCACACTTTCTATGCTCGACTGCCCGTATTCGACAAGACATCAGTGCAGCCTCGTTTTGCAGTTGTAAATTGCTCTGACGTAGTGATGAGTGTGTTTTATTCCCCTGTTTTAATGCCAACCCTGATCTTTTTGCAGTTATGAACTACTGTGTCGTAGAGTTGAGTTTATTTTCCGCCGATATCCAACTTGGAGCGCTGATAGTTTATATTCAGTTCAATGATACATAAAATAAGGGATTTCGTGCATAAAAATATGCCTATTATGTCAAACTTCGCCAAAACGTTGGTTTGGAAACATGACTATGACGTCAAATTGTGACGTCACAAACAGCGCACACCAAATACAAATGACCAACATATGCCACTGAATGAAAATCCTCCCCCATAAAAATTTTCTGCGTACGCCACTTTTTTCAGACACACAATGATATTTAGATCTTGAAGCTAAAGCTCAGCACTACATAAAGGTATTGACATTTCAACAACAGGCAAACTATGCTTGTGCTGAACGTCAACTTTAACGAGGAAACCCTGCCCTTGTGCTCCGAGTCCAAATACCTTGGAAAAAGTAGTGAAAGTCACGTATCGCCGACACTTCAAGCCACTTCGCAAAAGCTGACATCAAACCTCCTCACTCTTGAGGTGGATTGCTGGCTATGGCTGGGGCAACAACGCTGCGAACAACCACCTTAGTCCAGGTCCATTCAGCAGCACATTACTGCGCTCCTGCCTGGTGTCATAGTGCTCACATCCGCCTCGTTGGTCTTGCCATCAACGACGCCTTGCGAACTATGACTGGATGCCTGCGTCCCACACCTGGGGACAACATTTCTATCCTCACGGTCATCAACACTCCTGAGATTCGTCGCAAAGTATCCACACTGTCTCTAGCACATCGATTTAAAAAGTGTGGGAAACTGTGGGGCCGAAGAAAAAAGTAGGGGGCCTACATAAATGTCTATCTTGCATAGTGATTTTTCGTTGTTTTGAAGAAAGTTGCTATGATTGGCCCTATCAAACCGAGGATAGGCTTGTGATTTTCGTTAAATATGAACTAGCGTTACCATTCACTAGAGACACCTAAACGCCACTGTAGATGCAATCACACACGTGTTACTGCTGTATCGAATATTATGTGCTAACCATGCAATTTCCACAGCACTGCACGCATTGGCGTCGGAAGTGGGGGGAAAGCCCCTCCTGGATTTGGAAAATTTCAGCAAAAAACGTTGTTTTCTTAGTTTCGAGTGGGAAAAAACAAATTTCACCACTTTTGGCCACCCCTGGAAAAATTTTGGAAAAATCCCCGTGTGCCCCCCTGGAAAAAATCCTTCCGACGCCCATGACTGCACATGTAAAACGAAACCCCAATTTCTGCACACAATTGTGCCGACCCCACATGAACGAAAACAGCTCCACGAATATGAACACAATTCACATGAAAGGGAATAGGGAAATGGTTCCAACTACGAATTCCATCTTGACACAGAGATAAGTAGGCTGCTGATAGCTAACTAGTTTCGTCAAAATATTCTTACTACAATGCAAATTTTTTAAAAATAAACCATCTGCCAACGGATTAGTTACTACTGATGCTGACAAATCCGTTTTGGTGGTAGCTTGTGGACATTTTGTGATTGTGGCGTAACCGTAACAATGTTATGCAACTACTATTACTAGTATGACGCCCAGTACCAGATAAGGCTTTTAGGGGCCCTGAGGGAGGCACAATATTTCGAGGGCCCTTATCTTTTTAATAAAAAACAATGTCGCATCGTGCCCCCACAATACTCGTGTTCATCACGCGAAACAACACACTCTGCAGCATCAAATGATAAGGCTAGATACCCAATGCGAAAATGAAAACGTTTGTTCTATGTTTCCGTGGTAGTTCGCTCTCAGTACTCATCAACGACAAATGATTCAAATGTTGCTGTGACACTGATGACCTTAGTTCATTCTTTATACATTTCAGTTTCGAAAATGACCTTCTATTACTGCAGTTTGAGCACATTAAACAAAGATATATACGCAGAATAATATCAATTTTATAAAAAGTGGTATCACGTTTCTTTCCTGAATTAGGTGATGCATAAATGTTTCGTGCGACTCATCTTGCTGTTTTTCGTCGACGCACAACACAAAATTAGAGAATGGCTGGTGGTTGTGAAACATCAACATTGGCATCGCTTTCAATTACAGCTACACTGATTTGGTAACTAGACATTAACGTTATTTTGGCTTCGCTAGTTTTACCGCACTCTTTTTTATCTTCATCCAATGATAGCTTCTTACGTTTTATGTTAGTGATCAAGCTTGTCTCAAATCCATGTCAGCAAATGGCATCTTTTTCTCATTTTGATCATCTCATTTTTCTTGCTCTACTATGAGTTTCCTTTTAGCCGCTCCACTTTTGTATTGCCGTTGCATTTGGCCTGAACGTATGATATCCCTAATCTCAGGTACGAGGCACAGTGTATTCTCACAACACTCAAATGACAACTTCCACCACGAAGTTAGCCTTTCTGACTGAGGCATCTAGACTACCATCGTAACATGCTTTATACCCTACCAGGGCTCTTGCAAATGCAACTCCAAAAATCCCATAGAACCGTACCAAAAAAAATTTGTTTTACAGAAAAAATCCCTAAATCTGTGGTGGTGCCGCATAAAATCGGAGCGCCATGATAAGTGCTGAAAATAGAATCAAACTGATTTGCAAAACAAACTGAAATGATTCATTTTACACATTTTCAAATTTTACAAAATCCCTAAAAAGGGTCAAAAATTCCAATCATGGGACAAAATCCCGAAAACTGAGAGCACTGTACCCTCTTCTTTTCCTTTGTGTCATGCATAAGATGCCATACCATTCTTCTATGATGTCACAAGCGCCTGTAATGTGTTCTTCCTGTTGCACGCCTAGTCAGCATATATAGTGTCGTCATACTCTAAGCACGTTGGCTGCGTCCTGCGTTTGGTGAATCGTGCCGATTGTTGCGTGTGAATCTGGCGACAAAACTTGTAGTTGTTCGTGTTTGATAAGCACCTGTCGGCTGTTTGCGGCCCTGACGTGGACCATTATTTTTTAGCTTGATCGTCACTAACTGCTCAGGAGAAAGGTGTTTTTCAAGATTCAAAAAAATTAAAAATGAATTAAAGGGTCACAATATTCCAGGATAGGTTGTTCACTCTAAGTACTCGGTGCATGACAAGTGACAAAATTTGGCAGACAATTTTCAATGAATTCTTGAATTATTTTGTTATGAAGAAGGCCAGGAGAGGACAAAACCTTTTTAATTGTTTACTGTACTCTGTTCAGCCTTACTTACTTCGATGATTGCAGCTTTTTATTTCTTAATGCGTATTTCATCAATGACAATGCACTGGAAGTTTAAACCTCAAATCCTTTTGCGCGACGGTTTCGTTGCTTTCGATTCTTTGCAATCTGAAAAAGCAACAAACACGCGAATCGGGGTCTTGGGAGTTGCAACCATCTGGGTGCGTTTTACTTGGGTTTGTTTTGCCCATGTGTTCGAGATTTTTAACGTCATGGTAAGCGAGTCGTAACGTGGTCCTCACGCCCTCGTGCTCCAACCTACTGTATATATACTGCCACACATATGTGCAGTGCGCTTGGTCTTTAGGAAACTGTGGACCACAACTACGAAAAAGATGTGAAATTTAATGTAGGCCATATGTTTCGTCAAAAATTTAACCGTGACGATTTTGGTTGGTTCGCCTGTCGAAATTAATAATCGCATTCCCGCCAGCCAAGCACGACTTCCACAATTCCGTGTCGTTGAACGCTTTTGCGTCGAAAGTAGCAACAAGCGCAATGCTCTTGGGGCACTCTAAGGATTTACAAATTATTTGTTGATTGTACCTTTAGGAACGTCAACATCGTCATTTTCGGCTTAGCGCTTTTCGATTTTTCCTCGTAACGGTAAGAGTTGGGACTTCACAAGTGGATCAGCCTAGGGGCCTGCCGGGCCCCAATAGTTTCCTGAGCTCTCGTCGAAATGTGTATAGCTTGTCTTTATCGTAATCAGAATCAGCTGGCATGCTAAGAGTTACAAGTAGATTAATTGTTATACCGGCAGCTGGCTTGATTGCAGAAAAGCTCATGCGCACCTTTACTTTCCCGGGCCCCAATAATTACCGGCCCAGGTACGATCTACCTCTTGTACCACTTTCCCGTAGGCCCTGCTCATTTTTTTTTTCTAAACATCAGATCTATTGTCGTAACGTGTTAGGTTTCGTCGCTTCTCTAAAAGCACGCGCAGTAGCGTACATGCACTGGGAGCACTGGGTTCGCGTCCCACTGCGACGGTAATGAACTCGAAGTCGGAAAGTTCGCAACCCTGTTTGTGGTGAAGAAAATCTATAAAGCGTTTTGCGAACGTCCATTTGCAATACATCGTAAGCAACCTGAAAAGGATGAGCGAAGTGCCGAGGTTGCCGCCCGCCCCTGGAAAAATTCCTGCGGACGCCCATGTTTCACATAATTTCAATCCCATACTTTATTGCTCAGCATAGTCAACTGCAATTGCCAGGTGAACGCACGTTCACTTGACCTTGCAGTTTTCCTCACAACGCGTTTCTAGAACCAGGAGTTATAACATCACAAATCTTAACAACTTTTTTGTTCTAGGTGATTTTGCACAAACCGGAATGACCAAGTTGGCCACCATAACAAATATGCCTTTGTGTGAAAATTACTAAAACTCATCTATAATGTCTTATCGTGTGCACTAGTGTTTCCAAATGGGGAAAAGTTTTTGAAACTCTAGTTTTTTTGGTTTTAAAATAAATTTGATTTTGTGCGAAAAAACACTAAATATAATTTTGAAAATACTAATGTTCTTCAATGAGTAATTTATTAGTGAATTATTGATTAAGTTTAGCACCTTTTTTTATTGATTTTTATATTATTGACGCACGAAAGTCAAAGCATACTGTCATCAGTCTGTTTTTGAGTTTTGTGACAAATAGTCGTGTGGCTGAAAAAGCCCTCCTTGGTTCCACTGATGTGGGCCTGATGGTAAGTATTGCGTGGTACAGTTTTCAGAAGTTATGGAGCCTCTTTTATAACACCAAAACTATCTATTTCGTTTTTCACAATTTGTGATCGGATCTCTTCCTTTTTGTATGATTTGTATGATTAAAGATTTGGTCAAATTCGTCGCTAAAGAAAAGTCACTTATTTTCAAGAAAGTTATTTCAAACTGGAAATGAATGAATCGCTTCTGCAAAGATTGTGAGCTTGTAAATGAACTAACACATAACAGCTTGTAAATTAACTAACTGGTAACTACAGTGCCAGTATAGCTTACTGAAGAACTAGCTGATAAAAGACTAAAGTTACTAAAAAGCTAGCCGTTACTATGACGTAACCATGGCATTGTATTTATCAAACACGGAGGCACGTGCATACACGTTGTAGTGAACACACGCTTAGACACTTTTATATGCAAAATAAAGTCACGATCCATCTATGCAGCTCAGTTCAACGAAACTATAAACGGATAAATAACGAACGTCCTCAGTGGTCAGCGAGCACAATCCGCACACTCGCGCCTCATAATAATAGTTGAAAGCTCGAACTTGCTCATTCGACAGGTTACACGTGCCACTGTACAACTTCAGTGTTATCGGAATTGCTAATATGTGAATGCAACAGCAATCCCAGTTTTTTCAAAATAACCGGGTTTGTTGAATGAAAAAAAAACTGTGTTTGGGGGAAAACCAGGATTGGAAACACTAGTTGTATGTGCGGTGCCAAAACATGAAACGGCAACATAGCAATCAACAAAATTTGATGATTATAGTCACACAAGCAAATATAAAATCAATCACTATAAAATCGTCTATTTTCATCTGGCCCTGTTTCCGGAATGGGCTTAATGCTGCAGCATCAATACCACCCACCTTAATTCGGCCCTGTCTGTATGGACTGTTTCCTCTTTCATTGCGAGCGAGACACGCCTGATCTATTCCCTTACTGTTACGCGATACATTAATAAGCCAAGATAAATTCAAAATGTGGCATGTATCTGCAAGATCAGCACATTACTGATGCGCTCCTGCTATTTTCACCAGACACCTAAGGCCTGCTTTTTCACGTGAAGGCTGTATATGGCGCGTTTGTGTGCACGGAAAATACGTGATCATTACTTTGCACCTGGACCATGCGTTCCTACTTGCGTTAGTGCGACTTGAACGCCATGCTGCATCGCTAAGCGTATTTCAAATGCAGCAAGTGACGTATGCGTAATATCTACGCTGCGATACATCGTCAAATGAAACAATTCAAAACGCACATCATTCAACTTTTACTTTCTGCTTTAAAACATTTCTTAGCAATCTGAAAATTACATAACGCGGCGAAATAAAAACAAATGGAATCGCATGACGAGATACATATAATCCCGATACAAGTTAACAACGCATACAAACGTCACATCTTAATTTACTGTCTGTTTTCCACTCATTGGCCGATGACCTCAATTTTCGTGCCACATTCCAACGGACAAGCGCGCTTAAACAGTTAGTTGAAACAGTGTTGATCATCCAGCAGACTACAACGTACAACCTCCTTCAAAAATGGAACCCAGTCACGACTCTAAATTCACCAACAATTAGGCCATCAACTCTAAACCATGGTAGAAAATTATGAAACTGTCGAGGGGTACTCAATGAAACAACCTGGTTTACAATTTTTTTTCGGTGCCCCAGCGCTTTGATTTGTATGGGGTGCCGTTCGTAAAAAGTTATATCGGACACATTTAGCACAAATAAACTGCTAAATCAGACAGACTTAGTTAAATCGGAACAGATTTAGCTAGATCGGAATGGTAATGCATTTTTAGCGCTGAAGCGTGTCGAATCTGACGACCAGTTGTTTATTCTGCCAGCAAGCCTAGCATCAGCTACTGACGTTTTAAGACAATGCTCTTTTGTCATAATCTTCGTTTGTGCTCTAATCTTCCAGTCCTGCCTGCAGCAGTAATCCCGATCAACATTTGGACTGAATTTTCAAAAATCGGAATTATTGCAAGTTGCAATGTATTGCAAATACTTTTGCTAGGTAACACTGAAGCATGTTTAGAATGCAGCCTATCTCTATTTTGTGCTTTTACCTATGTGAATTTCTCCCATAGGCCCACACCTCGAATTTTGNAAAAGTCCTCGTGGGGCACAAGCAATATANATAGGACCAGCAACCGCCAATGGAGGACACTTTAAACCAGTCGCCCTAACCTTGTTTGGCAACAACATCNACAAATCTGAAACTTAGCGTAAAAATTTGCACCAAGACCATCACCGCAACTTTACTGGCATGCATCGTCTACAAGTCTGCACAAACCAATACGATAACAAAAAAGTACTGCAGACTTTAAAACACCTTGCTTTCAAAATGCCAGGGTTTTTAAAACATCACAATAGTTGCCAGGCTTGATGGCAAAGTAAACAACTGGTCGTCAGGGCCCACACGCTTCACCACGATTTATATCCATAGAAACGTTCCGATTCAAGTATATCTGTTCCGATTTAACTAAATCTGTTGCGATTTGATTAAATCTGTCTGATTTAGCAGTCTTTGTGCTAAAAGCGTCCGAAATAATTTTTCACGAACGGTGCCCCTTAATTCTGCATGAAGCTATTTGATATTTGCACGCCACTAAAATCAACTCAACCACGGAACAACCCATGTTAACCACTCAGTTTATCCATTCTTGATGCATACTTTTTGAGCCTGATTCGAAATGCTGCCATTCGGTGAACTTTCTCGAGAAACATGCTCACCACACTTCTCTAGCATGCACCAACTCAAAGATTCCCAACGAGTTTTTGAATAGAATTCAACAAAGGCTTCTCCGTTACCCAACAAATTTCATACACTTTTCAAATTATACCTGTACAAACGATCCTCATAAGGTCGCAATTTAGAAATGAACTCCCGCTTCTCTTTGCAGCACATATGACCAAAAATGGTTGATTTAGCAAAATGTGTTTTTGCCGAAGGCTAAAACTATTCATTCCCCCGAGTAAAAATAAAGATTTCACTACTGGAAAATATATGTTCTCCAATTACGGCGTGTTAATAAAGACAACTTTTGCAGTTGCCTTCGTATTTCCATGCAGCACCTTGTAGCACGAAGCTTCAGATCTTGTGCTTAGTTCAGAGGTAGCAACAAGTCGCAAAGTTTAGTAAACTTTCCTTCGTTTTAGGCCATTAATTTTCCGTAGAGGATCTGTTATTCATCTTCCTTCTGCAAATATGCAAATATGAGCAGATTTTATATCATGAGCAGCGTAATAACTATCCTTGATATAATACACTGCTCAAAAACAACCAATATATTTATAGCAAGACCAGTTCAGGTGTATAATTCTGATGTCTGTTCACATTAAAACTGCCCAGATTCCTGCAACTAAATGTATGTGCTTTGATAACGTTTTTGAAGGCAAATCAAGTGAAAACAGGGCGCATTAACTTAAATGAAAACCTTTTCAATACGTGTAACCACAGTCTGGGGGATGTTAATGTCACCATATACATACACACACATATATATACATATATATACAGTCAGACCGTTTATCCGAAGTCCAAAAACCGCAATACCCGTTATTCGGCACAAAACTGGAAGGAACGGATTTCTTTCAATGCATTTCACCCCTTTAATGCGGAAACCTCGCAGTCAGATTGNGACACGGAAGTTTAGGAANGGATATGTCAAANCAATAGAAAAAAACGCTAAACCGGATTACGCCAACTGTTATTTACTTGTTTATTAAATCACAATGGAAGTGTGAATGTNAATTCTCTACGCACTAGGAATGTAACCGTGGCAGAACTTGAAGAACACAGTTAGGTCTCTTGTACAGTTCTTTTTCGCGTTTAATCTCATTCTGAATGCGTACTAGCATGCGTATATCGATCGTATCTGCTAATGTACAAACAAACAAAAGAAAAACTATGAGTGTTTCATTTAAGCATGTACCACATGCAGTCTACATATTTGCTTAAATTGGCATTTCGTCTGAGTCTACAGTTTTTTTTTGTTCCCCATTGAGCGTACGCTTAGGAGAGTACTAACTGTACTGCACATCGTCATCTTTGTATGCATTGCTGGCATTTGCTCTGGAAAGAATTTCGCTCTTTATACTTTCGATTCCGATTAACATTATTTGACGAAACAAAGGAGTCCGGATAAACGAGGTCCGACTGTATCAAATTGTTTGAAAATGCGTCTTTGCGGATGTTCTACTCTTTTCTGACGGAAAAACACACAAAACGCTATTTTTAGCAATAAAAAGTGCTTTGCCAAATTTTCAAAAGAAAAGTTGAAACCATTTTCAGGATAAGTACATTAAAGATAATTATGTGAAAATTTTACGTTTTTTCAACGATTTCCTATTTCCATACATTGTCAGCGCAAATATTCTCTTCTTACATCCTGCAAAAAATCTGACAGAACATTATCGCGCGTTCTTGTAGGAAAACCAACACCATTCGTAAAAATCAAGTACGTCTAGAATGCACGTCGATCAATAAACGCAACTCCATCTTGGAAATGAAGCGATGTCCTATCAATTTTGAGGAAAGAGTTCTAATCAGCGGTAAAATGGTTATCTTTCGACGCATATGTTAATAGCTTCAACCGGCTTAAAATACGCCTTATTTTAGTATCTTACTTACTTCGTTTCCTTCGGGTTCATAGATCTAGAACAAAGACAAGTAGGCTTAGTAAAGTTTGGTTTATATTTGCATCAGATAAAATGTGCTACAGAAAGCGGCAAAAATTATAATAGATTAGGTGTAGGCACTAACAGGAGGTTAACATCTCTCAGGCAGTGACGCTGACAGGTGTGGCGCAATGGTACAACCAAGGATGCAGTGCTCACAAAAAAGGTGTGGGAATGCACCCAAAAATCTAGCCATTTTAAAACAGCTTCAAACTCATTTCAACGCAGTATTCAATCAAGTACTCGCTTTCATCTCACTACACATGAAAAATGAAAAAGGTGTGGGAACTTTTGCCCCCCGCATTCCCACCCCACTGCACCATGGATGCAACTCTATTAGATCGTTTATGGTTATTACATGGTTAAATGCCGGCACCATAACAGATTTTTTGTTATACTGTATAAACAACTGTTTCTCAAATTGCTCACTTTATGCAAGCTCGAAGACATTGCGAAACCACAACCGCTCGGCAAATTCAGTATTTTATGTTCGACGCAACTGCGGTGTGTTGAAAAGTGAATTCACGCCAACGCCTTTAACGGTAGGAATTCAATGGACGTACAAACAGTAACATGTCGACCGTGATGTCAGAATCTGCGCTTGCCGCGAGATAAGTTAGATAAAACATGGATACAATGGTGCCAGACGGCATGGTGGTTCAAAATATGGATACAATGGTGCCAGACGGCATGGTGGTTCAATATCAATTACAGGTAAGGTGAAAAATATATCTGTATACACAAAATAAAAAGAACCCTTACAGAAATTTTGCAAGACAATGACTTCAGGACAAAAACAGCAAACCTTCCAATAAAACGGAGCACAGTTTTTCAATTCATGTGACAAAAAAAATTAAAGCCAGCCGAATACAGTTTTTGCAGATATTAGAAAACAGTCTGAATGTTTATTGCTCACAATGTCATGTTTACGGTTGATGAAAAACACCCATTAAAAGTCTTTATTCAGCATCGGGTGCATCTGCTAAAACACAAAGCTCCAGCTAATCAATAACATGGTGATTTTCTGAAATGTGCTTTGCCAGTGTGCTTTTCTCCNAGCGCACCTTCCTGCCCTACAGTAGCTGTTGTCAGGTGCTTAGCCAGANGGACAANGAACCCGCCCCAATTCCGAAAGCAATACCAACAATTTTGAAGTTAATCAAGCTTTTTATGNGTAAGCCAAAGAAATACGTCAGTGCAAATCAACGAAAGAACCTATGNTACTTCAACGTTTAGTCGAACATGCTCAAAACAGTGTGATTTACATATTGCCCATGATCAACCAACCGTTTTGTATAGAGCAAANTGCGGGAAAATTCATGNCATTGCCGACTTTATCTGAGGTTTAAGCTCCGTATGGAAGTTGGTGATAATGAAATACAAAAGCTTGTATCAACGCGCTTGTAATCACTAGCCGAAAGCAAAACACNGAGTAACGCTTTTCGCAGCTGTTTCTGGCGCACCAGCTTGCTGTATCCCACCTAATATTGAGGTAAACTTTATTTCAAGACCATCGAAAAAATTCCTCTGTGATAACTCGGGCGTGTTACAAATACTGTATATCTTACGCTTGTCTGCAGCATCAGTAGTAGCCTTAAATGAACATCGTAGATATTTGTACAATTTTAAAACTAAATGCGTGAATATGGCGGTGATACATTTTTTGTATGCTTTGAAGCTCAAACTTTGCCTAAGAATCTATCCAGTTTCAAAGTCTTTTTATTACGCAATTAGGCAATGGACACTCTTTAACAACAACAGCAATTATTCTAGATCAGTGGTTCTTAACCTGGGTTCGATCGAACCCCTAGGGTTCGACGAAGCGGTTTCAGGGGTTCGGCGAAGGTCATCTGAAACATGACTAAAAGCACGGGACTACTGTATAATTAAATATAAAATGTTGATTGATTTCATTTCAGTAACCCATTTTTACTTTCTGTTATACTGTGCAAAAATGGGGTTCGATAAAAGCTTGGAAAATTACGTCAGGGTTCGCCGTGTTTGTAAAGGTTATGAACCACTGTTCTAGATGTTTATTTGTGATCACTTAGGCGTCCGGCTGCTTTTGAGCATTTTTGCAAAACAAACGCCTAAACGCACATGGCTTTTCGCGGGAATATCTCCGCTCCTGTACAGATTACGGACCTGGTTGAAGCGTCAAATGACGCGGCAAGTCTTGTAGTCTGCACTCGAAAAAAATTTTTTTGCTTGGGGGGTGCGGTTTTTTATCAGTGACGTCATAAGTGGAGGACTTGTAGGCCACCTTGGCCCACTTTGCCTGGCCATGGGCGCCAACCGTAAGGTGGTAGTATTTCGCTGAAGTTTTTACTGGAAACTAGGCTACAATCCGAGTCTTCTGATACTTTGGATGACCTGCTGGGGTTTCGGGT
>JGI24021J15306_10006327_pt1 | contig 14234 bp, 5 predicted proteins | sample Ectturendosymbi1_FD_15306 | JGI IMG/M metagenome (IMG submission 15306) | reverse complement strand
TGTGCCCAGCCGGATGGCTCAATGAGCAGTCTATTACAAAGCACTGGTTCCAGTCCGTACGTACTTGTCCATATAGTTGGGCCACTGGCCGCAACAGCAGCTTTTTTTCTGCATTGTGTGAACTGTAGTCCAAATCCTAACCACAAATCATGAGCCCTTCCACTACACTCCAAATCGTTGTCTTGGCATATTGTACCTTCCATATAAACACAAAGCACAGGTAATTGTATTCGACTGAAGGTAAAACAGCCCCAGCGCGCTTTCACCTCATGAGGCAAAACAGGCACTACCATATATACTGTATATCGCATAACGTTCTTTTGTCAAAAGACAACTCTTTATCTGCTTGAAACAAACAATTTCAAGTGTACTGCAGTTGACAGTATCATAAAACTGATTTTTCATCAGTTCAGTCACTGACAGCTAGGCACCGTAGCCTAATGCTAACACTATACTGTCAAAAATATATCTGAAATACTATGACTTCAAAAAATAACTTCGCTGCATGTTGAACTACCACTCCACTGGCTTCTTACTTGATACTTCAACATTGGACGAACATTACATAACTCTGCACTGTTTCACAATGCTTTAGCCCAGGGGTCTCCAAACTACGGCCCGCGGATCAAATTCGGCCCGCGAAGCCATTTCATCCGGCCCGCAAAGCCATTTTGTCAGCAATGAAAAAGTAATAGGCCTACATGTACGAAAAACTTGTTGATTTGGTAGAATGTAACATATCACCAAACAATCACTTTACGTAAGATATCTGGCCCTCGAACTGTTGTGTAATAGCTTATGTGGCCCTCAGCCAAAAAGTTTGGAGACTCTGCATTAGCCAATGATACAATTCTAAGTGAGACAGATTGATAGCTCCCAAAAACTTCCTTGTTTTGGTACTGCATTAACTCAAGTAAAACGTCGTAGGTAGCCTAGGCTACACGAAAATGAAGGAATGTTGGCAATAGCCATCATTCACACAAAAACCACGAGCAAACAACGCAACTTGGGTTTGGGTACGATGGCAAGTTAACCACAAATGGGCGTAAACGGTTTTGTTCAGATGTAGACTACAGACTGCCAAACCACTCGTCCTGTATGAGTATTACTAAAAGATTGTAGGGCGACCAGACGAGTATGCCTAGGTGCTTCAGTTTGAATGTCCAAAATAGTATTAGATTTTGCATACATTGAGCAACACGAGATGCAAAAACAAACTTTTGACCATAGAAAAGCTAAATGATGTGTCATCAAAGCGAATCCTCCATGAAACTTTGCAAGAAATATTGAAGCAATCGTGAGTTTCAAATGCGTAAAGAAAATTAAGAAAAAAAAAGAAATCCTCCACCGACAAAGAAACTCTTTGGACTCCGCAACCGCAAAAAACATGCGGGGTCCGCCTCCGCACACTGTTCTGCATTCATTAATTTCTCATACTACAAACTTTCACCTCGGATATGCTCTACATACTTCCTCATCGGTTTTCTGTTTGTTTGCTGTGACACGATTACTGTTTTGTGCAACTTTGTTGCCAGTCGGTAGTGTTCTTCATAAATATTTAAAACCTATTTCATATCGAACAGCGCTGACCAAATTATCTAATTTAGATCTTATCATTTTCTGCGGTATGTTATAAACACCTGTTATTTGTGGCAGAAGTTTCACTGAGTTCGTGGTTACAGAAATAAAAAAAAACATATCTAACAGCAGAGAGATGCTTACAGTTCAGAAAAGATATTTTTATGATTGGTAGACCGAGTGGAATATTGTTAAGAGCATTTAAAAACCTACTAAATAAAATCTTCCAGATAACACATTGTTTGTTTTTCAGCATGGTAGCCGATGCTGACTCCCAAAGGCCATCAGCACAATTCGGCAGTAGTTTGAGTTTGATACTCGCTTCAGCGGCAAATAAATTTTTGAATATTCGTTTGAAGTACATACATTTTTTAATACTTCGTTTGGACCGCCATTGGTGGTCTGTTCTTTTGTCGCGTTCTCTCCGTCAGTATAGTGGATTTGAGCATAAATATTGCAGTGTTACTCTCGTTTGGCAACGAGAACTGCATTCGAGTGGCTGCTAGTTGGTGAAAATGAAGATCGATGCAAGTGAAAGATGGGGATTCGATTCCAGCTCAAAGTTTTTAAAGGGCACAAGCGACAAAGTCAGTCGCGTAACTGACGGGGGTCATGGCTGCCAAGTGCGACCGCTCCCCCTTGGCAAGCTAAATGTAAAAACCGGGCCCCCATTCAGCTTATATTTCGGTATTCTGTATTATTTTGGTTTTAAGTAGGGTTTTGTTTTTTCGCGTTTTTGGGAAGTTTTCCGGAGTGTTTTCCGGTGGTTTCGGGTTTTAGTATAGAAATCCAGATCAGGGTGCAATTTCATTTCTCAACTTTTTTCTGAACGTTGGCAAGTGGCTCCCCTACAGTGGCTAATGGGCCCCTTCAGTAAGTTTTCCCACCCTGGCTGAAACCTCTAGTTACGCCACTGGACACAATGTGATTGCCAACTTTGCTTAAGACCTAGTTAATACTCGCGCAACACAATATCACTTGTTACTTGACTTGAAAATATCACCTCAGACGCTCAAGAGATGGAGAAAACATGTAATTAACTACACAATAGGATATCGTAAACATTAGCATCCCATGCATGCTGCTGGGTTTTTAATAAGTCTATGAGAGTTGTTAAATGTCTATTGATTTCGTAGATTGGCTGTCGGGCAATTGAAAACAGCTTGCCGGTGTTTAAATCAGGGTCTCAAACACGCGGCACGCATGTGCGCCCGAGATGCTTCTTGGGAAATTTAACGTAATTAACATTTAAGTTGCCAAGTGCCTTGAAAGAGACGCGGTGAAATAATTGAACCAAACCTGAATGATACCCAGTGTGGTTTTTGTTCCTGCCGTAGCATTACAGACCAAATTTTCACTCCCCAGAAAATTTTTGAGAAATCTTGGGAGTATGCCAAAGACGTCTGCACATGCTTTGTCCACCTCGAGAAAGCAAACGACCAGGTTCCTCATGAATAGCTGTGGGGAGTGTTGCGGGCGAACGGTGTTGATTGCAGCCTGTTACTGGCCGTCAAGTACTGTATTCCTGCTCAGAAGTTTGTTTCCGTGTAGGAAGAGTTAAATCAAGTCCGTTTGCCGTAGGCGTTGGACTCCGACAAAAGTGTGTGCTGTCACCACTCCTTTTCATACAGCAGTTTACAGACCAGCGGTTCTCAAATCTTTTTCTACCACACGTTGCTTAAGTAATTGTCCTTTGTTTCAAGCCCCCCCTGACTTTAAATAAGCTGTAAAAACAAGTGGGCCTATTTATTCGTAATTTTAATGATCAAACTTTCCATGTTGTATGCCGCGTAAGGGTTCGCGCTCCCCTGGAAAATTACTGACGCCCCGTATTGGGCGCCTCCCCCGGTTAAGAACCATGGCTATAGGCCCACATGTTTTTACAGCTTATTTAAAGTCAGTAATTTCGTCGACACAGCCGAGTCGACGAGGGTGTCACAGTCGGGAACTGTAGGATCAACGATCAACCGTTTACTTTTTGCAAACGATTTGGCGCTGCTAGCATCTTCTTAACAGGCTTTTCAGCATGCACTCGACCGGCTTTATGCTGCGTGCGACCGAGCTGGAATGAAAAACAGCACTAAAAACACCGAGGTATTTTGTCTCTCTACAAACACAAGGCAGAGTGTATGCTGCAAGTGAGCGGCAATGCAGTGGACCTTGCTAAGTCCCGTCTTGGTGTGGAGCCTGCAGAACTATCTGAAATTGCTGTTGACCATGAGGTCTTCCAAGTCCTCCTAGGGCTGTTGCACCCACGAACCTTCCTAGACGAAAAACGGCATGAAAATCAATGAAACGATACCATTTACGTTATTTTGCTTATTCACCGGTGTTTAAAAGTGTTCAGCTAGCGAGTGAACAAATTCCTTAGGCTGCTAAAATTTGATTAATACTGACGTAGAGATGGCTAGAAATTATTTGCCTATAATTCATGATACGTTTTGCAGGAAATAAAACGTAAAAGCTGTTTCTCGTAAGTTCAGGTACAGACTTTGTTATGTCAGCGATATAATGTGGCTCGCGGGTTACCTTATACGTCCTTATGTGGCCCACGGACCAATCTGACTTTGAGACCCCTGGTTTAAATAGTATTTGGTGTTCACGCCATAACTTCTGATTCTGAAGCACTAATAACTGACGTGATATCACATAAAAATATTTACTGCACTTGTCAGTTATTGTAAAATGGTGAAGGTTTGTGCTGAGTGTTCACAAACAAAGAGACGACATCAACATCACGACGTCAGCGACAATTCGGAAACAAAAGTAAAAGCCTCAAAAAGCAAAACACTTGTGCAGCATTTTCAAACATAATGTGTGTCCAAATCCCTTGCAAAGAAATGAGCGTTTAACATATTCTGGCTTGAGAAACGCTTTTTGTCTAACTATACGATCTCTTTCATTTGACGGTATAGGGCAGTGGTTCTTCGGCCTTCTCGTGTCGCCATGCCAATGCCGCGCAATTGGGATCTCGCAGCACCTCTGCTAAACTATCTGGAAGCTGGAGGTACAGTTTTTTAGGACTTGATTTGCAATTTATCTCAGGCCACTTTTTATAAGCTTTTAAGCTTTGCGTTGTTTACTTTATTAGAATTTCTCTGCAACCACGTAGCATTTGTTGGCGCCCAAACACCCCAACCCAAGTGCATGGGGTTGGGAAAGGGCGCTAAAGGGTTAAATCCTATTCGTGCAACCAAGATTTTGCTGGTTCCTCTTCTGGTAGCCCAAATGTTTGTGCATTTACAAAAAAGTACATGCGAATGTCTGTAGTTAATTATTAGCAACACCAATACCAATGACGTGTAGTAGAAACCCAAGTTGACAGAACGTTTTACGACGCAGCAGGACAGCAGCAACTTTAATCAAAAAGGCACTGAAGCTTGAATGTGATTGTTTATTGATAGAAATATAACAACACCACGGTTCTTCCACTTTTTTAACAAACACAGTTGATATGCACATGTACAGCAGGTTCACCTCATGAAATGTCTAGCTTTTGAAAAATGCACGTAAACTGAAATGCAGGTTTGTAGCCATGTTTCAAAGTTGGGGGCAATCACACATTTAGGTGGGCAAGATTTTTGTTTTGATTATGTTTGAAACACATTTTTCTAGGCCCAATAAAATTTGGGGGAGGGCATTGCCCCAAATGCTTCCCCGTGGCTACGGGCCTGCTGGCCTAGCACTGAAAGCAAATGCTTGTCTGAGAACTGCATCCAAATTTTTCGTCACCTACAACCACAACATCACCACATCATTAACTGCTTCAAGTACACAACGTATTGCCATTCATAACAACAGCTAGAATTTTTGCTTTGATTACAGTTAAATTGAACGCACAGGCAAGTTTGAATTACAGCCCTTCTAAGATGGAAAGGTAAATTTAATGCAGTAGCCAAGCGGTTGAAACCAGAGAAATCAATAAGTTTACACTAAAACATGCTGCTTTTACTTTTCATTTTCTAAAACTAGCTTTTCAAATTACACGTTTCAATCCCCCGATGTTTCAATATTCCACATAAAATCTCAAACGTTAGCAGACGTGCTCAATTCTCGTATTAGTGCTGCACTGTAGATCTGCGCTCTACCAAGATCGTAACACGGTTGACTGAACATGATGACGTCACAAAATCACTGCACAGAGGGGCCCCGCACCTAGGTCTTGCATTGGGTCCAGCGCCCAGGTCTTGCATTGGGTCCCGCATCTGCTAGGGCCGCCCTGGAGGGGATCTTTGAATGCTACCATTTTGGGCAAAACAGATCAGGTGTCTTGTGTCTTTGGCACGTAATGGATCAGGTGTGTTCGGGGAACAATGACCTTTTTCTTGCATCCACGAGTTGTGTGAAAGTTTTTAGAAGCAATTTTAAGGCTATTACCTTTCAGGGCTTGCACTGGTTGTAAAAGTTAGGGTCTGGTAAAGTGTCATTTGGAGCCAAAGTGGTGTTGTAGATAGGGGCATTCAACATTTGACTAGCACCCACATGGAACTTTCCTAAACCCATTCTCCCAAGTCGTGGTACTGGTACTAACCCAGGAAGACACTAAAACATGAAATAGTCCTCATGCTAAATTTAGTTAAAAGCTATCAGGTTCTGAACCGAAAATACACGAAACAACATTTTTTTAGGAAATGTGCTACATTAATAATGGTGATTTGTTTTGTCCCAACAAAAATAATCAAAAGGTCATAGACGAACAAGCGGTTTGACGTGGCCATCAACTTTTTGACTAGCAACCAACATTTCAAGAGTTCTCTTATCCCTTTTCTAAGTTTTAGCAGTTTCTACAGTTCAACAGTACCTTAATGTTATAAAGTTTTGTCAGGCCAAATTGAGGCCTGTCTCAGAAAAATGTGGTACATGAACAAAAGGATAAAAAATGCCTTAGACATACCAACATTTTAAACTTTCTCCCAAGTTTTGACAATTCCAGCATATTTGTGGTTAAATACCAATCCTTTACAAAATTTTCAAAATCTTCTAAGGCGATAATTAAACAGAAGGACAAAGAAAAATTCAAACAAGACTTCTTGAAAATGGTTAAAATCTAAAATTTCATCTTTATTCTGCAAAATTTTCTGCAAATGTCAAAACTGCTATGCAATGCTTTAACATTTTTGGGGGCAGAAAATGGCCCAAATGCACTCCCCTGGTTGCGCACCTGCCACTGGCTAAAAGCCAACAAACTTTCTCTTAATTGGAGCAAAACTTCCTTTTATTATCAAATTATCTGGCACATAGTCCCACCTCATTTAAGGTAATATCAATAATCACACCATTTCTTTTAAATACAACCTATATACCAGAATATTCTTTTTCACAATAAATTAAGCTGGAAATCTCAGGTTAATACAAGAGCTTGTGAAGTTTTATGCATACATAAACATTAGAAAACACAATCTGTACTGAAAATTATTTACAACCCATTAATTAGCAGTGCATTATAAAACAGATACTATGATACACTACAATGTAACAATTCATCCCTGTCTTACTCACTCCATCTTCAACTGGAAACGCCTCTCATAAAATTTTAAAACAAAGTTGTAAAGCTAATAAGACCAACTGACCACACTTCCTTGGAAGAATCTTTTCAGCACTTAAATATCTCATACATACCTTCTGAGAGTTTATACATCCTCAGTAATCAAATTCATGCACACCTAATTACAGCAAATTGCTTCCAAAGTATTTTGATGACTGTTTTATTCCAATCAGCTCTATTCATTCTCACTCCACAAGACTATCCACTTGTAACAAGCATTACCTAGAATAAGCTCTTATTCGGGAAATGCTCTCTTATGTTGGTTCAAAAGTGTGCTTGCTACACAAGACTATCCACTTCTAACAACACAAGCATTACCTGGAATTAGCTCTTATTCAGGAAATGTTTTCTTACGTTGGTTCAAAAGTGTGCTTGTTAATACCAAACTCTTAAGTCCTATACTATCTTTACCTTTAAAGCGTGGGTATCAAAGGACAAGGAGGGGTGCAGGGATTTCGAAATTTCATATTTTCCTATTAATGTTTAAGTAGAAAAATGTTTTTCTCTGTGTTTGTTCATTTGATTGTTTTTAAACTTTGCTTGCTTCATTTTCAACTACTGTTTTCTAACACTTGCCAAACAGTTACAAACAGGGTAAGCTGGCTAGATCACCTGCATCTGTATGGTCTTTCAACAATTGTATGTGACACAGTGGCAATCTTTGTTTACACTGATCAGTTCTTTTGACACTGCTTTCATTTATTCTAATTTCTACTAACAACGGTTCTTTCATATTCATGGAATGGTTCTTTCAGGCATGATGATGTTTTTTTGTATGTTTCTGCTTATTACCTGAGTCACATGAAAAATAAATATCTCTGTGAAACTCATGCCTTATTTTATGGCTCACCTATGTGCACATCTCACTTCTATCTGTACTGTATATCCCTCCACTCTTCATCCATTGCTTGCCTGCCAGCATCTGTGTTAGGTAAATGAATTTGGTGTATATATGATGCAACCTTTGTGTACCTTTGCCTCTGATTACTTACTATTTTTGTCTTTGTATTTCATTGTTGTTTTCGGTCACACTCTATGTTTGCCTTGATTGTATGGCTGTATTCCTTGGTTTTTGTTCCTCTTTAGTAGTGCCTGTACAAACCAAATACAGTAACACAGTCTGTTCTGTGATGTGGTTATACCTCAGGTTTCTGCTATCTTGTGTTCTTTCTTTTACCTGTGATATGGAACATGCGTCTGAACTAAACACGTAAACACGGTATATTAAAAATTAAAAATAACGGACCAAGAGTTGGATGCTTGCAATATTCCAACTCTTGAGCTGGTTACCATCACTCACTGTAAGTGTAAGTGACAGTATTAGTTCATTGAAAGTTTTGGTTACTTTACTGACTTAAAAGGAGCAAACATACCTTAAATCAGCGATGTTGTGAGCCATTGAATGCTGGAAATCAAGATATGTCTAACACGTTCGCTTCTACTTTCAACAAGTAATAAACTGCCTTTTCACGTTATGCAGCTGAAACGCCTGGTCGTAAACTGACTCAGATCGCGGTGACGTCATGTCCCATCGCACAGTTGCCGAATGCCGATGCGCACACATGCACACTGCAGCTCGATTAATCAAGCGTGTCATTTCGTTTTGCCGTATCGTTCGTTTCACACCACTAACTCGGAAACCATACCAGTTGATACACAGCCGTTGATACTACCTGGACGATCTAAAAGTTTTTATCATTCTAAAAAAATGGTTTCCAGGCAGTGCACAGGCAGTAGCCAAGATATTGCCGAAATTTTAACCAATCAGGTTAACCTTTGTAATTGGTGCAAACTGCTCTAAATTCATTGTAAAAATTGAATGTACAGTCAACAGAGTTTTTACTGCAATGTGTTTCATACTTAAACAACACTTCCAAGTAGCACGAGCAAGTTTTACTACTTAATACATACCTCTTCCATTACGAATTAGCAAAATGAGAAACCATTTTATTCATTTCATACATAGTTTTCTTTGGGGGAACTTTATACTGCCATGTGTATCAGAGATGAGCACGGATCAGGACTGAAGCCAATTTTGGCCGGATCAGGACTGGATCAGACTGTAATTTTTTCCAAAATTGGCGGATCAGGGCTGGATCGGACTGAGAATTTTTTTGTTTTTATGTGATTATTCTGAAAATATCAAAAATTTTAGTTGTGATCCGATTATACAGGTTTGCTAAGTGGTAGTGCATATTTTGCTATCAAATGCAAAAACTCTGCTGGGACTATTTTGCAATTCGAACTGTATCCACCTTTGTTCACATATAACGTTGAGTTCTAGTAGCAACGTGAACATAGTTGAGTGGTTAGTGTCTATGCCTACTGCGCGAGTGTTTGTTAGTTCTGCTGAGACCATTTCCTTTGGCTTAGCTTGTGGAAGTTACACCTTTGATAGGAGTGCTTTTAATGTACTTTTTCAAAAAATTTAGGGTTTTCAGGTTTTCAAAAGTTTAGGTTTCAGGTTTGGGTTCAACTATTAGGTTTAGGTTTTGCATTTCGGTTTGAATTTTGGGTTTAGGTTTAAGTTTTGGGTGTAGTTTTTGGGTTTAGGTTTGGGTTTAGGTTTGGATTAAGGTTTTGGGTTTAGGTTTTACGTTAAGGGTTTTAGGTCATGCAGCAAGGACCTTACGCTAATCCAAGTATATCATCCATGTGAGTTGACCAATCCAAGCAATCGGATTCTCCTAATGGCAAAATAACTCCAGCAGTGCTTTTCCCTGTGATGTCTGATAGACACTTCCTTGTTAAATTTTGGAAATGCCAAAACGCTATGTCTATTTTCCCTCATGAGGCAAAAGCACTGCTAGAAATATTTTGCCTTCAACCAATCGTATTTGGCTAAAGACAAAATAGCTCCAGTAGTTATTTTTCCTCCTGAGCCAAAATAAAAATACATTTTTACGCTGGCGGATCAGGACTGGACCGGACTGGTGATTTTCAACAATTTTGCAGATCAGGACTGGATCGGATTCGATTTCAACGGATGAGGACTAAATTCGGACTGAAAAATTTCACAGTCCGCTCATCTCTGCCGTCTTGGTCGTTTTGGTCTCGAGACGTTTCGGTCAGACTATGAAATGTTGCAGAAATCTTACATGTTAACCTTTTAATCGGGATGTTTTAAGGTGCTTTAGGGTCCCGATTTCGGTCCCTACAATTAAAAATCGGCTCCCTAGAATCAGAGAAAATTATGAAGGGAAATATCTATAAAATTTAGTCGCAAATTTTCCGGTTTTCTACAGGTCAATACCAGGTACCTAACATCATCCTTTGAAAAACTGCTTTAATGCAAACATACTTCAATCAACCAAAGGTTTCATTTGAAAAAAACTACAAACCTGATCGAAGATGCAACAGGTAATCAGCACCAACACATGATTTTCATTATCATCAGCAAGCAAATTAACACTAGGTTTACCAAGGTGTCGTTTTCGACATCAAGTGATTTTTTAATTCAATTTTCGCAAAATCTGCACATGCTGTGTTTTTGAGATTTATTGACTTTCCTAAAAAAACTTCTACTTTTCAAAAACATTTTTGGTGCGATTCTGTTTCATTTTTGTGACAGCTATTTGATCACTTTCATTTTTGCAACCTGCCGTTTACCAACAGATAGCCAAATTTAATTACATGTTTGTCGTGGTGCTTTTTCACACCTAAATAATCGATTGTTTAATGTACCGACTGAGATATTTGCAATCTGGTGGCAAGCACGCTGTTTTGTTTGGACTTAATGTTGTGTGTCAGGTTTCACTGCATATATTGTAGATACCGTTGTAGAGTGATGCAGGTAGTAGTCATTCACACAATGCATTTAGTGAAGTTATTTCTTATTGCTGAATTGTTTGCTTGTTTTTCCGTGATATCGCACATTCGAATGACGGCGACGAATATTTTCTGATGTGGTCCTTGACTGGCGTACCAATGATGACATATCATATGAAGAGGAACAGAAACATGAATCAGGTGAAGATGTAGTCATACCTGCTATTGATCAGTCCACACCATCTGAGCAGCAGTTCAGACGAAGAGGACATTAGTAATCAAGACGTTGATGCATACACAGTAATATCTCATGGTGTCTTGGTTGCAAGTTCTATTGTTTATGACAGATCATCATTGGCAGGAAGAACCTCGGGACACAACAGTTTTGCTGCTACCACCATAGGTGGCGGAACCGGGGGTGCCTCATGGGCCTAGGCCCCGCACTTTTATTTCTGGGGGGGCCTGGCCCCACACTTTTTTCTAAATATCGTAAGTTTAAGTAACACAATTAGTATTGGGTCCAGTGATAAAGTAAATCGTGTAAAGAAAAAACGTTGCAGAATTTTGGCAGTATTTTGTCTATATTATTTCTAACATATTATTCGTAATTTGACAGGATTTCGTAGTTGTTTTGCAGAATACACCGTGCACAGTCTGTCACCCTGCTATGGGTTGCTTACCGCTTTGGTGTTGAGCAGTGTTGCCAGATGGTGCACTACAACACAATGTTTCACAAAAATGGTGTCATTTTACATGTTTGTGTGCATGGGCGTCGGAAGGAACATTTCCAGGGCGGGCCACTAGTGGATTTTGCCAAAAGTTTTTCTGCAGGAGGCCAAAAGTGGTGAAATTTGGTTCATACCACTCGAAATTAAGAAAACAGCATTTTTTGCTGAAATTTTCAAATCCCCGCCCCTCTTCCGACACCTATATGCTTGTGTGTAGGAAAAGCTCGTGCCACACCATTCAAAAACCACCATTTTAAATATTTTGAAACATAATTAATATCGGACTGAATGTTTTTTGAAGCAATGGAATTGTATAAAACAATGGATTTGAAGTTCAATTCAGTGGACAGTTCCCATTTCGACTATAAATTCAAACGAACGATAAATTGTCAAACAACTCGGGCTAATATGAATGAGCCTAGTTAGTGGATGACTTACTGGCGTTACAGTGGCGATTCTAGAATGAAAAAAGTGGGGGCACTGCGGGGTCAAGGAAAAAAGTAGGGGTGGCAGCATAAACGTCTATCCTGCATAGTGATTTTCCACTGTAATGAAGATTGATTTGCTATTATCAAACCCACCATAGGCTTTTGAATATTGTCAGAAACGTCACCAGAAACTCGTCAAATCGTTTAAAATTTTGCTAGCTGAAAGTTATCTGCTGTATATGTCAATCTAACGAACTTGAATGTGAAATTAAGCAAAAAACTGGGGGATGGCAACCAAAAATCTGGGAGGGCCATGGCCCACCCACGCCCCCCTTTAAAACCGCCACTGTGGCTTTATCATTGCTCTGTGACGTACGTTACTCGACAATGAAGTTATCATGAGAATTTCTCATTTATTTTTACATAACATAACGTCACAGGGCAAGGATAATGCCAGCCAGAATGAAAGCAAATGGAAATTTCAGTGACGCAAGCGTTGAACGGTTTTATTCAGTCAGTCAGAATAAATCGTATGAGTAGCCCTAGTGACGCTGATGACCTCGGTCGCCCCTATAACAGCTTATTTGAATTTCAGGTGGTTCACCAATACGTTTTCATAGTGGTGTAGTTTTGTCTAAAATAGTGTAATTTAGACCTTCATATGGTGTATTAGTAATGACGTCATATTTCAATGCTTGTGACGTCACAGTTGCCAATTAAAACCACATAAATTCTCTATAGCTTTTTTGACGTGCACTTGTGCCCCCCCCCACACTTTGAAAAAGGTTCCGTCACCCATGGTTACTTCGCTGCAACATCAAATGGAGTTGGTATAACACCAGCTAGCGTGACATTTCGCCTGCCTATATAATCATTTGAATGAACAAATGTAATCAGTTGTTCATGTGCAGAAATGTCGCGACCGAAATCTCTCCTGGAAAAATGTGTTGGACGTAATTATTTAAAACTATTGAAAATAGTTTAAAAATTGGGCTCCTCTCAGAAAACTCTTTGCCTCACCTGATGTCTCAAGCTAGTTACGGACCTGGATGAAACTGCCCAGACCGAAATGGCTTGACCGAAACGGCCAGACCCAATCAGCTTGACTGAATCGGCCAGACCGAAAAGTTGCGTACCCTCAAGATTGGTTGTCTATTTTCCCTCAAGATCCAGAAAGTGTTAATAGACAGGGGCGTCAGTACAAGAGTTGAGGGCAATGGATGCTTTAAAGAACAAAAAATCGGGACCAGTTGTGCTTGTTTCCGTTCAGCAACAATGGCGATCTCAAAAATACTACCAGAAATTATAGAAAACCATTTTCAATTTTCTGGGTGCACGAATAGCTGCAATAATTTGTTTCAAGGTCGATCTTGATAAACCATGAAATTAACCATGATACTGTCAGGAAAAGGCACCTCCGCCCCGGTGCCCCATCCTGAAAGGGAAAAGGGGCGATGCCCCTGTCCAGTGGCGTAGGCAAACCAAAAATTTGCGGAGGGCCAAAATGTTTGATATTAGGCGAATAACACTATTTTGTTTGGAAAAAACGCCTCAAAAAGCACAAGATGTCTATGTTTTCTAAAAATTTGAAGGGGCCATGGCCCCTCTGCTCCCTGGCTACGCCTATGCCTTTGTCATGTCCCAGCTCTTGGGCGTTCCTGGATATCGCACACATAAAGTTGGAGGAACAAAGATCAGTCGGGAATATTCCACAACAAAAACCGTGTGACAGTGTCAATGATTTAACTGAACGACAGAGGTGAAAGTGGACTGCACCAGCAATGTCGCACCTGGGAAGATAACTTAACGAGAAACATGATGAAAAGCAGTGAGACAGTGATCAATTTGCATTCGATTTTAGCTTTTTCTTGCAATTCTTCATTGGTTTTAGTTTACTTTCAATATTTCCTCAAATCTGTGGCGTCCCTTGTGGCGCTATGATGCTGTTGCGATCGGAAACCCCGAGCGGCATATGTGCAAAGCTTCGCACTGTGGCAGCAAGCAACAATAGAGTTCATATGCCATGATCACTCTTCGCGTACGCTATTGTTACGTTCAATCGTTGATATCGTTGTCGTTAGTATCACCAGAGATTACACGTCACGATCACTCTATTATTGCTTGTTCGCGCCACATATATCTATGGTGTTGTTCTTCACGCACATCCCGTTCGTGGTGAATCACACA
>JGI24021J15306_10006326_pt1 | contig 14235 bp, 9 predicted proteins | sample Ectturendosymbi1_FD_15306 | JGI IMG/M metagenome (IMG submission 15306) | reverse complement strand
GCCAGCACTGCTTGCAGATTTCAGGACTGAAGATGCGTATATTTACGTAAAATCGATTTCCTATTTAAAAAATTTGCTGGTTGGTTTGACACTGCCATCTCTGCAGAGACTAATAATGCCTTCAAATTGCGAAAATGTTTAAATGCAAAAGCAATCACTTGTTACACTGCCGACTTTCATGGGTTACGCCTTATTGATATGTACTCTGGCTGGACTTTTGTTGCTGGAAGCACATTTAAACTGTTACGCCAACTCGCAACATTACCGCACATTGCATAAAAAGGTTAACCTCATTAATAAAAATTAAATTGTACTAAGGAACTTTCACCATGACATTTGTCACGTTACTGTTTGTTTTAAACTTATAATTAAAAAAAATATTTTCCCCCTAAAAATTTATTTTGTCCCCACAAACCCTAAAACATTGGCCACGGGCCTGTTGGTACATAGCCATCAGAGCAACGATGAAAAATTGCGGTAGTGCCACGGTGAAACAGTTGTCTAACCGACGCAAGAGAAAAGAAAGTATCAGAAACGTTAACTGGAGTTATCACGCAACTGTCAAACCACATTGGACTATTGTTCCATTAATGCTGTGTTTCCCAACCATTTTAGGCTTGTGGTACCCTACAGAAAACAAATATGATTTGCGGCACTCAGTGGCGAATCTATAGCAATTTGCTTTAAGGTTTGATGACATTTTGAACATAGTATTTTTAATGATATATTGAAAAACGCATTAGCTCGCGGCGCTCCTGAGTGTCGTAAATGGCACCCCGGTTGGGAACCACTGCATTATTGGAACATGTTGTTGCTTAGCAACCGCAAAAAATTAACCGATATTTTGCTTTGATTTTCATGTTAGTGCATTTGTAAAACGGACACTAAAAAAACAGAAAGGTATGATTTGGATTTTGGGTGCTGGCCATTAATGGGTTAAAAAAGATTTTTTGGTAGGAGACATAATTTTTATTTTCATGCACAATAGTGGACTTAGGGTTGGGGAACCGAGGCAAGGCTGAAAAAAGGACCCTCTTATGACGCCATCACACTCAGCCAACCGTGGTAAGATCTTTTGATACAGCCTAGGAAAGGGATATGCGGGCCACCCAAGGATACGTTCCTGAAACTACATGACTGACATAAAACAAAAAATACAAAAAGTTATTCATGATACACGACTTTAAAAACACTGAAAGTTGGGAAGACAAAGCTAACAACACGCAATAGTCAAGCGACAGCAATTTTTCCCTGCTTCTCTAATTTTGCGCCCCATTTCTCTGCATTCACCATCAATATACTAAAAAGTTTGTAACACAGTTTCCCCCTGAAAAAATGCTTGGTTTCCTGAATTTGCTCACTACCATGTCCTTAAGGGACTCAATGAAACCACAGGCAACAATCTAGCAGATTCAAAACACTAAATTTGTATTAAATTTCATCCTCTTAGTTTTAACTACATTCAAGAATATGCAGTATTAAACAAATAATATTAGACTGCAATTTACAAAGTATTAATCAAAACCGTACATCCAGTTTAACACAGTTTAATGGAGTACAAACAGGTCTATGTTTGAACAAAATAAAACTCATTGGATTTCATATGCACTACATATGCTCTTAAAACAAGTGCCCCTTTTGCACATTCGTCCACACAATACCGCGAGAAGCTTCATTCTTCGACAATGAAAAAAATTACCATTTTATATAAATTTTTGCTCTCACTTGATAGGGTCTTTTCAGAACGTTTCGGAACAAATTTAACCCTCATTTTATTTAAGGTATTGAGGTTTGTTTAAAGCTTTACCTTATTTGCACATTAGACATGCTGGTGGAGGCCTTTTGACAGTAGAGCATTTACACATAACAGTGACGTTTGGATCCCCTTTGAAAGCAGAGTACCTAGTCCTACACATTGCAGTTGCTGTTGGGGACCTATTTGAAAGCAGAGTACCTGCACATTACAGTTGCCACTGGGGGCCCTTTTGAAAACAGAACACTTACACATTACGATTGCTGATGGGGGGCCTTTCAAAAGCAGACTACTTACGAATTACACTGGCTGCCCCTTTGAAAGCAGAGAACTTATTTATGATCTGCTTCGGAATATATTATATGAGTTGATAAGACGTTCTTTATCAAAAATGAGGAAAAAGTACGTGCGAAACACCTTGAGGGAGGCCCCTGAAAAGGGGGGCCCGAGGCAAGTGAGTCTGAAAAAAGTAAATGCAGAACAGCTTAAAATCTGCTGGATATTTGGTTTAATTTTGTTTATTCGTAAATTTATCGTCTGCTATCATGCCAAGTTGTTGCGGTATTAATCCATAACATGAGTAAAATTTGTAGGCTATATGTGCAAAAATGCATTGCAGAATTTGTTGATAGTTGGTGGAAATGTTAAGATTAAGGTTTAAACATTGGATGGCGCAAAGCTTGCATTGCAATGTAGTGACCGTGTTGGGAACCAATGTGGTCTAGGATTTCCTGGACCTGCGAAACTAAGTTTTGCATTACAATTCTTGCATCACGATGTTTCTTTATTTCTGTTGACTTCCTTTTGCGTCTCTCAAAGAAGACTCGAAAATATCTCACAAAGAAAACTGGAAATGTCTCACAAAGAAAAATGTAGACATGTCAGAACGAGACCTTGAAACATCTCAATATCGCGCGTGTCGTGCCTCGGGGTAAGTGCGCCTCGCTATTATGCACGAGGTGCATTCGATCAATAATACTGAATTGCGCTGCGCATTCTCGCCTACTCCACTGCGAGAACAAGCAAGAACCCTGCAGCCGCTTCAGCAACAACGGTTGACTAACGCTGGTTAACATTTCCCAATGAGGAAAGAGCTTGCCATTTGTTTGTTAGGGATGTGTTTCTATTTCTATTGCATTTCTTTCTGCACAACGTGCTTTTCTAAAACTAAAATTATAGTGCACTACTTATCTGACACTTGTTAAGAGAATAATGGTTGTAAAAGAGGATCTAATCAAGTTCTGAAATACACTTGAACGTTCATTCGAATACACATTGTTGCAAATAGTAAATACTGTTTTGCAAGCGAAATATATACAGATTCATACACAAACGAGGTCTCAATCACTTTACTCTTCTTCCTCAGATAAACTTAAATTAATAACGAAGTTTCCGATCCTGATTTCTTAGAGGAGCTAACCTTTCACACCAGCAAGTAAATGTGTGTGACAATTGTCAATTAAATATAAGCGCATATGCATTGCGACCAGGATGCTTCGAGCAAACGCTTTGTGGTCATTATCCGGCCTTTCCGTGAATGTGGTGAAACGAATGCAATGGTGCTTCCATTTACCGTGAAAACACTCATTACCACTTTTACAAAGTGTCTGTTCTGCAGCGCTTTTCAGCTTTGATCATTTCGAAATAAACTTGCCTCATGCAAGTACCCATCTGCTTCTGATATTGGTTGGAGAGACATCCACCAGTATAACACCTCAGCGCTAGAAATTAGCCCTAGGCGTTGCTCTCAGGATTTGCATTTATTCATTTCCATAAAGACCACTGTAAGAGCAGTTTATGCTTGCTTTTCTTATCGATTATAATGTCACAGCTTGTTTCATCATTGATAACACCACAGACAACTTCTGTCCACTCTCGTAACCAGAAAAGCGAAACTCTGCTTCAAACATCGCTGTAATTTAGCTTGCCACATGCATAGTCGTAGCCAGGGGGGCCTAGGGGTATAGTTACTTTGTGCTTTAAGAGATGGTATTCGAACAAAATAGTGTTATTTGCCTAAACTCAAGCATTTTGCCCTCCCCAAAATTTGTTTGGCCCCTCCCAAACTTTTAGGCTGGCTGCGCTACTGGCCACATGATGCGAACTCTCAAACTGTTTTTGCAGAATGGTCTTCGGTTTTGTTTGTGTCAGTTTAGCTGGGGTAGAAAACATACTTAGTTCTACTTGTTAAATTGATCAACACTTTTACTTCACGCTGAGCAGGAGGTATAAAAGAGAAACCATCAAAGAAAACCTGATATAAACAGTCCATAACCGATTCCAATAACTTAGAGAAACAAAAAAACAGAGTCCTTGTTACATCTCCCGAATTCGTGAAAATAGATTTAACGTGCAAGAACTTTCTCAGTTTTCAAACGCCTTTATTAGCTTTTTTCCAAAAAAGCTTGGTCCAAGAAATTAAAAATAAAGTTCTCATATTTACAAGTACAATAAAGCAATTCATATATTTTGCAATAACAAGAAAATCAACAACTCTAATAGGTGCTCTTTGTTTAAAACCAAAAATTAGTTTGGAGTGCTTTTGTTAGTCACGAAATACATTCGGCAAATGTTATGAATAAAAAACTGAAAGCAAAGAGGAATCGATTGGCAAAAGTGACCCTCTTATTCTGAATGTTTTATAATACACATAAAACAAGGTTTACTGCAATCTTTTGTCCACAAGCAGATATAACAGAAAAATACAGTGATCTTTTTAACTTTGACCCCTTTCAAGTGGTCTCTAAATTGAGAAAGATCTCGGATGTCACAGAACAAGGGCTGTGGCTGAAGAGCAGCAGATGAAAAGCATTGCTGGCATTGGCAATCACGAAAACAAGCAATATCACAGATGAGTTGAAACTTTTAGATGGGCAAAGCCATCTTATAAAGGCAAAATGAATCTTAAATCACTAAAAATTTTGCTGACGTCTGACATTTGTCTTCAGAATAATTTGTGGCGTGAGTTTTATACAGGGTTGGATGTATGTTACTGCGATACAGCATTACGTTACGATGGCCGAACTATTACAGCGCTACATTCAGATTGGCCAAGAGCACTGCGATAACCAGATTCACTTCACTACGGCGCACTCAATATTTCAATGGTGCTTAATTTTTAAATACACTTTTACTCACTCAACTTTTTGAAATTGTGACATTTGCGCATTTCCGAGATCTGGTGTGTCTTTGAACAGAATACTTTCTAGATTTTTTTAGTCTGAGCGGTGCTATTTCATTAGAGAAAAAAGCATCTGATTTGCTTTTTAAAAGGGCACGCTCTGTTTGTAGGATAGTCAGTTTCAAAATCACTGTGATTTGAAAGTTTGATCTGAATTAGCCTGATTATGTATTTTTCATAAAAGGCGAGCAGATGATTTTCAACTACATAAAAAGATTTAAGATCACATGTTGCGACAGCAAAGAGCGATTGGCTGCTAAATATAAAAACAACTGTACAAAAACACGTTGTTAGATACAGAATGTTGATTACACTGAGTTGGTGCTGTTCGATTGGTGCAACGGTTACTCCAGGCTAGAGCAGCGAACATTAGAATTTAAAGACATGAGAGCTATTGGTTCGGTGCTCGACACGGCGGCAAATCAGCAAAGCTTTAAGGCTTTTCGATTTGTTAGAGGGCTGTGAAAATGTTAGACTTCAAAGTTTTAATCAAAGTTTATCGATTCTTCTGTAAGCATTGAATTGTGCAGAAAAGGAAATTATAACAAATTACTAAACACGTCGCATAGAGAAACAAAAAGGGTGCACTTTTCCTTTCCTTATAATGAAAGAAGTCTTGCAGGCTGTTGTTGACCATCTCTCTTACGGCTCTTCGTTCGGAGTAATTGCTGCGGAAAACAAAAGTTTGGCATGCATAAGACAGCTTTCTTTGCGACGCGACAAAGATAGGATTCTTACAATTTCTTTGGAATTGAGCATAACATGCAAACTTTACGTTAGTTGCAAGGTAAGGAAAAATGGTGATTTCACATCACCGAGTGATGACGGTATGAGAAATGCCGAAGTCCTAAAAAACTATTCCATTTGTCTATCTTTTAGAAAGCGTTTTGTTCTTGTGGTGGTGCACACAATGTTAGGATTCATTTAATTAAATCTATTTCTTTCACAGCAAGTTCCTTTTCACGTAGACGCAAGAATATGAACCGTTTTTCATGTAAACGCAACGCAAAAACATGAAAATGATCAAAAACATGAAAAATATCAAAAACTCGGAAAACTATTAAAAATCTTACCACAAAACATATGATTATCAAAAAATATACAGTATGGGTCGTAGGGAAGCCCCACCCGATCTTTCTGATACTCTTGATCGCCCCAAACTCCGCAAAATACTGGTCGAAAACCCCTTCTATTAGTAGTTTTAATGAAAAGCCTTGCTTTAAACATTCATTTAATGAAAAATCTTGCTTTAAACAAGAAACGAAAGCAAATCAAAGGTGGTTCAAGGCCACGTAAGCGCTGTGCATGTGTTTGCCATGGAAAAATAGCGAATCCATGGTACCAAATGTTTCAAAATTGCTGGCAAAAAATAGAACTTTCCCGCTGAACCAAAACTTGACTTGCGCAAACTTTGGCATTTATGTGGCTACCTGTGTGATATGTCATGAACAGTCTGTTGATCAAACTAGCAGCGTATTTTCCAAGAGATGCTCAGCGCACCCCAGTAACCGGAAAAAAATAGGATCGTAAAACTGACAATGACCAGATGGCCTTGTCACGACACTTTTCAAAGAGCCATAAGCAAAACATCTCTACACGAAGCATACACCGTTACTTTTGTCGAACAACCAAGTTCTACTCTCTGGATATCTATGAAAATAAATGGTATCACCAACGCAACGCGCAAACTAAAATTCAGAACATAACCTTCCCCATACGAAATAATTCTTGCGATAATTTTTCTTTGTGTTGTTTGACACAGTCCGACCTTACCTACCGCTTTGTGTGCTGGCTTTGCTCCCAATGCAGCGAGCTGGCTCCCACGCAACGTACGTATCGCAGTTTTGAAATGCGCACCCCGGAGAATTGTTGCCTCCGCACCGGTTTGGTAAATCTCTCTAGCGTCCTTAGTCATTTGACAACGAGTTAGATCGCTGTAGTTTTTAACAATCGGCGTCAGCCAGTTAATTTCAAGTTTTAGTAAAATCATTTATTAAGTAAACGTTTTTTCTAATTTTATAAATCACAGTTTCCTTTTTTTCGCAGCTGGTGTTCTTGACGCCAGTCAGTTAGTTAAGATATTCAGATTTCTGAGCTTATGTTATGATTCATTCGATTTAGTCTTGAGTTTGTTTGTTTACTCTGCTCTTACTTTAGCCTTACAACTTTTCTTCAGTAAGCTTCGCTTGCAAATTTCAGGACTGAGGATGCTTAATTTTACGTGAAATCCATTTCGATGCCTTGCTTGACCCCATCGTGGAGAGTACATAACTAATCGAACTGTTGTCTTTGTCATTTTGACGTTGTGCCATAGTTTCTTCGTTTCTTATGAAAGGATGTGTCACGTTTTAGACGGCTGACATGGTGACTTTTTAATAAAAAGTATTTAGGTGGTATCGACTATGTGCTGACTCGAGAGTTATTTCAATGATGTACAGTTGCAGGCACTTATAACACCTCCGCAGCTTTTCATGTCCGGTGAAATGTTGAAACTTTCACGAGGCTGACTCGAATCGCTTTCGACGCCCTGCAGATGGGTTCGTGGAAGCCTGACCACCTTTGAACACCATCAAAGTTGAGGAGGCGTACTAGGATTTGTGCAAAAGTTTTCCGGCCCAAACATCTACCCATGTAACCGACGAAACAAAACTAGTGCTATGTTTGAAGTGTTAGAAACTCCGTCGCACCTTCCTTCGAGCCCCACCAGGGGCTAACTCCGACAAGAGTGCTTTTCCCTACTATATCCTGGCCTGATGCAAAGAGAGCGATTGTAAAGCGGTCCATTCTACTGAATTCTCACACTCCAGCGAGCCCGTAGCCACGAGGGGGCATTCGGGGCAGTACTCCCCCAAATTTCTTTTGTGTCTCCCCAAATTTTCTTTTTTCCAGAAAAATTTGTTTTAAAAATATAATGAAAACAAAAATCGTGCCCCCCTAAAAATATATTTTGCCCTCCAAACCTCAAAACCTGGCTACGGGCCTGCACTCCAGCCGCAAGACGTGAAATACCATCGAAAAGCTCAAAGGAAGGTTGGGAAACTCATATTGTATTGCTTCACAGCTTGTGAAGAACGAGAACGAGCCTCACAAGACGCGAGCCTGCAGTTCTACGTGGCTAAGGAGGTTTCTGACTTCTGGACAATTCCAAAACCTGAGGGTGAGGACATTTCTGGAAGCTTCCCTGCCGAGGACCTTCATGTTGCACTCAATCACGTCCATAGCAAGGCACAATCCCAGGACTAGATTCTATCTTCCCGGAATATATGCTGCAATCTGGCCATGCTCTTAAATCATGGTTATGCAATTTATTTTCTTCCTTCTGGCACCAACTCAAAATTCCAAACATCTGGAGATGAGCGTGAGTAGTCGCGATCTCAAAGTCAACTAAGCCACTTGTGGAGCTCAAGAGTTATCGTCCGAAGTCTTTTTTGTGTCTTCTTCAAGATTCTCGAAATATCGCGTTTGTATTTCACAGCAACATATGACACCGTATTGCACCGCGACGTTACTTTCAAGCTGCCAAGAGTATTATCTGGCAACCGTGTGTGATCGTGGAACTTCGTAAGAACCTCAGCTTCACACTAGCAATCGCGATTTGCAAACGTAAAACGGTTACTAGTTGCGATCCCAAAGCCAAATAAGTCACTCCGGGATCCCATCCGATGCCTCCTTTATGCTCAGCCTTCAATGTTATTGAAAGCTTATCTACAACCGCGTCGACTCGGTCATTGACCCGCTACTCCCACTGGAGCAAGCAGACTTCCGGCATGAGAGATCAAGTGCAGATCAAGTCATCTTGCTAACGCAGGGGTTCCCAACCTTTCGCTGACCATGTACCTCTTCAGCATTTCGACAGATGAGCATGCATCTCTTAATGATTTTTGAAAATAATACTCACTAATATATGTATAAAGCAGCTCCGAAGCAGTAAGACATGTATAAATATTTGGAAATAAATAATATATAAATATATTTTTTCCTTCTATTCCTGACATTAAATATACCCAGTGGAGTAGAATGACTAAGTGCGGCCAGGGGCCGACCATAATAGTGCCGCCCTCTCCACCCCTCAAATTTGATTATTCTACAAGAATTTAAAATGAAAGAACATGTTTCGTTCTTACTGAAGATATAGCATCTTCAACATCACAACCAAACACTCAAACATTCACAAATTGAAATGGATCTTGTTTTTCATTGTCGATTATGAGTCTTGCGTTTTCTGCTTATCGCCACCTTTCTCATCACTACCCTTCCTCTTTTTCTGCTTTCGTTGCATATCCATATATGGACCCGGCATATTTCGTCACATTTTCTTCCTTGCAGTGGCGTAACTGAGGGGGGGGCAGGGGTGCGGACGGCCCCTTGGCAAACTAAATTTAAAAACCGGCCCCCCACTTAACTTATATTTCTGTATTTAGGAATCTTTTGGTTTTCAGTAGGTTGTTTTTTGTGGTTTTCGGAGTATTTTCCAGTGATTTCGTGTTGTAGCATATACATCCACAACCGGATTCACCAACATTTTCCAATTTTTTCTTAGTTTTGGCTAGTAGGCACCTGAGCTTATACCGGTGGGCACATTCAGCTACGTTTTTACCCCTGGGTCAAACCACTAGTTACGCCACTGCTTCCCTAATGACTTTCAGTCTCAGGTAAGTCGCACCACTTAGCTTCGTTTACTCATTCCGGGGGATCAAACAAAAGAGTTAAGTGATGGCGGCACACCTACGTTACAGATGTAAACATCTATATTCATGCAGCATCCATGTCTTTAACTAAAAAAAGATATATACTGCATAAAGCAGGCTACAATACTAAAATTTATTAATATAATCTCCGTTATGTAAACAGGGGCGTAACGAGGTTAGATGGCGACCGGGACAATAAGCAAGTTTAGCGCCCCAATGTTCGAAACTGAGGTCTCTCGGAAGCAAATGTACTGAAAAGCATGTTAAAAATCGCGGATTTCAAGACAAAGGCTGGGGTACTTTAGAACACTGGATTTTACCCGTACTTCTGAGCAAACTTTTTCTTCAATTTGCTCACTTCAAAACAACTTTTCTTAGTTTTTAGGCTACCAGTCTAGGGCTTCTAAACACAAAAAGTGAAAAGAGTTAGAACTTTTAAAACTTTTAAAAATTTATTTAAAATTGCAAATTGCCGAATTGCCGCCACCCCAAAGGTGGTGTCCGCAGCCCCCAGGGCCTCCTCTTGCTGCGCAACTTAATGTAGCCCATCACATAGCAAATGTAGCCCCAGCGGTACATGTACCCCAGGTTGGGAACCCCTGACATCGAGAACAGCTTTACCGCTAAAAGAAGGCATAGCTCTCACAACAGCATATAGGACACAGCGGCCTCACTCGAAGCTGTCGAGACTGCTGTCTGACAGGCACATGTTCCGTGTGAACATGGAGCTTGTTAGGAACCGCAGCTGAGACCTCGCTATTATGCATATTGATGGAACTGGCAGCCAGTGGGAGGGAGTTCTATCCACAGACGTGGTGGCTCTAGTAGCATAAATCCAAATATGGAAATTGAAGCTCGGCACAACCAAAACAGTGTCGGCAGTCTTCCATCTCTACCATGAGGAAGTTAAGTGGGAGCATGAGGTACACCTCGATTGTGAACCTTTGCCACTGGAACTTCGAATAGAATTCTTACGTACCGGCAACACCTTAAGTGATTTCGCACAAAATTAACATTCTGCGTCGCACTGTACAGCTGTGGAATTGCAGTACAGGTTTGCAAATGGCAAAAAAATTCAAAGAGAAAGGCCAGCCGTGTTTGGTCAAATGATGTGGACGACCGTTATAGTATTAGAAGAGATATTTAGGTAGGAACGTTCGGGAAGCTTTTGTACAAAGCCCCAAAAACGGCCGATTATTTTCATAAGCAAAACTTGTGAAATCGTTTATAAAATCCATATAGTTAAGAATTCTGATATTAATTTTTATGAACAAATCTTCTTCTGGAAAGCACTAGGCCTGTTTAATTTCAGACGCCTAGATAACGCCCTTACAAATTCTAAATGCTGTCACCCTGAAAAAATACATGCCCCCAGGCAACATACCCTATGTATATAACAGTGGTTTTCGACATGGGGTGGCGACCCCGTGGGGGTTGTTTGCCTTTTTTCTGAGGTCGCGAGAGCTTCTGATAAAAATATTCATAATTACTTCTACAGTAGATTGTATGCTTCGTATTTGGAACCATTTCTTCGTAGCCCAAATACTAGGACCACCTGGTAAAAATTATAGCCTATACTTTCTTTTTCATTCAAAATTGTTTTAAGTGTGATTGTGACCACTACAGTATTGTTGTGTTTGGTAACGCACGATTAACTTTGTGACGTAAGAATGTGCTCTGTTTCCAAATTAAATGTTTGATTGCGGTAGCTAACTTAGGAGTTGTTCTAGTTTTCAAAAGAGTTGTGCTGTGGAGTTAGTTGTATACGGCATGAGTCTCTCTCACTGATGCTACCGTACGCAACAATTTAAGAAAATGAGTCTTTGTTCAACATAATGATATCGTGCGTTGTTTTATTAGTCATTGTGATTTTCTATTTTACAAACACAACTGCATTTCCTGTGCCTAACTGGAAAGTTTCGGAAGTGGGTCGTTAGGTTAATATGGGTTGCAAAATGGGTCCCTGCATGATAAAGGTTGAAAACCACTGGTATATAACAATACAGAAAATTCGACACAATCTATATATTCTGCTTACGCACTTGATTTTCTGGTGAAGAAATGCTTCTCTCGTGAAATTCGGCTGAGCCTTACAGGAGGTTCAAAGGCGCTTGCCATAGAAGCACGGCCTCCTGCTATAGCTCCTCCCACAATGGTTGCTCTTCCCACCCCTGCATACTCTCCAGAATTAGGCCATCCATTGTAACCGCCGACTGGACCGTTTCCCCTGCCATTGTATGGTTCGTATGCTGCTCCAAGCTTTCCAGAAGAACCGATATCTGAAAAGGTTTTTCATGTAATTTCAATTACCGTAAACCAATTCGTTTGTGAATTTCTTTGATAAAAAGGAATTAATTTAATTGTTATCGGACAGACCGCATGAAACAAAAACATGTTTTCACCAAAGATACTCTCTCCAAAGCTGTGGCGCAACTGTTTGTGAAAATGTCGGGCGTTTGGAATGTTTTTCAGTTGTTCTGGAACTGCATCAGCAATTTAGCTAGTTATATAAATATTGATTTGATTTGTTTTGTTTCAGAATGCCACTTGTTTGTGCGGACAAGAACACTGTTTCAAAATGTTTTTTTTGTGCTTTTATGTGGTGGTGTGCTTCAGCATGACGCGATAATAATACTTGAAACGGACGTCTTGGAGCTTTTCGTAGTAGTACGTTTCGCGATAGGAGCAAACGTTAGTTTTGATTTCGCATTTTGCCTGTCATGTTTTCAAATAGGTGAAGATTGCTATTACCAGTGCTGTACTCTGACATACTTTGAAAAATATCAGTTTCAAGCCCCAATTCACTGTGACGCAGTGGTTCGTAACCTTTCCATTTCGTAAAGATATTGGTTGGTATGGGGGCCCATTGTCTGCGGTTATGTCAATAGTCAAAGTGGTGGTCTTTTTTGTTTGTGCATCTGAGCGTTAAAAGAAAACACTCTGTCATTCCTTCTCTGGAACCCTAGATATTTCACTGGAGATCTCGTTAAGAACTGCTATAGCGTATCCAGTGACGTCATCGTAATGCTGAGGAAGGTAACATCCAGTATACCACTATTTTTTCCCGGAGTTTTACTTTAGCAGAAGTCTGTTTTGTTAAATTACATTTCAGAAGCGAAGAGCTGCAGATCAAATAACGAGAAAAAAATACTAAAGTTTCAGCCCCAAATACTGTCAGTGGGGCTGAAGTTGACCTGTAAACTTAAATAAAGGTAAATCTGTCAACATCTCTCTGGGGGACGCTCACGCTCGAGGTGGTTGGGATTCAGATCGAACATATGCGAAATCTTGCTGAAATCATGTAAATGCTCTCACACCACAAAACTCTTGGAAACTGGCATGGAATAATTGTACAAAGCCTTATCCTTTCAACGCCACCGATGTATGAAAACGATGCAAAAGTACTATTTTGGTGGAAAATAGTTTCAATAAAACAATTTATTTCAAATAGGCAAACCTTTGGCTTTTTGCTGCAGTTGCCATCAGAAGTAAATGACAGTACCTGTGCGGGAGACAGTTAGGATGTACTTAAAGTGAGCTTTATCTCTGGTTAAACTGTATATGAAAAAGCTGTGTGGGCTGCAGCACAGCACGCGTACGAAAGGTAAAAATACAGGATTATAGTTTTTCGGTAATACCACAAGTGTTCTATCAACATAAAAATTTCAAACTTGCTCAGTTTTTTGAGCAACTTTTTACCAAACGGCTTTGCTCTTAACTATCGCATACAGTTTAAACCAGTGGTTCTCAAATTGCTCGATATCGACCCCCAGGGGTTAATTGGACCGTTCAAGGGGTCGATAAATAGTCACGGGGTCGAATGGGGTCACTGAATGGTCAGGGGGTTAATGAATAACTGCTGGGGTCTACTGAAGCAATAAAGCCTCCAATTCAAAATTATTGTCAATGGGACAAGGAATGCAAACGGCGTTTTTCAACAAATCAAACTAAATTAAAAGGGCTGGTCAAATCTCAGCTCCAGTTGTTTAAAAGTACATTTGATTCGAATAGTTTTTTGTTAAATCAACCATTGCGGCGACGTTATGAAAACTGGTTCAATTAAAAAAGTACTCAAATTTATTTTTACACATACTTTCCTTGTATTAGTAGCTGTTGGGCTAGGCCACGGGGTCTAAAGAAATCTGTACACTTTAATTGGGGGTCAGCGTGCAGAAAAGTTTAAGAACCACTGGTTTAAGCGAATACAGTAAAGACATGAAAAGGACTACGTCATTTGGGCATTAATAAGCGCAAAATAGTAGTTCTTATATAGTCATATCTGCTGCAACGGTTTTTCACACCAGTTTCTGGGATATGTGTAAGCTTGCCATTTGTGCTTCCAGGAAAATATGAACTGTTCACAGGACTTGTGGATGCTTTGCTTATCATTTTCGACGACGTCGCAACATTGCCTGCGAAGTAAACAGGTATTAGAGCTTACCACACCAGCTTAAACTGAAACGAAAAATTATAAGCGAACCAATAGAAAACATATACGCTCGAACAAAGGCGCAGCCAGGGGGGGGGCTGAAGGGGCTCAAGCCCCCCCTTAGCAATCAGAATATTGATGTTTATTTTCTTAGTTATTCACCAACATTGTAAGTCGAGATCGG
>JGI24021J15306_10006325_pt1 | contig 14235 bp, 11 predicted proteins | sample Ectturendosymbi1_FD_15306 | JGI IMG/M metagenome (IMG submission 15306) | reverse complement strand
TCCCAAGAGTACCAAATCAACCATCATCCAAATGCAAAAAACACTGCAAACAATTTGTAGAGCTTGCTAGATGCGAAAGGGTTATGACAGCCCAGGCAGAGTTTCATTTTAGCTGGGTTTATACTTTCTCTGCCACGCCAAGGTCTTTGCTGATCTGAGCCACCCAGCCACCGAGAGAGACCGGTTGCGACCCAGCAGCTCCTGCGCAACTGTGTTGATCATCTAGCAGCTCCTTCCCACATATATGCACCACCACGAGTTGAAACTGGACGGTAACAAAGCTAATTTAACTGCTGAGGGCCATCGACTCGACAACCTTCCACTTTCTTCAATGCCCTGGCGTCCTTGCACTAATTTGTGTTTTTTTCTAGCTGAATATTAATTATCGCCAAATAAAATCAACTGTTGACTGTTCATTTAAAACAGGGGTCGGAAACCAACGGCCCGCAGGCCGGATACGACCCGCCAAGCAAAATCATTCGGCCCGCAGACCCTTTACAGCTTGTAGTAGGCTAACTGTATGGCCGGCCTAGTGGTATTATTTTTTATGAGTCTGCCCTCCCTTGCAGCTTCTTGTATTACATATGAGCAACTAATGAGAAACCGCTTTGTGTTATAAATGTAGTATGTGTCGTATTTTGGGCTTTTGTTATGAATTGTCAAAATCAGTTAAGCTGGTTAAAATTCGTAAACAGCACAGGGAACGGAACTGTTGGTGGAAAATTAGTACGGCCCGCCATACCTTACAGAGTTTGTTTTTGGCCCGCGACTAGGGAAAGGTTCCCCACTCCTAATCTAAAATAACAGTCTAGCACTCAAACCTGACAGAGCATTGCTCAACCAAACATCACCACCTTTCTATTGTTTCTCCTAACTGCTTACTTTGTACATTTAACAGCTTTTTTGTTGGTATTTAAATATGAAAAAAAAATTTTCGTTAGAGTAAATGTAATTAATCTCCACTTGGGTCTGACGTTTGTGGTTAGCATTCAACTGGTTCGTCCAGAAATTGAGATAATCTTGATCCAGATTTGCGATAAACTTGATCCAAGCTGCTTATTTCGAACGCACGCTATCAGGAACGAATTTCTGTTTTTGAAACATTTTTTAAAAAGTTTACCAAAAATTGCTGAAAATGCGTATGTTCCTGAGTTGCGCAGCAGCTGACTTTGACTTAGTCGTCCATTGTTTTTACAGCAAGTACAGACGCAAATCCTTGCTGCGTTTTTAGATTCACTCTATTTCGTCCTTTCAATGCTATTCATTGTAAATTAGAGAAAAGTTAGCTGCTGACATCAATTGTAAAATTATTCTCACTTTCTTTAATGTGCCACTCATTAACATGGCAGTAAGCTATGAAAATAATCGACACCACGTGGTGACATCTATCATAAAACTATGTCCAATGAAATTTGCTTGTTGCTTTCAGCTTTACGACTCGTCATTTGCAAACGTTCTGGCACGTGTATTAGGTACTAAAGATAAAATTTACAAAAGGTTCTTTGAAAATATGTTAAACTTCACAAAACATTATTTGAAAACGTTCTGGAACCTACAATAGGTATTAAAGTTGATGGTAATTTTAGCCACGTCCGAAACATTTGAGGTAAAAACTAAGTAGGATGTCCAATAATCAAGACCTGGGGAATAGCAACACTTTAATTAATCACAAAATTTTGTGAAGTTGAACAGATTTTTTGTACGTCATGAATTTTTTTTTCATTTTTCAATCAGCCTCTAAAAATTGTGCTTAGGTTGTCATTGGTGGTCTTCTCGGTTATGAAAAACGTTTTGTTTTAGGGATAAATTGACTAGCAAAAAGATAATAACCAATAAAATATTAAACAAGATCGCAATCATTCTAAAAAATAAAATATTTATTTCAGCTGTAGCTCCACCTCACCTTTGGCATTTAACGAAAAGATTGCGGTGGTCAGCAGAAGAATTAACAAAATCATCATCAGCACGCTGACATCCGTCGAACGTTTCATGAGCAGCGACATGGTGCCAATTCCAGACCCAAGTAAACGTCTTTGTACAGCAAAGAAACGGTTTAAGCTCACCGGGTAAATCAGGCTCCTTCACTTAAAGTGCAGGGTTCATGGCCCTTTTTCTTTTTCTCCGTTTGCCGCGGTAAACCAAAACGCATCTTGCTGTTTCCGCATCAAACGTGCAACCTTTCAGTCTCGTTTTTCATTTACATGTTGTCTCGCAACCACAAAGCATATTTTGCTTGACGTGAGCTAAAGAGCTTGGGAAACTGCTGAAGCAAAGATGCGAGAGAGAGACAGCTTTACGTAAACTAATCTTCCCACATCTAGGGCGATTTTCTGCTTCAGCAGAAGACTGCTAAAATTTTACATGAATGGAGTTCACTTTTCCAAAACTTACGAATGCGCTCTTCACTAAAGTAAAGCGCTATTTTACAAACTTTGTTATCTCGCCAAGCCCTTTAGTTGTAAGCATAAATCAGACGTGTCTAGTCAGCAGAAGTTCTTGGTTAGATTGTTTAATTAACAGCAAGAAAATGCCAGAAAACCAAATAAAATCAAATAGACGTAGTTGCAGTAGTTTGTGTCTAATTCTACTGCTGGAGCACTTTCTTAGCGCAGAAATCAGAGTACATGTTTACTATGTTAGATAATGACACGTATGGTTTATTCATTCACTTTCGTGAGTCAAACTAAAGCTATGTAGCAAAGAGGAAAAAAGAACATTGCCAGTGAGCAGGAATTACTTTCACGTTGACAAGAAGATAAAGACATTAAAAACTTCTGGTTTAGCAAATTGATTTTTGTGTCCTAACATGTTTGAATCACAAAGGGTTGGCGAAATACTGTGTAGGTCAAGTTCTCAGCCAGCTCAATCACTAGCAGATTTTGATTCTTTAACTGAAAACGTTTCACATGTAAGCAAAGTAACAAAGTGCATTGAAGGTAAACAGAAAAAAAACAATATTGTAGCAAAATTACGAACGTATGAAAACATCAACAGAAATTTTAGCAAGACAGCAGGACCTTTTCTGGTTGGGCCCAAAAACCAAACTTGTAAAAATAAACGATTGCCGATTGGAAATTCATTTAGACATGCTCCTGAAAGTTGTGACGTTCTACACAATGTCGAAAAACCTTTAATATGGTACATAGCTGTAAACGAATGTAACACATCAGGTTTCTGTGTTTTGTCATTCATAAGTTTGAAAAAGTTTTGCTCAGGCCTTTCAAAGACATCGGGCATTCAGAAAACTTCCGCCGTTGCGTGTGGCTTCATTGTCCCTAGCAATTTGCAGACAAGCCCCAACTTTTGCTGAGTCACGTGGTGTGCGAAAAAGACTTCGCGCAGAGAGAGCTGCCGAGTAACCTCGCGGGTCAGAGCTCTCTTCACGACCACACATAACGAAGAACAACTCAAGCACGCATGGCGCTAATATGGAACGCACAGTAAGAAAAAAGAACACCAGCACAGAGATGCGACGCTGACAAAGAACACCCATGCAGATAGCGTTGGCATGGTAATTGTAAATATTTTGAACCAGCGTATGCAGCTGTCATAAAATCCAAGCAGAAAGGTTTGTAAAATGCATGTGGGAAGTGAAGACTGCAAAGGTCAAGGGTGTCATTTGGGCTCCATTCCTGCCCGAGGTGAATTCTACTTGCAGTGAAAAAAAGCACGACCGGTTGATGAAAATCAGTATCAGCCGTTCTTCTTCTTATTCGTAATACGCTTATCTGATAAATGGTGTTGAAATTTTACCAAATGTGGTGCATGCAAGCTTAAGCAACCACACAAAACATTCCCATTCCTCACGTATCTTATAAAGATTGGGTGTTTTCTTAAGATGGGATTGCGTCATGACATTTGCGAATCGGTGAAGCGTTGCAGCGTGTGCCACGCGACTAAATAGGATAAGTACACAAGGCGTACAATCGATCGAACGGAGATGGGATTTTCAGCCGATGTAGCGATTCACGCGTGGGAATCAGAATTCGTATAATGCTCGATAGACACACGATTTGAAATGTTTGCGACTCAGTTAGAGATCAACGATATAGCCCAGTGCGCAAATGAGATGCTAATTCAATAAACACGACCAAACTGTATTGAATGCAACACAAAAAGAAATTCAGTATGAATGTTAACACCCACCATGGAGAACCGCTTAGAATCAACACATCTGGTCAACAACAGGAACAAAAAAAGGAAGAATACCAACAATTACCCTATGGCGTACGCAACACATGTCATTTATATTGAGTTGTAAAAAATTCCAAACGCGGTTTGCTTTTTACGTCTAGAAGAGCTTACAATCGGATTTCTGTTGCACCGCACTTAAACATTTTCGTACCTCAGCTTGATTGTGCTTTTGGTAACAAAAAGAATTGCCAACTTGGCTCGAACATTCTGGAACGTCCGAGTTCCTTGCTGTTGTTGCTCCATGTGGTACGCGTCTGACAGTCTTTTTCACTTTTTTTACTTCGATTTTATTTTGAAACGTCGCTATTTTCGGTTTTACGACGTTCCTATCCCTTTAAAGTACTAAATGGTTAATCTGGCCACCAAACCGACTGAAATAGTTTTGTGACAATAAAACAATTTAAATTTACTTTCCACAATTTTTGAAATTTTTCTGATTTTTACTTGCTAGTTTTCATAATAGGGAGAAAATACGCAAAACAGCCATTTAGCGCGCCAAAAAAATGCCCAAACCGCCAACTTTGGTAGTAATTAACGTGTTAAGTGCAGACATTAGTTACATCCTTCATTACAATTCTTTGAAATATATCTATAGCTAGTTTATGTACAAGATGAAAAAAATGCCAGCTTTGGTCAAAAGAGCTTGGCACGCAACATTATTCGAAACCTTGCGCCGAAGGTTTTGTTGTACTGTAAAATGCTTTAAAAGGCAGACGAACTTCGGGAGATCAACAGCATGAATTGCTTCTGAGCTTGAAGTTATTTTTCCACAGATCCCACTGGGACAGAACACCCTGAGAATTAAGAAAGGGAAATGCTGTGATTTCTCTTAAATTTGAGACAAGTCACATCCACAAAACTGAACAACTGATGTCCGCTTCTTTCGCTCTTGCGCTCTCGCAAGAATAAAAAAAGTGACAAGAAAGCAGCTAGGGAGTGAACTGCAAAATATGAAGATTATTGAAAGAAACTACCGACTATACTGTTGTCATCAACGCTGTGCTCTATCTTTTACCAGGTCGTGACTAACGATGTTTAATACAAAATGCCTTTAAGTACAGGATCATAACCATAAATCTCAGCTTTCTAACACCTATTTTTCAGTACAAGATGATTTTTGCCTTCGTTCATCATTTTCTTCCAAGCCCCCTGTTCATCAGCTACTTTTTCAGTTTCTTCACGCATCGTATTAAATCGAATTAATACTACGACACATAAACGCGAATCGCGTGTACATTGAAAAATTTCAGGTTGTCCGGCAGAGTTTCTCTCGACAGTTTGTTAGTGTTTTCTATTGTGCGTCTCTCTCTATCTCTGTCTCTCTCTGCAATGCATTGTAAAGCGACAATCCATCACTTTCAGACAGTGCGATCAACTTTACAGTGTTGACGCCAAGCGACAAAAGTGACGCCAGTTTAAGTGAATGACAGACAAATTGTTTGAAGAATAGAAATGCAACGTTTCAGCAAATTCTAACGTTCGACGCAAAAGCGTGAAGCAGATATAGCAGTGCATGCATTCAGCAATTTAAATTTTTTAGTTAGTAACGTTAGTTGGAGTAAGCAGGGTGGATAATGTTTTTTTGAGTAATAGCACCTGCAAGGTTTCGTACATCTTGGTTATTTTGAAAAAAAGTACATCCAAGAACATACAAAGTCACAAAAACCGCATTTCGAACCTCCAAAAATCTTGTTTCAAGTGCTGGAAGCGGCAGTCTTAGTGCTTAAAGTAATTGAGCAATTGTTCACAGAACCATCAACTTTTATGAGAAACACAGTTTGCACATACATGTGAAGTCACTTAGTTTTTGTTTTATGCAACTGCGTACGAAAGGGTCGCATCAAGAAATTTAGGATGGCCAAAAAAAAGGAAACATTCTCAGCCACTGTTTTTTTTTAAGCCGTTTTTGGGTGTCAAAATGACACCCTACAATTTTGCAATGACACCCTAAATTCTGAAAGCCAAGGTATGGTGTTGTCTTGTATTGAAGTAAAACGATTTGACGAAAGCATGTTTTCCTGCACGTGGCAATTGCAACAGAAGGCTGTAATGCTATAGGCCGACACAATTTTCTGGTGCAGAAGTTGGAAGCGAAAATTGTAAGGATAGTATCTATGCATTGTCACGCGCACCGCCTCGCTTCGGCCTCTTACTATATTGCCACAGAATTGTACAGCATGGTGTACGAAACTGCGAAAGGATTTAAAGGCAATTATGGAAGTGTTTTACTGTTTCACCGTTGCGATCGGCTCGCCTGGCCACCAGATTACAATAAAGACAAAAAGTCGGAAGTTGCAACGCGCATTCAAAGCAAGCTAATTGTCGAGTGAGGCAACAGTGAGAGCCAGGAGTGAGATTTTGGCTATTTGGGCCGCACTGAAGCAGCTGTCAGAAAATACAAATGATGCAATGTGCCTTGTTTTGTTGCGACTTATGAAAACAAAAACTATCAACATGGTACTTTCGTTTTGTCAACATTGCCACTTCACCTGACAGAACTGCAGAACTGAGCAAAGGTTTTTAGGCGGGATGTTTGAACTTTGCACAGATGAAAGCTTCCGTAGAACTTTGCATCAATAAGCTCTCTGATGCCGCTGCTAAATCCGAGCTTAAAGCTAATTGCGAAAAGCTTGATAGTGAATTAGGGGAGCTTAGAACGCTGGATGGTTTGGCAGACTCGTGTGTGTGTCAAATAGCATGGCGTTTTGGAAGGGCGCCGAAAGATTGGCAATTGATCATTCTCCTACACAAAAACGGAGACAGGAGTAAAAGAATCAACTACTAGGGCATTTCTTTGCTTAACCTACCAATAACGAGTGTACGCCAAGATGTCGTAAAAATAATGGAGCCAAAGCTGGATGATACCCACCGCGGTCTTCGTCACGGTCGTAGCACTACAGAACAAATTTCTACTCTCCAGCAAATTTTCGAGAAATCCTGGGAGCATACCAAAGACGTATAGGCGTACATATGTCTTGTCGATCTCGGGAATTTATTTGACCGAGTTCCTCGTGAAAAACTTTGAGGGGTGGTGTGGGAGTACGTTGTTGACGGGTGCCTCATGCTGAACGTCAAGTAACTGTATTCCTGCTCAGAAGATTGTGTCCGTGTCGACGGAGTTAAATCACAACCGTTCAGCGTTGGACTCCAAAAATGGTGTGTGCTGTGACCACTCCTCTTCATAGTCTATATCAGGGTTCTCCAAACTACGGCCCGTTGGCCAAATCTGACCTATGAAACCATTTCACCCGGCCGCAAAACACATTTTGCCAATAATGAAAAAATAATATATTTACGAAAAATGTGTTGATTTGGTGGAATGTAACATATCCCGAAAAAATTTTATTATGCAAGATGTCCGGCCCTCGAACTGTTGTGCCATAGCTTATGTGGTCCTCTACCAAAAAAAGTGGACAGCCCTGGTCTAAATGAACGGGATAGACCAGCTATGTCCAACCCAAATAACTTACTGAGCCAAAAATTATGTCACTATCTTAACCAGGGCCGCGCGCTGAATGCCATATTAATGAGGACAGCGGCGAACAATGAATGGCTTACTATGACCTTAGGATATTAAATCTAGCTTAAGCTAATACTGAAAGCGTCCGAATCCAAACTGCAATGGTAACAGACGTGATAAAGTGGCACTGAGGACCACCTGCATCANAAATATCAAATTCAAGATTATCAAATAAGGACAGGTTGTCAGGATGTAGGATATTTTTACTACAGCGAAAACCTAAACTGGGCCGCACAAATCCTTCGATTGGGCAACATGCGGGCCGCGGGTTGGACATAGCTGGGCCTGGCATGGACAGTCACAGACGCGTCGACGAGTATGTCACTGTTGGGCACTGCAGGATAAACCGTTTGCGTTTTGCGGGCGAATTGGTACTGCATGCGTGGATCTTCTCAACAGGGCCTTCAGCACGCATTTGATCGATTTTCTGCTGCGTGCGACCAAGCAGGAATGAAAATCAGCACTAAAACGATTGAGGTATTGTGCCTTTTAAGACGCCTAAGGCAGTGTATTCTGCAAGTGAACGGAAATGCACTGCAGCAGGTGGAGACGTTCAAGCACCTTCCGGTGGTATTCGCAGTGACGGAAGTCGGAACAAAGAGATTGATACACGGGTTAGTAAAGCAAACGCAGTTTTGTGTGAGCTTTATTGTTCCGTGGTGATTAAATGGGAGCTTACAAAGACTGCAAAGCTTTCAATTTTTGAATCCGTCCATGTTCCGATCTTCACCTGTGGTCATGAATGTTAGGTGACGACTGAAAGAATACTGTCAAAAGAACAAGCTGCTGATATGGAATATTTGCGAAGAGTTCTCGGTGTGACACTTCGTGACAAAGAGCACAGGTCTTAAATTCGGGAAGCCCGGGATGTTAAGCCACTTCTCCGAATAGAGAGATCTGTTAGTTCGGCCATGTCTCCAGAATGTCTCAGGAAGGAATGGCGAAGTCCATCGGGCTAAAGTCTACACCCACAGGAAAGCGGACCACAGTTTGTCCAAGAACAAGTGACGTGATTACGTCTCCAACCTTGCTTGGTCGCGTCTTGGTGTGGAGCCAGAAGAACTATCTGAGATTGCTGCTGATTAAAAGGTACTTCGGAGCCTCCTAGGCTGCGGCCCCAGCGACTCTCCCCGAAGAAAAAGCGGGCACGAAAATGCGTGAATGAATGAATATGTAGGCCTACATTGAAACTTTCTATTTATGAAATTGTCTTAAGTTTGTTTGCCAAAAGTGAGCATATTTGGACGAACACTTGCGTTTTTGTGAAAATCAGTTAAAGTATCAGACATAGAAGGGAAAATGGTATTGACACCCTATAGCTCAACCACGACACCCTTATGAACACCTTAAAAAAAGCACTGCTCTCAGCACAAGTCAAAACAAAGTGAAACGTTGCTTTTAGGACGCTTTGCACATGCCAGTCACCACCGCCCGAACGTGTTACACGGTGAGTGGAGACATTTCAACATCTTGAAAATGCCTCTTGAGAAACGAATGTGTTTGATTCTTTGTGGCAATATTATGACTAGTTTTGCAGTCGAACAAGGCTTTAGATCGAGCAATGTTTTTGTTAATTTTAACACATTCTTAGGCCACCATTTAAACCACCATTCAAAAAAGCGCCAAAACTCAACTGAACAAGCTTTTGTTTAACGAACAAAACGACTGCCCGTACCAATTACGTTAAATGAGTTTCTTTTGCATCTGTAAAAGTTTTTAGTTCTTACCGGTTTTTATGTGCACATTCTGCAGTATTTCTCACAAAAACAGCTCCCCACAGTCTTTATCATTCTTTTTGAAGTTTTGCTCAATCCTTGAAATAAAAAATGTCGTACGGAGAGCGGTTCCAGCTCTAAGATTAAGCACTCAGGTCAATTCATCCTTTTTGCAAATATGTTCGAATAGGGGTTCGCGGCGTTGCATAACTGGAGATTGTTCACCAAAGTTTCATGTAACTTGAGATTTGTTACCAACGTTCCGTGTTCAGTTTGTGATGCAGTAATGGGGTTCGAACAGTAAACCCAGGAATTCACAGTTTTCGCAGACGTCTCCCGTTTACTTGCACGTCGTTGTCACGACGATTATTCACGCGCTGCATGTTGTGAAGCTCACTGCGGCCAAGTTGAAACCCAAGCTCGCACTAATTAACCCGCACCTAAAATAATTAAAGTTCTTATGCCGCTGCTTACCACCAAGCAAGTTCGTGCATGAAGCTTTCAGGTCACAATGTTTTTTCCAAAAACTGTTTTTACCTTAAAGTCTTGAAAGTACAAATGATTCTCTGCTGGCACCCCCTTTCGCTTGCCTGAGTGGCATTCACCAAAGGCGTGATGTTAAGACTGGTCTACTAAATCCAGCCAAATATCTGGCCCGTCTTAATGATAACTGAACTCTGGCGATAATGAGCTTACCAGGAAACTGGCACGCAAAAAGGTCAATGTTTTACGCGAGTGCATGTGAACAATGACGGTCAATAACAACCGCTTTCTTTTCCAAGTAAGCAGTAAACCAGAGTTCTCAAACACACTGCCAGTGGGTCGCATCTGGACTGCGAGAACATTTTGTGCGCCTGAGATGTTCTTTGGGAATTTTCAAGCAGTTAACATTTTGACTGAAAAAGTTTTTCGCCGGTGTTTAAAAATGCTCAGCCAGAGAATGAGCATGTGTAGAAACGGATAGAAATGATTTGATTATACCTCGCGAAACCTTTCGCAAGGAATAAAATGTAAAAGCTGTTTATACGAAAGTTCAGCTACCGCCTGTTTTGGGTCAGCGTCACAATGCCGTCCTCGGATTATTAGGTCCTCCTTTGGCCCTCGAAGCAATTTGCGTGTGAGATCACTGCTTTAAATTGCGGTTGTTGCCTACTTTTGACCATTCGAATAAAAACTGATTCGACATAAGCAACACTAAAAGCTTTTTGTAGTTTATTGATATGTGTTATCATACACAATATTATGTGTTATCATACTCAATACTCTCTTGAAAAGGGCAAGGTTTCAAAAATTTTTGTTCAACCTATTGTGAATCTATAAAACAACTCTGTGAAATTTCTGAAAACATCCAACAAAGCCACTTTGAATGAAATGTATTCTCAACAAATCTGTTCACACAGTTCATAAATATCCCACCAGACTTGCAACTTCAAAAAATTTCTTTTTACCCAGGGTAAACTCTTCCCAAGGGCAATTCTCCCTCAAATTCATTGGCCGAAGGTATGGTCAGAAACACCCGACCATATAAAGCTTCAATCTCACTTTTTCAAACATCTGTGCTCTGGGCTTGTTGACGCAAAGTAACAAACGGAATTTGTCCAACTCATCTTGTGCTGTCCATTCTTTGTGATTTGTGTCATGTGATTTTTTCATGCTATATATTTCATGCTTAGCAGACACTGTAAAGCTTCCCTCTATAATGTTGGTTAATCTTCTTAATCTGTCTGTCATTTGATATTTTTTCCACCTTGTTTGCATTGTCAAACAAATGTAGATTAATTTCAATGTTTGTTCTCTCCACACCTATGAAATTAAATATCTCATCATGAAAACTATCTGTACATAGGCGTGCACTCATATGTAAATATTACGTGTCTGTTTTTATCACTTTGTCTTTTCTTTTCATATGACTATTTATGATAGTACTGAAAATTGGTCCTAGGACAACTGCCACCCGGACAACTGCCACCTAGGACAGCTGCTACCTAGGACAATCGCAACTCAGGACAACTGCCACCCGGACAACTGCCACCTAGGACAACTACCACCTAGGACAATTGCCACCTAGGACAACTGCTACCTGGGACAACTTCCACCTAGGACAACTGCCGCCCGGACAACTGCTGCCCGGATAACTGCCACCTGGGACAACGTGGCAGTTGCCCTAGATGGCAGTTGTCCTAGGTGGAAGTTGTCCTAGGTGGCAGTTGTCTGGGTGGCAGTTGTAAGGTGGCAGTTGTCCCAGGTAACAGTTGTCCTACTGTAGGTGGCAGTTGTCCGGGTGGCAGTTGTCCTGGGTGGCAATTGCCCTAGGTGGCAATTGTCCTAGGTGGCAGTTGTCCTGATACTCTGAAAGTTGCATTGCAGGATTGGTAGACTAGATGACCTCACGGTCTTTCCCCAATGCTTTGTGACAAAGGAACCAATAAATGTTCATTACTTGTGTAGAAATTTGCTCTAAATTATGCTATATAGCTTCTGCATTAGCTTACATTCTACGCGATGCTGCATGATCTGTTGTCTGTATGAGCCATTATTTTGTCGCAAAAAAAGCAATAAACTTACACACTCTTATTATCGTCTCAAGAAAGGGCTGAAGTCATTGCATGTATAGCATCAAGTGTCGTTACTCGATAATCAGACCCTGCATATTGCCGCCATAAAAAAATCTTGATTTTTTCATAATTCAAAGAGATAAAAATAAAGCGTAAGGTGGTGGGTTTCGCCGTGCCCTAGAAAAATTGAAGTGGACTGACCATTTTCAGAACACTGAAGGAGACTAAAACAATGCATTTGTAAACAGTGACGTGCGACAAATGTTTCTACCCCTACGAGGCCTAGTATTAGTTCATTGCATGCGGCTCTGCTGCCTTAAGCTGGACCTCTCTTGAGTAAGAAACAGATTTGCGCGAGTGAGCTGACGTGATAAATACAGTTATTGAACATGCCAAGCTGACAAATTTGAAAAAAGACGTGTCTAGAAGCTTATGTTAAGAAAGCCTTTTCCTGTCTGGCTAAAACCAGTCGCCGGTTAAACTCTATTTGTCTAACTGGAGAATGGAACAGGCACTGTTGCAACCTGAACCTCTCGGCTGGCGTTGCGTTGAATGTGTGTTTCAACACGAACGGGATGTGCGCGGAGAACAACACCAAGATATATGTGGCGCGAACAAGCAATAATAGAGTGATTGCGGCGCAGGATCTCTATTGTTTCTTGCTGCCAGTGTGACGCTTTGCGCACATGCCGCTCGGGTTTTCCGATCGCAACAGCACCAATGCACTTTTACGTTTAATCTGCCCATCACATAATTTCGAGTGATTTTAATGTAGAAAACGTGTTTCTGCTAGTCTAGAACTGACAACTCACTGTTATAGCATAGTGTTGAATCGAAAAAAAGCAGTTGTTTTAATAAGATCAGAGCTGACGAATTAAGGTTTTAATAATTCATGGTTATCCTGATAAGCTGTTTCTGGCCCACTCGTTTTTCGTGCACTTTTACTCACAGAAAAATAAGTGTTTGCACTACGTCTTCGCACTACAACCTTAACCCCACAGTACCACATCAACAAAAATAAATTCTGGTCTTTGTTAGAGCTCTGTACTAACATCGTTACTCATTACAGTGTTAGATCGACGACAGCTGGGAAGAAAGTATCTTCTTGTCTTTAGAAGATTTTACCAAAATGAATTACATCAATACGTATATAACCTGCTTTACGTTTCTGCTCCAATCTGGTTGAAAACACAAAGCAAATAGGCAGGGTTCATTTTATGCAGAAGTGAAGTCTCGTGAAACTGTAAATAAACTGAAAAACTTAAGTTCCTATACGCGCACTTTCCAATCTCACTAAGCAGCAATTGCCCGATCTTTAAGCGTCGTCTATGCGTCATAAAGGTTGAAATTATGCGAAAAGGGAAATAAATGTCAATATTTTCAAGTGTTTCCGCTGTTGAAAAGAGTACAATACTTTCATCGAAAAGCATACCGTAGAATCTGCTCGACGCTTCTGTATGCTCTGCTAAATCTTCTCTACGAGGCAGTGATCCAAGGAGGGTATTGCGAAATTATCCCAGACTTAGTGCTCAATAATTTGTTCCATTCATTCGAATCGGATTGTTTTTCTGAGCAATTCAAGAATTTTGCGAAAATCTCTTTGGACCAAGTCTTTATCCTGGAATGAATTGTGATGTGCTGGTCAGTAACGGAGGGCCTCCGTGCAAAGAAACACACAAGTTGCCAAATAAAATTTAGTCAATATTCGTTTCAATGTTTGCAGGAAAAATACATCGAGCCTTGCAAACGAGCATAAGCATTTGTCCTATAAACCTCTTAAAAAGATCACCTTACCTGATTCATTCAGTGCAAAAAAGATTTCGACAAGGTGCAGAATCCCATCACAAAATATTTTTAAGTTGTAGACGTGAAACGGGAAGATGGTATTCCAGACACAGCTTCCATCTCGGATCTGTTCAAAATTGTTTTTTCTCTATGGTGGTGAACCGCCAAACCAATAACCAATGAATTTGATATTCACATAAATGACACTGGAAATGATGTTGTCGTGAAGTGTTTAAAGCATACATTTAACCCCTTTCTTTGCGATTAACTCTGCTCAGGTAACCTCTGCGCAATTTGGGCAAACGGTTCGTCCAATTTGGGCAAAAGGAGTTGGTGCTTGTAGGTTCACTAGTAAGCAACGCCAGCAACCTAAAGGCGGCTTCACACAGAATCCGGTTACGGCTTACGATCCGGCTTATGGCCAACGGCAGTCTTCCCACATGCAGCAAGAACACCATCACCGACA
>JGI24021J15306_10006323_pt1 | contig 14237 bp, 11 predicted proteins | sample Ectturendosymbi1_FD_15306 | JGI IMG/M metagenome (IMG submission 15306) | reverse complement strand
TTGTTTTTTTTTTTTTGTTTCTTGTTTAATTATGTTTCCTGGAAAAAGTTATACCCGCGAGGGCGCAGGCTTTTATGAACTTGCTTCAAATGTGAAGTTTGGTCATAAATGTTAAACAACCGAGAACTTCAAATCATATGAGAGAAAAATTGATAGCATTATTTGACTAAAACCAGAAACTTACATTTTTACTATTAATAACATTACTTAATATAATCATCACAAGGTTTTGATAACATGTTTTTAAATTAAATAGTTTTCGATTCAAGGTACACAGTAATGTAGCCGATTTTATGCATTGACGGCCAGCTTGTAAGTTCACCCCAAAGCTATTGAGAATCGTGGAATGACATATAAAAGTAGCTTTGCCTGCGTGTTTGAACTGAATGCATCAGTTCGCGGGCACTAAGCCAAGTGGAAAAACTTGAGAGTCTTTACTTAGGGTTGATATGACAGGAAGCCTGCCGTGAACTGCGCCTCACGAATTAGCTGCCGTTTTCAAGTGCCAATTGCAAAATGTTGTGAAGAGGAAGCAAACGTTTGAAGGCCTTGTTGAACCCACTTGAAGTTAATACGAGGACGGGCGAGAGCTAGCAACTTCGATGAGGATTTCACAGTTAGCCGGTGATGAAGACCGGATAACTCCGCGTTATCAAAGTTAATCTAAAACCGCAAACCGTTATTGAAATGTATTACTGTATTTGCTTTGGATACCGATTTTTGTTTAGCCCGCAATCACCATTCCCAAGTGGTTGCACAACAAAGAGGACATTGTTTCGTACAGTGACTGAAAAATATACCGTGAGTCCGAACCTGAGCAAGGCGTTGGCGCACTTCTTTCTCACAAGATATTAAGCCACTTCAAATGAAACACGCGTCGTGGACAAAGCAAAGTGACTGCTGTTTGCCTCGTCAGATGCCGCGTTAGATAACACAGCTGACTCCTTGGATACCATTCTTGAGTCTTTAGCCCAAATTAGATCATTTTTTTTTAAATCTCTTTTCAGGTGAGTTGAACTAGACAAAGGAAAGTATTGACGCACTCTTAAGCAGCTTTTTTATATTTTGAACTTACGGAGTTTTTTTCAGAGTTCTGTATATTTTTCACTGACACATTTTTTTAAATAATTTGGCGTTTTGCAAATAGTGATTCCAAAATTCTGTTTGAACATTAAAAACACCAAAAAATTGGAAATTGGATTCAGAGAAATAGAATATATAAAAAAAGGTCTAATACCTTTTGAAGTGCTGCCTGTCGTACAATCATAGTGCTATCTTGATCTGCTCAACACATAAAAATCATTATTTTTCCATTAATTCAAAGACAGATTGTATATAATTTTCGAACAGAAATGTAAAATCTTAGATTGAGAGCGGGGGAAACGTCGAAAGCATGAAATACATAAACGCCGTCTCAGAAATATTACGTCATTTTTGGTAATCGCAAAATGAGTGCGTTGCGGAGACGTCTCATCCATGACCGAAAATGTAGCCATCAAAAGCAGAATATGTTCTAGTTTTTCCAAAGACAAACCAAAGAAGAAAACAAAACCAAATAAAAACTCAAATTCAATGCATGGACACGATCTTAGTTTTTTTTGTTTATATGTTTTTACTCAATACACAAAGAGATCAAATGTTTGGTTTGCTTGTAACTGCAGCTCGCCCACTTGCTTCGAACTATAGTGCGTTTAAAGAATATGCTGAGAACGGTTCATAATGTAAATTCAATCTTCTTTCTTACTGAGGTCATTGAAACTTTGGAAAAACATTGACTAACATTTTGATGAAGTGCAAATAAATTAAACACGAATGTCGGAATGTCTAAATTTTCCAAAAGTGTTCTGTTATCACTGTCAGCTCAGCAACATAGCTACAGTGTATAATCCATCACAAATTGTCACTAAAACACCTTCTACTAAACCGATTGCCAGAATTAGTAGATTTGTCCCAAAACTCTACGGTATTTCTTAACTTTTGCAAGTCTGCCAAATAGTCAATAAACTGTAGTTTATCATCCTTTGCGATAGCTTTTAAATTTGCATTTGTTTCGATACTAAGCTTGTTCGCAGTTTGACATTGTGGCATTATAATGACGAGGTTTCATGATACTTGTTGTAAAAAGCACGTTTCGACATCTTTGCCTTAATTACAACATGCCATTAGCTTTTCGAACTCTTTTTTGCGTGAGCAGCAATGATCAACCGTTGCCCTATTACGCCTTTACAGATAAAAGCGGAAAAGAAAATCGTTTAACTATGAAATCTAATTTGCAAAATAAGACTTCACCAAAAATGAAATCTGTCTGATTTTCACAACATCGTAATTACTTTCTAAGTTTATTTTGACCATTGCTGATATAAAACATAATGTGAAAAGTTTTTAAGACTCTTGTTTTCATATCACATTTTTAAAGCAAGCAGCCACCTCTCACGGCTCTACCAGGATGGTTCTCGCTAAATAGGAAATATAGAAAACATTGATTTTGTCCAAAAGCAAATGTAAGCAAATGTAGGTTTTGCTTTACAGAGTTGAAAAAAAACTTATTATTTTCTTGTCTGCAAAAAATTGATCCGCTTGTGTCTGTTAATAGAAAAGAAAATAATTAAAGGTTATTCCGTTTACTTCAGGTTGTCCAAAGCCTCGGCCAAAGGAGGAAGGTATTTATTGTGTGTCTTCCTCCGGCCCGCTTTTACCCCAGCACCAGGCAAGCGGTCTTCGCTACAGAAAAGAGTCGTGGTTTTGTCATTCCCAAATAGGTTCGTATTAAGATTAATCGGTAACGCGTCAATTCCATTGTCAGCATTCGTCGCACAAACGGCGTCAAGCCTAGTCTGGTTTTCCGTTTCTAACGGTCTCCTTCTACTGCGCTTTTTGTGTCTTTTGGGTGACGTGAAAATAGTCAAAACATCGTCTCTCTCGCTGTTTGCATCGGCACTCGTGGCCTTGTCTCGAGCCTTGTCGAAGTGAAGATTGCCGTTTCGCAGATTGTTCTTTCTGTTTGACGAGGTCGCCGTGTCATGACCGAAGAACGTAGGATCGTAGGCATCCGTCAGGTCATCAGAAAACACGCTCGCAGCATCGGAAAACGCGCAGTCGTTCAAGCCCCTAGCGCCAGACTCATCATTTTCGCGCAGCTTGCCTCGCAGTCGCGGTCGTCTTGCTGGACGTTTCTCATCTATAAACGGCTCGCAACCAGTTGCCGAAAAATCGTCCTGGGTAAGGTCCGCCCCGTTGGCTAAAGGTCGTAGCTTACCAGGCTTAGCTAAAACTGGGTGATTAATTGACAGTAGTGTCGGCGTGGAGACATCCAGATTTCTCTGTTCAGGAAATTCGTCACCGCGCTTTGATTTCTCAAAGTCAGTGTTACAGTCGAACAGTCTTTTTGATGAAGTTTTTGAGACCTCGGAATCAATCAACGTTAGATTTTCTATTGGAGTCACTTCGGCAGGGCTGTTGCGGTTACGCCGTATTATTCTGCGTCGGGGCGTCGCTGCGTCGATTTGCGCTGTGGAAGAACCGGACCCGTTTTCACGAGCGTCGACACCATTTGGCGTGACAAACGTACTTTCGTCGTCGTTGCTGTCAATTCTTCTCCTGTTGGAACGACGCCGAGTCTCTTTCTGAAAACCCAGGTCGTCTGAAGCGTCCGAAAATCCGCACTTGAATCGATTTCCTTTCTCGCTTGCATGGCTTGGTTCACGATGCAAGCAATTTCGATCTTCTTCCGCATGGACAGCCTTAGATGGCCTAGCATGTTTCGCGGTCCTGTCTTCCTTGGTGAATGTCGGAAACCGCTCTAACAAGCCAGCTGCGTCGCTTCGCTGCCTCCTTCGATCTTTGCTTTGCAAACCCAGAGCAGGACTCATGCAACGTGGAAGATTGTTATCATCAGAAGCTAAGGGGCAGTCAAAGCCAGGTTTTCTGCTCGGTGAAGATATTGCGGGGAGCGGTCTCAGTTGGTTTTGCTGTGAAGTGCCTGTTGTAGGTTCCCTCAGCGCAGTCAGGAGTTCTTTCGTCGATCGGTCAAGTTTTGTTTCCCCGTCGCCCAAGAGCGTCCGTCGCCGTTTCTGTGCTTTTATCCGCAACTTGGGCGACAAAAGATTGGACGACGGGGAAGAACATAATTCTTTGTTCTCCATGGCGAGCAGTTGAACTACAAAAACTGCCAAATCACAATAAATAATTCATAGACCAATTGAGATCGTCATGTGTTAGCACATGTTTCAGTTGCCGCTGTGTTTATTGAGCCTCCCTGCAAACACTAAACAAAAGTGTTAAAATTTGCTTTAAGAAAACAAGTGCGTCAAACATGTGTGAACATCTGCATTTCTCTATGTTTTACAATATTAATATGCACCAATAATGCTCAGAAAAATTTTAACTTTAGTGAAACAACTCCGTTGCTCATCATTGGTTGCAACATATCGTGAAATAAACACATTGAAAATTTTAAGAACCAGAGCTATTTTCACAAGTGAAAATTTGACTGCAGTGCATGGTCATCTAGAAACAACCTTTGTGGAAAATCTAACTACGATGAATAACCATTTAGTGATTTCAGAAAACCACGCTAGAGGAGTATCATAAGCTTCATCTGAAAAACTTTCAATTATGCAAAAATAATCTGAAGTTGGGAAACGGTAGTGCAGTTGATTTTTCCATCCACAACTAGGGGTGATTTATTACCACACTTACCATTCAGCTGACTAATATATCGGAAACGTTATTGATACCATTGGAACATACAAGATGAATGTGTGGTCAACAGCAATCATATGCCACTCTGCCTAACGTCTTAAAATCTTCGCACAAATTGTTTTGTCTGATTACTTAAAAACAAGAAATGCTCTCTATGGTAATAACCGTACCGGCACCACAGACGCTTGAAGTGGATAAGCAAAAGCAGTGAGTTGATATTTGCTTTTAGCAAATCTTATCGTTTCCAGAGTAATGTGGTTTACAAAACCCCATTGTTTTCAACTTTGGTGCAGAGCTAATTTCAAAACGGGATTTGTTTCGATACGCATAAACAAGAAAAATTAGAAAAAAACGTGGAGAGATGCAAATGATGATAAACAAATTAAACATGAAAAACTTAGACAAGCAAACGATTTTTATGCGTAACAAATGAGCGTGTGATTTTGTGGTAGACATTTTTATAGCAATAAATCTCTTGAGTCACATTAATGCATTTAATAAATATGAACTTGATCTCCACGACCGATGAATTGTTACATTGCGACCGATGAATTGTTACATTGCGAAAATTTTCAAAGTTGAGAGTTGGGGAGAAACAGTCTTTGATGACACCACTAGGCATCATTCCATATCTGCTGAAAGCTTTGAAAGTGTGACGCCTAATCATGAAGATCTTAGTCACCCATGCGCATGACACTTCATCGTCTTGCCTTCTAATTGCAAGACCGATGCGGCAAACACATACGAACACAAATACAGGGTGTCCCAGAAGTCGCGCACCATCTAATAATTGTTTTTTTTTCTGTTTCAGATTTAACTAGATCTGGGTGAAAAACTAACAATACAAGAAAGAGTTAAATTGGATGTTTTTTCATGTGTGTATTTTCATAAAAATCTGCATGGTGCGCGACTTCTGGGACACCCTATATATAATGAATTAACCTCAGTTCGAAAAGTGTCAGTCAGTAAATTAGTTTAGCTTAATTTTCTACCAAAAAAGCAAAGTATTGGTTTGCCTGCTGCGCCGTGCATTCCCTTATCTTGTATTCAAAACAGTTTTATTTTTGCAAAGGATGTTTTCGACGCATGTGTCCTACGCTCTACAGTATTTTGAACAACAACAGTATTTTGAACAACAAAACGCCCAAGTCTTTAAATTCAGAAAGTCTAGTCAAAGTGCAGAGTTTCCTCACTGAGCACTACGATTACAACCTCGTACAAGGTTATTCTTATTGACATTACATAAAAGCAAATGATTATTTTACGTAGGTTTCCACAAAAAGAGAATTCACCTATAAACATATTTGCTGCACCTGTATACGCAGTTGAAAGCATGGCCAAAACGACGAAGATTCTCTGCCGATAAAGTCCTTTCAATGCCTTCAATAAACGATGCAAGTTCTTTTGCTACGTTTGCAGCCCCCCCAAAAATTTCATGACCACATGGCCATTTAGAGGCTTTTAAGTAGTCCTAAGTCAATATTGCCAACAACCAACGCATCCATGTCTTCATAGTTTGTTTAAGCTCGTTAGATTCGAAGTGCAATTATTAACGGTCAATGCAAAAATCGTTCGAAAAAGTGTAATGCTTTTATACCGCTTGATGCTCGGCAGCCAAGCCGAACAGAGAGCAATTTGATCTCAATGACTCCAAAGATTTAATGTTTTTCCAGTCGAAAAGGAAGACCCTTAGCTATTTTGCTTGTATTGTTTTCAGACAATGTGCTACAGCTACAATCAAAACAAATTACCTGAAACTTTCTCGACAACAATCCGCACTGTATATCACGTTTGACTCTAGCAGTCCCGATGCCTTAAAAATGTTGTTTCGGGCTTACGCACGTTAAGGAAACCATTTACAAACTTGCGAAAAATGAAGTATGTGTAGGTCAAAATGTTTTTTCTCCCCTCAGTACATTCATGGCCAGGCCGTTAATACCACTCCTAATTTTATATTGCTAGTCCAGCACATTTTAAAAGATAATTTTAAGGTCAAATACAAAGGATAAACAGTTTTAGTGAGTGTAAACAAAACGGCATAATAGAGCTTTCCACTCGACATAATTTTGCTGCATAAATAAATTTTGGTCTGCTTTTTATCTTTTAAATTTCAAAACCCTGTGGTGAAGGGAAAGTGTCCGTTTAAAAACAAATTTACGTTACTGACCACTGACATTTTGCCTTAATACTTCGTTTTTTTTCCGAGTATGAAAAACTAGCTTTGTACTTTTTTGGGCTGCGTACTGGCGCTTTGCATATTCAAGGTTGCATGACTTTTCTTGTAGAAGATAATGAGTTCTTGATTTTTCACGTACAGCGAGAATTGTATGCAATACTTTGTGAAAGCAGCCAAGTAGAGTTCGACAAGCAAACTAAGTGTTTAACAAAATCAGGAACATTAAATTTTTTCCTACCTCCAAAACAACATTTTTGTTTTACTCCTGTTTTCGTATGAAGTATTGACATTCAAGAATGTTAGAATTATTTAACCTTATTTAGCCTATATACCGTATTTTTGCGATTATTTTCCGCCCTTGCGTACAAAACGCATAAAATCATCTAATAAAAGTAATGTAAGCACCCTTTGAATATACGCGACGTCACTAAAATTTTTAAATTTTTGCAAATATATACAACACCTAATCAGTGTAGCGCTTTTTGTAACGAGGCAATAGGAACAACTTACCTGATACTGCACTGGAACAATTCAGGCCTTTACTATACTATCAGCTGTCTTGCGAACTTTGGCACACTATCCAACTGCGAAACTTCACAACTTATTGCACAACCCATCAGTAACAATATAGTGGTTGTAGTAAAAAATATGTAAAGTCGCCCTTGTGTAGGTTGCATAAAATAATCGCAAAAATAAATATTAGCCACAGCTTATAAACGAATAAATACAGTGTTCAATAGAGTGCTCCTACGATTTTCATTATGTATATGCCTAATGAGTGAATTAGAAAGATGCACGACCTGGTGTTACATGCGCCTAAAGAACGTTTGTAAGCGAACCATAATTTCCCAATTTATTCCTAAATACTCGTTATTGTAGGTGGTAAATCACTTTTTTGAGGGAATGTAATGCTTTTGGAAGCGCATAGCATCCAGATAAAAATATACTAGTGTAAATAAATTATTCAGGTTTTTCAAATTCATTGGATAACACAATTTTGCTGCAAACTCATATCTAGCTGACATTCAAACTTTTGCCACATCACGCAACGTTTTCATTATCACGATCGCTCAATAACTTCACCTGAACGGCATCAAGTTGTCAAACAGTTCCTCAGCATCAGCATTCTATGCAACGCTCGCAAAACATCGAAAAAGTTAATGTACTTTTCGCAGCTGTTGAGAAAGCACAGAAGTGGCGGCGACAGAACTAACAATGCTGATCGTTATCGCAACACAACTACTAAAATAGGGCCAATCTGCATTGCCGTGGGAGTGACACCTCTTAACGCCGTGCCTTCAGCACTACGCTTTCAAGGACCCTCACTTCCCAAGCGAAATGACTGTACAGTGTACAGCCTCTGTAACTGGCCAGTTCGGTGGCGTTTTTGCTCGAAAGCTGGACGCTGCTCTTGTCCAAACATTCAACCTTCGTCCATTTATTCCGGCTGACCACACGTTCTCGATTCAAATGAGCAAATCTAACGCGTTGCCAAAGTGATAAACATGGTGATTCGCTCCAATGACGAGCGCTTGCTTTTTTTACCCACTTCAGAAACATGAACGGAAACGAACATGGACTGTCTGTTTGTTAGCAACTGCAACGCATTAACCTACTTGATTCAAGTGCTCGGCCGGTGGGCACACACGGAATGTGGCGACAATTTTTCATGAATGTGAAAGCGCTAGACAAGCTCTGAAAATTATGATTTATTAATGATTTGCAAGCAAACGTTTGCTGTAGTTGTTCAACACCAGCGAAATGTTTTGCATTTCGTTCCAAGATCAAGTAGCGGTGATCTGTTTAAAAAATGTGACTCTGAAGGTTTGGTTGCAAGCATTCATTACAACTAAGAAGCTGATTCATTTCTTTTTATAAGTATCGCAATTGGAGGACTAAGACGCAGGTCACTTTTATGACCCGCGGGTACCCTTGATATCCCTACAGAACGCTAGTGCTTTTTGCCTCACTTCTTCGCGTCCTCGCCTCACGCCTGGGAACAAACGATTAAAAGGCAGAGGTCATCAACCAAATTTTCTGTTAAGTTTACCGTTATGCCAAGCGCTCTGCCAAATGTTTGCAGAGTTGAATGCGAGTCGTTCGCATTGATTTCTGCTACATGAGATTTATGCGGCGTTGGAAAGCAATCGACTTTGGCTTCACGAGCCACAATTTTCCCAATACTGCCTTAGATGTCACCTAATGAAAAACCCGGTAGATGAAAATTTGACCAAGAAACTTTATCCGTAATTTTTCGTTCACCTGCAGGCAGTTGCATGGTGGGAGCATTGTGCCCGAAAGTTTTTTGAAAGAAACGGCGTTTCTTTACGTTTTGACGTGGAACCAAGTCACTGTAATCATCGCGATCTCTTTCACACAATTACTTCATCCCGATGCGCAACAACTCCTCATTAGGGATATACTTTACTGGTGCTTAAATTTCCTTCAAGGCAGGTTAAATTTATTACGACTGTGGCTTAATCTAATGCGCCACACACGTGTCAAAACCGCATCATGTTCACAAGGTCACTGTCCCCGAAACTCAATGTATTCTTCTCAAACACTATTTGTGCAGATACTGCCCTAAGGGCTAAGTTTTATTTTACCTTTTCATTCTTTAAAACCGCGGTTGTCGAGATCGTGAGAATGTAGACGAAGGTTATAATAAATTTGCAAGGAAGTCCAACATTTTCTTTACTGTCCCATTGGGTCAGCGAGGGGATGTGAATTCTTGAAAATAGAACACTTCCAACGGTTTCGTTCTGTAATACTTTGATGACGATAGTTTTCCACAAATTTGCAACTTTTTTAAGAACTGCCGGAAACCTGTTATATTTTACGTAGTGGTTTGTACGAAAATTTTGCTGTAAGCAAACATGTTTGCAAGTCTTCAGTTATGAAATCAACATGCAATTTACCAATCAAAAATTGCAAAGAAAGATATTTCACTATTCACATCGTACTTTCACACACCACAAGAACAAAACATCTTGTAATAAAAACTGTTGGAGCGTTTGTTTGCGAACGTCATCACAAACAAACTTGGAAGAAACGAACAAAAACTTCGCCATGTAGCAAAATTTGAACAACATGGTATCCCAAAACCTTATGGCATGTCACACCGTTCTACTGGTGATTTGTTCCTTATCACCTGTGCAGCAGTGTGACTTGCATCCCTAATATCCTGCAAGCTTTCTGCGCACGCCACCCGTTTGCGTTCGGTACCAGCATCCAATTCTGCACGAAGCCTGCTGGCACTCGCGACTGATGAGTTAGCTAATGTTACGTGCGGGTGATTTTTAAGGGCAAACAAACAAAGGTGTGTCTAAGTGCACTGAGCACACTAAACGCTTTCAACGCGCAAAAGGTAAAACGAGCGACAAGGCAAATCGGACACCTTCGCCTTGCCAGAACTACGATGTTCTTCAGACGACACTTATTTTAACCAAAAAGTGTTGTGGTCATTTGGCAGCAAAAGTCTCCCAGCAGCGGTACATAAGGCATGGTAATTATACTGTTTGTATGACGTTTAAGGCTAAGAGTGCAAAAAGCGCAGTCACCCCATTTCTGACACTAGGTGGTCAAAATGTAAAATCTGTTAACCACTACAAATATCTGGGAGTTATACTGGATACTGCGCATAGGTGGCGGAACCTTTCACAAGTGCACGTCAAAAAAACTATAGAAAATTTTTGTGGCTTGAATTGGCAACTGTGACATCACAAGCATTGAAACATGACGTCATTAACTACATCATATGAAGGTCAAAGTTACACAATTTTAGACAAAATTACACCACTATGAAAACATATCGGTGAACCACCTGAAATTCAAATAGGCTGTTACAGGGGCGACTCCAGGTCAACAGCGTCACTCAGGCTCATCGCACGATTTATACTGACTGAATGCAATCGTTCGAGGTTTGCGCAACTGAAATTTCCATTTGCTTTGATCCTTACTGGCACTATCATTGATCTGTGACGTTACAGTAGTTACGTAACAATGAATGAGAAGTTTTCATGATAACTTCTCCACTGTTGGGTAACGTACATCACAGAGCAACAATGAGGCCAATTAGTTCTTTGCTGGCGTAGCCCTGGCCAAAAATTGGGGGTGAACTGCCTCCCCAAAATTTTTAGCATATCTAATCATTTTGCGCTTTGAAAAGCGGCGTCCCAAACAAAAATACTGTTGCTCGCCTAAAGTGAAACATTTTGGCCCACCCTCAAATTTTCCTCCCCAAAAAAATTTGGGCTGGCTACGTCACTGGTGACAAGGCCCAATGAAAAGAGCCCAAGTTAACAGTTTAGTGAAGTGGGTGGAGGCACAAATATACAAAACTAGCAAGCTCGCGTTCTCCAATATAAATCTTAATCGAAGACTCAGGCTAAGCCCGTGCAGCCCGTGTGCCGGAGTCGCTACTGCGCTGTTGAAAACACCATGAACACAGCTTAAAAAGTAGCCAAAAATAACACAGTATTGATACCTGTTTCAAACACGTTCAAAATCACAATTTTTCCACATCTAGAACACAGGAGTAACGTGACTGAATGCTCCTTCTAGAACTGCATTAGATACTGGAATGCAAAGACAAGACAAAGCATATGTATAGAAAGTTATCTGTAAGGATGCCAATGGTGTTGCCAATGCAAAAATAAAATATAGCTATTTAGTGTTGCCAATGCAAAAACAAAAACACAGTTGAAATTGATCTGTCAAATATTTCATTTTGCGTATAAGATTCAGCAAATTTTCAATGTTTAGAATGGTGTTGAAACGCTTGAAATTACACCAAATTACACCAATATTTTGATGGTGTGGCACAAAATTTTTCCTACACACAAGCATGTAAAATTACACTAATTTTGTAAACAATTTTTTTAAATGGTATGGTATCACACCACTTGGCGGCACTGTTCCACAACACCAATGCGGTAAGCAAGCCGGGCATGGTGACCAGATTGTGCACGATGTACTGGATTCTACCAAACATTTACGAAATCCTACCAAATTACAAATAATATTGACAGAATACTGTACTCCCAAAGTTCTGCAAAATGTTTTCATTAAATGATTTACTTTAACAATGGACCCAGTACTAATTGTGTTACTTAAACTTGTCCAGGAAAAAATTCGAAATTTAAAAGGTTGGGGCTAGGCCCAGAACCGTCGCCAGAAAATCGTCAATAGGGGAGCTTTACGTTTGTGCTGGGGGCTTTACGTTCTTGCAGGGGGGCTTGACATTCAAATTTGACGAAAATTCCACTGGTTTACAGTGTTTCACATTTCAATTTAGGGGGGCTTGGAGCTTTGTTTGGAGGGCTAAGCCCACCAAAGCTCCCCGTGGCGACGGGACTGTCTAGGCCCATGCTCCCCCCGGTTCCGCCGCCTATGATACTGAACTCTCAGATGAGGACAAAGACATTCAGAGACAACTGCAATATCAATATTGTGCAGCAAACAAGCTGCGAGCCTCTTTTTCCCGATGTTCAAATGCAATTAAAGATGTTCTTTTTCGTTCCTTTTGTACGCCCATGTATGCATCACAATTATGGTGTAATTTCAGCAAGCCATGCATGCAGAGATTGCGTGTGGCCTATAATTGTGGATGCAGAGCTTTATACAACCTGCCCTGGAGAGCAAGTCTTAATAGTCATCAGGTTCAATGTAACATTTCCATATTTGGGGCACTAGTAAGAAAAAACATGTACTTGTTTCTCGAAAGATGCAGGAAATCTAACAACGTACGGTTGCGTGCTTTGATACAGTCAGATTGTTTATATTCGTCCCTATTCTTTGAACACTACAACCGCATTTTACTTTTTGACTGAGTGCTCAGACATTGCAGTGTCATGTCACAACGCATTCGTACTTTACCTGGCCTCGAACAGTTTAGGAATTAGCGTCCTACTCTGCAATATTGTTGTACCAAGTGTTACGGGTTAGTCAACAATAGTTTTAAGAACGAGTCTGTAACCCTGTGGTTCTGCCTCCAACGCCGTTACAAAACGTTCTGTTAACCCTGCTCAGGTAAGCATAAAATGCTACTCGCTTCAGGAAACCAAGGGTATAATGCAAGGGTTTCCAACCTTTTCACAATCTCGTACCACTTCAGGAAAAGTCATGGAAGCACAGGTTTCTAATATTTTTTTAAGTATACAAAATCAACAAAAAAAGAAGACCCAGGGCGGTCCGCGACCCAGCTTACGTGAGCAGGGTCTCTGTAACCATGTGATTCAGCCTCCACTGCCTTGTAAAACGTTCTGTTTTGCATGTTTGCATCAACCTGCTTTGTGCAGGAAGTGTGTGTTTGTACTATGGACTTCGTGTCTGCGGGTAAAAATACATTATTATTATTATAGTTTAAAAATTAGTCTCAGTCTGTGTCCAATGACGAAAGAATTGAGTGAAAGTCAAGTCCGAAAAGTAGCACATTGCACTCAAAGCATCACGAACAACAATCTATGAATGGAAGGTTCAACGAATGACGCAAGCACTATCACAGTAAAACTGGATTTAATCTATTCATTGAAACGGTTATGCCATTTAAAAGTTTATAGTAAGAAATTACGATTTTGTCAAATAATCGCTACATGAATGGTACACTTTAGAAATTGGTTTCTGCACATAAACAAGCTACTTATATCTAAAATTGATACCTCTTTCAACTTTTTAGACATCTATCTTGACTTTGTTCAACAAGCCAGATTACTTTCAGCTGAGAACTGGATTGGTTGTCATGACAGACTGTAGCAACTTCAAAGAAACTAAATGATGACACATTCGAATTTTGTAGGGCATTTTTATACTTTATGTTAAATACACGTACGGCAAAAACAAATGTGGCACTGTAAGTCAATACATCCGTGATCAACAAAGCATAAGGATAATATTTTTGGTTCTTTGGTTTTCTTTTATAATGTAAGATTGACTATCTTTCACTTTCGACACTGCCCCAATGAATTCTGCGGACATGATAAATTCGTTTTCAGACTAATAGTTTGCTACGAAACGCTGTTTTTTATCTTGAAACTGAGTATAGACTCTAATACGGGAGTTCCCTATGGAACGCATATCGCAGTTAATTTTCCGAACAATGTGCCAAATATATATGTTGGCCATCCGAGGACAGAGGTTCCTAACCTTTCACCGATCATGCATCCCTTCAGCATTTCGCCAGATGAGCGTGTTTCCCCAAAGGTTCTTATGGCATAAATACTGAGTAAAATTACAAAAATCTATTGAATTTTTAATAGAATTTTCAGATATTTAGAACTATGAAGATAAACTTCATTTTTATGTCTCAAAGTTGATTTGTTAAGGCCGTACAATAAATGTACCCTTTGAGATAAGCAAATAC
>JGI24021J15306_10006322_pt1 | contig 14238 bp, 10 predicted proteins | sample Ectturendosymbi1_FD_15306 | JGI IMG/M metagenome (IMG submission 15306) | reverse complement strand
GGCGGGCCACATACGGCCCGCGGGCCTGTAGTTGGACCACACTGAGTTAGGCAATCATTTTTAAAACATATATTAAAATATAGCGTATGAAAACAGAGTGAGCGTATTTTCAGAAAGCTTGATTAAAAAACATAATAAAATCTTTTTTTGTTTTCCCGGTACAATAGCACTAAAAACGTTTTGAATTTTTCACAATGTTTGGAAAAGTTTTCATTTTACTTCTTGTCTAAGACTACAGTCCAGTAGATACAATTTTTACAATGCCATTCCAACGAAACTTTTTGTGTTGTGCGTTGTATACTTGCCTCTTGTTACGCTTTTTTAATCAAACGACATGTTGTTTTTTTCTGTAACTGTAATTTACAACACTTTAAAAAAGCCTAGGTTTGTAACAGCAGCCGCTTAAGGAACATCACACATTGTACTTTAATTTATATCTACAGCATTATTGTTTTTGTTAACACACCTTCTTAGAGCAATGCTTCATACAAACCTGCTGAATTATATGGATCTAAACTTGCCAGAGGAAGATTCGGCACCTCAATGACAGCAGCAGGAGATTTAAATGACGATGGTTACAACGACGTCGCAATATCAGCTCCTTTTGCTGAAGATCATCAGGGTGTTGTTTACATTTATCATGGAAGCGCCAAAGGAATTTCAAAGGATGTTAAGCAAGTAAATTATTATGTTTTTACACTGTGTTATCCTCATAGCTGAAAACGTATTCCTTTCAAATATCAAGCATCGATCGATCTCTGCATCTTTGGATCTACCTTTTTTCTAGTAGAGGAAATTTAAATAGTTTTTTTTTCTGCAGACAATCACTGCCTCTTCTCTCGGTTCTGTTTTCTCCCGTTTGGGTCTTTCCTTACATGGTGGTCAAGACCTCGACGGAAACCTTTATCCTGACCTTATCGTTGGCGCCCCAGCAAGTGACAATCTTTTAATTTTGAGGTGAGTGGTGTTGGAATTATGGATCTATCAAGAGAATAACAGCACAATTAGAAGTCATCACCCTCTTTCAACTATACAAAACTTAACCACATGCTCATAATTCAATACCTTCGTATATTCTGCATAAATCGCACAATCTTAATGCACCAACCAAAATGTTTTAGGAAATAAAAATAAACATACCACTAGCTAGATCAATGCATGAAGTAAATTTATCGGAACTACAGCACCTAAAAATAAATATTCTTCAGATTTTAAGCAATTTTATCTTTGAAGAAATGCTGAATACGCCTACTTCAGAAACATGCATGAGAGTCAAGGTCAAGGTATTTTACTGATTGAAAAAATACGATCAAATTGCTATTTGAGTGAGCAAAGGTTTTTAAACTCCAAGGCTTCCTTGTAAAAAGTTAATTCTGATCTGCTGTTTTGCAACGTTTTCCTGGAGTGGTATAACTATGATTGTGATCGCGTTGTGACAAGATGTCTGAGTTAGGGAGAAAATGAATGCTGAAGTGATGGCGAACCAAACAAATTTTTCTGCAATATGAAAGGTCAGGCCCGCAACCAAGGCAGGGCAACCGGACAATTGCTCCCCCCGAAATTTTCGAAAACATATTTAGTTTCTTAATACAGCAACAAGTTACACAACCATCTTTGTCCACCCCGAAAATATCAGCTGGTTGTGTCCCTGTGAAAGATATTCCTATGTAGATATTTTTGCAAAACGCAAGACTTGTTGCTGGAATAAATCCGCTCTCCGTGGTTTGAAACTGACAAAAGTTGACAAAAGTTAACTCATGTAAGGAGCAAATCATTACGATGAGCAGAAGACGCTTTACCTTACCTCCGTTAGAAGAAATTGAAAGTTGCTCACTGAAAATCGTTACTGCAATTGAAATTCACTGGCCTGATGTAAGCGATAGCAAGAGTAAAGATATCACCATTGACACTAGAAACGGGGTTATGGTCGAAAAAGCTCCCCTTACACTTTTGCATAAAAGGCAAAAAAGTCAATGGAACAATTTCACAAATAAAACGATTGGTGATCTTATTTTCTTTAGTATTTGCTTCAGACAATTAAATTGCAGTGTTTCTAGCACTTCCGAATTTCAAGGAATTTGGACTACTTTTTCAGACTAACACTGAGCAGAAATTATTGATGCGAGAATTACTGCAGCATGTGCGCTTTCTGCGTTCTTGCCAATAGATATGAACAATTCGCTTTATCAGTTGAAATGTAGCACGCAACTCAATTGCATTGCCTCATACAACTGCTGCCCTGCAATATATTTTTCACATGTCCCCCATCTTCGGCTGAGACGGTGTTTCTGAATGTCACCGATCTTTAACAAAATAACGAAAAAGGCATTTTGAGTTCATTGAAGAAAGTTTAAACAATTTTTAAACGTGTTTTATCCACTGGAAAACACATTCGAAGAAAAGTTAATTCTGTACTGCATGTTTAACATAAGATTTGTTTAGAACTCGTCCATTGGTTCGGTTTAACAACACTGTTAAGTTCACCGACAAGGAAATTGACGTCTTGAAGTGTTATAACAACCACAAGTGTACGCAGATTGAAATATGCTTGTATTACCATGGGAAGTCGGTAGAAAACTATTTGGGTAAGCTATAGTCCTGTTGTAAGATGGGAAATGTAACATATGCTATATTTTTACGTTATCCATAATTTTAGTCTTTTTGTTATTTATCAATTTCTACCTGATGTGCAAACCTTTACCGCTATATTAAGCAATGTGTTCACGTTTGTTCGATATGCAGCAATTTTTCCGGTCTGGAACGTAAGAATAGTTAATATTACCGGAGCTGGACTTGCAAATACTTTTACAGTAAATGTAACATGACAATACTCGTCATATTTGCAGATTTTATGCTTGTTTGCGCAGGACAAATTGAACCCGCATACGATAGCTACCATAAATTTGCGCATACGTTAGGTGCAGTAAATTTGAACGCACAAACGATATATACGTTATAATGTATGCACGTAATAGCTATAATGTATGCACGTAACAGGCACGTAAAATTTGTGAACGTGCGAATGACAGTTGTGGTAAATTTCATGTTTAATTACTATGATTAAGATGTTCGGAAACAGAAATTACGCATTTTCATTATTTTAGAGTTGGAATGTAACATCACTCTCGATCCGCTACTCAACAGAATTTATTTTGGAAATTTTTCGCCTTCCTTTGGGCCTGACCAGTTGCTGAAATTATTTTGGGTGAAGGCGAAGCAGAACTACTGCCAACGCTTCGATGTTCAAGTAAAAGTAAGTTTATTTTGAGAAGAGCAGTTGAAAGATGATGCTCAACGATTACTCCCTGAAAAAATATCCCACTGAGCTGTAATACGTGCATTTGCTGATGCTGGTTTCCCGTTGTTACAAATTTCCTGAGTACACACGTCATTAGCTCTCTGCTCTATCGATTGGCAAATTATGGCCGAATAGTCCAAGCCACAACTGTAGCTCGTGCGGGCGTTAAAGGGTAGATGAAAATATTCGAATTGAATATCAAACTTGCTTGTGTTTGATGCTGCTATACTTGTTTTGGATACCGTACTGAAAAGTATAAGCAATGCTTTGGACGTTTCATTTGTGTTTTCTGGACTGGTGAAACTTACCGAAAAACTTTTAGTTTTTATTTGCCGCAAAATAGGCCGAAGGTTTCTCTATGTAGCTTAGAAAGTTGCATTACATTTAGGGTAGGTAAATTACCGCATTCTATATACGATCTGGTAAATTAGATTTAAACTAGAGGCATGAAATTTAACACTTGCTTGCCAGATAAGGGTATTTGATATGCATTTATGCGACTTACAGCTAGCATAAAATTCATTAATTTAATAATTATTTAGTGGGATTTGTTATACGAAACGTAGAAGTGCTGAATAACCGTATACTGAAAATAAGGGCCGAATGAAAAGAAGTAAACGACATTCTATAACGTCAAATCGTTGCAGAAGTGTGCCACCGCACTATAAATGCTATTCAAATTTTGCAATAGTTATAGACTACATGTACAAATTTGACTTTGTTAACTATACCAAAATTGAAATTTTCACCAGCAACGAAGAGATGATTGATAGTGAAAAAAATTTTACATTGTTAGGGTACAAAATACTTCTTTTTTCAACACATTCAAGATGTAACTTGTTTGATTTTTAAAGACACAATAACAGCAACAAGGAATTACGTTACTGAATATCGCTACAGCTCAAAGCGTCTTTTAGGTATTGCAAAATGTATTATAATATCCATGCATTAATCGTCTCGCAAGCCTCAACACTTTCATGCTTCTCCGATTTGACTCATTGCGATAAGGAGTTGGCAACCATGATTTTAAAACCACCGTTGCGATTAAGATTAATAGTTGCAGACAAATCCATAATTATGGCTCAAGAGAGGTTTCAAAGTGCATTGTGAAGACTTTCAGATCTCAACACCATCTCATAAATTTGCAAGTGGGGTGCTGAAGAAAATGAGAAAACACACAATGTATAAAATTGCTAATGCATTTCAGGATGGAATTGAAGATTTTGACACACCGCTCCAAGTCAGCCTGCAGCACAAGTTGCCGTCGCGTCACTTGACTCACCCCGTATCGTCAGTCGAAGATGTGTACGTAACTACAGACAAATTTTATATCAAACTTGCGCTGATGAAAGTACTTCCTCGGAATAATTATAAAAATCCATACAGATTGTTGCCAAGGCCTAGCAACATCAAATTATGATGTATTGTATTTGTAATATCCAAGCAATTCCTAAGCGAACAGCCCATTTATTCAAAAATTCATTGCTTTCACGTCACCATCAAAAACTAGCAGGCGTTTTTCTAAAATAGGTAGTTAGTGAAGGTGCTTACAGAGTTTTAAACATAAAGGGTAATAGTATCATTCAAGTTGACAGTTTTTTTCCTCATGATTTAAAAAAATTTATCATATTAGTCAAATGATTAACCCCTTTAAGGACTGCGAGAGCCCCAAATTTTTGACTTTCGAGGCAATTTCGGCCATAATTCGCCGGCCGATCGCTCCAGAGAGTCAATGAAGACATCATAAGATTCAGAATTTAATTTGCTTTCTGATCAACAAAAACAGATACCTTGGCATATGAACTTCGTCTGACGTCATAACGAATTTATTGGCACGTTGTTGTGACGTCACACCCAGGAAAAAGTCCAAATGCCAAGGTACCTCCTTGTGTGGTTTATCAGCAGAAAGTACACAAAATTCTGCATCTTATGATGTCTTCCTTGACTCTCTAGTGCGATCGGTCGCCGAGTTATGGTTGAAATTGCCTCGAGCCACTACAGTGGTTTTAATAACGAGATTGCGTTAGCTTGAGTTGATATTAGGAACTGACTCATACCAAAAAGTTCAAAGTTAGTAATTTATTTTTTAAAACAACCTTTCCTACATGGATTCGATATAATCAGTGTCGGCACGGCTAAAAAGTAGTGGCCATTATATGTTATAAAATATATTAATATTTCTGCAACATAAAAATCTGTCAGAGTTATAATTAGTAATTATGTAACTTTCCATTATCTTCTTGTCCTTTTTTATACGCGTTATAGTTTATTTATTTACAATAAAATTTATGAGGTAAACGTAATCAAGAGTATGAGCATGGCAATGCTGTAAAATTACAACGTGTTGTTCTCAAACTTGGCAGATTACGTAAGTTCATAATTTATGACATATATGCAGTAACGAACTTTTAAATCAATGAACATCACACTGGCTTGTTGCTATGTTTATCGCACATCAGTCTTTCCAATCAATTTTAAATACATTCTGCATTGCTCTGTGGACAAATCTAGTTCCCAAATTCTTTGCCTAATTTGTGTCTGTCAAGTGGCTTGGCGTTCTGGAAGTGCACGGAAGGATTGGCAAGGTGGGGCCCATCATTTCCATGCATAAGAAGGAAGGCAGGAGGAAATGCATTAAATACCAGAGCATTTCCCTCCCTACCCTCCCTGGAAAAATGTATGCCAAATACCTTGAAGAAAAGGTGCCACGAGATTATTGAATCCATAGCCTAGTGTGATGTTTGTCCTTGCCGTAGCAATACAGATCAAATTTTCACTCTCCAACAAATTTTGGTAAGTCTTGGGAGTATGCCAAAGATGCCTACGCATGTTTTGTCAACATCCAAAAATAATATGGCAAAGCCTATCAAAATAAGTTTTGGGGAGTGTTGAGGAGGTACGGTGTTGACGGCCGCCTTTTACTAGCCGTCAAGGCATTATATTCCTGCTCAGAAATTTGTGTCAGTGTCAGCAGCTTTAAATCAAAACCGTTCAACGTGGGTGTTGGACAAGCGTGTGTGCTGCCACCACTCTTCTTCACAGCAACAGCGGAGTCGGCAAGGGTGCCACGCTGGAAACTGCAAAATCGTCCATTTACTTTTGTAGATGATTTGGTACTGCTTGCATCTTCTGAACAGGGTCTTCAGCATGCACTTGATCGGTTTTCTGCTGCTTGCGACAAAGCGGGAATGAAAATTAGCACTGAAAAAGCAAGCATGCTATGTCTCTCTAGAAACCCAACTCAGTTCATGTTGTAAGCAAGCAACAATATACTGCAGCAGGTCGGAAAATTCAAGTTACCGCATTTTTCGATTGTTACCGCCCTTATTTGTAAGCCCCGTTAATTTATGCTGCCCTTGATTGTAAACCGCAAGAAACGGTGTTTGAAAATTAATCAGAGGCGCCCTTGATTGTAGCCGCATTTGAACATAGGTTACCAAACCCCTGAGATATATTCGCGTATTGTTTAACGTTTCGCATTTATGGCAACCTTGGCAGACACCAAAACTGCCTTTTACAGGCAATAAAAGTGCCTTCTGTTCATCATAATCCCTACTGTGAAAAAAAAGGGAGTTTGGTCAACAAAACGTAGCCAAGGAAAGACTGAGCGTCATCCAGACCTTTTGACAAGGTAAAGAAAAAAATGTAAGACGCCTTTGATGTTAAGCTGCACGAAAACATAAAAAAAAAACTTTATAAGCCGCGGTTTGCAATCGAATAAATACACGGCCCTTACATGGTATTCAGCACTGATGGAAAATAGAACAAGGGGTTTGATGCACGGATTGGTAATTCAAACACAGTTCTGCGTGAACTTTACCGTCCTGCCACAAAACGGGAGCTTTCAAACGCCACAAAGCTTTCAGTTGTTGAATTAGTCTTTGTTGCAACGCTCGCTCATGGTCATCAACATTGGATAATGACTGCAAGAATGCTATATCAAGTAAAAATGGCCGAGATTGGATTGTGGTGTGAAGAGTCCATGGCATGACACTTCGCGACAATGTGCGCATCTGCGAAATTCATAAAGCCCTGAATGTTGAGCCACTTCTCTTTCGAGGCAATTCCTGCTGGCTACACCCACAGGAAATCGGCCCAGGAGTCGACCAAGGACCAGGTGGTGTGATTACGTATCGAACCTGGCATGGGCCTGTCTTGGTGTGGCGCCAACAGACCTATCAATTGTTGAAAAGCGCAAGATATTTTGAGGCCGCTTGGGTCTTCTGCCTGAGCGACCGTCCCCATAGGAAACGTGTGTTTGAAAATGAATGAACGATTAAAGTAAACGAATTTTGAAAGTTATTTTTGTAGTTATTGAAATTTCATGTGTAAATATTGGCTATTTTGTGCAGTCAAACTATGGAAAAGCCTTTTTCAACATGACACAAAATTTTTGATAGACGTGATAGCTTCATAAACGTTGTTTTCAGTTAGCTTGCACAGCATATTTTCATTTCAGAAACAACAAAAAAGTTGTGGTATCAAATTCAACGCTTCACAAAGGTTGTGGTCTCGACGATATTTGTCAATACGACCTGCACATCACTGCTCAAGTCGTGCTACCAACCGCGGGGAATCAAAGGTGGCAAAATATGTTTAGCTTCTAATTTGAGGAGCCGAACTGGTTGTTAACATTTGCCCAGCACTTGATGTGATATATCAATCAGAAACAAACATAAAGTTAGCTTATATTCGTTTTCACTTGTGGCGTAACGAACCATGCCGAAATAGACAATTTTTCATTGTTTTGCTGTTTCGTACAAGAAAGCGTGGTTTTCTGAAAACGACCTTTTGGGCTGGTAGATGTAAACACTGGGACGTTCTAAAATTAAAAAGCATTCATGATGAATATACTATTTATGTTTTGATCTGAATGTGTACCTTCCAGAACCAGATAAGGAAAAATTGAAATATTTTTTTTTCAAGCGGAAGTAATGGATATAAACTACGAATGTGACGTGAGAGATTTTTGAATACTAACTAGAAAATATTTTGCTACATACGTAAACCTTTCTTGAAATGCCTCAGTGAAAGCAGCATGGTGACAGTAGGGGTCTTAGTGAGTGCGTAAAGTGTGTAAAATTGGGCCCCCATTTTAATTTTACGCACTTTGAAAGACCCCGATTTTAGTTTGCGCACTTGCAAAGATTTATGACCTTTTGTTTGTGATTGTATTTTTATTATGATTGCATATTATTTTGACGAAAACTTAGTTTGGTTTGTTAAATGACATCGTGATTAATTATTAATATGTTTCAACACGTTTGGACTTTCAACCTGAAGATAAGAAGCCACATAAATTGACCAAACATGAATGCCTATGATCAAAGGACAAGGGACCCCAGTCAAAATGTAAGAGGTCCCCAACCAAGATGTTAAGCGCCTCTAATCAAAGGTTAAGCAGGCCCTTTATTCTTTGGTCATGGATAAGGGGCCCACTATTCTTCAGTAAAAGATGTGGTGCCCACAATCAAAATGTAAGAGGTTTCAATTTAGGAATATTTAGCCAGTACTTTTATGAAACATTTTGCTAATAGTTGCAAACGCATGGGTTGGTTGATATTTTTGCACAAGAAGAAAAAATGAAGGTAGAGATGCTGAATACTTATATCAATTTAAGTTAAGCAGCAGTGGAGTGTTATATTTTGCTGAACATTGTTTGAAACTGTGTTATTTGAGCGTTGGACTATGGCGCATATATGGGAAGGATAATATATTACCGAAGAATGTATAGGGGTTGGTGTAAAATTCAGCATCAGATATCAGTGTTACACTAAATATAAACCTTATGTTTTGTAAACGATGGCCTTATTTCACTCTTTCATTTACGTAATTGCAGGGAGTCCAGGCAGGTGGCCAAGGGGGATTCGGGATAAGTGCTACCTAAATTATTTTCTGCCTTTCCAATTTTGTTGTGACCAGAAAATTTTTTTGTTAAATATATTATATGAAAGTAAATAAGTACATGCAACTTGTATGATGCGTTTTTTCATGGACAGTAACAAACTAACGCTTGGAAAAAATCGCCTAATGTTTAAAAAAGCGCCATCAATTTCGCAAACTGTATAAAGTTACATTTCAACTTCCTCTGCATAACTGAGATCTATTGGAACCGATCATGATTTATTAATTTTCATGTTAAATTTTTATGAAACAGTAACTTGCTAACATAATCTTTGCTCGACCCGTAACTGATGATAACATTTTGGGCTTGTCGTCATCAAATACAAATCTGTGTAAAACTTTTTCGGCAGAACTCAACTGTTTGATTTCATTATAAACTTTGCTTCTTCACAACAGAATGTTAGGTAGATTTGTTTTTTTGTGTCGTGGCAGGCAGATTTCTCGAAAGGTTAACAGCTAAACCTGGAGGTTTTCATTCTGATAAAACATAGAAATTGCATTATAATCAGCTTGCCACTTTAATGTTTTAATTCGAATTCCATCTTTGCAGCATTACAACTCCAGTGCAGTTATTATTACTTTGCCACACACGTTAAAAATTTCATATACATAGTCATGACAAAGGATTCATTTCTTCAGCTCACCAATGCTTGGTAATGATCAACAACCTTTGATAATTGCTTCTGAAAAAGCGATCAAAATCAGAGTTAATCTCACTAACCATGGAGACCCAGCTTTTGGAACAACAGTATCGGTAACCTATTCCAAAGAGCTGTATTGGAAACGTGTAAGTCCTTTGGTTTTAAACACTCATAATTTAATAATACAGAGCTAGTTTTAGGTCTGTTGGATTATAACGGAGAAATATAAGATTGTTGCTTTAAGCTTGTAAAGTAAGAATAGCTTATGCCACAACAACCCAGATGAGTGCAGTTTATGCTACATTAACAGATGTGAGCAGGTTTCTGGTTCCAAAATTATGTCTCAATAACCAATTTTTTTGTAAAAAATAAAATCCCACAAAAGTTATACTTGGACATTTTGGCCTAATGCCATAACTCGGCAGACGATTGAGCCAGAGAGCTGTTCAAACCATCTAAATACATGGAAAGTCGTTTAGATTCGACTAAAAAAATTGGAAAGTTTTGGATTTCAGCCAAGTCAGAAGAAATGCAGATTACTTCACGGTATTGTTAGACATGCCATTGTTATCGTGCAAGTTCTCAATATAAGAGAAGTAGTTTAATCGTGTTTATAAGGCGGCATGAAGTGTTTTCTATGTATGGTGTTTTATTTGTGCAGGTTAATAAGTGAATCGACAGCAGTTTTTGTTTCAATGTGATTATATTTGAAGTACTCTGGGGAAAAAGTTCAATGAAACTTGGTTTAGGTGAGAACAACATATGATTTTGTTTCTTGCTTTCAAGTATTTGGACTATAAAACAGGAGGCGGTGTGAATTTTCGATGAGATTCGGAGCAGGAGCTGAAGTCACTTTGTTCGGAACAGGAGCTGAAGCAGGAGTTAAAAAAGTGACTCCAATCACCTCTGGTTGTAATGAGAAAATCTATGCCAGATACATATTTCAATATTGCAGGCTATCTCAGAACCCTCTCTGATATCGGATTAGTCGAGTCATCGGTATCACATTTATTGTCAGGCAAAACACTTGTTTTCTAAAACGCAGGTTTACGTTTTGTCAAGCTCCAATGGCTACAAAAACTGTATAAATGATTTAGAAGAAGAGAAACTTCTCGGAGAAGAGCACGAAAATCTTTTGATCTACTACCGAGATGAGCAAATAAAAGGTGTTATGACAAATGAATCATGGGTAAATTTTTTTACTGTATAAGAAAATAGTTTTACGTAGTTATGGATTAATCTTTTTAGATTTCAATGTTAGTTTTGAGTAGTTGCCAAATTTTTAAACATGCTTGAAGATCAATACATGCATATGCCTGATCATATTTCAGTTTATGCAAGATCAACCCATGAAGGTGTTGAAGTCGTGCAAATGACATTTTCTATGCAATGCAGAAGCTATAGCACCACCCATATGAGAGTGGCGAAACACTTTTACTGTAATTGCTGTGTTTTGTATTTTGCGTTTACCAAGGTTACAAAAGTAAGAAAACGTTAATGATTTCTTAGTAAATATGATGCAATTTCTCATTTGGAAAGGTCAAGTTCAGATCCTTAACCGATAAGATGCAGTTTACGTAGCGCTTCATGCTATAGTTGCCCAGCACTTTTGTAAAAAATCATTGCCTGTGTTTTGTTAATTCTACAGTGCACCAGCGCACTTCACTATTCAAAAAGCAATGATGCTTATGCGCTAAGTTGCAAAATAGGAATTTAATACTTTGGCAACTTACTTGTTTCAACAGTTAACAGCAAAGAGCTATTGCAGGAGTACATAGCTTCTAAAGTAAGATGAAGAAAAACGATGCTTTGTTTGCAGTGCTTTTTCGAGGTAATATTTTTCACCGATGGTCTGAGAGACAGCGGAACGAAGAAAAATGTCAGCATTACGGTAGCTGCAGACACATGGTAAGCTCCAAAAATGGCTTTAAAAACTTTTAAAATGTTTTAAAAGATCAGAGACTTTCCATGAACGTTGCTTTGGCTTGTTAGTTTATCGGTAGCACACACGTCATTGAATTTTTTCGAAACCTTCATTAGCTATGGCATGTATTTCTGTTTGCTATCAGGCAATCAACATCATCTGTTGAATATGACGTTTAGACATCAACAAACTCTCTCTTGTGGGTGCTAGCGGAATGATTAATATTTTATTGTTGCTGGCTACAATTGAGTTAGGCTTAGCCCTAGCAAGAGCCAGGCCGCTGGTAGTGGCGTTGTAAACAAAATACCTTTCCTGAAGCAGATATATACTGTATATAAGGTTGGAAATAAGCAACCAACCTCTGCCTTTCGCCAGATTTGCTTACACCTGCACGTGAAGACTTAGACAGCGTACCATATCATTAAGCGAAAAGTGATGACACCATGCAATAATATAGCGAGGGGAAGAAATTATTTTTGCTTGTGATTTTATCCCTTGGACTTTTTGTGGAATATGGGATCGAATATAAGCATGTGCGGAAGAGGTTCTACGAGAGTGCTTGGTCGCTTTGAAAACTCAAACCAAGAACTATTTGCATTTCCTATTGATTCCCAAAGAACAGCGTGATCACTGCGTTTCCCAAAAGTGGCATAACACCTGAACTGCAGCCTCCTCACCAATTGCAGTCTAAGTACATGTCCAGGATTCACGCGGCACAACATACATCAAAATCAATTTTTTGTTAATTTACCTTACTGAAATGAAGCAAAGCATTAAAAATGGCAAGAAAGTATATTTGCATTCAACAACAGAACCGACGTTTAAAGAAAAATGCAAAATAAGTTAAATACAGTAATTCGAAAATGTGCTATATGGGTCAGTTTCTCTCTACTGTAGTCAAGCCCCACTTAACCCGCTCAGGTGTATTTAAAAAAAACATGTTGGTACAATTTGCCCCACTCTGGCAAATTTGTTCTCCCATTACCAAAGCTTACGCAAACGTTTCAGGTGTACGGGCACGTATTTGAGCAACTCAGAAACTATTTCCAAGCTCATTTCACCCTATAAAAGAAAGTTGTTGCATGTCGGAGATATGTTATTATTTCAAAACCAAACACACGTCCCCCCAAAAAAATGCGAGTAGTACGGTTCCAAACGGCACGAAAAATTCACGAAAACATCCGAAATTCCGCCAGTTTCCTTCAATGGTGGTCTGTAAACACCTATAGCATGATGTGTTCGAAGCTGGTGGAAGTACATGCACAAAAGTAAAGTAGGTTGAGACATGAAAATTTGTTATTTTTACTGTATTTTTGTCAATTCTAGCCCATAAGGTGTGTTTTGCCCAAACTGGACAAATTCCTTTACGATAATATCTGGCGATCTGTTGCGCAGAATCGATCAAAAAAAGCAAAACCTTTTACGAAGTCACAACAGGGTCAACTGAATATTTCTGTTATATTTTAGTGAATTCTTGCTGGACCAACTCCTTTACAATAATACCTGGCAATCTGATGCACAGAATCGACCAAAAGAAGGCAAAACAAAGTGATTTCAAACATGTAGTAGCGGCAACGCTTATTTTGAGATAACGCACCTTTTGCAAAGTAACAACAGCAGGGTTTTTTATGACAGACTAACGTGCTATTGAATTCTATCACAAACGCGTAACTGGGCTACGTACTTGTACGCACAACCACAACGCTTGCAGACAAACATGTTTCACACAATAGTAACGTTGAAGTGCGCTATACAACAAAAACCAAAGTGCATGCAATGCTTTCCTTTCAGCAGTTTGGGCAGAAGATTCGAAAGTTTTGCTTGGACACAGGAGCTCCACACTTCCGGCACACGAACCTCGTCTTGTTTCTGTGCAATGGACCGCAAATTTCGCAGCGTTTTCATGCCGTCAGTGGTTCATTGACTTGCACCGGTTATTGCTGATGTCAATTCACAAAATGTTGGCCTCCTGTAGATGGTGGATTGCATGGCGGGAGGCAGCATCGTGTTGCTTGCTATAGGCCGTGTTGCTTTGGTCACAGAGAGATATTTCACTTAATTTGCAAGCATGAAAGCTCCTGCACAGACCGGTGCATTTGAAAACCTTTGGAAATAGTTGCAGGCTCTGGCGTGTTTGAAAACTCCGCGGTGATGAATGACAAACACTGGTATAAATTTCTTACACAAATAGACCACAAACTTTGCAGTGGAAACTCAGCTCGCCTCCAACTCAAGGGAAAATACTGAAGAGAAAGGTTTCTGGTGCTTGGCAAGCAATTACCGAATGTTTTTGAACTGAGTTACGCGGGTCGGCTCTGCTTCTCGTCAAGTATGTTTTGATTGATCTGCCAAACCAACGCGCTTGGCACCACATGAACATATCAAAACGTGTTGGCAAAGTGGTCCTTGACTTGCTTCTTGATGGAACATTTCAAGTGTAATTTGCCCGCTCCTGGAAATCCCCCCCCCNG
>JGI24021J15306_10006321_pt1 | contig 14238 bp, 10 predicted proteins | sample Ectturendosymbi1_FD_15306 | JGI IMG/M metagenome (IMG submission 15306) | reverse complement strand
AACATTTTGCAATGCACCTGATCTCGACTTACAGTACAATGTTGGTGAAAAACTAAGAAATAAACATCAATATTCTGATTGCTAAGGGGGGGGATTGAGCCCCTTCAGCCCCCCCCTGTCTGCGCCTTTGGTTGTATATCCGGACAACCATTCGGATGTTACTGCCAATGATGAGTCGGAGGTGGTGGTTGCTCATCTTCATCGCCCTGAAACCACATGAAAACAAAACAGCAGCAACACAGAGAACAAATACAAACAAAATAAAGTGACATGCATGACGACTTGGTTCGCAATTTCGAAGTGGTTTATCAACAACACGTTTGAGTGTTTACATAGCAAGTGTTTTTCAATTCTGCAAAGCTGCAATGCACATAGGTTCGCAAAGTTTTACGTCACAGATCATTCGACAAGCGCAATTTCTTCATGTCACAAAACTTTCGCTATAGTTCGCACAAGTACAGAGCGTTCAAAATATCTAGAAGTTTACGTTCCACAGATTGGTTTACATAACTGCATTAATTTTAGGAGTAAAGGTTAAAAAAACTCCCAATAAATTACTGCACATGGTGACCCTGCTCGCATAGCTTCAGCCTGCGCTAAACGGGCGTGAATCTGGCCTAAAAGTGCAAACATCTTTTCTCAAAGCAACGTAAAGTTAAATGAAATAGCTCAAAAGTGGTAATTGTTTTTATTTTCAGAGATGAACAAAAACAGTATAAAGCCGCAAAGGATGGAACGTTTCCCCGCTGTAGATTTGATACAAAAACAGAAGGTAAGACCAACGGTTTTATAACAGTTTTTGTTACAAGCCTATGTGCAATTGCCTATTTTCTGATTTGGTTGAAAAGCAAAAAACTGAAGATTAAGTTGTCTGAATAAAAACCAACAAAGGTTTTTGTTACAAGCCTATGTGCAATTGCCTATTTTCTGATTTGGTTGAAAAGCAAAAAACTGAAGATTAAGTTGTCTGAATAAAAACCAACAAAGGTTTGCTTAAACTGTAGCTGGTCTTGTTTCGACTGATAAATCATGAAATAAAAGTCTACACTATTTCGAAAATTTTTCTTTTTTATTGCTAACGATAGAAGCATCCTTAAGTAACTGCAGTACAAAACATACTCCAAGCCAGGTTAATTTGTGTAGAAAATTCAGAGCAAACTGTAGGATTTTTTTAGCAACACTGGTGTTCTGCAGTTACAGATTGGTTTGCCTTACTTAAATTTAAATATAACTGACTTTGTACTAGAGCTTGAAGCAAAACTTGATTCATAGTAAAATCATTAGATTTAGTTTGAGGAAAAGAGTTGGAAAAAAGTAACGAGTCTATTTTCCATACTACGTTTGGATATGGGACATCCATTCACCGAGTCTTGTAGTGGTAATAAATTAGAAAATTATCTTTTTTATATCAACTTCACTACTTAATACAGTCAAAGAAATTCAAGACCAATATATAATTTGAAACGCAACAAGCGCTTTGTTTGAAACACGGAGTTTCTTCCGCAAAACGCGCAAATTACGAATATCTACCTAACATTTTAAATTGTGGAATTTCATTCTCTAAAGCTTGAGACATTCATGACATTGCAAAGGTAAAGGTAATTGCTTCCTCCAGTAGAGGAGAATGTTGTTCTTGATCATGTCGTCTCGTCAAACGTTTTAGCGTGGCATCCGTCTCGCCTGTAAAATTTTGCCAGAGTTTAGTCTTGGTTGAGAGTTTTCAGACATGCTTTGGCCTTATAGGTATATCGGTCCTAACTTTGTAATTTTGAACATTTTCCGAGCAGTCCAAATATGAAGATCTTCAAGTTTCACGCTGAAAAATCCATTTTTGCCATTTCAGTGCACAATTGACATCATGCTGCAATTTGGCATTATGCTGCAACTTTAGTGTAGCATGGTGCCAAAGATGAATTACTGATAAGACATGTTCTCGGTTTTTTCTAAAACTTTTTCGACAGTATAACTTCAATTTTCTGTTGTTTTCTTTACCTCCATGTGAACTTTTTCGCTTGGTAACTTTTTTTCACTTTGCCTCAAAAAAGTTTGTCTGCGTCTTCGTCACTGCGACGCTCTGCTTGGCTTCGGCCGTAGTTTTCAATTCAATGAAGTGATTTGTTTTGGATTTAACCACCAAAATTCTTGTCTCAACCACACTACGCTAAAGCATGACAAAAGGATCGACCAGTGTCAACTTGTGAATAATGTACCTATTGCTTCAACATCAGGACAAAGTGCTCAAAACGAGTAGCTTTGGTGAACGATTCGATTTTTGCAGATGGCGACGAAACCAACAATGAGCAAGAGGGTGGCTTGCACAGTCTGATGCAAAATTTGGAAGAAACCGACCAACAATAGTGTGAGACACTGTCCATTGTCCAGCACGGAACTTTGTTACAACTTAGATCGTTTACATGTCTATTGAGCGCTTTTCATTGTCATGCTTCTCAAAGCATAATGGAGATGTGGGACCAATGAAACATTTTTGACATTTTCGCTAGTTCCAGGAAACTGGCTGATGCATTCAAAGTCAAGTGGTGGTTTTCTTGTAGTGTGTGATATTCTGCATAATTTAACACATAAAATTGAATCGTCAGACATGTTTCGACAGTTTTATTTGCATTTAAAAGTTTTCACTAAAATGTCCCATTGGTCCTCACTCATGGGGACAAAATTCAATAAAATGTAATTATTGTTTGTGAGTCATTTTCCATGTTTCATTGAAAGGAAAGTTAGCTAGAATCTCGGTTTAACCTACATGAGCTGCTTGTCAATAATTCCATCCAAAGCACTAACAGTCAGTAGAATGACAGTGTTTGAAAAGCGGTTTGCATTGCATTCTGTGAAAGTGTCAAATGAAATTTCAAAATTTCAGACAAGAGTTTGGTTGTTGANTGAAGTGCACGATGATGGAGCAAGATTTTAACAACATCACTAAGCTTGACTGATGCTGTGTCATCTTTTTCTGGAAATTAGAATTCTTCCTTTTTTTCTGATCTCACCATGAACCGAACGTCAAAGTTTCCCTTTCCATTTGGTCCAAATAGTATCTTTGTTACAAAATATGGTGCTTGTTTTCCTTAAATGAACTTTTACTACAACGTACAAACTGGTGTTTAATTTGTCCTATTCAGTTATTTGAACCCATTCTTCTTCGACAAAAGTTTCTCCTTCAGAACTAACTACTTCATCAACCTCAGTATCTGAATCAAGCAGTATTATATCCTCACTTCCACTTCTGGAGGACTAGTATTGTCGACATCGTGAAGCCAGAGTTCTTTTCGGGGACAGCTATAACCTCTTTTTTTCTGAGATGTCGGTTGGTATGGTAGATTTTGACTTTCTTTTCTTGCTGCCTTTTATAGTTGAGGACACGTTTGGGTACAAAGGAATAAAAATTTAGGAACGTTTCTGCTTCTGACATTTTATCATTGCCAGGCGCCTGTGTGAAACTGCTTACATCCGTCAGATTGCTGTTTTTTTCTGGCTTTTGTAGAATGTCAGTCACGACTGAAGGAGGAGCATATCATCTGTGAATATATTTGGGTTAAAAATGCCAGTGGCTCTGAATGAGGAAATAATATTTTCTATTGTAAATGACCTTACAAAGACCTTCCCAGATAATTCAGCAGCTTCGTCAACATTGAAATGGGTCGTCCAACTTGGGAAGTCAGTGTCCCAGGGGTCCCCACCCCTATCTGTCCAAAAGGTCCCCAGGCAGCCATTTTGAGAACATTGTCTGATCACTTGCAATTGCTTCATGTGATTACATCGAAATCTACCCTTTGCAGTCTGCAATAGTCATGCTTTCCCCCAAACAGTGCGTCGTTTATTTACCTCTCTGTTACCAACGAAAACTGAAACGACACTGACCTCACTTTTTTACTAAAAATCAACAAAACTAGGTTTTATCCATTCAAATGTCACTGCAGTCATTGCCTGCATCGAAAACGCATGTGAAAGACCTAACCCAGATCTCGGTTCCACAATGTAAAAATAAAAACATAATCACAGGAAGGTACTGTTTTCCCAGGTTTAAATTTGTCAAAGTGTCCCAGTGGTCCCACATTTCCCCTACAGATTGAAAGAAGGTGTTTGGTGTTTTGTAAATGCAAGTCACTTAGTTTAGATACCAACATCCAGTTGCTAATGGAAGCCACTTTTCAAACATGTTACTATAATACAGTACAAGTATTTTTTCGTTATTGATCCATAGCCTGCATCTCTGTGAAGTTTTAAAGCCGACTTCTTACCAAATTTGAAAAAAGGTTGCACTTCGAAGCCAGCTTGGAATTGCATGCAAAAATTAAAAAAAAACATGAAAACTCGATTGAACCCATGAAACAGCTAAGTTTGTTGTAATCAGATATTTTGCAAACGGGAACCGTGCAACCCTACTTATAAGCACTGTAAGTGTAAACACGACGTCTTCGTACTTACGGTACGAAATTCGGAGTGTTGTTTCCGGCAAGCGTATGCTCAGTGCAGGTTTGCACAGCCTGAGTGAAAATGAACAGCAGCGAAAGCTTCGTGTCTTGAACATACTGCGTTCGACGAATGGTCTGTGACGTACAGCTTTCCTTACAAACCGTAGGCATAGCAGCTTTGCAAAACAAAGAAAAATTTGGTACATGCATCATGCTGTATTGCAAAAGGTTTGCATTGAGAATTTGTTGAGTTATATGATTTGTGATCGTTATGAAAAGAAGTAAGCGACGAAGTATTCCTCAAGCAATCGCCAAGAACGAAACGGAATGTAATAACGTTATCATGTGTGTCTTTCATTCGTAAATAAATTAGTAACCTGATACTTTAGTGTGTCATAGATATGTTCTCGTTATACGTATGACAAATGATATGCAAATTAGCAAGGAACTACACGCGGAGGTTTTCCTTTTTCAGGACATTTGTATGGATTTAAATTGCTTACGTGCAAAAGATATGTGATTTTTAATTGTTTGTAATGTCCTAATCTTTTGAAGCACACTTGCAACTAAAAACTTAGTGTCATATTCGTAGTATTTTAATGACCGTCATATCGCATTTAAGCTAAACAAACACAGCTTTAAACAAGAGATAAACACGTTGCAAAAGCATTCGGTAAACATCCGTAAACGCCTTGAAGGAAAAGAACCAGCAGTGATCACGTGATACGTTGCATTCGAACGCAGGCAGTTCGTGAGGCAAACAAGCTAGCTTGATAGGGATGGCGAACATTGAGATGGTGGTTGGTTGTTGGCGCTCTATAGCTGCAATGGTCTTGTAGCGCCACGAGTGAGTTGGTGCAATTTCTGCTTTCATTGCACTCGGTTTATATTTGTGTTCTTGGTGTGTTCCCTGCAGCTCTTCAGCACACCGTGCGTCTGGCAAGAAGGCTGCAGTACCAATTTACAAGGTCGTGGTAAGACCAGGCCGAGTCGAACTCTCGACCTACCAGGTACCAGCACCGAAGCGAACGCACTTACCACTAGACCACGGTCTGGTTCGTGGCGAACAGGAGATAAGAAAAGGTGGAAAACGTTTAAATAAGCGTAGAAAAACACCTGAGGAAGAGAGGTTAATTCGATTATTTGAAAATTCTCTCTCGGAAGATTCTACTAAAATTGCGAACGAATGAAGTTGAAAATCACTATGGTTCGTCACATTAGGAAAACTTGGAGAATTCGGAAGGCCTTACGTTTCGTGCGAGTTGCCATAAATGTAACATCTTCGGTGAGTTTTCAAACAATCAATGCAAACAAAAACTTCGAATCATAAATTAAAAAGCATTCGAAATTCAAATACGGTGTGATTGAATTGTGATTGTTGTGTGTTTGTGTTTTTGCGAATATGCGTGTGTTATAATTTCAAGGTTTGATTGTTATGAAATTTATGCCTAGAAACCTTTTCAACGCAACATATCATCTACTTCTCATAGTTCGCCTTTCTAAACCTTATAGTTGAAATATTACGTGCATTCTAACCATAATTTCCGTATTGTCGCCTGTGTATTCGAAGTGCGTGTAAACAGAAAAAGAACGCCTCGTGATAAGCAAAACTACAGTAATCGCTGGTTCGGAGTTCGGACCCGTTGCTAAAGCTTATGAATATCGAATAAGTGAAAGCACGCACCCATTCCAAATCATCAACCTTTGTCAACATGTCAGTCGGTTTTGAGCTTGAGACAATTCTCTGACGCATCGGTGTTTTTTTCCAAAGCACGCCTTATTGGTGTGTTATCGTGAAACGATACAAGTATTATAATTATTAACAGTTTGCTGAACAGCTTGTCCGTCGGAATAGTCATAAAAATGTTAAATGTGACAACGTTAAGCCAATTTCTTCCGGTGACTTGACTTTGCTTGCGACGCATTTTACTTCATGCGCATATTACGTTTTATATTCAGAGCAAAAGATTTTTGCTTACTGCTATAAACTGTTCCCTTTACACCAGCGTTTCTCAACCCTGGGTACATTTACCCCTTGGCGGCAAATTTTACCTACCCTGGGGATAAATTTAATGATGCTGTTGTACATTTTTCTACAGCGCTAGTAGGTAAACAAAAAACAGAGGGTAAATTTTATGTTAGGAAGCTGGCAAGGGGTAAACGGGAGAGAAAAGGTTGAGAAACCTGCTTTACACTATAAGTGCAGTAGCTTCGTCCCAGAGAGGTCTAAATGACCGCTAGTACTTCGCAGCCTCCCACTCACCCACGCATTGTATAAATCGGTGTACTTGGAAGTCATCGCAGCACTGCATTACAATCATCGTGATGGTGTCGTTCAATTGTATGACCTGCATGCTCATGTTTCATCAAAGTAAATGTATTAACGCCATCAAGCCTATACATTTCTACTACCGCCACATATGTATCATTGTGTTTTTTCATGTACTTGCGTGTTCCTTGTTACTACGATGAATGCTTAAGTGTAGCGCGTTGCGTATGGAAGTGAAGACGTTATACAATACAATTCTTGTCATAACTTTAAGGAAAGGTTTTTCTGCGGGATGTTGCAGCGCTAAAGAATTTCAAAGTCATCCTCTAGATTTTCAATGTTTTTCATGTTGTTGTGCTTTGGTCGACAGCAGTTTTCACTGGAACACGTTTCATCAATCTGTGTGAAAACATATATTTCCTCAAGAAAGCGACATCAGTCAGAGCGTCGGCCCTTCTGCTGAAAAAGGTCTATAACGATTTCGTATCTGCTTCTGGCAGCAGATGGTACATACTTTGCTAACCTGCAAATCGCAAAACGGAAAACATTTTTGTTCTTTTGAGCTCACATGATAACTATATGAAGACATACTCCTACTACAGTTAGTAATGTTTGGAAGATCTCTATAGATTAAGACGGCCTTGTAATTCAATCAAGGAAAGTATTCAAGCAAAGTTGTTCAGAAACAAGATTTAAAGCGAAAACGACCGTACAACAAAGTTACTCCTGCACTGTCCGCACTTTTGCAAATATAAACAATCCTAAGGTTTATGAAGACGTCACTGACAGCGCTGTTGACGACGAACGCTTCAAGTGTGTACCTTTTCATGATTTTGGGAACCCATCACTGATTGATTAAAAAAACAGTAGAAAATTAAATTAAAACTCATTAATTAGTTGGAAATGTTTAACGCTTCGTCACTGTTTTTAACTGTTCCAGCGCGACCTTTCAATCCTTCAAATACTTTGCTTCACATAAAGCAATTTTGAGACAAAATTATTATCAGCGAATACACGCTTAAAGGAGAATGTAGTGAACAGTGTAACCATTTACAACTACGCTTCGCGGAGGTTGTCTGTTTAACAGTTGTCCGTTGGCAATTGTCCTGATACCATTATCCGGCATATACAGAACACTTCTAAACTTTTAAATCTCAGGATTATACAATACATCTCATTAAAAGTTGTGCATGACATCAATTTTGCTTATAAAACTTTTCACAGAGCAATATCAGTCCTATATACTGGCTCAATTCAATAAAATGTGGTGACCTATTGCGAGAACATTTTTCCGAAACACATTTTTTGTATATAAAAATTAAAAAATGATGAAAAGTGACAAATTTTGGAGTGTAAAGTCGGAACAGACTTATCAACCTCATCAAAACTAAAAAAATTAAAAATGGCTTTGTTGCGGCTGTACATAGTCTAACACCGCGATTCATTTCACAGGAAATAAAAATCGCCAAAGACTCGAGTTACAAATTTTGAAATAACTTTAAAATTTAAAAAATCATAAGTAACTGTCGTGTCATGAAGCAACAATGATTTTTTCAAAATTATTTTTTGGAAAAGAATAAGCTGGAAATATGTATCTATATACGTCAGTAAAATGTTTTAAAAATATTACAACAATTAAAATTCCTTCCGGAAAAATTTACAATTGCAACAGAATTCTAACCGCTGAACTGTCCTTTGAAAATGTGAGCAATAAAACGCGTTAAGTAGTCAATATCTGGCATAATGATGAAAAATATAATACAAAACAGACTAAGGTTTTGTCTTTAGTAACATTATTCATGCCTCGCCAAGGAATTCTCGAGGTAAAATGGCTAAAAATTTTTTGCGGACAAGTGCCTGTATGCAATGTAGTGTGCAACCGGCCTTTTTTTAGGTCTTTAATCAAAACATGCTAAATTTTGTTGGCTAGCTTAGCATAAACACTTGTTGCTTTAAATAAAGGTCTCAAAAACGCGGCGCATGGGCCGCATGTGGCCCGGGACTTGAATGCGGCCCCAGAACCGGGGTTGAGACCCACTGGTCTACATGAATTGGACAGACAGTCACAGCCGAGTCGACGTGGGTATCACAGTCGGGAGCTGCAGGATCAAACGTTTACTTTTTGTAGACGATTTGGTACTGCTGGCATCTTCTCAAGTCTTCACCATGCACTCGATCGGTTTTCTGTTGCGTGCGACCGAGCCGGAATGAGAATCAGCACGAAAATCCCGAGGTGCTATGTCTCTCCACAAACCCTAGGCAGTATATGCGGCAAGTGTGCGGAAATATACTGCAGCAGGTGGAGGTCAAATGCCGAGAGGTCGTATTTACGAGTGACCGAAGGCGGAGCGAGGAGATTCATACACGGATTGGTAAAGCTAACGCAGTTCTGCGTGAGTTTATCGCTCTGTGGTCACAAAACGGGAGCTTTCAAACACCGTTCAGCTGTCAGTTTTAAAATCGGTCTTTGTTCCGATCTTTACCTATGGTCATGAATCTTGGGTAATGACCGAAAGAATAATAGCTCAGGTGCAAGCACCAAAGATGGGATTTTTGCGAAGAGTCCGCGGTGTACCACAGGAGCGTGCCGAGGTGAGATGGCTTCCGGGGAAAGAAACAAGTTTGGCGCCTCCATGTGCGAACCTAGGGTCTTTTGGGAGTAAATGTACTGCATTGGAGAAACAACTTGCGACATTGTTGGACTTTTTGGTGCCCCCCAGTGATTCGGCGCCCGGGGCATTGTGCCCCCGTGCCCCCCTCGTTACCCCCCTGGTGTGACACTTCGCGGCAAGTGCGCAGCTGTGAAATTCGCAAAGCCCAGAATGTTGAAGCACTTCTCCGAATTGACAGAACACAACTACGTTAGTTCGGCCATCCCAAATGCCAGCAGAACTATCTGAAATTGCTGTTGACCGTGAGGTATTCCAAGTCCTCCTATGGATATTGCCCCCGCAACCCTCCCTAGAGGAAAAGAGGGCATTAATATCAATGAAATGAATAACATCTACGTTAGTTTTTCACCGGTGTTTAAAAGTGCTCATCTAGCGAGTGAACAAGTTCCTTAGACGGCTAGAATTGATTAATACGAACGTAGAGGCGGCTAAAAATAATTTGTCTATAATTCATGATAGCTTTCGCAAGAAATAAGATGTAAAAGTAAATTCAGGTACTATTGCTGCAATAATGCGGCCCGCGGGTTACCTTGTAAGCTTTCATGTGGCCCACGTAGCAATTTGAGTTTGAGACCCCTGCTTTAAATATTAATTAATGCAAAAGTGAGTAATGTGGTTTTCAAAGCCTTAGTGCAAAAACTGGTGAAAAATCCATTCAACATGTATTGATTTATATTTATCACAAACTGCTTTAAAAAGAATGCTAAATTTTTAAGAGATGATATTGCTCAAACACAACGAACCAGAAATTACTAAACTATACGCAAATAAATCGTAAATTACACGTACTTCTAGAACGGCTATGTCCAACCCGCGGCCCAGTCGGAGGTTTTGTGCGGCCCAGTAAGCTTTTCATTATTGTGTGTGTACAACACAATGGCAGCCTGTCCTTACTTTTATAAACTCAAATTCAATATTTTTGACGCAATGGTCTTTCCCGCCTGGTGGGAAGAAGCTGTCAATTCCATTGACTTCTCGTACGCCAGCCGCAAGGCATGGAGCACCATCAATAAACGTACTGACAGGTCTGGACACTTCTCCCGTCTGTGCCCCGTTTCAGAAAACTCCATCGCTTTACAATTAGTGGAGAACGTGGCACACAAAAAAGGGATCGCGAGACTACGAGGCTCTTCAACAGGGAAGTGTCCGACCTATGGAAAGTCCAAACACCTGAGGGAGAGATACTATCTCAGGCCCCTTCACGCCAGAGAAGGTTGCTAACGCACTTGGGGCTAGAAATATCTCCGGGATTAGTTTCTATTTTCCCAAAAGTTTACACTGGACGCCGGATCAGCTCTCAAAACTTGGTTTCTTCACTTCCTGCATGCTCCAATTAAAAATTCCCAGGATCTGGGGAAGAGCACTAGTAGTTACGGTCCCTAAGCCCAATAAGCCATTGGGAAACTCAAAGAGTTTTCGCCCTATATCTCTACTGTTTGTCCTCTTCAAGATTCTCGAGAGACTCACCTACGCTTGTGTCAAACCAATCATTGATAAATTACTCTCGCAGGAACAAGCGGGGTTTCGACGCAGGACTTCAACCGTAGGTCAAGTCACCCTGCTGACGCAAGACATTGACGATAACTTTTTGGCTAAGCAAAAGGCCGGAGCTGTGCTTGTCGATCTCAGGAAAATGGACATGGTCCGCATGTCATGTAGCTGATTGACAATCGCAGTTTCATCTTTACAACAGGTAACAACAAACGGAGCAGGTTACGACGCCTCAAGAATGGCGTCCCACAGGTAATCGTCTTAGCACCTCTTCTTTTCAACATCTACACTGACGTGCCAATCGCCGTCTCCAGAACGTATACATACGGTGACTGCCTAGCAACCATGAATGCTGATGGACACTGGCAGGCAGTGGGAAGAGTGCCCACCAAAGACATGGCGACAATAGGTAAATATCTCCAGTCCTGGTAGCTGAAGCTCAGCACTACAAAAACGGTGTTTCCAACACAACAACAAGGAAGTTAAACGTAAGCTGAAAGTCAAGTTCAACAACGAAACCCTGTCTCTTTGCTCCGAGTCGAAACACCTCGGAGTAACGTGTTAGACAGGACGTTTACGTATCGCTGACACCTTGAGTCACTTCCCAATAGGCTGGCATTATGCGTCGCGCTCTTGAGGTGGTTTGCTGGCTCTGGCTGTGGTGCTGCGGCAACAACACTGCGAATAGCCACCTTAGCCCTGGTGCATTCAACAACAGAGAACTATTCTACTGCCTGGGACCGCAGCGTTCACACCTATATAATTGATCCTGTCTGTCATGAACTACGCTTTGCGAACTGTGACTGGATGCCTGCGTCCTACACCAGCGGACAATCTTCCTATCCTCGCGGGCATCCAACATGCTGAGCTTCGTCGCAAAGGAACCACATTGTCTCTAGCACGCCGTTTTTATAAATATTTTGTCCTTCGTTATGTTGGTTTTGGAATTATAAATGTCAAATAAGCCCGCATTTGAGGACGCAAGTATTTATAAAAGATTCGAAACAGTTATCATTTTTTTATGACACCGTTATTTCGAATGTCCAGTTTGTGGATTCTTTTGGACGCAGTCGCTTCTACCCAACAACTACGCCTGCCAGATAATCTTATCTGTGTTCCCTTGTACCAACATCATGCTAGCACAGCAATTATCAACAATTTATCTCAAAGACAACTGCTGAAATCCCTGTGGTAGAATATGATCAAGAGCACTGTATTCTTATTGTCCAACGAAGAAATCTTTTTACAACGACAAAAATCGGTACAAACACTATTCGATACGACGTTTTACATTTCACGTTTTGTTGATTGTATACACGAACAGCGACGAATATGTTAAGTAGCAATCGGAGCTCCCCATTAAATACTAACGTAGCATTGTAACTAGCTATGGCCATCTTAGGGTTTAAACAAATAAGTTTATGCGTACTCACGCTTGGAACCAAGAACTTTTGCTCTTAATATCATCTCGTTGAGAGTGACGCAGAGGTGCTCTTCAATTGATGAGTTAAAGACTACTACTCTCTTCTCTAGGATGTGTCTCGTATTTATAGGTTGTTGTTGCGGGAAGTTGTTTTCAATTGAAGTAAAGGTAGAGCATTTGGTCTTTGCTCTTCTCATTAATTAAGTTTGATGGGCCGGAATCCCTAGAACATCTTGCACATCCATATTAGGTGGTTCGCAACGCATGCTATTAATTTGCTATGTCGTTCAAGGTAGTTGGGAAATATTTTGGCTCAGGTTGACTTCACGTTATTTCCTGAAATCAGGTGATCACCATATTGAATGGGTATCAAGATGGTTAAGGTGTTTAACTTAGATAGATAGCTATGTTGTTCAGGAGTTTAAATTCCATTCATCACTGTCACAGGGTCCTATTAATAATGCACTGCCTTAGTTTATTTTAACTTAAAGAATCCCTTCAACATTTTCCGTATGTTTTGCAGGCTAGGAAGCTGACTGCGCCTTAGGGGTGGTAAACATATTACTCATCGAACAGTTAGGCCTTGCAGCTTGTCAGTGCTGCAGGTGTTTACAATAAGTTTGCAACACCGAAGGTCAAAGTCTCTTCGTTTGCTTATCTTACCGTTGAGGGTTAATATCTACACTTAGAAGCAGGGGTGACAACCACATTTCCTAACCCTTTGGGTAATTTGTTAGCGGTTGCGTTATAGTACGCTAAAGATTACACTCAGCAATGTCACCACGTTTACTGAATTAACAAAGGGTTAACATCAAGACAATAACATATTTTGACAAAGTTCATACGACTGCGTTGCATTGCCGCTTGCAGTAACAACTAACTTTGAACTATCTTCACATTTGACACAACGAAACGATACAAGCGCTTTGACTCAAGGTATCACATATCTAGGTTGCTCATCTTCTTCATCACTCGATATTTCTACCTCGAGCATATCATCAGCTGCGTCCATACTTGTGTTGATAGCCTCTTGAGTGAGTGATGCCAATTTAAGGTCGGCTGGCCAGGAATAGCATGGCTGTCCTTTCAGATCTGGCCTTGGGTATATTTCCGTCACATAAATGCATCCTTTCCTTGCCTTCATGATGACTTCATAAACACCAAAAGTGTGTTCATCAATGAATCGTAGTTTGATCATTCCCCCTGGTCGTAATTCTCGTAAAGTCCATGAGAACAATAAAGCAATGACTTCTTCATCGGACAACAGTTCAAAAGGCCTTGAAAGTGTGTTCCATTTCGTCACACCAAACGCGCTAATATATTTCTGATTCTTTTGCCATCCCTCTTTCTTGAATACAAAAGTTCTATAAATGACATTTTTATCTAGCTATAACTGCAACGATATAACTCACAATACAGTACACATACGCACACAATATCAACTCATGATGCTTATTTCTTTGCCGAATGTTTTATTTTGATCAGAAATTTCTCCTCCCCGTTTACATAATTTGATCCCTTAGGAATGTTGCAACTACTCAATTCATTTTAGTGATAAATTTCACCATATAAGCATCATGTGTTTATTTACATTAAAGGACAATTAAATCTTTGGCTTTTGAGGTTAAGTAATTTCCATGCTTTGACGCCCTCCTTAGCCACATGTACATTAGTTCACTCATAACCTTTTGTCGTATCGTAACAGTATACTTGTATCCACGTAATTGTGTACCATATTAAACCGGTGATTCGGTTAATTGTATTCGTTCTACTTTGGTTAACACACATTTGTCTTTTGTAATTTCAGCTTCTAATTTGAGCGTTCCAGTATTCGTTGTCAGCATCAATACGGTCATGACCTCATCAATATACGTGGACTCTTGTAATATCATTGATCTTCGCAACCATTCCATTATTTTTCTAAAGTTCGGAGAATGACCATCTTTTTTAATAAAG
>JGI24021J15306_10006320_pt1 | contig 14241 bp, 8 predicted proteins | sample Ectturendosymbi1_FD_15306 | JGI IMG/M metagenome (IMG submission 15306) | reverse complement strand
AAAGTATGGCCTGGAGGGCATGCTTTGCTGGTCCTGACAGGAGACCATTGATAGACTTGTGAGCACCCTAGGCAAGATCCTTTCCAGCGCCCATCCCTCCTATACAAAGATCCTTACTTTGCTCATCACATACATTACGGAAATACGAAGGAATTTCATGTAATAAACTTTTCTAATACATTTTGTACATTAGAAAAGTTTATTACATGAATAAAATTTTTACCAAATTGCGACATAGCTTGCCTAGGATATGTGAAATTGAAATAAATAGGAAAAATATTAACGCTTCTGCAGCAAACCTGAAACAGTGCAGTACCTTTATCTTCTCATAAATTGCATGATCGTGTGTTTCATTCACTTTCACCAAGTTCATATCTTTTTTGGTGTACGTTCGTCACTTCCTGAACCACACAATTGTATTTTTTTCGCCCACTTAGGCCCAGCGCCCTAGGCAGCCGCCTAGTTCGCCTAATGGTAGCGCCGGCCTTGCATGTTGGCCTTTTTCAAGCCAAATTTTAGAAACTTGGCCTTATTTCAGGTTGGTTGGCCTCAAAAATTTTATTTGGCCTTTTGACTTTTTCTGGCCTCGTCTCGAAGTGGTTGATTTAAAAATATAATTTGGCCGTTTGGCTCCTTTTAGGCTTTTTTACGCTGCAAAAAATTCCACTGTAGACAAATATTTATTATTCCATTTTTTCGGCAACACTTTTGAAAAATTTTTTAGATAAATGCTATATTAAACTGACGTCCTCGTTATGATGTTGGAAAGATTTGAGGGATGCAAGATTCGACATTAAGTTTTTAATTTTTTGCGTAATCACTTGAAATGCGTGCACTGTGTGGTGTGCACAGTACCCGTGTACCCGCTAAGCAGGCTCAACGCTTGCAGACAGGTTTGCGTCCCTGCGATAGACATGCGACAAAGATTTCGAGAAAGTGGAAGAGCTCTTATGATTCTCGTTGTAACTACAGGAGTAGTGATGAATTCTCGTCGTAACTACAGCAGCAGTGATGAAATGATCACTTTTTGAGTGATGACTTTCGATATGGGCGCAGAAAGCTTCCGATGTATTAGTATGCAAACTGCGGCACCATTGTTCCCAAAGTGCACAATCTCACAAACCATAAAAAGTCAGAAAAGCACCAGGAGTGATTCCAGTACAAAGCTAATAATCAAGACTTAATCTCAGTTTCGAAGAAAATTTCCAGTAATATTCTTGTAATTGAGATGCTTTTGCGACAAATGACTAGCAACACTACAAAAACGTTTGGCTTTTTTCCGGCCTTTTTTTAAAACTGTTTGGCTTTTTATTGAAATTTTCATCTGGCAACCCTGTTATGTTCTACAATTCCGCAAAAGATGGAGTGGACCCGTTTGATCAGGTGCACTCTTTTCAATCATGCAGCGGCATGACCAAAAGACGGCCTTTAACCGTGTTTTATGGGATGATGAATGCAGCCGTTGTCAATGCCAAAATTCTTTACAGCAAGCACCAACCGCAAAACACTTTGAAGCGCATTGAATATCAAGGCTTTGTGCAAAGGCGGCATTCCATTCAGAGTTTGCCTCATGCGCTGCAATTGACTATCAACAACACCTTTCTTGGATCGATGTCAGCGACACCGGTAGAAATCATTCAACTGTTGCCAACCAGAAAACGCTGCGAAATCAGCTGCCCATCGCAAGGAAAGGGGACGAGGTTTATGAGCTGAACCTGCGGAGCACCTGTTTGCATCCACAAATTTCGAGTCTTCTGCAAAGACTGCTGAGAGGTAAGCGTTTACATGCAATGTGGATTTTGTTGTATAAACGTTGTCGTTGCGGAAAAGATGATTGTCTGCAAGCGTTGGGTGTCCAAGTAGTTTGCCGAGTGCAGCATGCGCGACATCAAAATCAGTAGCAGATTAATCTGTCAAAACAAACCCTGCTCTGCCTTAAAAGTATAACGCGTACGTTAACTCAGAACAGGCATTGCTGCCACTACATACATCAAATTACTTTGTTTTAACTTGTTCGTGATCAACAATTTTGCCGCTGATTACCACGGATTGTCCTACTAGAGCATTTGGTCATCTTGGCTTGAAGTTACCTTGTGTACCTGAAAATTACAAAAAATCCTGAAAATAACAAAATTTTGGGTCAGAGAAGCTTCATAATAATTGCTGAGTTGTTGAAAATCCCGCCTGTGCGCCTGAAACGTTTCAGTAAGTCTGGGTGATACTGGAAAAAAATTGGCGACTTCTGCAACGATACCAACGGCGAAAGTATAGAATTGATATCTGAACAGGGGCAATTGAGCAGACAGCGGAATTCAAACAAAATGGTTTAAACTACTTCGACGAGGCAAATAGATTATAGATAGTTTAGGATTTACAGGCTGGAATGGCCAACGAATTTGCGTGCTTCAGAAAAGTTCTTTATCTCTAAGAAAGCGTTATTGCAATTGTACGTAAAGCATCTGTAACGGAAACACTTTTGAATGCACGCTGACCTGCTATATCACATTTCGAGGTAAAATAAATGTTGCCAAAGAACGTTTGATACAATATCTCTGTTGGTCTCAACTGTTGTGCTACTTACCTTAGAAATAATAAGAATCAACAATCGTTTTTGTTGACCAAAGCTTGATCAAAGAGAGTGAATAATGCCTTAGAAGTCTACATTTTTTGCAAAAATTTATCTTTGAAGAGGTTTAAATGCCATCGGCCGGCGCTGCAGACATTTTAGACTTTCCAAGACCCTCCCATTTTGTTGTAATGAACATGTCTGTTCATCCCATTTAGGATTCCAGTTCTACCCGATACCATGTTTGACAATATTTTTTACTGCACGATCTCGTATTGCTTTTCTTTCACGGTTGATCTACACTTATTACTAAAAAAAACTGCTGCTTTCGAGCAGCTGATGCGAACAACATCTTCAAAACTCTAATTTGCAAATGTACATTTTGGGAAAAAGGGCGTTTCTTAGTTCCTGCCACACAAACAATGTGCTCAAAACAACTGAAAAAAATGAAATGTTTATATGCCAAAGCCTTGCAGATCTGCCCAACCCTCCGTGGCGACTTTTGTGCCCGGTTGTAAAATGAAAATCTTTACAATGCCTCAGAAGCCCCGTATAATTTTCGGATTTTAAGCACTACTTTTAATGTTTTACAGCTTAGAAGATAGCGTTTCATGAGCAAAGTTATGAACACATTACTGCTGCCTTTGTGGGAATGCGTAAATATAAAACTCAAAGTAACACAATTTCAAAATTTCGTTTTCTTTGCCGGTATTTATGCAATGGAAATGCATTAAGCACTGTTTTTATCTTTTAACAAGAATATACTGGTTTTACTTTTCTTTAACCATCGGTATTTGGAAATTAAAAAAATAGGAATAACTTAAACTTTTGGGAAAATTTTTATCAAACTTGCCATTAATGCCCAACCTTTTATCTTGTAATTGTTTATCTGCTCTGGCGCTAAAATGTGATCTACGTGTTTCTTTTTGATATCGACAACAAATTGTAATAGCGTCTGCATTTATCCTGTTGAGATCGATGTATTTGCACAGAACACTGCAAAAGAAAATTCGAAAAATGTCTCTTGCCTGACAGCTCACGCAAGGTTTACGTAAGCAATTGTCCCTGAAGGGCTTGAATATCACAGTCATGGCGCATGTGAGTCTCGCTGTTACAACCCACCTATTGTTAATTGATGACCTTTTCTCAGACATCCGATCACCACCGGTAGTAGGTGATCTTTGGCACCCTTGTTAAACCTGCGATAGTCGCGATGTAAGAGAAGGCTGCTTGTATGGCATAGCACGCTCAAGATTGGGCTATGAATGCATCCATGTCTGATGAACTGCTTGCTCTTGCCTAAACTGAAAACGCTGTTCAGTTGAAACAACATACAACCTTGTTACAAATTTCGGTGATGTTGCTTAATTGCACGTAACCTGGTTCGACAAACTTGCAGGAGACCAAACGAATGGTGAATTAAAAGCATTTTGTAAAATTAATTTAACATAAAGATCAAAGGGTGTTCAGACATTTCCTTAACGTTTGCGTTTTTATGGTTCACAAAGAAACATGCGTTAAAAATATTCCCTTTGCAATGCTATTTCCTGAAAATTAAGTGGGTGCTCGTTACGCTTGCGCTGTTTAGAGCAAGTTTCGTAAAGCTACTTTCAGCTCTAGGCTATAGAAACCAAAAAAAGTTAGAAAGATTAGTCCAGAAATACACTGCCCAAGAAAACACAATATAAGTAAAAATTTTGCTTAAAGGGAAAATTGCGTTATATGTACCGATAAGCAACTTCTCATAGTTCTCTAAAGAAGGGAGAACAATTTTCACCAAGCTTTAGTTACTACATAAAAAAATTCGTTTTTGATCCTACAAAGTTTTTGCGTGTACAGAAATTCATGACTTTACTTTTGAGGTCAGCTTGAAAGTTAGTTTCCGAGAATTTGTGTCTTGCCTGAAGCTTTGGCTGGTATCAAGGCAGTTGATTTTAATGAAAACTTTTCTGTTTAAATAACGAACACATCAACGCTTGCAAATGTTCACAATGTCCTCAAACTGAAGGACAACACTTGACCGGGCGATTATTTGAAGCAGACCTGTTGTCGAAAGTACACAAGGCGTGCTTACCCGACTTCTCTGCAGTGCTTTAAATCAGCTGCTGGGCACCACAATGATTGCGCGTGCTCAGCTTCCCCCCTTGTTTGTGAATGCTGCATCGTAACTACCCGCGTGTTTCGTAGTCAACGTGTTGCCCTTAATCCACTGCATTTTGTTGACAACAAAAATGATGCTTTTGAAATGTAATTTTATTCTCTATAGCTTTTGTATGGTTGTTTCCTGTTCATTTGCAATTCTTACAACTACATTTAGCATTTGCAAAGACCAGCAGTGTAGGAGGCGGGGGTGGAAGGGGTGCAAGCGCACCCCCAAAATTTTGATTTGGTAAAAATCCGGGCAAAATCTTTAAAAATCTGGGGAAAATCAGTGAAAACCTTTGCAAAATCCTTGAAAATCTGGGCAAGCTCTCTGAAAATACGAACGTGGTTTGATTTGAAAAAAATGACGTCCAACGTGGTTTGATTTGAAAAAATTGTGCCCAACGTTGGCAGAATCACTTGAAGGCATTTTTTTGGAGGTTATCCCAGATATAGGTCTTAATGAAAAAGTATTTGCACAAAAAGTGGCCACAAATTTTCAGGCAAGTTTGGGGAAATTCGGGCAAAAATCCTTCACACCCCCAAAAATTAACCTGCTTTTACACCTAGACAGCAACATCTAGGTAAAAAATGCTTTCTGTGTGTTGCTATGCCAGTTTCCCACGCAAAACTGGCATCTACTGCGGAAATTTTCCACAGGAAATATTTGCAGAAATAGTTGTGTTCATGTACAAAATACATTTACTCAAACGTCTTTAAAATGAAGACACGCAGTCACGTAGATTACGTCTGTTGCATTCCACATAGGAAAGCGCAGATAGCAATCTAGCCGATTGTATTTCCTTTAATTTGAAATAGAAAAAAATCTAGATTAAAAAAGTTAGGTTTCCTGAAAAAAAAAACATTTCAGAAAAAACATTTTCAACCCAAGTTACAGATGAGCAGACAGAACCTGAAATGTTTGTGAATTCTGAATGATGCTCGTCGGCAATTTTATTTCAAGTACGTTCGGGAATAAAAGATTGCGTTCAAAACGGCCTGATTTATTGACGAGCAGTTTCAACGCTAGCGAGCTTCCGTCGCAAAGTCATGAAAGCAGAACCTGTGATTCCACGAAAGCTTGCAGAAAACCCACAGCTTTCAACCGACGAATTGTTCGAAGACCAATAGCAGCTCCAAAAATTAATTCATTAAGTGTGAGAAACGAATGAAAAGCTCTGTATAGCTGACCACTTTCGGTCGTTATCAGTCTGCATGGCAATGACCTTGCGAGCTTAGTGTGTGATAGAACCATCTGTACCCGCAGTAAACATCGTGATGTTAGCTTGATTACCAACGCCAAGCCGCTAGGTGGTTGCCATGGACTGATGGTCGACGTGCGTATTCACACGACACCTTGAGCAGCGTTGCTGAACTTGTTGAGCAAAACAGCTTGACCAGAACAGATTGAGCGTTGTTGCGGAAATCAGCCGATGCATCAAAAGGAGGTTGCGTGTCTGCAGGATTTACCGTGCGGTTGCGCAGTCACCATACCAAAGGAGCCACATTTCAAAACTCGTTTGGCACAGCTGTTCTTAACCTGTTGCAAGTGGCTAGCCGTTAACCTCTCTGCATAAACATTCTCCGTTCGTACAGAAAGATTAAAATTGTGTCATCGACTCTGAAGGTAAGTGGAAGTTTAGTACCGAATAGAAGTTTTCTTCAGCCTTTCAGGCCTTTTAATGAACAAGCAGGTTTCAGCTTTGTTGTTTTTAGCTATGAAGTAGACCACATGTTTGACGGTGATTCTTTAAATGGGGGATGTAATAACGACTTCAAGACGATGAAAAACATTCGTGATTACAACACTCATAGATAGACTTTGCTGTTGAGTGGTCATCAGTATATTTGATTTGACCCCGGTTTGTGTCTAACTGCTGTAAAATAGGCAAATTTCACTTGATTTTGCTACAGCTTAACAGAGCTAAACAAGAAAGCAAAGCATACCTGAACAGGACCTAAAGTTTGGTAAGATGTCGTACAAGATATTAACGACAAGTCTTTGTATTGCCTGAAAACAGCCCTTCTTTACCTTTTTTCACTTCATCCCACTTTTACTGACAATTAGGGACCCACTACAAGATATTGCGGCAAAATTACTTTTGAATGCAGTGGAACTCAGGCCCGTAAATTGGAGGACAAAGGAGGAGCGAAGCCTCCCTAGAAATTTTTTTGCCCCCCAGGAAAAATGTGTTGGACATGGTTTTAAAAAATTGGACATAGTTTAAAAAATTGGGGCCCCTCAGAAAACTCTTCGCTCCCCCTAGTGTCCTAACCTGGTTACGGGCCTGGTGGAAGCCCGCTTGACGACCATCTCGGTAACGCGATCATCCAGCTATCATGACCACTTCAGCGCGGTCCTGAACACTTTCCGTTGGCAGTGCATTATTTTTTGTTTCACTAACACGACCATCCCGGAATCCACACCACGACCATAGTCTAGCTCAGTGGTTCTTAACCGGGGGGCACGCTTCCCTAGGGGGGCGTCAATAAATTTCCAGGAGGGCGCGAACTCTTTCGTGCTCTACAACATGGAAAGTTTTTGAACGGAAAAGTGCTCTGCCCAATTTACCTATTTAAAGTCAGGAGGGCTTGAAAACAAAGAACATTTACTTAAGGGAGACGTGGTAGAAAAAAGGTTAAGAACCACTGGTCTAGCTGTTATGAAACTGCAAACTGAACCATGCGCCACACAACCACAGGAAGTCTATCGATATTATTAAGCAAGAAAACTGGCAGGTTTTCAGTAGCGATTGCTGAGCAACACGTTTTCCTACAGAGACCGAAATACAGAGATTGTGACTTCAGCAATTTGTGTGAAATAAAACCTGTGTTGTATATTTGATCTTACCGCTGTTACGTGTTCAACAGAAACGAAATGACCGTGATAATACGTGAAAACCAAGCGTGATTGAACCCACTAACGCGGCCTCTTACACGACCATTCCAGTACCATTCAGCCGTGGTTGGATTGTCGGGGTTCCGCTTGTACATCAACTTGAAACTTTGTCGTTAATCACACGTCGTCGATCAGGAGATTGTTGCGCAATAGGATTGTTACGTTAAAAAGCACAAAACAATTTGATTCTGGATCGTACAGAGAAAGTAATAATAGCCTATTATTATGCACCAACTTAAAATGATACTCAGTACTACTAAACACCGGTGAAAAGTACTCGCTTTTTGTCCTCCAACATTTTTGCCGGTTTCGTAGGCCGTGAACCACTGGTTGAGAACCGCTCGGTTCAGTTTCGTGTTTTTGCACTCGGTTTCTGTACGCCTTTCTGAGTGTCACGAGTGGTCTGCGGCGCCCATTTCCGCTTCCTTACGCCGTGAGCCATGCGGCTGCTTTCACCATAAATGCTGCACTGGTGGCGAGTCAATGACCGCATGAGAACCGTTGTTTTAAAAAATGCACTGCAGATGTTTAATTTCTGAATGTAAGTAACTTTTAGTTGCATCATTGTTACTTCGCACAATTGCATCTCACTTATCAGGCAATTTTTCCAGGAATCAACTTCAGGTCTTCAAAACCGTTTATACGACCGCGATCGTTGCAACTACACAATGTAACGCTTGTTTACAGGGCCGGCCCCAGCAGGTGCGGGGCCCAATGCAAGACCTGGGCGCAGGGCCCATTGCCAGACCTAAGCGCGGGGCCCCTCTGAGCAGTGATTTTATGACGTCATCGTGTTCAGTCAACCGTGTTACGATCGTGGTAGAGCGCAGATATACAGCAAAGCACTAACACGAGAATTGAGCACGTATAACGTTCGATAATAGTGGAAATTCGCTAGTTCTGACGAGAGCGTTCTTTGTTAACAATGAAATTCATCTAAAAATTGAAATTTATGGCAATTCTACTGAATTCTCAAGCGCAAGGTGTATCTGGCAAAAATGAACAATCTACCCAAACACCATGGCGCGGGGCCAAATGCGGCTGCATCGGTTGCATCGGCTTAAGGCCGGCCCTGCTTGTTTACAAACAAATTGTGCGTGTGCCAGTTTGCTTTCCTGCTATGTTGTCCTCTTATTTCGTCTGGGGTATCTTCAGCGTTTTTGAAAGCTTAGTAGTTGGAATTGTCCAAGTTGACCATTTGGTCATTTTTTTCGTGGCAGCAGCTTGCATTTCATCCCGTTCATAAATTATCATATTCACTTTACCATGGCAAAAACAAAGCTTACCTAATTGAAATTTGACATTTTCGTCAAGTAAAATCTCTCCAAAATGGGGTAAGCAAGGAATCGATCAACAATTTTTAATAGGAAATCGATTTCACGTAAAATTATGCATCCTCAGCCCTGAAATATGGAAGCAAAGCTTACGGGTAAAATTTTGAAAGGTCAAAGTAAAAGCAGAGAAAACAAACAAACTCAAGACTGAAATGAATAAATCAGAACACAAGCTGCGACAATAAAAAAACTGCAAAATGCATCTTTCCCAAAGATTGATTTCATGGGAATATCGAAACTAACCGACTGACGTCAGTGTTCGAGAAACTCAGCTGACCTAGTAAATTCCTAAAACAACACGCTGGTATGAATGACTAAGAACGTTGGCAGAATGCTTGAGTGAGTTTGCAGAACGTTGAGTTGGTAGTAAACAACAACTTTAGCACACTGGGTGGCGAAGAAGGTCGGACCACGTCAAAGAACACAAACAAATAACAATAATTATTTCACACGGGCAAGGATCATGCTCTGAAGATTAATTTGCCCGACAAGTTGGTGATACCATCTATCTTCACAGATATTCAATGAGTGAAAACGTGGTTGTTCTACAAAAGTAACAGTGTATGCTTCTTGTAGAGGTGATTTGTTTATAGTGCCATGGCTCTTTGAATAGTGCCGTGACATGGGCATTTGGTCATTGCCAGTTTGCAATCCTGTTTGTTCCAAGTACTGCGGTGCGATAAATGACTACTTCACGGAAGATTTATTGCTAGTTTGACCAACATACTGTTCATGGCATATCACACAAGTCGCTACATAAATACCACTGTTTGCGCGTGTCAAGTTTGGTTCAGTTTTGCCATTAGTTGTGAAACATGTAGTACCTGGACTTTTTTGTGTTTTCCATGGCAACCACAATGTGCACAGTGCTTACAAGGCCTTCAAACACTTTTGATTTGCTTTTGTGTCTTGCTCAAAGCAAGTTACGTGTAATTTGATAGTTTTTTCCTTTTCTGTTCGAGTCAGCTGGTGGAGGAAAGATGTAGCCCAAACCTGCGGGTCATCTTTCTTGTCGCACTTAGGGGAGCGTAGTCTTTCTTCCCAATTTGATGTTATTGCTATCATGTCATTTGTCATGTCCAAGGTGAAGTTTGAAAAGATCGCTTTTTCTTTGAGTCAGTTTAAGCTGTTGAGCTAATCTTCTTTCCTTTGGTTGGAACGCGTCGTCTATAGCATGGAGTTTAACAGCAAGGTCGTTACAATCTTTTCTCAATTTGTCGAGGTGAGAGTCGCATCCATCTGCAGGCACATCCCTTTTTTCCAACTGTTGCAGTTCTTTGGTCATTATAGCGTCGTATTATTCGTAATTAAGAATAACAATTTTCCCGTGCTTAACCGCTCGGAAGATCACAATTTTCCTTTCTTCGTTTAGTTTAGCCAGTTCGCCTAAACTTTTTCTTTGTTCCTTCGACAAGTTGTTCTTGGTTTGGTATAAGTCCAGTACCAAAGATTTTAGGTTCCTTAATTTTGCAAAAAACAATTCCACGTATGTTTTGGTTTCTTCATCATTTTTCCCCTATCGGATCGGTAGATTTTGGGAATTTCCAATTTATATGGCAACACAAAGGCAGCGTCATTCTATCTCCAGGCACTGAACGCCAATCTGTTCTTCTGATATGCTGTTGGGCATTGAGCCATTCTACGTTCTCAACCGACTTACTTCAATGAGGTGTTGAGGCAAATCATAATCCTTTGCATAAAAGCTTTCTTGTGATCATCTATTTCGACTGTTGATTTGTCAAAAATCATTTTTGAGCTTCTGCCAACACAGCTTGCATTTTGCGAATTCTAAGACGCTTCTTGTAGCGTCGAGTGTCTCTAGCATTTTTCCGACGTCTCTTTTCCTTGGCGTATTGGGCTAGGCCCTGCCATACAATGTGGCGGATCTTCTATTTTAGTAGAAAATGTTTTTCTCTTAGTTTCGAGATGGTAAAATTTAATTTCATCACTGTTGCACTCCTAGAAAAATGCTTTTGACTAACCCCTGGAAAATCCCCTATTGCTTCCTCCGCTGGAAAAAGAACTTCGGACGCCCATGTTCGCCTTGACATAACGGAATTAACGAGGTGTCATTAACAAAGCTTCTGCAAGATGTTTTAAAGTTTTATTTTGGTGCTGGGAATGTCACGTGACAGTTCAGCTGTAGCATAATTTATGAATATTTCGCCAAACCCTACTCAAAATAACCAATACCGACTATTTATACAACAAAGAGTGGCAAAGGTACAATGAGTTAATACACATTCAACGAATAGCATATGCATCACCATGAGGTGCACTATTTTGAGCCAAACTAAATGCGCAGTGTATGGCACGTGGGGAAAACGATGTAAACAAAATACTTACCAAGAGCGGAAAGAAGAGCACACTTCCCCGAGAGCGGAGTTATTAGGGGCATCCAAAATTCAAAAGTGGAGAGGGGCAGAACGCGGAAGTCCGAAGATACTGACACCTTTGCAAGAGACTGGAGAAAAAATTGAAGTGCTTGCTATTTGAGTGAAATCGTGGTAAGGCAAAAATGAATGACCGCTGTTTTTGTTCACTTTACAGTACTTTGTAAAACTTGGGAAAACTAAGTAGCATACCCTACAGTTTGAACGTGGGGCATTCAAGGCGTTTTTACAACTTTACAGGGTACAGCTTTACATTGGTACACTACTGAATACAGGGGATTGCAGTTCTACTGTTGACGTTCCGTTAATCAATCAACTAATATCATCCATTACCGCTATGTGTGAGACCCCCATTCAAAAGTTACCAAGATTTTCATGAGCTTTAGCATCTAAATATTTCGGTTTCGATTTTGCTTCACATTGTAATAACACCTCAGTACAGACAAGGTATGTGCAGTGTGCACCATACTGTTTAAAATTCATTTTTCAGGACATTTTTCGTTGCAACTGCATATTGATGTCAAGTCTTGTTCAGCAGCTGGTTTATTTGCTTAAGCTTTAGGTTTGAAAAATATTTTTGATTCCAAACAGTATATGGTTCTTGTCATATCCGAAGAACTATAGCACACAAAAAAGCAATACAGCTGCCTTACTGACATGTACCCTGCTGTTTGCAGTTTTTTAGCAGTGCATTGTGCCCTAAACTTGGCGCTGACAGATACATATTTAACTTTATGGGCTTTTAAAAAATCGGCATTGTTGTTGCTGATGATTATGATGCAGTGCTACCAAAGGCCATCCGTGCAACGAAGAATGATGCGTCTTTCAAAAACAGTGGAGTTCAGCCGCGCGCTCGGCCCAATTTGGCATTGACACCACTTCGGCTAAAGGCATTTAGGCACCAATAAGTAGAGTATTACGCTTCTCCACCAAATGCATTCAAGTTTTGTTGTTGGCAGCAGGCGAAGAAAGCGACCTGCGAATGGCATCCACCACGTGTCCTGGTCCTCTACAGATTCCAGAAGTCAAGTTCAAACAGGTACGTTGCCATGACTTTCTGGCTAAACGTTCGAGTATCAGGAAGGTAAAACAGCAAAAAATGCTCTTAAAAGTTTTATTACAGTTAGAACAAGGGTTCCCAACGTGGGGTACATTTGCCTGGCTAAAGGGGTACATTTTAAGGTTAGCAATAAAAGCGAAAAATACATTTGCATATTAAATAATTTCCAAATATATATGCATATACTAGTAAACATCATTTTCAAAAATTATCTGATTAGTCATAACAAAATGTATTTTGTCATAAGAAATTTCAGAGGTACATGCTCATCTGTCGAAGTGCTGAAGGAGTACATGTTCAGAGGAAGGTAGGGAACCCCTGCTCTAGAAAGTTAAGGGGAAGTTACCCTTGTCATCTCATTGAACCAATGCAATGAAACACATAGCGGTGAGTCAGTCAGCATACCAGATGTCTCTATTCTGACGTTGGAGCGAATGCAAGCAAAATCCAAGTTAGTGTAGGGAACGCAAGGTTGTTGCCCAACAAAATATTTTTTGCCAATACGACATTTTCCACTCACAACCAACAAATCTTCTCAAATTAAAGTTGTATTCCAGGAAAATTGACACAATTCCTAAAATTAGGGCACTGGGCCAACATATTTTTCAGCTTTGTTGGCTTGTACCCAAAAGCTAGTATATCTTAACCTACTAAGTAGTAAGTACTTAAACCGCGTTTGTATGTCGATAGTAGCATAATAGCATTTCTCAAAGACTTAATCATCTTTTTGGCCGAAATAAAACGAGTGTAAGAGCTGCAAAAGATACGTTGTTTCCTGTCCCCTAGTTATTGTAAATCACCGTACAAGTGCGAATAATCAAGTGTTGCTGTCTTACCAACTTGCAGCGTTGTTGCAGATTTTCATCGCAAACGAATGGCTTGATGCCGAAGACGGTGCAACCTTTCCTGTATACAATCCGTCAACCACTGAACTAATTTGTCAGGTCTCTTTGTCAAATAAGGTACTGGTGTTCTATGACTTTGCTAAATATGTGTTGAATGAAATCTTGCGAATTTATTCGCAATGTTGTTCATATTTTGCTGTGTCGCTGCTCATACAAACCAACCAACCAAGAGCATACATCTCTTTGATGGAAAGAACTATAGTCTGTCTTACCGGTATCAAAGCAAAAGGTGATAAGGAAATTCAAAGGGTCAAGGATAAAATTTGTTATAGGTAACAAATCTTTTTTGAGTGGCTGGCTTCACCAACGTCATAGGAAAACGAAATTCATCGGGTTGCAGTGCACTTTCCAAAGCAACGTCAGGAACTCTTCCTGCAAATTCGAATCAAAAGTACGTTGACAGCTCACTTGCAGGCACTCTTGCCGAAACCTCTTCGTCAGACAAAACCCAGCTTTTGCGACCAACGATCGAGAGTCACCCGTCAGCTTCCCAGTTTCTAAGCAAAGAGCGGATATCAGGCAGTCGTCAAAATGCAGGCATTGCTTCTGTGGACAATAGCATCAGATTGTACTCCATTGCCGCCATGCACAAGGTGAAAGCCGCACAGCTGGGAAGCGAAGTTGCACTGGACAGATAAACTGTCATTCGGTCAAGTATGGTTTCTTCAATAAGAATACCGTCACGCCAACAAAAGTAACGTAGGCGGTCACGGTTCGGTGGATAAACACGAACGAAACTGATAAAACATTGCTTCCACGCAAGCGACAGATTCTGTACGAAATTTGAACAGAAATCCAATTAGACTAGACCAGTGGTTCTCAAACTTTTTGAGATCGCGTGCCAACTGATGTTTTTTTAATGTTCGAGTGTACACCCCTAGTTTCAGAAGAACGTAATTTGCTCAAAATATACTTAAGATTAATATAACAAATAAACGNATT
>JGI24021J15306_10006319_pt1 | contig 14241 bp, 10 predicted proteins | sample Ectturendosymbi1_FD_15306 | JGI IMG/M metagenome (IMG submission 15306) | reverse complement strand
ACGGCAGCACCGCTTGGTTTGATAACGAATGTGTTGCTACGCCTGTGGTACTGCCAAAGAACATTTTGCAATGCACCCGATCTCGACTTACAGTACAGTGTTGGTGAAAAACTAAGAAAATAAACATCAATATTCTGATCGCTAAGGGGGGGGGCTTGAGCCCCTTCAGCCCACCCCCTGGCTGCGCCTTTGACAGCGTTGAGCGCATACAGAAGCGACCAGAAGCAGTGAACAATCGACGTGGTGGATTAGCAAGTTATCATGTCAACTGTTGAGCTGTTCCCGAACATTTTTGTTGCATCGAATCATGAATAGAAAATTACTGAAATCACTGCTTAGGATTGCATGAAACGCTGAAGCACATATGCAACCAAGACCCGTCAGAATTTTAACCAACAAGGATTTTGTAACTGGAGGTTACCCATAATTGGTGCAACTGCGAACGACCACCAGGGCTGGCCCTAGCAGGCGCGGGGCCCAATGCAAGACTTGGCGCGGGGCCCCTCTGAGCAGTGGTTTTATTACGCCATCGTGCTCAGTCAACCGTGTTATGACCTTTTTGATTAAGATATTTTAGCAAAATAACTATATGAATATCAAAAGAGACAGCATATTATATTGGAATTGATCTGGATGCAGGCTACATGATAACACAGGGGTTCCCAACCTGGAGTGCATTTGCCTATCTGAAGGGGTACATTCGAGGTTAGGAATATTAGGAATACAAGGGGAAAATATATCTATATATTATTTTCTACAAATATTCTAAAATTCGGTGGATTTTTTTTATTTTACTCGGCCTTTTTGCTGCAACAAATTTAGGGTACATACTTATCTATCGAAATGCTGAAGGGGTATATGATCAGAGAAAGGTTGGTAACCCCTGTGATTACACAACAGTTTCTTTTATGGGGAGTGGGCATAGCTCATTGTGTTTCGCCGCTGCGGTCATGTTTACGACTAATAGCATGCTGCTGTAGTGGACATTAGGCAGTGTACTGTTACCACCCGTAATCAAGCCGAAAGTTGTAACGGAAGCTCTGCAATGGAGCGGCGAGTGACAAGCGAATTGAACTTACAATGCAATCACTTCGCTCTTGTTGAACGACAGTTTCGTTCGAAGTACAACTGACTTGGAGAAAGCTGTTAACATGAACTTTTTGTTACTTCGCTTTCGGTAACCACAATCGCAGACGCGTTCTTGCATAATGGTAACGTCTGGGCGCATGGTCAACTATCCGCTTTATGACGCAATACACAAAAAAAAACAGACTTCACAAGAGAGGAACCAATGCATCCGCCCAAAATTCCCCAAAAGCCCAGGTTTATATAACAGGGGTTCCCAACCTTTCTCTGACCATGTACCCCTTACTGAATTTTATATAGAATTTTTAGAATTTCGGAACTATAAAGGTAGACTCCGTTTTTATATCTCGTAGTTAATTTGTTGCAAATGTACAATAAATGTACCCCTTCAAATAGGCAAATATACCCCTAGGGCAGGTTTTTTTAAGGAAAATGTTAGATCCCCGGTATGGACCTGTAGGAACCCGATTTCTCTGATTCTAGGAACCCGATTTTCTCTGATTCTAGGGACCCGATTTTCAATTCTAGGGACCCAAATCGGGTCCCTAAAACACCTTAACAAACCCTGCCCTAGGGGTGCATGTATCCCAGTTGGGAATCTATATTATAGAACTTATTCATTATGCATGACCTTGGAATGCAAACTCTTTTCATGAATTAGAAATGTAATGTACAAAGATGTTTCAGCTACCACGTCACAGTTGTAGAAACATTTATCAAACGCAATGCAGTATATAATGCGCATGGCTGATTGATGAAATAGAAGCATATAGCCGCCCAATATATTGATAAACAGGAACGAGTGTGCTGGATAACATTAACAATTTTTGCCAAAATCTTTCCAAACACAAAAGAATCATTCGAGCACTGAACAACGTTACGTTAGCAGAACTGCCATCAAAGACGACAGACACTTGTTTTGACCTGTTCATTGCGAGTTGAACACTACACACCTTGTGTGATCTATTTGCAGTATGTAGATCTACTTCAGTCTCAACTGGCACTAGTAACAACCAAATTCTATCCATAAAGAGTGGGACGTGGTGGAGCGCAGATATAACGCTCAGCATGAGAATTGAGCATGTTTGATAACGTACGGTAAAAATTAGAGGAAATTCTTCGTTCATTCAAACGAGATAATTATTTGCTAACAATGCGCCCCCTGAGGCGCGGGGCCCAATGCAGCCGCATCGGTTGCATTGGCTTAAGGCCGGCCCTGACGACCACAAAGTCGTTTTGTTTGCGATGACATTGCCTCAATCCATTTACCCGAACAGGCGTATTCCCGAAGCACAGCGGCGTAACGTTTTGTGATTTCAGAATGGCGGCGTTGCCAAGCAGAACGGACAGGGTGGCAACAACTACCCGCTTCGAGGCAGTAAAGGTTCACTTTGGGAAGGAGGATACAGGGTGATTGGATTTGTACGGAGTAATTCGCTAAACAACAAAGGATATCATCACGAGAAGTATGTACTTGCATTGTCCTTTTTTCTTCTCTGGTCATGAGAATCGCCATCAGAATATTACATGGTCATTTGCGTGACAAGTAAAAAGTGCAAAGGCCATTCAACGTCAAGGTTATCTTCCTAGCCCCTGGCAAGTATGGGTGGAACCTTTTTCAATTATATTATATACTGTAACGCTTGGGACGTACAGGTTAATACACGGTAAAGGCTTTAACAAGAGGCTCATCCAGTTTTGGTTGACCACGGATTCTAGAAGGTTTAGTTGCAGAGTTTGAAATATTTATGGGTACATTGAATGTTTGCTGACAATTTTTCGATTGTGCTTTACGTGGTAACTGTTACGACGGGTTTATAAAATCCTTACTTTTTACATTAGTTTCCATAACTTACTATACTTCTCGGCAATGATAGATTGACAATAAAGCATTGCGAAATGCAGTGATCCTAAGCGCACGGTCTACTAGCGGTAAAACGTGTTTTGAGGTAGTGACTTTTGCAGTGAACTTCTATGTGAGAAACACTTATAAAAATGCAGGATGGTGCATATAACGGATTTATTTGCCACCTTCATCTACTTGGCCAGTGACAAAAATACAACGGCCATTCCAACTGATATCGACGGACTAAACGTCTGGGAGTCCATTTCCGATAATACTGTGTCACCGAGGTTTGCTTTAATTCTGTTCCTTGTTTTTGCGTTTCTCTTTATGACCTAACAGCTTTGAGCTGATGCTTATATGAACGCCAAAACGATCTTCCGAAAAAAGATTATTTTGTGGTGCAACCTTAACATAGAACATTTTGGAAGTACTGAAGATATTTTCTTCAGTCAGCATCTGCTGCGTAAAAAGTCGTTTACTGTCGCCAGGAATGGGGATAATGGTAAACACAGAGTTGATGCCCAGTTAAACCACTCGCTGCAGAAGCAAGTCAATACAAGCAGTTTTATCATTTCCGTTTAAGTCAGACTTCAGCCTACATTATCGCTCTTGAAGCGGGTAGCAATAAGTAGTAATGTTTTTGAAGTTACTTGCAAGGCAGTATATTGCCTACTCAATTCGTTTTGTTGAGTTAAAAAAGGTAGTCAAAGTGTTGTGGAACTTTGCACAAAGATTTTGAGTACATACAAGCAGGCGCGGATCCAGCCAGTAAGTTTGGGGAGCGATTTTAGTCATATTTGGCAGTGAAGTCTCATTACGGGTTCACTACTGCAAGAGAGATGAACTATACTTCACAACACTGCTGTGACAAAACAATGGACGGCAAAAATAGCCTTATGTCGCGAAATGGCGATCGCCCCAATTACCCCCCGTGGATCCGCCCCTGCATATATGTTTTCTATTTTCTCACATAAGATCAGTTGAAGCTTTTTCCAGGGCTTAAGCATTCCCCATTAAAGATAATAAACGAATGACGCTGCTAATTTAGGTTGAGGTTAGGTTTGGTCTTGAGACATCTCTATATTCACAGGTTGGTTGAACTTGTTATGATTGATAACAGACCTGTAGTCACATTTTTTGTACTGTAAGAAATTCAGATTGAGATTATTCAGTACATTAACATAGAAAGCAGATTTTGCAGTGAATTAAATTCTGCAGGATGTAAAATTTGTTGCACACGCTATGCAGAACTTGGCAGAGCTTTCCACAGTATACGACGTGTAGGTCCTATGTAGTTTACACAAAAAATGTGCTGAAATATCAAACCAGAAATGTTGTTACTTGAAGTTTTTTTCATAGATGGAGACTAGTGTCAAGTATTTCTTACTGTTTTGGTGTAAAAACTTGTGATGGTTTCAAAGCTTTTTCTGGTTTATCAAGTCTTTCTGGCAACATTTACCTTCGCTTTATCAATTATATGAAATCAGAGGTTTTTGGTGCCGTATTCTGTATTTTTGCATCCGGTCATTTACTGTGTTTTGTGTGAATTTTTAAGTGCACTTCCGCTTAGTTTTGGAAGCCTACTGTACGTTGTTTACTTCATCAACACACTAGCATTTCATGATTTTTGCAATATTTTGATCGCCCTTGTACATCTTTTACTTACTCCTTATATAACTCCATCATTGTAGAATTTGGTTAGTACATTATTTTTGCGAATTTTTCTGAACAAAAATTTATAATTATCAAAATTATTACATATGCGTGCAGAACTCAGCTCATCTACAACATTATCAGCAAGAAAACTACAGCTAAGGCTACAGCAGCAGTCACTCCTCACGCCGCTGTAAGAGTCGATAATTTCAAGCTGATTGAAGGCCCACCAGGAAACTACGTTGACCGTAAGTACAAAAATACTTCAAAAATGTTATATTCGATTGCAGATACTTTTGACAGATAAACAATTTCAATTCCACCATAAGCAAACAAGTCAAAAATCTTTCCGCAATGTTAATCGCAACACATGGTTTATTTTAGCTTTTTAGTTTACATCTACATCGGCATTGTCATATGGAAGAAGCAGTGCTAAACAGATGCTTGCCGGGTTGCTTTGTTGCAACTGTTCATTTTTCACTCCTAGTGGCAAAACATGTCATTTATGGTAATGATGATGTGAAGAAAGTAACGTTATACTAATTTTATGCAAAGAACGTTAAGAGCTGATTTAGGACAATGATTTCTAAGAAGCTGAAAAGCAGATAAGCCTTTCCTAGAAAGAGTCATTTATTTTGCCCAAACTTTCAATACATTTTTTCCTAACGCAAGTCATTCTCAGACGCAGGTTTTTAACACTTTTCTAAGTCGATCTGACACAAAAAATAATTTCGAGAAGTAGGTCGAACTGAACAACTGTTTTTGAAAAAACTAACGTTGAAAAGCCACTTTATCCGAAACAATTTTCTTTTCTTTCTTTTTCACATTTGGAATTAATCAAGATACCAGTAATATGCGACCAAAATTTCTATAAAAATACGTCCGTAAGTCAATCTCAATATCACAAAAATGGTTCTTGAGATACGAAAGGCAGCAATTATTGAAAACAATCCTTATACCGGTACGCAATAAAAGTTGATATTCTGTGGTTTTGTTGTGCAGCACTATGTTGTCCACTGAAGACGCTGCGCAACTGATAAAAGCAATCTCCAATTTTCTGTAGGAGATGAAAATTTGGTTCTGCGGCGTGCAAAAAGTACACCTTATGCTCGAAAAATATGTAGTTTTCAAAATTATAATCACTTTTAATATTTATATTTCTTGTTTAAGTGACAAATACTTCATGTATTTTTTGTCTCTACTATACCGCTTTTTATGAAGATTGTTATGAAGTTTACAAATACGTTGCAGTGAATGTTAATTTTACAACATTACGAGGGAAGTTCACTGGTAAATATGTTCATTAGCATGAGCTTTTTTCTCTGAAATATGGCTTGTTCCCAACTCGTAATAGAAACAATGCTGCTTGCTAGCTGAAGACGGCATTGCTGATAGTATTAGTTTTTTAACCGAAACGTCTGCTACTATGTTTCTTAAACTCTCTTCAGCTTTAGTCACACAATTTCAAGGAAATATTGGTTTTTAGTGCTGCTGTTGAGAAATATTACTCGACGTTTTTCCCACCATGACCTAATCACGGCATTTGTGTCGGAAAGGATGTGAGTCAACAAGCTGACAGTGTCAGTACAGGGAACTATAGTCAATCTTATCAGGATGATATTTTTGTTGCAGTTGACAGCTGGGTTAAGCCACCTGAAAACCAAACAGACGTCATTGGCAATATCAACACTCACTTGGCCTGGACTGTTGGCTCCACTGATTACTATTTATTTGATCTTGACGGTAAGCACAAAGGTACTTGCGGAAACGTGCATTGCTTTGAATTTTGAGCCTAGTGACTATACTTGGCAAGTAGTCGAAGGAACGAGAACAGAAATCCTTTTTTTTCGGATAAAGCTAGACATGTGATCCTAAATTTTTACGCTCCAAACGAACTTGACTTGTTTGCTCAACTTTCGTATTCCTTCGATTATGTAATAATTACCTTTGTGAGTCTCAGATTTTGTCAACTTAGCGTGCTGTCCTGCATAAAATAGATTTCCCTGTGAACTGGATGTGAGCGAGCAGAGCAGGTTGTGTGAGCCTAAAAGCGGAGCACATAATGTGGTGGAAAGACATTGGCGAGGGATTAGAGATGCATATAATGGAATATTGAACCCTATGGATTCAAATCTTTCAGTATTCGAATCCAAAAATCAGAGTTATTTCGAATATTTAGATTCGAAACAAATTTGGATTAAACGTGAAAAATTGCAAAGTCGGCAAAACTAATGGTTTCGATGAGTTTAGCAGTCGCAATAAATTTTGCAGTGGCACTCTTTGCCCTCCTGAGTAAGAAACAACACTCAGCAAGTTCAGAGCACTGCGTAGTGATGTAACGAGCTAATCAATAGGTCGTGTGATCGCTGATCGGTGTTCTAAACCTGCGCTATCAGCTCATTTTGTTCCTCACAAGTTATTCTGGAATAAGATTCGATATTCTGGATTCGAAATAAAGATTCCGGAATATTGCAGAACCTCTAAAAGTTCCATAATGCACATCCCTACGCGGGATAGAGACCAGTGATGAGCGGACTGTCATTTTTACGATACAGATCCATCAACTTCTGAATTTTTAAAACTCAATTCAAGTCCATAGTCCAAAACATTTTCAAAATGTGAATTCCAACTCCGAATGAAGGGTAAAAAGTTAACAAAATCCAGCTTTTTAACAACAAAAATGCCGCATTCTTTTCTATTAACTCAGTCCAAATCAGGCCCTTAATCCTAAAATCCGGATACAATCCAAATCCAAAGAAATTCGTTGTAATCCGGATCCAGTCCAATCTAAGTCCAAAGCTCATCTCTGATACAGACTGACAGGCTGCGCTAGAACAGCGGTATAATAACTTCAAGCTTATTTCATTGGGAAATCACATGTTTTTGACAGCGGCAGTCGTATTACATCTGTTCGTATTTTGATATTGTAGCTTACACTCGAACGGATGGCGAACAGTTAAAGGTTCATACTTGCCATCTCTCCAAATTGGGCTTATTTTTCTAGAAAAAATCAAGGCAAGCACTGCCTGCCGAAAACCTGAGAAAAACGTGAAATGGGACTGCGAACGTTAAAGGTTGAGGGTGCTAATTTTACTTGAAAGGTTAAAAGGCGCCGCGTGACTTGCAATAGGGTTACAGAAAGTAGAGCAAACAACATCAGGCAACGTAACAGAAAAAGTTTAATATTAGCCGTCTTGCATGTGCAAATATAATAAAAGCTGTCTCTTTCTTTGTCCAAACACTTGAAAGTAGCCATTCTCTAACAGGTGTATCACCAAGCTTGTCCACTGCACACTTTTTGTCCCATTTCATGGCAACTTGCAACGGTCACAGCCTGTCCCACGGGATTCCCACGGAACTACAGTAGTGGTAATAGGGAGTACTGAGTACTGTATATTATAACATGTGTATGTTTAATGTCTATCCTCTGCAGAGCCGTAGCTAAGGCACCCCAAGCACCCCAATTACGGGTAAAATGAATTTTGGGTGATCTTTAGTTGTCACCTAAAGGCCCAACAACTTTCTTTTCGGGACACTCGCGTCACTTCGTCATGGCACTGTGTTTCTACGGCTATTGTTTGCTGTGCTGTAAGCATAAAATGATGGTATTCAACTTCAGAAAATTCTTGCTATATGACATTAAAATTACGGTGGAACATTGGAAAAATTTCAAGTCCACTGTCATATCCCTTGGAATCCCATTCCCACGGACAAGCCTGATAATAAGTACCACTGGGTAAGAAAGTACTGTATCAAGTCGACGCAAAGAAAATACGTCGCTTATTAATGAATCCTAAAACTACTTGTTCAGTTGGCTAGTTGTCTTCGGCTAATGTAATTCTGACATATGTTTTAAATTTCCCTGCAAAACGCTCAAGCAGGATTTAACAATGATTTTCAAAGCTATGAAAATTTTTGCAGCAAAATAAAATCTTGACATTGCGAACAGCTTTCTTTACAGAACTGAGTAAAACTTTCATTGTATGTATGCTACCAAATTAAAAGCAAACTACAAATTTTCTTCTTAAGTTGATCCTTACGAAACAAACAACCTTGCTGCCAGCAAACCAGCTAAAGTAAACGCGATGAAAAATATCTTGCGACAATCGTTGAACAACGACGTTGTCAATGCAATTCCCAACAACAAGAATTCGAATGCTGTTCCATCCAATTCAGCAAACAACGCTTGGAACCCAGGATACTGCACAGCCACATGACCAACGTTTTTTTTTGTGCAGTATATACCAGTGTGTAATTACAATCGTATTTCTAGCTAAAGTTTTGAAATAATTCCATTGATAAAGTAATAGCAGTAATGTGTTTGTGCTTAATTTTATCGTGCATGCGTTTTCACAATCAGCTGGTGTAAACGTGAATATCCGTGAAATATCCTAAATATTTTCTAGTAAGCCGACTGTGCACTTTGGTAGATGTATAGTATGGATCTTGCATAGTGGATACATTTGTGCTTTATGGATTGGTCCTTTTTTTCTGCATGATTTCAGGCAATGTTTTATTCATGATGCAATGTACTTGTTTGCGAACAGTCTAACAGTTGACATTATAGTCTGCTAAAATGCATCAAGGCAATGGTCGCTGTTTCCAGTCGGTTTGCTTTTATGTGAACGCTCAACGCTCTTGTTCACCGTTTATCTATGCCGAACCGTTTAAAGTGACCTTGTTCTGACTTAACATTAAAGTGTATTGAGGAGTTTGTTGTATATCTGAATATAATCAAAGGAGACAATCAAACTTAGAGCGCTGCTGAAAAGTTATTAACGGACAATGCGGTGAGAACCTTGATTTTGGCTTGCTTCGGTTTGGTAACCTTAATAAGTCAGGTCGCTTGTTAGGGAGTTTGACCTGTGCTTCTGCAGCAAGTATAGGTTGACCCCTAAACTAGTAGGGATCTTTGTGGTGTCGTAAACCAGAGGCGATCACGGAGCAGGAGTGCAGTAGTGGACTCTGGCCGGAGTCTACCTTTTTTGCCGGAGCCGTAGCAGGACCCGGAGTCGGAATTATAAATAAACACCGGACCCAGAGGAGCGGAGCTTTTAATTTTTACAGGATTCGGATAAAAGCTTTCATTAAATTAAAATTTTCTCTGACAGTCTAATTGTTGGGTTGGTGACATGATTCTTTCTCTTGGTTAGAATCGACAGTGAATGATTTACTGTAGGCTGCTAAGAATGAGTGGCAGACTCGCGGGCTCTGTTCAGGCTGACTCATAGGCAATGCTCCACAACTGCACAGGAATATCTTTTTTGATTTTATAGTAATGCCAGTTACTGTAAGTTTTGCCTCTACGCTGTATCTTTTTAAGTGGTGGTCACAATTCCTTATTTTTAGTAAAATGTACAAGAGAACAGTGTGTGTATTTTTAAAATGCAACAGCAGTAGGGTTTCAGTCAAGCCAGAAGAAATGCAGTTTATTTCAGACTATTCCCAGACATGCCATTATTATCTCGCAAGTTTGCAGAACAAGAGAAATAATTTAATTGTGTCAATAAGGTGGCATGAAGTGTTTTCACTTAGTATTGTATTGTGCAACGTCTTCACTCCCATACGCAACGCGCTATACTTAGGCATGCATCACAGTAACAAGAAACACACAAATACATGAAAGAACACGAGGATGTATAAGTGGCGGTAGTAGAAAGGTATACGCTTGATGACGCTAATACATTTATTTTGATGAAACACGAGCATAGAGCGCGTATGAATGAAAGACGCCATCACCATTATTATAATGTAGCCAGTGGGGCTTTGTCTGTGGCTAATAAGCGAAATGATAGCGATAGTTTCATTGTGATTGTGTATAAAGGTCTCTGGTGAAGGAGTTAAACGATATTTGGTTTCGGTGATAACGACATATGATTGTATTTGTTGGTTTTAAGTTTTTGGAGTGGAAATAGAGCAGGAGCTGGATTCGCTTTTTTGGAACAGGAGCAGTAGTTAAAAATAGTGACTTCGATCACCTCTGTCGTAAACTATAACGCGTTGCTCACAACAACCGAAGACCCCATGCATTCGGTTTCTCATCGGTTCCCTACGCTCAATGGCGTAGCCAGCCCAAAACTTTTGGGGGGCCAAAATGTTTAGTTTTAGGCGAATAACACTATTTTGTTTGAGATAACGCATTTCAAAGCACAAAATGACTATATATGCTAAAAATTGGGGGGAGCATGGCCCCGTATGACTCCCCTGACTACGCCAATGCCTTCACTGCAGAGTTTCCCAAACTGTGTGCCTCGAAAGACACTGAGGTGTGCCGCGAAAGTTTCATTGTATGGCAAAAAAATATAAAGTTTGTGAAGAGTAGGTTTGCGCCTTGATAAAGTACGTGTGCAGCGGCCAAATTCAGAATTTGTTAGTGTGCCGTAATGAAAAAAAGTTTGAAATGCAATACCCTACAGATGCAACATGCTGTCTATTTTAATTTTGAACTTATGCGCCTTAGTTGCTTACACGTAATTACGTTCTTCTTGTGAAAAATGTAGAGATTTTGTTTGTCCAAACTGATACATTATTACTATATGTGGCAAAATTACCGTTTTTTCGTGACTGGAGGCGCGAGGCCCCAGATGCGGACACATACGATGGATGCCGGGCATAAATTACTTTCTGCCAGCTAAATAAATTTCAGGAGAGTTATGTAGCCTGTGGTGTTTGTCTTGTATTGACTACTTACTGTACAAGCAGTATGCATACAGATACAAGCCGTCTTTTTCCACACTATTATCATAGGCATGCGATTATCTGGAAGTCTGTCGATTTTTCTTTGATGCCTGAAGCTTTCATAGCAGGTTGTTCAAATTTGTAGGCAGAGTTTAAGCTGTAAGTGTAGGGATGTATTTACCCCTTTAGTCGTCATAAGCAGGCTTCTAGAAAATAGTTTCAGATTATGAAAAATCCTACCACTAAAGAGTCTTACAAGTTTGTCTGTTCTTTATTTTTAGGTTAAACAATGTGTAGAGTTTGATTTTCATTAGAGATAATTGCTTGCTAAGATTTCACGCAACATTCGAACTCTATGTTTGAACCATGCTTACTGACAACAAGACATATTTGAATAAAACAAATGTTAAACTGGTCGTTGATAACAAGAACATGGCAATAAAAATTGTGATATATATTTCTTAGTAAACCAATTTTGCTCATACATCAAGAGATTTGGAAATTTTAGTCACCCCGTATTCTTGTGCAAAGATTTTTCTAGAAATGTTTGAGTTCGAACAATACTGCAAAAACGTGTTTTTTGGTTTTCCTCGACCCCTGCCATAACCGGAAATTTGTCTCTCCAACCTGTTTACCAAGAAAAAATAATTGAAGGTTGTTTTGGAAAAAAGTCGGATGTATTCTGAACAGGTGGAAATAATACTTTACAAGGATCTTTTTGCCACAAGCACGAGTGTCGAGCTTCTGGAAACGTCTTCGTGAATCACCACATTGTATAGTCTTTACTGCTACGCAAGAACCCTTGCTAAATAGAAACGACACTAAGAGTGAAACAGGGAAAATATTTCCGGACTATTTGCAAGGCAAACAAAGTGCTCTGGACTTAACGTTTAGAACTATATTTCAAGTTGTCACACAGCATAGATGTAGGAGCGGGAAAATTTTTGGGGATGCGAAAAGATTTTTGCCAGAATTTCTCCAAACTTGTCCGAAAACATTTTGGGCCACTTTTTGTGCGAATATTTTTTCATGAAGACTGTATTTCGGATGACCTCCAAAAAAAGGCCTTCATGTGATTTTGGGCGCCATTTTCTTTTCAACCAAAGCACGTTGGGCGCCATGTTTTCAAATCAAAGCAATTGGGCGCCATTTTGCATGTATTTTTAGGGAGTTTGCTCAGATTGTCAGGGATTTTGCAAAGGTTTTCACAAATTTTGCCAGGATTTTCAGGGATTTTGCCCGGATTTTCACCAAATAAAACTTTTGAGGTTGCGCCTGCACCCCCGCCTCCTGCACAACTGACTGTCACACAGAGCCTACTCAAGTCATTCATCTTTCACTCACTTTTCCAAATCGAATGGATACGCGTAAATGTTAACATCAGACGTTAGCGTATTACACTGAAGGATCCATACATTTGAAACTTGCGGCACATGGTGATATTGCTCATGTAAATCCATCCTGAAAGCATCTAGATGATTCATTGGTTGAAGTAAATAAAAGCAAGATGTATCCTGTTATTGATCTTCATACTATTGCCTCATGAAAGCAATATTTCCGGACATTCTGAATACAGACAAAATTGCCTGGAATGCCCCCAGATTGGTATCGCCCCTTCAGGTCTTGCTCATGACCGATTTCCTTCATTACGCCTTGATGCCCCCCTCAAGAATTTCTGCTTATGCCACAGAGTGCGGCGTCGCAAACGTGCTTCCAATCGGGCCCCACACTTGCTAAGGCCGACCCTGCAGCCATCATTAGAGCATTCATTGCGCAAAGTGGCCGTGTGGCAAGTATTACGCATGTTGCATGCTCCTGAAAATATATTATACATTTGAGCATTTTTGTATAACTGTGCTTGATGTTTATCTCCCGCAGTGGTAGTGAAATCAGTTATTGCCCAATCCAGGTTTTCTTAGACCTTATTTAAAACAAAAACTTGTTTGTACGTCAGGAGAACCCCACCATCTGTTACATTTTATGAAGTGGTAATTTTACACCCACTTAAGTCAATGTTCCGGTCTTTTGCATAAAATCTGACACCGCGTACTCTTTATTGAATCTTCAGGAAGAGCCGCATCCAGTGAGTTTGTGAATCTATTTCCCTACATACTGATTACCCCAAACATAATCCCACCCTTACATTAAATTTCCTGCTACAAAGTCTACATACGTTTTAATGATGGCCAAATGCCCGATCAAGTCGATAGAGAAGTTAATTATTGCGTGGTTGTTCAAATTTAAATCATAGGACATCTCACTAACACGGCCGTCTTTTTGAATAAAAATGCCATGAGCTACATCTTGTTGGTTACGGATTATTAAGTCATGAAATCGTATTTCTATTCATATCTAAGCTAAATTACGCAAGGATAAATCTCATCAAATTTTTATTCAGGTATTCTAATCTCTCTGCGTCATTTCCATGCTCTGGAACCCAAATGTGCATTCTATGACCTTACGTTGCAAAGACTTCTGTGTGTTTCCACATCTCCCACAAATGCACCATTAGTTAATGATAATTTCGAATCAATAATTCTTTTGATGTTTTCATCGACATATTGCTGTGTACGAGAATCTTGTGGTCTTCCGGATTCGAACGTTTATTACTTTATGGCTCTTTACATTAATCTATTCGGTTGCTTCGTTTCTTCCGTCTGATTTCAAAAACGTAATGTTTCCATATCTACCTGACTCACCAATCGCACCTACTTGTCCCGAAATATGTTTTTAATTTATTCCGAATACAAAAACACTTACAAGCATTTATTTACAAGAGATTATACAAGCTTCTCCTAAATGAATTCTACTCTTGCTCAGACGACGACCAAGGATTTTTGTAGCAAAGCAGTTTTTCAATAGGACCAGGATGTTGTGATATGAAGATCTCCGCTTCCGCCAAACTGTCACTCATTTGCACTTCAGTCGTTTCTGGCAACAGTTGAAATAGGACACCTAGAAAAAGGGATGCTTTCTGT
>JGI24021J15306_10006316_pt1 | contig 14242 bp, 9 predicted proteins | sample Ectturendosymbi1_FD_15306 | JGI IMG/M metagenome (IMG submission 15306) | reverse complement strand
ACTAGATACCTAAAAAGAACATTTTCAATCAATGTTTCAGAAAGTAAATAAAAATGAGAAACGTTGCATTTCATGATATTTTGTATTTGTGACTTTATAACTGCCTGGTCGATCGCGAGTTATCAAAAAATTTTCTAGTCGATCCCAGTCAAAGACAAGTTGGCCACCCCTGTTTTATATTATACATCCTGTGTTTTATATATATATAGAGGTTTAAAGTTTGGCCTAGTCATACTAAGAAAGTATAAACATTAGGTCTTAGTACCATCTCACATTATGTCTAACATTTGGGAATGCAGTAAGAGCAGCAGTCTGACAGGGACAGTTGAATGACTCAACATCATTGAATGTAGTCACTAGCACAAGGGTTGGCAACCTGTGGCCTATGGGCCAAATCTGGCCCGTCAAGCAAAATCATCCGGCCCGCAGCCCATATGCCACATCGTAGTAACTGTATGACTTGCTTAGTGACATTACATTTTATGAATCTGCCCTCCTTGCAACTCCTTGTTTTGAATACTTACAAGGAACTACTTATAAGAAGCTACGCTGTGCTATAAATGTACTATACGTCGCATTTCCGGCTTTCGTTATGAACTGTGAAATCAGGGGTTAATCTGGTCAAACTCCATCAATTTCCAAGTTTTAACAACATCATGAACAGCAAAAGGAACGGGATTATTGGTTGAAAATTAGTATGGCCTGCCAGACCTTGCAGAGTTTGTTTTTGGCCTGTGTTTGGGAAGGTTGCAAACCCCTGCACTGGCATAAAAAATTTAGGAAACAACATCGTGAAATTTTTTGCTGGATAATAACCTTGTATTTGCAGAGTAAGAAACAGGTTTTTACAAATCGTTTGTTTTGAAGCTATGATAAACACAGATTGATACTTTTGTATTTTAGCCAGGTTTTCATTTCTTGCATTTAATTTGTGCCGCAAGTGTCTGTTGTTTTAATTGTGCATTTAATATACTTAAATTCTTTACTTTTAGGAAAATGCAATTCCAGCATTTCTTGCAAAAGTTTTGAGCGGGTCATTTGGAGAAGGGCTTTCATCAGTTGAGGTTCTTTTCACAACAGTTGAACGGTAAAAGAATGTGTTATCTAAAAACACATTATGCTGTTTTGTAGCAGAAATGCAGCATGATGTGTTACTGTAATAAAGTATAAACTTTCTTCACACTGCCAGTCACACTATTAACAATCATTGTTGTCGTGTGACATGTGTCTTCATGAAATAAGTGTATTTTGTCATTTTGTGGTTTTAAGTTTCAGTGCTGTGGTAAAAGTAAAGCATTTAGATATCTTTGTTTGCTTTATGTTGTGTGCATTTTTAAGAATCTAAACGTTTTCAGCATTGCAAAATTTTACACATGCTACTCATTACTTTTCTATGATTTACCCTTGCTGTTAACAATTGAAAGCTAGATAGGCATGCTGCAAGCTTTCAAGGAATCACCCGATTGGGCTTGCTTGACATAAATTTGCATTGATTCGCATTTACATACTGTATTCAAGTTTTAATCTTTTTTCGAAAAGGTTGTGCAGTTAAATTAATCAGCAAATTTTTTAAATATGTAATTGATTTCATATAAGTGTGCACATCCTCAGTCTTTAGATCCGCAAACAAAAGCTTACGGGTCACGACTCAAATGCTGAATTACTCAAGCAAGAGAAGAGAAAGCTAGGAACTTATAGACTAAAATCAATAAATGGAAAAACAAGCTGCGACAAGTAACACCTTGGAAATTGGTGGTTCTCATAAAGCTGGTTTCACCAATCCTGGAAGACTATCTGACGCCATTTTCGGAGTGGCATAAATACAGCTACGAGCAGCGTCATGGTGACTCAAACATAGTGGGCCTTGGAAATATGTAGCAGCAGAAAGGCGGCTTTGAGGGCGAAAGGTTGACTTAACGTACTTAAATCCTTTAAGTCCTGAGCCCAAAACTTCCTAATTAAAAAAAATCGAAACTACAATTCTTGCCGCATTATCAGACGGTTTGAGCGGCTATCCAGCTCTATCGGCTGGTGAGTTATGGCCGATCATATGTGAGCCAAAATTTTGGCTTTGCTGGACTTATAGGGTTAAGAGCCATGGTAAACGTTGAGAAGGAAGACACAAAAGTCGGTGACTACAAACTAAATATTTGGTTGGAAAGGGGATCAAACTACTGGGCAATGAGAAATGACAAAAATATTTTCTAATGAACATCGGAAATTGACAAGAAAAGAACGTTGAAAAGACGAAGGTTTGCTGTAAGTTTTCGAAGATTCAGCCGATTCGGCTCTGCTTTCATGACGTTGTGGTGATTCGGACTTGCACATATCTGTTTTCAAGTAACAATTCTCCACAAAGGCGACGAAATCGTATCAAACAGCAATTTTTTTAACAGGAAAAAATTGCTGGCTGATTCGACTTCGTCGCCTCTGTAAAGAATAGTTAATGACAAAAAAAGCAATAAAAGAAATGTTTCACACCATGGAGGATCATGGGTTGAATGTGGGTTGATGCGTTGAGCTTGTTAAGCCATTTGTCTTCACAGGTATCCAGAGAGTCATATCTGGGTTGTTTTACAAAAGTTAAAGTGTAAGAGTGATAAATAGCTGGTTTATTTATTTTGGAACGCCAAGAAACACTATATAGCGTCGCGATAAGGCCATTTGGTCGCTGTCATCTCACTCTTACCTGGTTTGTTTCAAGCATATCCCTGGCCCCTCGGCAAATTTGTTTGCTGTTTGGCCGACCAACTGCTGATTGTATATGACGCAAGCGTAATTGCCAAGATTAAATTTTCTGCAGTCGTGCGAATCCATGACAACACAAAATATGACGTCAAAAGCTGTTTGAATTGCTGAAATATTGTCGGTTGAAATATCCCAAAGTGTCTCTTACACTAATGTCAATTTTACAAGGACTCACAGCTATTCGATCATTCATAATTTTTTTTAAACTTTTAGAACACGTTCACAACAGCTTAAAAACTGGAATCGTGAAAAAGTTGATAACACGCAGTTACCTAAAAGTTCGAGTTGCAGACTATAAAACGAAACATCCATCAATCTTTCAACATTAAGTTCATCTGTCACAGTGGAATGAATATTTAATAAACAAGAAGAATTCAACCTGCGTTGAGTCATGTTCGATCGGAGATACTTTTCAACGCGACGAAGTGCACTAAAGCTACGTTCTGCCTAACATGTACGACAGGGCAATGCGAAATACATGTGCAACAAACGCGACTCGGAAATAAATTAGTTAAACTTCGGTTTTCCGCAAACACTTTCAAAATAGCGTTTGGGGTGGGACTGTTCAAATTATTGCTTGCAAAAACTTGCTGGATTTCGCTGGGCAACTGTTCCTCGTTTGCATCGTCTTGTAACAGTCACATGTACAACTTAAAAACTGATTCAAGCTGCGTTGCGATTTTAAGGCTTCCATTCCCTATCTATCCGAAAACGTTTCGCTACATTTAATAACGTCATTGTACTTGTCAACAAAGAATTGCTCAATCAACTGTTGAGTTTGCGAGACGAATGTGAAATTTGGCGGGAGTGCCGCAGTATCGGCCAAATTTGCGGGCAAAATTGCAAAAATTGCCAACGTGGTTCCACGAGTTTATTTTGTTGAAAGAAATTATTAATTTCTTCCTGATCATCAGTCACTTCGCTAGTCGTCTCTAGGCTTTTGGATATCAAGAACTGTTCTTTCAACTCAGCTGCATGTATATATCGACAGTAAACCAGCAAATACGTGCAATTCGATACGTCAGTTGATTCGTCTAGCTGAAGGGGGATTCTTGCCTTATTACTTCAAATTTCGTTTGCTACGTGATCTCAAATATCATGAGACATGACACTTATGCAACAACGTATTGTTTGGTAAATATTCTTTCTAAAGTTTCTTCGTTTGTTCTTTTCCACAAATCAATTGCACCATATTCTTAGCCTACAATTTGATAAGTCATTCCCCAATTGTGTGTGTTTTCTTTTGCTAATAGCAAAAAGCAACGCGATAGGATGCTTCCAAGTCCTAACGTGTCTTCAGAAACGAACCCTGATACAGGTAGAGTTCCTACAGCACGAAACTGAGTGCAGTTGGTCTGCAAAGACATGTGGTTGTCATGAACATGTGTTGGATGGCGTGAAGCAAAATGAGCTTACAAGATTGACGGCTTTGTGGAGCCAGTACCAAGCAGCACTTTGGAGCAGAAGATACAATGAGGTTTCTGAACATCGTCTGCTATGGTGAAGGTGACCCTATGTCCGTTTATGATTCTAGATCAATAACTCATTCACTAAACAGACCTTCACTGTGCTGGCTGTCCACTGTCCAGTCTATAGCATGCTGTGAAAAAAAGAGAAAAATGGCGCTACAGTCTGACCATTGTGAAAACAGTGAAATTTTATTGCACAATATAGGGCTTTTCAATTCTGAAAGAGTTGCAACCTCCTTTTATGTACAAACTTCAAGTGAAGTCGTGAACAGGAACAGTGTTGCGCGAATGAAGTGCTCAAATGAATCTGGTAGCCTACATGTGTAAAGAGAAAACTAATCACTAAGCATAACTCTGAACCATAATCCAAGCTGCAACATCTCCAGTTTGTGTGATATATCTGTAAAATTATTTGGTGATAATGCTCTGTGACGACTGATGTGGAGCCTCTCACCAATCTACGAATAAAACACTGCCCGATGTTGTTTTGTTTTGTCCTGTAACTATTTGGCCTAATGATCCAGTATATAACATTTTGCAAAAATTTAGAAAAATTTACGTTTGTTGCAATTTGTGACGCAGTAAATTTACCCCCTTGGAAGATGAAATTTATCTCAGGTTAAGAAACGCAGGTGTAGATAGACGTTGCTAGCTTTCTCTGCTCTTGCTTCAGTCCTTCAGGATTTTACAGGTAAGCTTTTTCTTGCAGATTTTAGGAATGCGGATGCGTACACTTAACATGAAATCGATTTCCTCATTTTAAAAAATTTGCTGATTGATTCGATTGCGTAACCTTTACGAAGACTACTTTTGGTGTTCAGATCAACCACAATTTTCAGTCAAGATCTTTCGAAACAACCTCGAAATAATGTTACAAATTTGGGTGCTTTGTATTTTTACAAATATTTGGCAGGTACTTACGTTATGCAAAAGTATGGAAGAATTCTAGCGACTTGCAAAAAAAGATGAAAGATCTTCTGAAATCATGCCTTAGTTGGGATATTCATTTTGATGTTCATGAACAAATTGAGAAAATGTTTACCTATGTGTTTCAAGTGAGTCGAGTGGTGTTCGTGCGTGAACTTCTTGCAATTCAAATTATTGCACGAAACAAGCATGATACGTTTTTACGCTGTTTGTTAACCAACTTGGGTCTTCGCAATAAAATTGTAATTCGCTGTGAAATGAGCAGAGTTGTTAAGAACATTAGCCCATCACAAGTTTGCGTTAAAAAATCATTTTATTGCAGTACTTGATAATTCTTTGCAGCTTCTCGCTGGTTTTTAAGTTGATTGTTTGCATATTGTTAATTTTACCACAAAAGGAGTTCTTCAGAGAAATGCTTGCATGATTTTTATAACTGATGAGAATAATTTTGTAGTTTGGCGTATTAAAAAATTTCACCACTTACCTATTTTGTGTATTTGACAGTTTATGATTTCCACACCTGAACATCAGATGAAGACTGAATCAGCTGAAGCAAGTATGACAGAAGTTACACTTCAGTGGAAAAACGAAAAGGAGTCATTTGATCCAATTGAGCTTGGTGATTTGGTCAAACTCAAATTTGAACCAATGATGAAAACTTGGTTGTACGTTTATAAGTTTTTTTGTTAATTCTTCAGTCAGTTTAAGCAACGTTTGTTTTGCTGAAGTATTAGAACTTTGCCAGTTATGCTTTGATTCAGGTAGGTGAAAACAAAGTTAATAAAAAATGACATTAGACTTCGTTGAGAGAATGCAAACAACTTACCCTGGAACAGTGGTTTACAACCTGGAGGTCGCGATTCCCAGAGGAGTTGTGAACCATTTTTGGACGGGTCGCTTGTTGATATTTTATGTGCACAGCTGTACTGCATGTGCTTGATTCGAGTTCTAGATGGGGATCGTTGGGTTATCGCGGTTGATATAATGGGTCGCGGCACAAAAAAGGCTGAAAACCACTGTCCTAGAAGAAACAAGGTTTACGATGATTAATAGTTAAAAAACTGTCGTACAAAATGAATATGCAGCATATGAATTTAAAATATGCTTCATTCGCAAACACTTCATTGTCGGAGTGTATTTGTCTAGTTTCATTTTTTCGGTCATGAACCAAATTGTTTTTTAAATGACCGAAAAAATTTAGTCATTTCTATCTTAATCTCCGAAAATATACAGACTAGCGAATACTGTTACGGCGAGTTTTATATTTGATATACTGTCATGGGACAAACGACCGAAGTTCCGCAGCGAAATGAAAACCAAGTCGGAGTTAAGCGAAGTAAAAAAGAAATTGAAAACATTTTTTTGCAGGGATATTTTATAAATTTAACAAAAGTTTTACTTGGTGCATACCCACCATACACATCTTATCACTAGGGCCATTTAAAGTCATAAAAATCGTATTTTTTTTCTGTGCTTCAGGAAGCTATGAAACGAATTTTAAAACAAAAATCGCACCTCTACGAAATCTATATCATAAGTTATGAAAGTCATATTTTCCATGTTGGGTCATAAAGTCATATTTTGCATATTTTTAACCTAATTCAATAAGGAAACCATTGAAACTACCTCAATATCAGGTGAAACTACTGCATCGGCAGGTCTAAGGCGCATCTTGCAAATTGAACCCACTTGGGATCCGTGCAAATTTTGGCAAGGACGTAGGTGAACAAAGTTATTTGGATGAAATGTAATGCACTGCCTAAAAATGCACGTTCTTGCTGCTCCAAAGAAATAAACGAATGTCCATGCATCCTTTCAATTTGGTTCAAAGTTCAAGACATGCCATATGTTTTGCTCAGGTGTTTAACTGTTTTTTTCAGTGGGGCTTCAACAAACCATGGGGCTACCATCTCTTATGCCTATTTTCGCTGGTAATGCTTCTTTGTACAGTAGTTGTAAATGTTCTAGCGCAGTAATTTTTGTTGGGTCATGCAGTCATTTTCTGAAGAATAAAGCCAGATAATCAATTGTTTAAGGTCATAAAATGGTCCTACTTATCACTCATTAACCGTGACGTCATAGGCATAGGCGAGTTTAGTGCCAATGGAACAACAGGGGTAGAAATTTGTACAGTAACTAGAAATCATTTATGCATCGAGGTGTCAGTGGGACGTAGGAAAATGTGTCAGTGGCAGTACAGACATGATGAAGTATCACTGAGGACGACTGCATCAAAAATGTCGAATTTAAGAGGATCATAAGGAGGGTTAATTTTCGTTATATTGCACATGCACAGCAACGAAAACTTTCAACTGGCCGCACAAAATTTTCGACTGGGCCGCTGGTTGCACACAGGTTAATGTAAACCTTAATCTTATTGATAGGTTCGTAGAGGTTTGTGTGGCTTTGTATTTCTCAAATTCTTTTATCACTTGACCTGCAAGGTTCGTGCTACTGACCTCGCCCACTCGTTTGTACTAAAATCAATCTCCTATCCAATAAGACTGTGTAAGAAGCATTGTTTTGCTGCAAATGTTGCTAAGTATACTGTAGTTTATGAAAACAACGCTTTTCTTGACACAGCTATAGTTTTGAATACCTTGTGGTTATGGTAACTTGGTTTGAGAATCTCTGGTTTGGAATTACGACTACTTTTTATGATGAAGTTAATCAAATCCTTAGTTGTACTTTTCAAGAACGCAGTTCTACAACCTTACATAGGCGCAAATTTTTTTGGCAGACCAACTCTTGGACTTGTTGGTAAGTTCTGCGAGGTGCCTCTGGTTAATATGCTAGAAACGGAGATCGACCAGTATATCAAAGAAACCTGCAGTGGCGAGTTTGAGAGGCGGTGGGTGGATGGTTCGGAAGGAGAACTGGAAAAGGTACTCAGCTCTGTGAAAGCGCCGTGCTGCTTTTGATGAGAATGAGGGTGAAGTTTGGAAGGAGTTCCTACGAAAAGCTATGCATGCTAGTTTTGTTACAACGACGCTTTCAATTGTTCATCGAAAGTCAGAGCGTTGCTTTCGTGTGGGGGAACCGGTCAATTCAACACGACTTTTTGTGAACTTAAAGCAGAAATCGTATTTTGAAAAGCTTGGTTACTTTCTTTAGCCATCGTAATAAAAAACTTCTCCCGCGCAGAGGGTCATGCACGATAATAGTTCTCATTCCGGTGGAATTTGTGTGATTGAGACCACGTTATCATTTCATATAAATTCAAAAATGCTTCGCAAATAAAAAGCTGAAATTGTAGATTATCCTTCTGACGTCTCAAATAATTATCGATCATCATCGGAACGTTTGCCCCACATTAAAATTTAATTTCAGTAATAACCAGGAATTGCTCGGTATTGCTTTTGAAAGTTAAAAATTTAATAATCTAACCTGGTCTAAATTGAGGCATTTGTGTAGCTTTTAAAGTAACCAGGTAGTTTGCATGTTGATCCAAACAGACTTTAAATCGCTCGGAATTTTCTATGTTCCAATGCATTTTAAATGAACTGATTTATTTTAGTTTTTCGAATCCATCAGTCGCAAAATTCAGAGAACGTTGAGTCTTTCAGCAAGAAAAGTTTGTTTGCCATAGTTTCTAAGCTTTTTGCCCCAACTATCGCTACCCTGCCATCCAAAAAACAAATCAAAGTCATCTAGCGCTAATGTGCGAAGTGCGTGCAGGTTAGACATTTATCGTAGCAAGAAGTAGAAGTAAACGAATTTTTAATGCTTTGTTAATGTTTAGTCGATAACGATAAAAGTTTCTTAAACAGGATAGTTTTATAAGAACAGGCAGCTTACTGGGATGTGAAAATGTCATTCCCTGCATTGACTTAACAAAAGAATTAAATTGCTTGTGGCGATGCGGCTTTCTAGTCTACAGGCTTACCCAATATTTACCACTAACCGCGTGGTGGCAATATGATAATTCTGTCCTGGGACGGCTGCAACCTGAATTGTGATGCCTATCGCTTGTAATTAAATGTAAACAGAGCGTTCGTGGAAAAACAGGCATGCAGTAGAAAGAGGCATGCTTTGTTTGATGGTTTTTGGTAATGACATCTTTGTACCTGTGAGCGCAGTGGTCACGTATGTGATATGACAAAAACACCTGTTTTTGCAAGCTACTTTTATAAGGAAAATAAGCGTCTCCGTAATGTCACTGAGAATTTTGTAGAACAGAGTTTTTTGAAGTTATTAATGCTGTGAGTTTAGCTTTTGATGTATGTGCTTTCAGTGGTTGAATGATCGCGTAATTCCTGGTTTGGATCGACTTTTCCATCTGGATTTCAGCAGTAAAACTTGGAAACAGACGTTGCTACACATTCTGTACACGTCGTACACGAAGCTTCGAATCAGTGAAATGCTCAACATTATTACAGGTGCTTTGATTCATTGCTTATTACTTTGATTTGTTTGCACTGTAGAATTCACAGCTTCCTGAAAACCTGTTGCTTTCGTTTGCACGTTGAAAAACCTTCGCTTTCAGATAGATGCACATGGCTAACGAAAAAGTGTGCATGACGGGTCGAAATTTGAATTCGTAATTTTTGAATGAAAAAAGCATTTGTCGCTCAGCTCGCGTTATCTTCTCACTTAAGTAAGTTTCTTATAGATTTCAGTTAATCACTTTCATGTGCCCTTGCGTTGCAGAGCCATGTAAAAGTGGTGACAGGCAAATGTTGCCCTGGCTGCTTGGTGTTTTTGAGACAATTATTGCATCATAGCAGAGAGCAACAATAACGCTGATAGGCTACTCATTTTTATAATTCTGTGAATTTATAACAATGTCTTCATCCTCATCCTTGTTGAAGTTATCTTCGATTGTTTGAGGTAATCGTCGAAATGTTCCCATATCTGCCACCACTGGGCATGACTTGATGCAAAATTTTAGTTTAAACCTTCGTTAAGGCGTTGCACTGGCGCTCTTGATAACTATTGGACATCGTAAGTGACCCTAGGTTTTGCTTTTGTTGAGTGACATGCCACCAAGTCCGTGCATGTTCTTTTGCATCTTTTTTCCGGGCGTTTTCGTCTCTCCAAATGTCTATTAAAATGTGAGAATCGTCTCTGTGCCTGTAGAATGGCATGTATATATCAAAACATACAGATCTGTGTCCTGTCATGGAACGTCAAGTCTCTCGCCAACACACATTGGTGCTCCTGCTTTGATGCGATGTAGGGATCTTGCCTTTCATCAACGCTGGTCAGTAGATTCAAATACGAAAAGAACATCGCCCGTGGTCTTATCTGTTTTTCTGTCGTGTGATCGTTCATTGAGCTCAGTGATGGTTGTTTTTCTAGAAATCAGCGCGAGCCCGTTCGCGGAATCCAGGCTGGACTAAAATGGCTACGCTGTTTTTACTCCTGAGCTTGTCGTTTGCTGTTTTACTGTTAAACGCTTGCGTTCTTCAGATTACCCGGATAGTCTGCCAGTGATATGCGACCTCAAGATTGGTTTGCAACATACGCGACAACGACCACGACTCATTGAAAGCTTGAAGAAGGACTTTAGAAGCAGAGTCTTTCATCCAGGTAGTAATAAGAGCCTACAAAATTTTAGAGCTAATGGCTTGTTCGCGCACCGTTTGGTCAGACTCACGAGGTATATGTTTGAAGACGTTTCTCACACATGAATTTTTCCTTGCAAATACTTCTCAAGGTTATTTTTGACGTAACCGTTCTTTTGCATTTCTGTCATCAACAAGTTTGCAGTGTCAATAATAGGAAGGTGTTCAGTGTTAACTGCAGTTGCGAGAAAGCCCCCCCCAAGCCGCATCGCTGTGTCTCCATTGCAGGCGTCAGCACGCAGAACATAATCTCGGTCTACATCAGCGCAGTCAAAGCACTACGCGAGCTGGACCCGAGTGGCGTGGTCATGGAGATGGTACTTGAGCCGTGCACGACCTACCTCACGTAAGAAGAAAACTTACGTTTCGCATAATTAACCTTGTCGAGATTGACGTAGTAAGATTGCAATGTTCCACTGAAACGCAAGTATTTTACGCAAAATCGACTCCATGTTTGAAAAAAGAGTTTNAAAAGTTGCGTTTACTTAGATTCATTTACCTTCAAGTCGTGCTTGTGTGAGAATTGTGAGTCCATTGCCAGAAAAAATCGATTTTCCTCCTGTCAAACCAAGACCTCCTAGAAAATACTATCTAGGAGGCCTTGGTCAAACTCGTCCCGTACCACTACGGAAGGTGAGCGCGTGGGCTACGCGATGAAACCTCGTGTCTGGAACATACTGCAGACGATTGGAACTTCTGACCAAGTCAGCTATGATCCATCGTTGACATTAAGTGCCACACACACATACAACGACATTGCAGTTCGTTGGAACCCCTCATCTACCCTCGTTAAATCAGTTCTTGTCAGTTTTTTAGATTGCAGTGAAGTTTGGTCCGATTAGTTTATTTCTGGAGAAACCCGTATCAGAGTGTTTCTTAGCCCGACGTCGTTGGCCCCCGAGGAATGAATTAGTTAGTTTGGGACGCAAATTAAAAGTTCGCATGACCTGAATTATCATTGGCAGTCGTATTAAATGCTTGTGGGTTTCAGCGAAGTATTTCCACTGGTTGGTCGGAACTTGATGCCATTTCCGAGCTGTGAAATAGTACGTCACAATATTCCTTTTCTATGTCAAAACACTGAAGATCCGGGAGCAATTTAGACTTCGGCAGTCTCAGTGCCACCAGCCATTTCACGATAGAACACGGAACAAGACTATTTAAACATCTTTGATCTTGATAAGAAGCACAGAAAGACAAGACCGTCGAATATTTTATAGGTTCTAAACACATTCATTTGGTAAACCGTAAACTTTGGAGCATCGAACTGGCACAGACAATTATTAACTTCATTAGTTAAAGTGTCATTGGTAAATTCTTGTAAGTTTCTACGATATTGCCGTGTTATTTCCACTGAATGGTGCGTTCGTCAGATTAATTTTATTTTTAGTGGTACTTATGACCGCTATCAGCACTGCGCATATTTCCCAAGAAAGGAAATCTACTTCTAGGCAGACACCATTCATCCAAGTGTAGTCATATTTATCGATTCTTCTTCATTCATTTCCAACCGCCCTTCCTTTGAGGAGAGTCGCAGGTTGGATCAGACCTGAGGGATCTCGAAACCCCTTACGGTTCTCAGCAACGTGTCATAGTTCTGATTGATCCACATCTAGGTTCGACCCAGACATGTGTTCATGTCATCTGGTCCTTTGCCGGCCTTCCGTCGCTTCCTCGTGGGTGTAGCCAACAAAATTTGCCTTACCAAGTTTTCTTAGTCATTCAGGCCTTGTGGGCGAACCACGCAGCCTAAAACTTTCTGTTCGGCAGAGAAGTGGCTCGACATTGAGGGTTTTACGAATTTTGCCACCGTGCACCTTATCACTTTGCGTTACGTCAAACTCTTTGTAAAAGTCCTGTGTCTGCTGTTATTTCTGAAATGTGAGCTTTGTATATGCGCTTAGTTACGTTGTCTCTCGTTATGGTTTTGTGCGGGGCAACATGATAGTTGAGGCTTTGTTTGGGGTCAACAAGACAAAAAGTTTAGAACCAGCGTAAAGTCGTATTTGGAGCCCTGGCGGTAAAATTGACCAAACTGCAACAAAACCATTGTGCAATAAGTGCCGTGTGTAGCCGAACCTCAGAGACACAATGGAATGTGCAAGATAGTTCGAAGTGACATATGCTCATTTTTTCATGTTTGTAAGTTAACCTTCCAGAAACAAAGATCGGCAACGCAATAACGCCTCAGAGGTGACAGAACGTTTGGTTGCACTTTTTCATTTTCACTCCGTTCAAATTGACTGCGACCACTATCGAAGGCGAGCACGTCGACTTTACGGTGATCACGTGACCTGACTCGCAGACGCCGGGAGGACGCAGTGCGAACGATCATGCAAGGGTTGCTAGGAGACGACGCGAGCAACGACCTGGCAGCGGAGCTGGCCAAGCGTCAGGAGCCGAGCGACGGCCATCACTGGAATGAGCGAAGGACAGAGGCGCCCGAAGACTGGATGCCCGACCCGCGGGAGGCCGACCCACGTATGCTGTGCTTTCACACTGCGATCAACGCTGAGTTTTTCTTTTCGCTGAGACATTTTGTTTTTTTGCCGAAACAGCTTCAAAACTTCTGTCATTTTGTTTGTTTTCGGATATTTTTCATGACTGAAAAAAAACGTTATGATCGCGAATAGACTTAATTCGGTCATTTAAAAAAATTTGGTCAACTACCAAAAATACCAGGATGAGCGTTTTATGTTCTGGTTTCCCTGACAACAGATGTTCCATTCTGACTTCAAAACCATCATCGCTCGAATCTAACGGTAAATTTTGGGTTAAATCATTTTTTATCATTGTTTTTACGTTTTCGCCGCTATTTCCGAAATGCGTTGAACTTTTCAAATCCGACTCGAAAATAGAGCAAATTCGAGTAATCTGTTGCTGAGTTGTTTGCTTCCATCGTCATCACTGCCACTGAAGTTAGACAAAGGATTTCATGACCACCTTGTACTGTTCACGCTCAGACAAAATCGACAAGTCAACGCGAACTTCTGACATTGTGACTTTGTTCATCGGAATGTACGGAAGCAAAGAAAAGTTCATCAAAGAATACCAGGTGATTTGTGTCTTTGTTGCTATGTTCGTTATTCCCAAACGTACTGACAAGGACATCTACAAGAAAACGGTTGAGTTGATGCTGAAACGAATTGTGATGGTTATTCTGAAAGACACGTCAAAATTGTAGGCGAGCAAGTCTGGAAAAGTAAATCAGTGCTTTTTAAGTTTTTGTATGTCGCCGACTCTCGAGTCATATATTTATTTTTTGCGGACTCCCCAATATTCTAATTAAACAATAAATAAAACGATACACGGCCTACACATGAACGAAATACACCGCTCTAATATTAACATCAATGCACATACAAACTCTTAGCTGAAAAGTACGCGGACAGCGTGGACTATTACATACAGGGTGACACAAAAAAAGGTCATCACCATAAATCGAACAACTTCCAAAATTTTATTTAGATTGACACAAAACTTCAGCTACATTAGGTCAAGCCTGTGTAGCAGACATCTCCAAAGTTTCAA
>JGI24021J15306_10006314_pt1 | contig 14243 bp, 10 predicted proteins | sample Ectturendosymbi1_FD_15306 | JGI IMG/M metagenome (IMG submission 15306) | reverse complement strand
CAAAATTTTTGAATCCGGGTCCGGCAATTTTTCAAATTTGAGAATCCGACTCTTGTTCAGACTCCGGCTACAATCGTCAATCCAACCATAATTTACCCATGTTTTTACTTAAGAAATGATCACACAGACCCCTGCCAATGCCGAAATGGAAAAGTGACTCCGGATCCGGGTCCGGTTTTTCACAAATTTTTGACTCCGGGTCCGGATCCGAAAGAAAAACGCAGAATCCTGCCGGAGTTTTGTCTTTTTGAGTGCTTTTTTCCTGATGGCCAAAGTTACTTTGATCCTTGGAAACATAGATAACTGCAAATCTCAATTCCAGCGGCTGGTGTTGTTCAATATTGAGGGGGAGGATTAGTGAACCTCTGGTTGAACGAGTGACGTCATTTTTCTTATTTTGCAAGAACCAAAAAAATTCCCAGTTTTCGGTTTCTTTATCAAAATTTTCCCACTTCAGAGAAAACTTTCTTTTTTTTCCGGACATATATTTTGTTTTCCACTGTCTGAGGTTACTGCGGTCACCTGTCTGCCAAATTAGGATAATTTTCATGTTTTTTTCAACATTTTCTATAGTTTTTATTTCGTTTGAGCTGCTGCAACATTAGCGAATGTTTATTTCAAGATTAAACGAAGTGAGCACCCATTAGCACGAAACGTGACAACGGTCAGCAGATTTGCTTGTTATTGCTCAGCACATTTGTCTGTTATGACTCACTGTGCAGCGTCATCCTGTATTTCCGCTTGGCCAGGATGTCCAGGCCCTGCACGATATTTTAAATAGCTTTTATTGTTCTCTCTGTTCATCTGAAGAGCGACCTTTAGATTTCCAGCAGATACCGCGGATGGAGTCGCGTCTGTTCAGTTTTGAATTCAATCTAACCGCACCACAGACAGTGCTTAGATATGAATGACATCAATGCTTTATTATCAGCTCGGACATTGCCCGTGGCCTGCATGTTATCCTTCCCAAATAAGACGTCTTGAACTGTGACGTCGTGAACACGATATATGTCAACTTGAGAAGTGCTGGAACAAAGTTGTTGGAAACAAAATTTTTGGCAAAGCATTAAAGTTCTTACTTAATGCATCGGATTGACTTTGTTTCAAACTTAACCAAAGCAAAGAAGTAATTTCCTAATTTTTTTCTAGTTTTCTGCTTATAGTTTGCTGTTACTACGTTTGCTCAACTGTTTCAACTGATTGGAGGGAAAACCCAGCATTACTAAACCAAAAAACACCGTTAGCAGCTGTTTCACTACGCACTGCTGAGTGACTGTTGTGTGTGGTATGGAAGCCAGATTTCCATTTATTAATGATTTCTTTCTTATTAATAATGATTTCTTCATTAATGATGTGTCAGATTTCTATTTATAAATGAATGAAAAAGTTGACGGCGCCTACTAAGTAAATGAAAACTTTTCTGCATCACATCAAAGGCAGCTGATTCATTACTATGAAAGGTTCTTTCAAGAATATTGTTATACGTCGTGGACTCGTGGTGGAAACTGTTCGGTCAAACCTGGCTAACGATTTATAGTAAGAGACTAAGACGGGGAAACTCCCAAAACTTTTTGTTGAACATGTCGTTATCAGATGCCTTAGAGCTGCTCCACAAAGTTTTGTGTGAAAAAATTTAAACGCTGTTTTCCTACAGTGCTTTTAACAATTTATAATTTCTCCAAACAATAAGCTCAGGGAGGTCTTTTGAACATGCGACGTCTGAAGATAAACGAGAGTAGCAGCAATGTAGAGTCAAGCTGAGGTTTAACACACTAGTTACGTATGAGCAAACAATGGCAATGAAGTTGCAGTGAGTGTCGGGTTGACCAATAAACAGCGAAATAGTCAGGACCTTTGAAAAATGTTCCTGTGCAGTACAAAAAATTCTTGATGCAAAAGTCAAGAGTATTATTTAAAAAAAAAACGAAAAATCAAAACCATAAAAAGTTGTGATAAATTATAATCGTACATGCGTTTAGGACGCAGGAAACATATGGCAATCAAAAAATACCCACCCTATTATCAAACGAATGTTAAGACCGTATCAGAAAGATTATGTAGAAAACTACATGTTTTACAAAATAAAAATCCGTGTGGATGTTGTCCAAAAAATTAGCAATAATGTTTGTAATAGAAACATTATAAACCGGCCACTGTAACAATCTGCGGTTGAGTACTATACACTGTTTCGATCGTATGTACATGACTTGAGATGTTATGCTTTACTTTTTCCAAGGGTGCAAAGTTTTTTCATTGCTGCTCATGTCGCTTATGAAAAACTGCAAAGTGAAAAATACAACGAATGTAGACTATCTTCAATTCTCATATTCGCACTTTAGCTGAGCAGCAATACTTCAAAGATTTATTTTGTCTATTTTTAGATTCAGACCAAGAGGAGAAATATGCAGCGAAAAGCATAGAAAAAAAAGGTGAATATAACGTAAGATGCTGTCCCATCTAGTTTTATTTTTAGCCCAAAAAGTTTAATCGCCCCAGAACTGGAAAATTGCTGCAGAGAAACCCTGTTGCTTGTGTGAGGGGTTCACACAAAAATGAAGAAACAAACCTAGCAACCTGTTACATACTACTTCTTATGCGAGGTAGAATACATTTGTGGGCTATTAACGACTATAAATAATGTGTTCAAGGTTTGAGTGACTTTTTTAACTTTGTTTTATTGTGTCAATGTTGGGCCAAAACTTTAGAAGTTTTTGAGATCTGCATGTAAATTGGGCGAAAGTTATATTTTGGTGGAACATCCGCACCAATAAAATAATTCATAGTTGTAATGTTATGAACAAACTCTTAAGAAGTATTTCCTTTTCAAAACCTACAATTCAGTTTTTCTCATGAATGGTTGCAGTTGGATAATTTCCTTTTTAATCAACTCAGTACAGTCACATTAACATCAGTCTCTATGTATTACAAAAGCCTATCCACTCTGGTTATTAAAATATTATGTAAAATAAATTATGTTCACTGTCTCATGGAAATATGACATAAATTTTGCTTTTCCATCGCAAAACGCTTGAACTGAACTCTGCTAAGGCGCCTGTATGGGATTTTACTTTTTCGATTATAACCGGACTACTTTGTATAATTGGAAGCAAAAGCATCAACGATAAATATCACATGCTGGTGAAAAAAATTTTAGTTTACATGCATAACAACAGTTAACTTTCCCCTGAAGCATCAAGCCACTGTGAATATAACCAACAGTAACAAAGCCATCTTGACAACAATTTGCCGTCTGCTGAAGAGTATGGATTCTGTATGCGGAATAGGGTTGCCAGATGCGTTTTGTAAAAATACCGGCCATTTTGATTTGTCAACAGTGCCAGATCTAAGGTGTGTCGTATTTCGTAAGCGGCGCAGAAAACAGAGAGGCAGTCAGTATTGTTAAGCCACAATTAATAATTTGTCCGTACTTTGGCTGATTCGTTACATTTGGGTGTGTGTGTGTGACGTAACAACCGCACCAAGGATTGCGTCAACAGCAGCAAATAAACTTCGCTGAAAGAACTGTCCTGACAAGATTCACTACTAGAGTCATTATAATTTGAGAAATTCTGCATTAGTTCTTTTTGAAGTTACGGCAAATAATTTATTTTCAAAATACCGGCTTCCGGCACTGATTTTCAAAATACCGGCTTTTCACCAGTCTCTACTAAACTAGCAGTAAAATACCGGCCAGGCCGGTGAAATACCGGCCATCTGGCAACCCTAATGCGGACGGCATCCTCAAGTCTTTGTAAAATAAGTGACTAAAATTCGAAAATGTTGTGTTGGCTGATTATTGATAGTTAAAAAACAAATCGGGCAAACGAGAAAATCAATACCCAACATCACATCGAGGAAGGACACATATCTGCCATTGCAGATATGTTCCTCAATGCGATGGTTGCTGTGTTGTTGGTAGATATCGGTTGACTCACCCTACGCATTCATGAAAACGATTTTGCGTTTACTTTGCACTGCTTGTGCGAAAGATTGTTTATTGGACGTTTGGCGTGGATCTTCGAGACATGCGAACTATATCTCTAATGTGTTGCCTCGTAGAGACCTGAAAGCAAATATCGTATGTGTGTTCACACACAGTCGACTGAATTTTGATTTCTGGCCCAGACCGGAGTGTACAGGGAAAAGCTCAATTCGATCGATTGTTGCAGATTTAACACCAGTAAAAACACCAAAGAAACCACCTCGGAAGAAAGTGGCGGATACCAGCAAGCAAAGCGAGACATCTGGCGGCAGTGGAGTCAGGTGAGGAAGTGCATAAAATCCTTTTATCAGGATTGTAATAAAGAGAATTACTCCGCGTATTCAGAAGCGTCGGGCAACAGGTTTTTATCGATTTGGTGACAACAATGCGGTTCAAGAATGGCTCCTTACAAGTATCAGCAGCAGATACTTCGAACGTAGTTGGTCAAGTTTAATGATCGAATCCCGTGAACGGCAATAAAATTGCGCATGACACAATCTCGGGAAAAACGAACTTGTTGCTACCGAGTGCAATCACTTTTTGTGCCCATTTCCCGGTAATGCTTACATAGGCATGGCAGGCCTTTTTGGCAAACGACTGTATGTTCCGAATCCCGCATAGTTATGATTGTTCTCGTACAATGTGAAGGCTCTCAGCAGGTGAAATGATCGTTTCATAAAAACTGCAAAATATTATTATCAACTTTGCGATGTTATCGCTTAGAAGTAGCAAGATCGGTGACAGTCATTAGGTTCAAGTTACTGTTAAGAAATTCAAATTCTTCATCGAATGATTGCATGTTCGCCAACATAGCACAAGACATTTGTGTACACGGATTCAAGAGCCTGGTCTCCACGGAGGTTACCAAGTCGAATCAATCAGCAAATTTGTTTCAATAGGAAATCGATTTCACGTAATTCTACGCATCCTCAGTCTTACAGTCTTAAGCGATGCTTAGGGGTGAAATGTTGATGGGCTTTTGCTTCAGTCCTTCAACATTCCACCCACAAGGATTGCTTGCAGATTTGAGGACTGTGACGATGCGTAGAGTTACGTGAAATCGATTTCCTACTAAAACAAATTGCTGGTTGATTCGACTCCGTCGCTTTGCCGAGAGTAATTGTTGAACATGGATATGTGCAACTTTGAATCAGCGCAGAATTATTAAAGCAGAGCATGACAGGCTGATTCCTCGAAAGCTTAGCAGCAAACCTGGAGCTTTTAATTATCGAATTCAAGAATAACGATTCTTCGGCTCAATGTGGGTGGCTGGCAATGAGTCGTTAACATTTTCAACAGAAAAAATAGACTCGTTTCTAATTTTTGCAGCAACGTTGCCAGAACTTCGCAGTCGCCGCCAAATCGTTGTGTGAGTAAGAACTCGTGGATCTACTTTGAGAACAGCAGCCCGAACTACACCGCATGCAGCAATGCTGCTTTGTTCAGTGTTCGTTGAAAGACAAATCTTCATACATGTATTGTGGCATGCAAACCCAAACGTTTGAGATAATTAGCATAAGCTTTTATTACGAAGGAATTCTGACATTACGCTTTTCTGAATGTTATGTCAACATCAATAACATAGTGGCAGGCGAAACTCTCATCAACCCATAAATATTCTAGTATAAGATGGAGGAATNTGTTCACACAGTGAATAGTTTTCAAATATGGAAGGCGCAACACACGTAGGATTCCCCAAAATAATGTGCTGAAATACTTCGATTTTTTCGATACCCAGTTACATCGATTTTCAAAGTTGCTAAACGGTAAAACAAATACCTTTACATCCGTATTTGCCATTTATGTATCTGATGTTTGTTGCCGCTCTTCATTCTAATCTTTATAAGGTGTCATTTAAGTCAAAATCACCAGAATTTTTGTACTTTCTGATTAAATAAACAGGTACCTTCGCATTTGAAATTGTGCGTGGCGTTGCGAGGTCACCAGGTCATCCCTGTGACGTCATTGTAACCTGTGAAGAAAATTCGAACAAAGCCACTTTACCCGTTTATTTAAGGAACGCATCACATGAAAACCTGCATCTGATGACGTCTTGATTGGCTCTCTAGCGCGATCGGTCGGCGAGTTACGAACGAAACAGCCTCAAAGGCCAAACATTCTTTAAACTCCCGGTCCAAGGTTCGAAGCTAACTTCCCGCAAAATAACTGCTTTGTTAGACCTGGTTAATTGCATCTCTGTCGAAAAGCACATGAAAGTTTTACACGATCCGTAACGAGCCCATGCTCAACAAGCAGATGCAGTACATTTGCATAACTACATAGATGTTCGTTTTATGATCAACACGTTTGGTGGCATTGGTTTTATACGTAGCAAATAAAGTCTCCGTAAACCATGGCCCTTTAAGTCCCGCAGAAACCACTATAATGGCTTTTAAGGTTAATATCGGTCATAGCTCACGAACTGATTTCGCCAGAAAGTCCGTGAAGACATCCTCGGTTGCGGAAGACGAGATCTCTCCGATGGCGTAAAAGAGATTTACCTTAACATTTAAAATATTTGAGAAAAATCCAAATTTTTGATATTTCGGAAGGGATATCTTGGCAGTTTCCGGAAAACTCAAAAAATTCTTTTCAAACTTACCTGTTAGATTTTTTGAAACGTTTCTTTGGCTTGGACTACGTCCAAAGCTTCCAAGTAAACAAAAAATGCCAACCAAAATAACTCATCATTATTTTGGGGGGGAATGTTTGGCGGAAAAAAGTGGGCGGGGTCAAGGGATTTTTGAATGACGCCATCGGGACCGGAGAAAAAATACAAGGGGAAGTTTCGTGTTTCTTTTAAATTAAATTAGGCGAAAATCCACATATTTAGAGCCCATGAATGGCCTTCTAGCGTTAGTGGTTAGGAAGTTATGGCCTAGAAATTACAAATTAGTTATTGAAAAGGTGCTAAAAATCACAGATATATAGTTTCATGGAAATTTCGTGTGAAAGAAACGTTTTTCTGTTTTTTAATGAAGCTGTTTTCCTCATTAACTCATGGACTAATTTTTCCAACGGACCCGGGACGTCACAGGGTATGTTTCTCAGCACAAGATGAATTTTGACCGAAGCGGAAGCACAATTGTATTTGCATAGGATTTGCATATACAGTAGTTTGCATTTGCAAAGTGCAATTGCATGCATTAACAAATTTAACCATTTCCAGCCTGCATGCGTTTCATGTCATGCGGGAATACAAGAGGAAGCACAGAGAACCGGGTCATTACAAAGTTCTATCGCCGTGACAGCTGCGCTTGGTTTTTGTTTTCACGTCCCCTGTTGACAAGTGCAGACAAAGGATTTGTAGACGCGTTAGGGACTTAAAATCACGGCTTCCAAGTTTAACTCTTCTAATATTTGGGTTTAGCGGCAAAAACGTCCGACTCTTTTCCCAAAAACGTAACTTTTAAACTTCCTCGTAAAATTTTTGCAGTATTTATGCCTTAACCTCAACAGTCAGCGAACCGTGGTAAATTAAAACAAACATTTATGTGCTCGATATTTTGTAATGTGGACAAAGTGACAGATGCGTTTGATTAACAGTGACTCAGAATTAAAAGAACCTGTAGACGCTGGTCAGACGAAAATACCAACACCGGAGAGCAGCCTTTCAACCACGAAAAATTCTCCGAAACCCTCTCCCAGAAAAAACCGTGAGTCAATGGATATCAATGATGGGGAAACCGCTGTTAAAGAAGATCAGCTGCCCGCAGTTGACACAAGTAAGCAAAAAAATTTTCTGTAAAAATATTCTGTGGATTTAGTTTTTTGTTTCATCGAGTTTTACCGTCGGATGTTGCCATGTGTTGAGTGTTGCGCAATGCAAGATGACGAAAAGTTCTAAGAACTTACGCAGTTTATGCGCGAGGATGGCTGCTGTGCGTGTGTGGGTTGCACAACTTCTGCGACAGAGAACGATCACTTCAAGATATTCCAAACCGAACCCATGGAAAGGTTAGGGTCACTGAGTTGCCCAGCCAGTCATCAGTAGATCGCACCTGGCATCCCCTGATATTTCACATTGGTCCAGGTTCAGCTGCAGGGGCTGAGGGAATGTCAAACACTCCCCGCGTACCTGTCAGCCCCCCATGCCTAAAGTGATTGTGTTGCATGCTGAAGAGCTCGTTCTTCCCTTGAATGAGACTAATTGACCCACAGCTGGAGCCCAGTCAGGTGTCACCACTCCGGGCCAGACTGGACCTGGGAATGATGGTGGCTAGAGAGTGCTCTACAGCGGTGGTTCTCAAAGTGGGCGAAATCTCCCTCTTGGGGACGATTTTTAGGGGCAAGGTGGCGAACAAAACAAAGGGGGCGTTAGGGGAGCAAAACAAAGGGGCGAAAACGCTCAACCACTAATCGATCATTGAATTAATTTCAGTAGCCAACTATTATGACTTATTAGTTTCTTGCACATTTTAATTTACTGTGATAATCGTTGGAGTTCGTTGCTGAAGCAGTTTATCCCTTTAATTTTTACTTTGGATCGTCTTATGTGCTCAGGTACAGCGTGGATTATTTTCGCAAGAATTCTTAACGTATTAATAGCGTCTTAATACAATTGCTTGTTGTGCTTGATGATACCGGGACCATGGTATGTATCTAAAAAGACTACCTTGTGTTGGATTTATCAGGCTTGGGGGGCGACAACGATGCGTTGAGAGTGAAAAGGGAACAAAAAAGTTTGAGAAACACTGCTCTATAATTTCACAAAAAAACTGCAGAACTCTCGAACTGCAGCCCCTTCGGCCACCTGTTGCAATTCCACGTCGTGGTCCTAGGGATTGATGACTATGGAATAGTTGTGGTCTGTTGTACTCAAAATTTTCTTTACTTGTTTTGCGAAGTTTATCTCAACCTTGACTTGCCTTTTCTCTGCGTCCACACGAACGCCAAGGCTGTAACAAATATCTTTGACCGAAATGGGCATCATTAGTCTTCCATATCACCGTGGTTTGCCATATTTGTTCTAGTCTAAAGATACCCCAAAAGCATAAAATCTATTCATTCCTGAAACCAACCACAACAATGCTGGATTGCTAGAAAACGCTGAGGAGCCACCAGCCTCGCCAAGGAGCTGTATACAGCGTTCCATGCAGCGATTGAAACCATGAGTACATTGGTGAAACGAAGAGGCCCTTGAATAAAATGAAAAAACATTAAGTATACTGCAAGCTGCCACCCAGAAAATTAAGCTTTGGCATAACATACGCTTCAAAAGGAGCAGAGAGAGTTGGTTGAAGACAGAAGTCGTAAGTTGCGAAAAAGACCTTTCACTGAAATACTTCACACTTCATGTTCTGAATGAAAATCTTAAAGACTGATTTCCAAATATTTATAAAGCAGTGTTCGGGTATAAATAACTTATGATTTGGTTGATGTTTTAGGTTTTGACTGTGTTGCTGTGCTAACTGTTTTGTCCATTCCGTCGCCATGTCTGGTCTGTTGATTTTTTCGCATAGCGTGCCTGTTGCTTTCCTCCCCTATGACTGTGGTGTATCATTTTCCTGTTGGACTACTTGGATTTTATTTCTCTCAACCCTACAGCTTACTGAGCATTTTTTTTCGACCAGTGCTTTCAGGGATATCCTCTGTTCAATTGTCATTTACCCTGATGAAGGTCTGATGTCAGGCAAGCTGAGATGTCGGCGTCGTTGTAAATGAACAGATCAGCAAATGTTTATTTACATTTTTCGAGCTTAGTCCCGCTCACAATGACATCCACCTGGGACGCATCAACTCCCTTCAACTGGTGCATTACAAGTTATCTTGTTGCTGATAACCAGTGAAAAGGCCTCACAAGCAGCAAGACAGGGTCCATTAGTGATTGAAGGCTCGTTTCACTGTGTGAAATGAAGCAGCAGCATCTGTAAACAGCAATTAACGCACCAGGATGTGCAGAGGTTTGGTTTTGACACATCATCTCACAAAGTAGTATAATCTGCCATCTGTGCATGTGTGCAAGAAAAACTCCATCAGTGATGACGTTTTTTTCCATCATCACGGAATGCATGATGGAGAACGATAGAGAAGATTCCTGAAAAAGTTTTAGGCAGAACACAGTCTTGCTTTCCACCATTTTTCTGCCCAATTGGAGTTGACAGGACACTTCGTATGAGGTACGTGCTCCCATGTTGTCATGCAAAGACCTGACAAGACTGAGAAGTCTAGGCAGACAGTCGGTGTTTTGTATGACGTTGCATAGCCCTTCTCTGTCGACCATATCAAATGTTTCGGTCAAGTCAACAAAGGCGATGTTCAGCGGGTAGTTTTGTTTACGAAACTTCTGGATTTGAGGCAGAGAGAAGATCATGTCCGCAGTAGATTTGATGCTGTGGAAAACACACTGCGGTTCAGGGCTGAACTTCTCTGAAGGGTTTGGATGCGAGATGACGCGACCCTGGAAAAGACCTTCCCAGTAATATTAAAAGTAACATTCCTCCACATTTGTTGCAGTCGCCTTTAGTAACTTTGTTCATGTACATGTTGGCAATTTTGGCGTTCCTCATTTCTTTCGGAGACTACCTGAATTCCAACATTTGCAAAAAATTTTGTAAAGTACTGCAACAAGGAAATCATCGCACTTGAGAAGTTTGGATGGATAGCATCAAAGCCTAATGATTCATCATACAGAGAAGTCTTGGTAGCAGCGCGAAGAAAAAGGAGTCCAGAAGGAACTCTGGCAGAGATGGAGTTCTTTGCACAGAGGAGGAGTTTGACTGACTAGTTTGTGTCAAGTGGTCTGGCGTTCTGGAAGGAAGACGAAAGATTGGCAATGTAAGGTGATCATCCCCATACACAAGAAGGGAAATCTAACTACCGGGCCACCTCTTTCCTTAGCCTCCCTCGAAAAGTGTATGCCAAGTGCCTTGAAAAAAGATGCCGCGAAACAATTGAACCAAAGCTGGATGATACCCAGTTCGGTTTTCGTCGTAGCCGTAGCACTACAGACCAAATGTTCACTCTCCAGCAAATATAAGAAATCTTGGGAATGTGCCAAAGACGTCTACGCATGTTTTGTCGACCTCAAGAAAGCATACGACCGAGTACCTCGTGAAAATCTTTGGGAAATGTTGCGTGAGTACGCTGTTGACGGCCGCCTGTTACTGGCCGTCAAGTCACTGTATTCCTGCTCAGAAGTCTGTGTCCGTGTCGGCGCCGTTGAATCACAACCGGTCGTGTTGGACTCCGACAAAGGTGTGTGCTGTCACCACTCTTCATAGTGTGTGTGTGTGTGAATTGGATAGACAATCACAGCCGAATCGACGAGAGCGCCGCTGTTGGAAGCTGCGGGGTCAATGTTTCTTAAGGTGTTTGATCACGTAACCATTTTAGCGCTAATAGTGATGTAGCCATTTTGTCGCCAATAATCAGCATGATTACGGACAATGAAATGTTTACGCGATTATATATGGTAAAATATTTGCGTAATATTGTAGATGATGAAATGCTTAAGTGATTAATGGCGACAAAATGGCTACGCATTTATTGATGATAAAATGGTTGCATGATTGTTGATGATAAAATGTTTGAGTGATTATTGGTAATAGAATGGTTACGTGATTATTAAACGATGTGCAAAGTAGAAAGCCGTGTTCCGAACGAAAACAGTGTTAGATAGGTGGTGGCGCCTTCGACACCGCGGCCGACTAGGGTAAAGTTTTTCTTTGGTCATTGCAGTGTTAATGATATAATGGTTGTGTGATTTATGGGTGATGCTCATACAATGAAATACTGTTACTTCAACGAGTCCATACTATTGACCTGCACCTTGGAAAATTGCCATTGTCAATACAACCTACGTAGTACATTTGCATTAAGCAGGATATCCTGTATCATCAGTGGGAAGCCCCAATGTAAATCCTGTGTACCCAAGCGGGATATACCTTCCCACCAACGCGTTCAACTTGCAGTGCTTTGACGTTGGTGATAAGCGCAAGAAACAGGGTTACTCAACAGCGCCATCATTTTGTTTGGTGTCGACGATTTGGAAATGTTTTTTAAGCCACAGATGTTTCTCCTGATTTATTGGTTTTAGGCGTAAAAAGCATCAGGTTTTGACAGTGTATCGGGTAAAACGCTTGACGATGTTGAGATGTTTTCATTTGGCAAGAATTGGCTTTGCAACGAAAACAAATTAGTGCAAGGACGCCAGGGCATTGAAGGAACCGGAAGGTTGTCGAGTCGATGCCCCTCGACTGTTGAAAATGCTTTGTTACTGTCCAGCTTCAACTCGTGGTGTTGTATATGCATGGGAAAGAGCTGTCAGGTGATCAACACAGTTGCGCAGGGGGTGTTGGGTCGCAACCGGCCTCTCTCGGTGGAACAGGTGCTCAGATCCGCAAGGATCTGGGCGTGGCAGAGAAAGTACAAACTCAGCTAAAATGAAACTCTGCACGAGTTGTCGTAACCTTGTAACTTTATTGTGGATGTCGACTGCCTCAAAAGTGTTGCCGCCCAATTAAGATTATCGTAAATCATTTAATATGTACGCATGTTTACGCAGATGTTGCCCAAGATCTTTGCAACAACAGCGACTAACACTCCTTTTGCCCAAAAGCCATCATCTCATCCCAATACCCGCCCTGGTTTTCGTTATGGAGCAGTTGGTCTTAAGTACCGGCAAGCAGTGTTGCCAGATTTCAAAAAGCTGTACAGCCAAATTTCACAAACAAATTAGCCAAAAGTAGCCAAAATTGGCAATAACCTGTAGCCAAAACTAGCTAAGTCTGAAAACTAACGAAAAACATTAAAAGTCACTAAAAAGTGCAGTTTGTCAATTTCGTGGACTGTAAAAATTGGTCTCTGGCGCATTTAACAACCACGCAATCTTTGCAAAACCAATTTGTAAAGGCAGTGGTGTGGATCACTGATTGGTGATTCTCAACCTGGGGTTCACGAATCCGCAAGGATTCACGGGAAGATTTCCAGGGGTACTTGGATAGGAGTTGAGTTCTCATGTATTGCTATTTTTTAATATCCTTTACCAGAGGAAAATGCGTGTCGATTGAAAACTCCGCGTAGATTTTGTCTGATCATGCGTTGTTGTGATGCAACAATGTGAAATCCAGGGCTTCGTCAGCTAACCTGGGGTTGGGGTTGATTGTTTTATGACTCGGGGGTACTTAGCGGAAAAAAGGTTGAGAACCCCTGCTGTAGATGGTGTACATATCACCGCACCTTATGTAAAGATTATGCCATGTATCCACAGCCTCTGCCATTTACAAAACTATTTACAAATGCAAAATGAAACAACTGACTACTGCTGTCAGAACGTTTTTGAAAGCCAAAGTTTAACAAATCACCATGCTCCCACTTGGTACAATGGGGAACGGCACTACGCTGGTGTTTATTAGAAGCATAATGAATGGCTATGAAAATCTTATCGATGTGCTCTGACTTCACAGCGACTAAACTTGCACCAGGCTTTCTCAGCGTTACATTGCACTTTTCGAATCCTTGGCTTCAAACCGTTCATCCGTTCACATCCTTTGAAACCTGACGCCAGGGCCGGCCTTAAGTGCGGGGCCCGATTGGAAGAACTTTTGCGGGGCCCCATCCAGTGGCGTGTGCAGACATGTTTGAGGAGGGTCATGATGGTAGAAATAATGAGTGAAGTGAAAGAACTAGGGGCGAAGAAGTAATGCCAATCTAGGGGTGTCTAGAGGCATGCCCCCCCAGTTTCACTTCTCCAACAGACTTTCCATGTCCGTTCCATGGACATCTCCGTAACACCCAACAAATCCATGAGTTACTACACTCAATACCAAGAACCATCCCAGAAAGTTTTCAATAGGGGACTTTACGTTTGTGCAGGGGGGCTTGACATTCTGAAAATGACAATATTCCACTGATTTATAGTCTTTCTTATTTCAATTTGGGGGGTTCGGAGCTTTGTTTGGGGAGGCTAAGCCCACCAAAGCTCCCCCATGGCGATGGGATTGTCAATACATCCTCTCTGGCCAGGTACCTATCGCGGATACGGCAGGCCAATTGGCCATGTTTTAAATGAAACTAACAGCAGATAAGATATCACAACTTAGCTACAAAACATCAACAAACGAAAAAGCGTGACAGCAAGACCCCACAGATTTTGAAATTTCATATTTTCCTATTAATTTTTTGTAGAAAAATGTTTGTGTCTTACTTTCGAGTTGGTATAATGAAATTTCACCACTGTTGGGCCACCCCTGGAAAATGCCTTTAGCCACCACCTGGAAAAATCCACTATTGCCCCCACCCCCCCTGGAAAAAATCTTTC
>JGI24021J15306_10006312_pt1 | contig 14244 bp, 9 predicted proteins | sample Ectturendosymbi1_FD_15306 | JGI IMG/M metagenome (IMG submission 15306) | reverse complement strand
CGAGTCTTTTGAGCCTTTGATCGACTTTCTAGCGTTTCTGGTTCAAAAGTTATGATCTAAAATAAACAAATTAATTAATTATCTAATTAGCTAATTAATCTAATATTTTAACTAACTAACATCATAACTTTTGAACTCGAAACCCCAGCAGGTCGCCCAAAGTATCAAAAGACTAGGATTGTAGCCTAGTTGCAGTAAAAACTTCAGAGAAATACTACCACCTAACGGTTGGCGCCCAGGGCCAGGAAAAGTGGGCCAAGATGGCCTAAAAGTCCTCCACTTATGACGTCACTCACAGACAACCCCCATCCCCCACACAAAAATTTTTTTTCGAGTCTAATCTACTAGACTGGCCGCGTTTTTTTATACTTTTACCGGGTCTGTAAAGCATACAGGAGCAGAGAAATTCCCGCACAAAGCCACGTGCGAATCAGCTTTTTTTTGCGACCCGCTTGAATTAACCCGGTTCTCAAAGTGTTGCATCAGAGCACACTGTTTCGATCTTTATAACAAGCCTACAACCATATTCAAATAGAATGATAGCACTTGGCTTTCTCAATCTCTTATGTGTCATCAACACAGATTATGGACACTTTCACTAGTTCACTCATGGTTGTCGCAAGGATAATCCATGTTGATACTTAGCCTAGGTTGCTTGGTTTCATGGTCTTATTCCATGAACTGTCTTTTGCCAGATGTCCTTTTCGCTGGCAACAATAACACAATCTCACTTGACATTGGGTTTTCTTTTTGGTAATTTGGGCATGATAGCCATGATGTTTATCACTGTTATTTCTCATGCATCTATGTTTTCTACTCCAGAATGTGATTTCATGAGGACCACATTCTTTCCAAATTTCTGGTATCTTTTGCAACATCTCAGCGATGTTCATTCCAGCAATCTTCAAGCAATATGCACTAGGCATGCAATTTCTTAAAATTTCTTTCATCAGGTTTGATAAGACTTTATTTTCAGTTATTTCAACAATTGTTAATTGTGCTTCTCGAATTGCCAATTCTATTTCATCAGCTGGATTGCTTTGCCAATCAAATTTTTTATTTTCTATTGCTTTTTGCAGGAATAGCAACTTCTGTCTTTTTGACATTTCATAATTTACCGTGATCCACTGAAAGAATTGTTCAAGTGGGTCGCAATCTTCTTCAATGGCTCTGTGGAGTTTTAATAAAGCTATCTTTTTAGCTTCTGCATGAAATTTCATGAGTGCTATTATCAGTTCCAATTTCTGTTTAGAATGCACATTTGGAAATCCTTTGAGAAAGTCTTGAGTGATAGTTAACCACTCTATCTCACTTCTTGGTTGTAAATAGTTCCAGTTTTTGATTGATTTGAATGCTTGTTGCATGGAACACAATTCTTGATGCTAAACGTCGAAACGTCGATTGTTACAATTTCATCATTTTAGTCAATTGTTGAGAATGATTTTGGAGATACACACAATGTAGGTTGTCTAGGGGTATGTGGTACCTCTTCTATCTTCATTGTTTCTTCTCGATGTTCACTTGCAGTCTCGACTTGGAGTGTGGAATTGATTGACAAATTAGTCATTTGTTTGTTAGTTGTTTCACACGGAATTCGTTCTTGTACCTTCTTGGAGCTGGATGGAACTCTTTTTGCTTTGCGTCTCCATATTTTAGTCATGGGTAACAGTTTACTTCGTTTATGTTTGTTCATTGTTGTTTAATTGCGCTCTACAAAGTCTGTATGAATATCTGCGAAAAAAAGAATTATTTTCTGGAATGATAAAGCTTAAAGTTAAACGCTAATAATAGAATTCTGGATCAACAACTCTAATTTGGGTATTTCAATTTAGCATTCAATGTCGCAAACTCTAAACTATAGCAAAATGAGAAATTATAAGGAAATAACAAACAATTTTCTTTCGTTTAAACTTCCTATCATTACAGCGTTTCTTTTAACAACCATTGGTTTGCGTAAATGTGAAACGTGAATACATTTCTCACTCTCCCTATATTGCAAAAGAACAAAATGCCAAACATTCCATAACGAAACGTAAAACAAAGAAGAAATATTTTGTCGAAATCATTGTCAACTTGTAGCGAAACTCAAGCAAAAACTATATTTGTTGCAGAATTGGAGTTACATCAAATTTTTCTGAAGAAAATCACCTGTTAAATTTTAGATGTGTATATACCCATAAGGACTCTATATGGAGCATGTTTAACCCAAGGTGGAATTATGGTCATGAAATTGCTCGTGAAAGTCTTCAGAACTGAAAGTTATGAGCTTAAGATCGAGTCCTCGTGCCTCAACCTTAATTTTTAGTTCAAACGTAGATTGAAACATCACAAAAGCAAGTAAGGGTGCGTCTAGAGAATAAGCATAAACACAAAATACCTTGCTTAGGATATTACAGAAGTGATATTACTGTACATAGTAGTATTAGAAGGTATACACAGTTGATAAACGTCATAAACTATAGTTGAGCCGATGGCAATCAAAGCACCAATGATACTTGAAAGTATAGGTATAGAAAATCCTGTATCTTTTTCAACTTCCTGTTCATCTAATTCATTTACTTGTTCCCAATCAATGTCATTGAATGGAACAGTGGTAGAAACCGTAGTTGTCATAACTTCTGTTGTTTCTTCTGAGCTAGTAGTCACTTTGTGTTCCTTCATAGTAGGTGAAGTGGTTTGTGTTGTGAATTGAATAGGAATCACTGCTGGGGTACTACTGGTAGTTATATACGCAAATGTGTTTTAAGGAATTGTGGTTAACAACTCTTCTGTGGTAGTCCTGGGATCAATAATCCGATATTTAGGAAAACTGATGATTTTTCCATTAAGAAACTGATGTTGATAAATGATATCTTGGTGCAAATCTATGATTTCATCCAAAGCCAAAAGGGAATGTTGGACAATTATTAGAACATAGTAACATTCCAGATTATTTCTCAATGTCTGAGCATGGCGTTTTATAATTGTTCTTATCCATAACTGACTCATTTAAGCTATTCTAGCTTTATCACTTAGTGCCGTCATTTTCTGAGACAGACGTGTGTGCTATAATTTTCGTCGGTAATTGATTCCAATTGATCCATAGATCGTAAGAGTAATAAATCGGAGTGTCGCACTTGTATTTGATAATATTCATAATTCTTCACCATCTCCGCAGTGGAATTATACTGTTGATCAAACTGCATCAACATCTGCTGCATTTGATTTTCTAAATTGTAGAACTTGATCCGTGTCAACTTGTGGGTAGTATTCCAATTAGTTAGATGTGTGGAATGCAAAAAGAAGCATTTGAAGTTGGAAAGATCAGAAGATTGGCTTACCTGGACAAGTTTCTTATAATATCGTGAAATATCATGTCGACGTTCTAACTTTTGAAAATATGGCTTACAAAATGGCTCATATTGCAAACGGTCTTCCCAATTCGTAACGTTCGTAGGCGATTGTAATAACGTTTTTTCTAATCTACCTAACATGGGTGTACAATAGGTATGATTTTCTCTATCTGAGCATTGTTCTGGACCGAGATAGTAAGGCCAGCACTGAGTGGAAGTTCTTGGGTCTAAAGTAACAGTGCTTTTCAAGTCACGGCCTCCTGATATTCTTATTGTCCACTGATTGTTTTCACTAGGCGTATGCGAATGCCAATATGAAAATATGGAATTTTTCGGTCGTAAAGATGGTGGCATAAGATAATATTTATTATAAGTTATAATGGTCTTTTCTTTATCAAGTATCCACCAAACAGTAGTCTCTCCTTTTCTTAACTGAGCATGTCTAAGGTGTAACACTACCCAATTATGTGGTCTGCCTGGTGTACTCCAATACCATTGAAAATACAAGCGGTTATGATGATGATTTTCATTTTGTATGTCTGGTCTAATATCTTGAACTCGTCCAGCCAGGATTCGAATTTGAACTTCTGAATCTGATAAAGTGATGATTTGTACTTTCTTTCGAAAGTTACATTCTTCTAATGTAGTTGCATTTACATTGCTACCAATGTTATGATATACTTCTATGGATTGGGTGGTTGGCATATCCTTTAGTAATACAAAATAGGGATCAGTCTCTTGTCTAGGATAGGATCTGTCATCAAAGAAAATTTTCCATGAAATCCATTGGTATTTCTCAAAGAAGGAGCTTAAAATATAACGAAATAACATAAGTATGTCTATAAGGTAATGATGATGTATGACTTGAGTTTCGTGTCTAAATGGATCTATGTGTGAAATATGAAATGGTTGGTTACGTTGGCCAAAATAAATATATCATTTCGTAAATTTGAATACTTTGTTGTTGATTTTGTTCAACTAGCATCGACCAATTATCAGGACGCCATTCTTGTTTTTTTACAAAGTTACAGCCACATGCTGGATCTATATGGAAGGGTGTTACTTGTAAAGTTTTGCAGATTCCCTTCCATGATGGTGGTTTTGTTCATCTAAATTTTTCTGTATTTATGTAAATCACACGGTTCCACATCAAAGTGAAGGGTTTCATGTTCCAAAGATATCTGATATTCTTCAGGTATTCACACAGCCTCTTCCCTTGATCAGAAACAAGATTGAGCAAAGGTTGTAATTCACTGTCAGATTTTGCCAGTTGTAGATGTAAAATGAAATATACACATAACAAACCGAACATTTCTAAATAGTTCTAACATAAATGTTTAGACAATTATCACTGAAAATACAACATACAAACTTTATTTAAATCCTTATGCTTCTAAAAGCCTTTGATTCAACGAAAGATCTTAATTTGGGAGTGGAGGTGACAAAAAACAGTTTCTTTAATCTTAAAATGACAACACCTAGCGACAATATCAACGGCTGATCAAGATTTGCTACTAGGTTTAATCCAATAGCCCTGTAGGTTTTGCCGGTGTGGATACATTTTTAATATTGTGATGGGAAAGGACGACCCAAAAGCAAATGACTATGTCAATGTTTATCAAATCAGCGGTACACCATGCAACCATGGCGAGTGCATATTTTACCCAATTATTCTGTAAAAGTATAGCATAAGTTCAATGGAGGATTCCTCTAGTCAAAGATAGGGTTATCCTAATCTTCTAATATAATGCAACTTTCAGGCCAATGAAGTTGCTGTCATGAAACTGATGTTGCTAAATGAAAAGCTACTATTCCAGTTCTCATAACTGTGACACCATAAGCTTAAACAAAGCGAAATTATCAACGTATGTGAGGATTTTAGGTCGATTAACGACATAGGTCAAATTTTGACAATGTGTAGTCTCATGCTTATTTTCAGAATGAATGGTCACCAAATTACCTAATATGAGTATGTCAATCATATCCTCTCCTGTGTTCAGTCTTATAGATGCTTTGACCGTATCTACTTTTGGCTAATACTATAAATATCATGAAATTTCGAGCCTTCTGGAAAAATCTGACTTAGAAATCTGGACTGATAGCAAATCAAATCTTCCAAAATTTCGTTCAATATCATGTTCAAAACATAATTCTCCTTTGCTGCGTTTTGTCCATGCTTTATCTTATGTGCCTTTGTTTCTTAATATGTGATCTTTCACTAAGAAGCCTTTTTATTGCATATTCCCAACAACCTGATTGTTATTTTTGTAAAGGACTTGTGATGGGCTGAAATTAAGGTAAATATTTCTTGACTTGATTTCCAAAATACACTGAAACGTTGAAAACCAGTTGGTATCAAATTCAAAGTATTATTGCTTGTCCGTGGACTGAAATCATTAATGAAATGAGGCTAGCAACAATTCGGAACGATCGAAATTCTTGCATTTACGTAGGTTTCGCACAGTTGAGATTTAATTTGATAAGACACAAATCTAAAATAGATGACATTTTTCCCAAAACAAGATAAGCCCTTTGTTTTTCCTATGAAAACGTATCAAAATTTTGATAAGGAAATTTTTATGATGAAGAATTTTTACAGAGATCAGCTCGAGCTTATACGGATGTTTAGAATCAATCTCGTACTATGGTTAAATGAAAAATGACGAGCTGACAATCTTATTAAGCCTTATATTTCAGGCTATAAACTCCTCAACGAAAGGACTTCTGGAATCTTGAAGGTTTTTGACTTTCATAATACGAAGTCGAATTTTCCTGAACACATTTGATATAATGAGAATTCAACTGTTGATGACTCAAGTGTACTTTTTTACCATACTATTGCTATTCAGCCTACGGCTGGCTGTCTTAGTAGACAGAGTAAAAACCACAAGGTTCTGTACAAGAGTATAACATCAATACACATTGCATCACGAAAAGGCACAGTGGAAGTATCAAAAGCGAAGAAGAATTAACTTACGATTATTGTAACCAAATCCTCTACCAACATTGTGCATAACTTTGTCCGCAGTTATTTGGTTTATCCCAAAACTTAGTGCATACTGGCACAACGTGCTCATTATGAATATGAGAGCGCGGGTTTGTATTTTGGTCAACTTTTTCATGAGGTACGCACAACGGACGAAATCCAAATCGTGTTAGACTGGCGTAGAACAGAATGAACAAGTAATCGTGTTCAAGACATTAGTTTGGAAATATTTTCACACTCAGCCTGGCTAGCCATCAAGTCCGTAACCGGGGGGGGCAAGCCCCCCCTAGAAAATTTTTAGTCCCCTGGAAAAATGTGTTGGACTCAGCTTAAAAATATTGGACACAGTTCAAAAAATTTGGGATCCTCTCGGAAAACTCCTCGCCCCTCCTGGTGTCCCAAGCTGGTAACGGGCCTGTTAGCCATACTGACATTTTTGTTTGTAATCTCTCGTTTCTGCTTGTTGTTCAGGTGAATGTTGGTCACTCTACAGCCTGTGAAATATTTTTTCTTATTAAAAATACACTGTAGTATTTACATCATAAATTCTCTTCTCGCAGCTAACTGTACGTGCATTTGAGTAAGTACATTCTCGACTACCGGAAAAAAACAAACGGGTAGCCCACCTTGCGAATCAGCGAAAACATACCTTTTACAAACGATGACGTCATGAATTACGTCACAGGGGCCCTCCAGTGAAAATTGCGCCGGGCCGCCTTATCCTTTAATCTGGCTCTGCCAGTGAGGTACTTTCGTTCAGCCTATGTCTCTGTCTTGTTGCTTTTAGTGGGTAGATACGGGGTCAATCCCGTCGCCACGGGGGGCTTAGTCCCCCAAATTGAAATATGAAACACTATAAGCTAGTGCAATCTTTGTCAAATTTGAATATCAAGCCCCCCCTGAACGGACGTAAAGCCCGACTTTCCGGCGACGGTTCTGTGCGGGGTAAAGACGAGTCTATCCTGCACTGTAGCCAAGGCTGCAGATATTCAGTGGATTCAAATGTTAACTATTTGTAATACCGCGCGTGTTAAGCTGGGATGTTCTTTGACTTTAAATGTTTTGTAGTAATCTTGGGCCATTCCTCTCCTACCGCTCAATGCATAGAAAAAGATTTTAACAACCGTTGAACTAGACACATATCTTGATATATCAGTAAGGCCAATTTGTAGCTTGCGCTTAGTTAGTAAAGTGAGTTTCACGTGTAGGCTCAGTTGTTTTCTTTTTTAAAAGTAATCAGGATAACGATGGATCTACATTAGGCTTACTTGCATTAGCGTGAGAATGTCGAAACATACATATGAGAGTGATTCTAGCAAGGGAAAGAAAGCCACTGGAAAGCAGATGCGCTAAGACAAGGGTTCCCAACCTCTCTCAGACTATGTACCCTTTCAGAATGTCATCAGATGAACATGTACCCTTCAAATTTGACAAAAATACTTACCAAAATATCAAAAATCCACTGAATTTCTAAAATAGCTTTTAGATTTTTACAGCAATAATTTTTGAAAATAATATTTACAGATATATGTATAAATAGTTGGGAAGTTAATAATACATAAACATATTTTCCCTTCTGTTAACCCTAAATCTACCCCTTGAGATAGGCAAATGTACCCCTAGCGCAGGGTTTCCCAAACCTGGGGTACATGCACCCCTAGGCAGGGGCGGAGCTAGGGGGCGCCAGGGGGGCCACTGCCCCCCCAAAATTTTTTAGGTCTCTTTCTGAAGTCCTACACAGAACATTGACAGCTCCCCTTGTTGCAAAACTGGTCCCTCCAGTGGCCTCCCAAATGAAAATGTCTGGCTCCGCCCCTAGGGGTACATTTGCCAATCTGAAGGGGCACAGTTAAGGTTAGCAATAGAAGGGAAAAATTATGTTTGTATATTTATCAGTGAATATCATTTTCAAAATTCATTACATGCTTGTTGGTAAATATATTTTTGTTATTTTCCTCAATCTCTTTGTCATAAAAAATTTTAATACATGCTCATCTGTCGAAATGCTTAAGGAGTACATGGCCATAGAAAGTTCGGGAACCTCTGCCCCAGGGGTACAAGGCCGGCGCTAGCTCTTTTCTCGTGGTACGGCCAAGGTCAGCAGAAATCATGGTTCCATGGAACTATTGCTCCCCAAAGCAAGCAGTTCTTTTGCGATTCTGTACTCTCTAGAAAAGATTATCTTTATACGTTGGTCATTCAAAGTAAGCGCTTTCTGCCCCAGTTGCGGGTTTAAATCTAACATGAACTGAAAAATTGACACCAGAATGTAAAATTTTACTGCTCAAAGATTTTCTTTCCTCTCAGTTCAAAAAATTAGCAGAAACATTGCTCTTCACTATTCCGCACAACGAATTCTGCAAATTATGATCCATTGCCTGCAATGCACATTATGCAGCTGTTGCTTTAACTCTTCGCCATTGAGTCAAAAGACCTGAAGATAAAAATGTGTCTACCAGTAAGTTTAAGCAATGTTACGATCCTACAAAATTCTTATGCCACTCGCAAACATTAAGCAAGTTTTCTCAGTGTGTCCACTCCACCAGAAACATATAGTAATCTTCAGCAAGTTTGTCCAAATCAAGTCTGTTAACTCGTTCTTTGTGAACATGCAAAACCATCAAATCGTTTAATCGTCCTTGGGTCATGGTTACGCAAGTTTTCACCCGCTTTAGTACTAAAAAAGACCTCCCTAAATGAAGCATTCATGGCAGCTAAAACCAAAAATTGATCCAAAACTTTCCAGACACCGGAAAATGCAGTCGACTCCGTCAAGATCCTACTTTTTTCTTTCGGACCCGGAGTCACTTTTTATTTTCGGCAGTAGCAGGAGTCTGCGTGGTCTTTGTACACGTCACTTCTTCGTAAAAACATTACTGAATTTCGGTTGCATCGACGGTAGCCAGAGTTTTAACGGGAGTCGGAGTCTGAAAATGTGACTACGGCCACCTGTCTTCCACAAGGGCCCCAAATTAAAAATATCCTAGGGCCCCGAAAATGAAAATTCGCCTCTGTGAACAGAAGGTATTTGTAGTGGTGTAAGCATCATTACCAGGGCTGCCAATTAAACCCGAGATCTGCTAGTACGCAAATGTATCTCAGAGGCTTAGGTAACCTATGCTCAAGTGCGGTTTACATTAATTTTTTAACACCATCTCGTGCGGCTAACAATCGAGTAAATACGGTACGTAAATCAACACATTCGTCTTCAAACTGGGCATGAAACAGAACCATTACTATCACCGCAATCACGTACTTGCAACGCCACTAATAAACACAGCATCAAGTGCTGTCTTGTGCCACTTGATTATTTTTTAACGTAATTCTTTACAAAGCCCAAATAGCATTGGAAGCAAACGTCTGCTTTCGATATCAACAGGTATGTTGATATGCGTTTGGTCTTGGTATATTTAGCGAATTAATGCATCAGCTTGACAGTAAATGCAGTACTTTGACAACGTATCGCATTCACAAGTTCGCTATGATTACTGTGCACCACTAGGGTTGTTTACTGTGAACGCATCATTAAGTAACATGGTCAGTAGTAGGTTGGTTGAAATGGAGCTGTCACTACAATGAAAAAGACACTGGAAAATATTACGAGTCAGTTGCACTCATGCAAAAAACACATTTCATAGTATCATTAATTTATCAAACAAAGGTGCATCTAGACGAGTTGACATGAGGTGGCAAACGGCGGACGATTCCCTCATTGGGAGAAGCAAATCTTTTGATTGCGCACATAAGAAACACTGTAGCGTTCGATTAGGTGGAATTGGAGCATAGAAACTTTCTGTTATGTGTACGCCGCCTATGCTCCGCGACAGATGCAGCTCTGCTGTGAAAAAGAACTCTTCACGATGTTCGATAGCTTCAAAAGTCCGTGCAAACACAGGCAATAATCGCGTGTAAACCAGCAAAACGGCAGTTGGTTTGAACATTCTGCCACAGAAAAGTTATAATCAACACGAAAAAATAACATGAGCATAAACACACGTAAAAACAAGCGACGAAATTGAATAACATAATTATCTTTATCAACACTAAAAGCTCTTCATGTGAATGTTGTTAACTCGCTTTGCTGCCAAATTTACTCAAGGTATAGCAGCACTGCCTGTACCACTTTCTCAGAGCATTTTTGGTAAATTAATGTTAATCAATTAGATACTGGCTGTGGCATTTGCCTAAGACTGTCACATACGTTTGAAATCAGGAAATACATTCAACCTACATATATCTGCTAAAACCAGGATCTAAACAGCTACAAACCATTGTAAAAAAAACAAACACATAGCTTATCAATATCACAATACAAGTGGTTACATGCATCAGCCATAAAGAGCACCATCTCTTTGACATCCGTCCATTTTGTATATAAGTTCTGCAAACCTCAGTGCTTGATGTGCATGCTGCTCTATGGAAACTATTGACTGCACTCCAAATTTAAATCCTGGTTCTACCAGATACATGTAATAAGCTCTACTGTAGTGGTTCATAACTGCGGAGGAATTCCTTCCCAGGGACGAATTTCATGAGTTCAGGGTAGGAATTCCCACTTTATACTTAAGCTAGCTATTCACTGTAAGTGTTGCACTTCTTTAAGTTGACATTGGTTCTTTTAACTAGTTATATCACTTTATATTTGTAAGTTATTTAGTGGACTGTCACGCGTTTTTGTTGACAAACTTAAGTGCCATTATTTGACAACAGATAGTTTTTGTCACACTTTTATTAATCAAGTTGTTGTCATCAATAAAGATCATTGTTCCATTCCAAGTGTACTTAATACTGCCTATGAACCTGAACAAGGGGAGGAATGAAAAATTCCAAAATGAGCCAAAAAAGGTTGGGAACCACTGCTCTACCGGTAAGGTTGCATGCTGTAATGCAACAGCTTTCTATATGTCAACCAAGTAATCTCTTTCATCTTACCATTATTGTGGTTTGATGGGGAGATTGAAATTATGATATTTTTTACAGTATATTTGTGGTACCTCTGCCAGTGAAGCATGCATACTTATTTGGACATTTCATGGGTGCTTTGAGCTTCTATTGCACTACTAACTATAAGTTCACACAATTGTTGAAGCTGTGAAGCAACATGGGCACACATTTCAAAAATGCATTTATGCATGCATAGTAGAATCTTCAATTATGTTACAACTTACAAGCTGAGGAGACCAACATATTACTTTTAGAATACACATCCACTCTTTCCATTAGCTTATCATTCTGCTGTTGCACAAACTGAGTTTTTGTTACATTAGCTTAAGTCACAAATTTGGTATTAATAAGAAAATCACTTAATAACCTACACTGATATAAAGACCATAACAGTTCCTAATTATGAACATTCTTTACAAAACATCATTTTACTCAATAGACTCACAATCGAAAAAAAACAATGATCCACATGAAACTATTTTAATCGGAGAAGCTCTGCAAAAATACAAACAAGGCACCCATAATAGTTGCTGTTCAATCAAACACACCTTGCATAACAGGTATTCTGATAAAATTATAGCAATACTTCTAGTGTTACTTTAACAAACCAAACAAATATCCTCCACAACAGTGATTCCTCTTCTTGACCGTCATGCATTGAATTCTCTGTGGTAACTGAAGAATCGAAATGTTCTGTGTTTGACACAATATCATCTGGGAACAAACCACTTCTAGACTCATCAACAAATACACTTAGTTTGTATTTTGATAATGGATGCTGTATATATCCATATACTCCAATGCCAACAGGCCTTTCATCATAGTCATTTACCTGGACTGCATCATCCCCGCACGTATCAGATTTCATGGTGTAGTCATGCCAGAGAGGTTTTATGGTTTCAGTTGAAAGGTACAAGTCAGCATCACCTTCATAACTATGTAAATGCACCAACACATTGCCTTTCAGAGTTAGTTTGTAGTAAGTAAAATTTGATGCTCCCACTTCACCATAAAATGTTTGCACATGTGACAAATACAGTTCATCAGCATATAATCCACAAACAAACCATGAGCATAAGAGAACTGCCACTTTTTTATACCAGTTGCAGATCATAATTTACATCATTCAGCAGATACCAAAGAAAAATTGACATTGAATTTACATTATTCAAGCTACGCCATTGAGAACTGAAAAAAAACAAAGGTGTAATAACTGGTGCTTGCGAGACATATAAAATTTCTTATAATTAAAATTTCCCAAAATATTTAAAAAAAATGATGGCATGGAATATATTGAAGGCAATATAAGATTTCAAGTCAGATCTAAATTGCTGACTAAAGGGTGAGCACATGCCTCTCAAGATAGTAAACTAAATTCAAATTCCAGCTAAGTCGCATTGAAAACTTGAAAAATGGTTCTTGTGGCAGTTTCAACTTTGTGGTCAGCATCAGTGGATGGAAGCAAGAGAAAGGATTGCATACAATGCTGCCACTACATTGCCACAAACACAGCATTTGCTAGAAAAGTAGCCACATGGCCGATTGAATGGAATAAGGACAGATAGGTGCCAGCAGACCACTTGTGACATACCACAGGTACAGTAGAACTCGTCTAATTCGTCAATTCGCTTAATTCGTTACTTTTTCATCAGTCGCAGCAGAATTCCTATCTTTTATGTACATTACTGTTCGTCTAATTCGTCAATTTGCTCAATTCGTCACCTCTTTCTATGCCTGAGAAGTGTTTTGTTCGGCTAATACGTCATTTGCAGTTTCGCTTTTGATGTCTAAGCAGCTAGTACATCTGCCAATTCAAACAAATTAAGGATCTTTATATGAGAATTGTTGTACCTTGCAATTTATTTATTGAATTTATGCACGAGGTGCGAAGCGCAAACCAACTCCCTATTGAAAGAACGCAGGAGGTCTTTGCAGTTTGTTAAAGATTTAAAAAGTGCTAGATTAAATGGCGGAGTCCAGATGGAGTAGAGGAATTAATTGCTGTATTCAACCATAATGTCATAAACTACTATTTTACTGCAAATAAGAGCAATATGCATATGATTTAGTATGACATGAAGTATATGAGCTTTTATGGTAGAGTTTTCACCTGTGTGCGTAATTCGTCACTTCGCCTAATTCGTCACTATTTTCTAATCCCATTGAGGTGGCGAATTAGGCAAACTGTACTGTAGTACAAACCAAGCTTAAAGGAACTGTCTTTTCTACAAACTTTACACTACTGTGACTGAGATCACAATAATCAACAGTTTATATACCAATTGCTTTTCATTTACTCATCCAGCCTTCCCATGAATTTTATACCAAATATCTTTTTGAGAACTGTAGTAATGTCAACACCAACATGGAGATCATCCAATCCGAAAAGAATTACCATACTTACAGCATATTTACATAGTACAGTGGTTCTTAACCTTTTTTGTCTCATTTACCCTTTAACAAAAGCAAAAAATTGATTTTACCCCCAACAATGTTTAGTGTGTCACTGTGAAGGCATGACTTTTCTGGAAAAGGGTCCGGGACAGGTTCTCCTGGAACACTATGACATGTGAATTTTTGTGCTTACTGGAACCAATAGGGTAATGCTTGTACGAAACTTATTTTCTTAATTTTAAGGTTTCGAAACAGACATGAAGTCTTTACAATACAAGCACACACTCTCTGCATAACGCAGAATGATGCAATCAGACACAACAGAACGTTTCATAATGGTGTTGGAGGTAGAACAACAGGGTTACAGACGCTTTCTTAACGTTATTGTTCGCTAACCCGTAACACTTGGTACAACACTACATCCAGAATAGGACACAGACCTGTTGCGATCGGAAATCCCGAGCGGTATGTGCACAAAGCTTCGCATCGTGGCAGCAAGCAACAATAGAGATCATGCTCGCAATCTCTCTTACTATTGCTTGCTCGCACTACATATATAATGGTGTTATTCTTCACGCACATCCCGTT
>JGI24021J15306_10006310_pt1 | contig 14244 bp, 8 predicted proteins | sample Ectturendosymbi1_FD_15306 | JGI IMG/M metagenome (IMG submission 15306) | reverse complement strand
TGCGGTAGAGTTAGTTGTTAAGTATTTTGCCACAGCCCATCTGTTTATAATCAACATCAATTCCGTGTTTGAAGAGATCATCAGGTGAAGTGACGGTCACCCATTTTTCAGGTGTCTTGAGCTTAGCTTTTATATTGCCATTTCAAGAAACAAGCACTGACTTCAGCATTTGCCAACAGTGGCTTTGAACTAAAATTTTTCCATTTTTGCACAGCTGAAATTGGGTGAAGTTAAATTCCGAGACGTTAATCATTGTATAACTACTGAAGATGGTTTCGTGTTTGTCACTAAAGACTTTGTAAAACCCACAGCAGTTAGAAGGCAACCTTCGTAAACGGCAAATCACACCACCCAAAGACGACATTCAAGTCANTCTTATTTGGAGAAGCAATAAGATCAATACTTCGACATCTGGGTTAATTCAANCGGTTTGCAAGAAAACAGCCTTGCGTGGGAATATCTCTGCTCCTGTACGGGTTACAGACCTGGTCGAAGTGTCAAAAGACGTGGCAAGTCTTATAGTTTGCACTCGAAAAAACTTTTTGGTGTTGGAGGGTGCAGGTTTTTTGTGAGTGACATCATAAGTGGATGACTTATTGGCCAACTTCACCTGGCCCTGGGCGCCAACCGTTAGATGATAGTATTTCGCTGAAGTTTTTATTGGATTCTAGGCTACAATCCTAATCCTTTGATACTTTGGATGACCTGCTGGGGTTTCGGGTTCAAAAGTTATGATCTAAGTTAGTAAAAATTTTTGACTAATTAGTTAATTAGATAATTAATTTGTTTATTTAAGATCATAATCTTTGAACTGGAAACGCTAGAAAGTCGATCAAAGGCTCAAAAGACTCGGACTCGAGCCTAGTTTCCAATGAAAACTTCAGCGAAATACTTTGGCCTAGCGGTTGGGCCTTAGCCAAGCAACATGAGCCAAAATGGGCCAAAAACTACTTCACTTATGACATCACTCACAAAAATCCGCAACCCTTAACCAAAAAAATTTTTTTGAGTGCAATCTAGAAGACTGTCTGATTCGTTTGAGCCCCTGAACAGCTCTCCAGCGCAATCAGCGGAGGAGCTGTGGCGTTGGTAAGACAACTGACAACTGCTGGTTTTAGGCCGAAATCGAAGTACGAATATATCGTACCCTGGCTCTCAAAGTGTCAAGGGGTATCTATAAGATCATGCAATAAGATTAAGGGAAAGACTATATCCCCCAAAATGAAACAAGAAAGATGACCTACAGGTTTGGGCTACTTCCTTCCCCCACCTGCTAGAGCGAAAAAATTAAGTCTGAAGGCAATGATTACCTAAAAAAGACCTATAAGCACCTTGCTTTAAGCAAGACACAGAAGCTCATCAAAGTCATGTCGAGGTCTTGCAAACACTGTCCACTTTGTGGTTGCCATGGAAAACATAACAAATCCATTATACCATGTGTTTCACAAATAATCACCAAAAATAAAGCACTGTGGTATTTATGTAGCAAAACTATGGTATTTATGTAACAAATCATGTGATATGCCATAAATTGTATTTTGGTTAAACTACCAGTAAACTTTCCATGAGATGGTAATTGCACTACAGTAGCTGGAACAAACCTGATGGTAAAGATGACAATGACCAAATGGCCTTATCGCCGCATTATTCAATGAGGCATGGCATCATAAATAAACCACTTAATTACATGAAGTGTACACTGTTACATTTGTAGAGCAACCCAGTTTTCACTCTATGGATTTCTGTAGACATGATTGGTATCACCAACTTGATACACAGTTAATGTTAAGAATATGATCTTCCCTTCTGTGAAATCACCCTTGCTACTTTTTGCGCTGTTCTTTGAGGTGTTTTGACCTTTTTCACCACCCAGTGTGCTAGCAATGTTGTTAAGTCCCATCACAGCATTCAGCATTTAATTTTACAAGTACACTCTATGCATTTATCAGCAAACATTACAAATGCATTCTTCAGACATTAGACATTAATGGGTCTATTGCATTGCTTGATCATTGACGTCAGTTAGTTTTACAGTTCCAGTAGAAACAATTATTTTGGAACGATGTATTTTCCAGTTTTCAACTGTCACAGTTTGTGTTGTGATTTCTTCATTTTAGTCTTGAGTTTGTTTGCTTTCTCTGTTCTTGCTTGTGTCTTTCAACATATCACCTGTGCCATCATCCTGCATATGATTAAACCGCAAGATCATTTTCCTCTAACCAGGCGCACAGAGCTGGTGGTGGTGAAGCAAGATCTGCATTCGCTCCAGGCATCTGGAAAGAGGCACATCGTCCACTTAATGTTTGGCATAAGTTTGAGCTTCTCTGAAACCGCATGGACACCAAGGATCTGGTGCCCTCTTCCATCAGTGTAGTGATTCGCGGAAGTGTCCAACTTGTGGTCTGAGGTGGTTAGAGTTTACTCTACGCTGAGTGGCTGAGACCAAAGTCAGGGTTTCTCACTTTGGATAGTGGAAAAGAATAAGGTGGGACCCCTGACTTTTTCCACTCCTCGAGCCACTGGTGTTGAGTCCGCTGTGTGATAGATTCATGCCCCGCAAAAGACTCCATCAGTTCAATCGCCGATTGTGCAAATGGCCTTCGCCATTTGAGTCGAGGTCTTGTTTTCATGTGTAGTTATTATTGTAAAGTTATTATTGAAATGTTCCGTCAGCATGCACTTCAAGGCGAGTTGGAGGGCAGTGGCATCTTGTCTGACTAAAGCTGGGCAATGCTTGGCAAGTATTGCGTTGACATTGGTTTTTGGCATCCAGTAATTTTCCGTAAAGCAGAATTTATAGCCACATCAACCTCCTTTGTATTCCTGCTTCTTGACCATGCTGCAGAGCAGTGTTCAGCAGTGGGGTATACTAGACCCAGGCTACTGTTCCTGAACATGCTCACGGAGGCACCCTGTGACTGCCAGCGGTTTAACAGCATGCAGCATGACAAAACTTTTTGTCACACAGTTGTAAGATGTAGCTTGAAGGTGAGTGATCAGTCAAGTTTCACTCCAAGAGACGTTGGGTTTGGTTGAAATGCGGTGGTTTTTCCATCCACTATAATGTTTAGTCATCGTCCCACGCCACATGTGTTAAGATGGTACAAAGCATATACAGTTTTTTTTTTGCTAAGGTGAAGCAGATTTTGATGGTAGTAGGTGTGAAGTGGTGATAGGTCCCTGTTCTCGATGTTTACCCAGTCTGGCCCAGCAAAGGCAAGAGCTAAGTCACCATCGTACGCCAGTTCGGTGGACAATGTCATCGGGATATTGCTAATATAGATGTTAAAAAGACAAGTTGCAAGAATTGACCCCTGTGGGACTCCATTCTTTAAGCGTCGTGCGCAACTTTCTTGTCCATCACTTGTTCAGAGGACAAATCTGCGGTTGGTTAGAGTCTCCATGATGACGACTACGAGTTGATTATTGGGTATTGTATGAAGTAGTTTCAGCTGCAGACCTTGGTGCCATACCATGTCATACGCAGCTGACAAATCAACAAGTGCAACACCAGTTCTCTGTTTAAGTTGGAAGCCGTCCTCTATGATGGAACATAGTTGGAGTACTTGGTCGATGGTTGACCTTCCGTGTGAAAACGAGCCTGAATGTCAGGTAGGCATTTTTCAATGTAAGACGTGATGCGACTGAGAATCACTTGTTCCAGGATTTTAAATTAGATACATAGCAAGGAAATCATCCAGTAGCTCTTGGGAACTTTAGCGTCCTTGCCAGGTTTCAGGATTGCTATGATATGGGCTTTTCTCCATATTTTTGGGAGGAGGTTGAGACGCATGCAGGTGGAAAAGAAAGCTGCTAGCCACTTCAAGTCGGAAGGTCCCAGGTTCTTGATCAATTCTTGGTGAATATTGTCCGGTTCAGGTGCTTTACCACACTTCATGTTATGTATGGCTTGCGTCATCTCCGTGTTGCTCACTTCTTTGCGTAAGTTGACATCAGTATGCGTGTAAACAGGTCTAAACTGTTTGGTTCCCTGTGAGGAGGTTTAAAAGAGACCAGGCCTTCTGGTTAGAATGGGTAAAGTTGATCTGTTCCACTGACTGAGTCTTCCCAGTGTTTCCTGCGTTTTTCATTGATGTACAAACACAGAGAATTTGCAATTGTGGTTGATCAGATGTTGCACATTTCTGATACTTTTCCAGTAGGTTTTGGCAGTGGTCATCCCAGCAAGGCGTATAATGACATCTGCATCCTCGAGGGACAGCTCATTCAGCTATATTGAGCAGCATTCAGCAGAATGTGTTGTACACTGCGCTTACGTCGTAGTTCTGTATCGGTGGGAGATGTGCAATGCCTACCTCGGTTAGCTTGGAGAAAAAGTTCTAATTGGCCAATCTGAAGTTCCAGCAGAAGACTGAATTTGATGGGAGGCTATAAAAGAGGTTGTGAGGTGCGATGATGAAGGCCTATGGGGTCATGCGGGGAAGGCTCAATAACATTCCTCATGGGCAATGGCTGGCCCACCCTTACATGAGCAAATGCAAGGTCAGTATTGCTGTTTGTGCTACACCTTGCAGAGCAAATATCATCTGCAAGCATTGCTTGCAAATTTTAGGGCTGAGGATGCATAGTGTTACATGAGATCGATTTCCTATTAAAAAATTTAATGATTAATTCCTTGTTTATCTCCCTTGTGGAAAGTACTTACTTGAATAAAGATATGTGCAGGTTCAATTAGTTGCAAAAAATGAAAGCAAACCTGGTCGGCTGCTTCCTTGAAAGCTTACGGCCAAACTAGGACTTTTAATCGTTGGTTTATTATATTGGCTCTGCTAATATTGGCATAATTTTTTCAGTCTTATTTTTTTTTGCTGAGGTATTTCGGTCATATGTTCTGTAAAGCGTTAAAACTTATCAAAACAGTATGTCTGAAAGCTCAACTGGTGTATGAAATAAAACGTAAAAACAGATAAAACGAATACTACCAACATTTCATTGATGGTGCAGTCAACTTCATCAGGGCGAGAACAAGAGTGACGAGTAATCTGCCTGTCAATTCAACCATTGAGCAGAGTGATGCCTTAGGTATAAACACTTGCAGCGCATAAACATTTGATCTGATATTTGACGCGGGATAGCAAAGGGAACAAGGAATGAGTGTGAATAAATGGTACTGAGAAAATTATTCAATACAATTAGAAGCACCGATAAAACTGACTTACTACGCAAAGAAAGATAACTACAGAGAAATCCTTCAAGCTAAAAAGCTCAGACGTTTCTGTTCCAAGATCATATGGTCAGCCAAAAATCCACAAAGAAGGATTGCGATTATGTCCGATCGTATCATTTATTGGCGTTTCTACTTACAATGTATCAAAAGAAATTGCACATTTTTTACAACCACTGGTAGGAAATCTGCTCACCATGCACCCAATTCAATCGAGTTTGCAGATGAAGTTAAAACCATGATTGTACAAGAAGACGAGGTAATGGTCTCATTTGATGTAGTCTCACTCTTCACGAAGATTCCGGTAGAATTAGCATTAGAGGTCACACAGCGCAGGCTCATGGATTTGACAGAGTTTGAAAATTATACGAATTGGTCAATCGAAAATGTTTGTCAAGGCCTTAAAATATGCTTAGAATCCACATTGTTACACTTTCGTGGTAAGAACTATAAACAAGGTTTTGGAACGGCTATGGGTTCACGTGTTTTGACAGTTGTTGCTAATATAGTAATGGAAGACATAGAATCTAGAGCTAGGAAAACATCCTTCTGTTCTCCTCGCTTGTGGAAACGTTATGTAGTTGATACCTTTGTTTTGATTGAGCAAAAACATTTGACAAATTTTGCTGACCATATTAACAAAGTTGAATCATCCATAAAGTTAACCATGGAGACAGAAACCAATGGTTCTATTCCATTCTTGGATGTATTAGTGAAGAAAGGAACGATGGGACAAATCAGCACATCAGTGTTCAGAAAAGCAACGCATACAGGCCGATACCTAAATTATCGGTCAGAACATCCGCTTCAACACAAGCGCTCTGTTGTAAACACACTGTTACATCGTGCTGATACCATCTGCAACGAGAAAAAAGACAGACAAGTGGAAATAGCAATTGTCAAGACATCTCTTATTGAAAATGGGTACCCTGAAAGCGTGATACGTTTCCCCAACAAACGTTACGAATCTAAGCAGAAGGAAGAAACATGAGGCTTAGCAGTATTACCATACTATCCTGGAGTGACTGAAAAATTAAAACCTTGTCTAAGTTCGCGTAATATCAAAGTGGTTTTGAAGCCCATTCGAAAAATTAGAGACTTTTAGGTTCAACCAAAGATCCAATAAACAAGAATCTAAGACAAGGAGTGATTTATTTGATTCCTTGTCACGATTGTCAAAAACATTATGTTGGAGAAACCAAATGATGGTTTGAAACTAGACAAAAAGAACATATAGCTCAGGGTTTCTCAAACTTTTGGTGTTAAGGAGCCCATGAAGAGATTGACCATAATTTTCGGAGCCCCACAATAAATTTATAAAATATAAGTAAACGAATAGCTCGCGGAGCCCCGAGGTTTCTCTCGCGGAGCCCTGGGGCTCCGTACGGAGCACTTTGAGAACCTATGATATAGCTGATGTAAAACACAAACGCTTCGACAAGAGTGCTTTAACACAACATGTGTTCAACCTAGGCCATTCCATGGATTGGCAACAGTCGAAGGTTTGGAATTTGAATGTGATTATCATAAACGCTGTTTCATAAAATCTTATTATATTAACACTGACTGTTTAAATATGATTGATAAATCTTCCGACATGTTCACGGATAGATATTGTTTCTTGTTAAACAAATGATAATGTTCATAATATTTCTCGTTTTAATATCTACCTAGTATTTCATGTCCCATTAATGGTTCACCGTTTCGTCGGTGCTTCTAATTGTAGTGATTAATTTTTTCAGTACCATTTATTCACGCTCATTCCTTGTTCCCTTTGCTATCCCGCTTCAAATATCAGATCCCATGATTACGCGCTGCAAGTGTTTATACCTAAGGCATCACTCCGCTCAAAGGTTGAATTGAAAGGCAGATTACTTGTCACTCTTGTTCTCGCCCTGATGAAGTTGACTGCACATCAACGAAATGTTGGCAGTATTCGTTTTTATGTTTTATTTCATTCACCAGCTGAGCTTTTAGACATATTGTGACTTAGCCTGGTGTGCTTGGAAATAGCAAGATTACCAAAACAGTATTCACTAGTCTACCTCTTCAGACATTATTACTGAATTGACTTAATTTTTTAAGGCCATTTCAAAAAAATTTGGTGTACAACTGAAAAGTGATAAAAACATGCGGTCTTCGCAAAAATCATATGTTTCATGTGTATTCATCTATAGTGGCTTTGTTTATTATCAGCATCACTTGTTATCTCCGCATGTATATTTTCTTTGTTTATAGTAGCACTTGTGGCTACAAACACACAGTGGGCACACTTCCAGAATCTTAATCTTTGCTATGATGCAATAGTCCCAGCTTTGAGCACCTTACACAACCTCAACTGTGATGAAATAGCCTCAACTTTGAATTAAGTTATAGTGCATAGCACTATAGGTATATTGCTGTTATTGGCTGTAAACTTTTTCTCTTGAAATGTCATACATTTATGTATGAAAACTAATAAAAGAGAAATAGCGGTTTAACAATTTAAGTCCTTGTTTGGGCTTCAATTAAAAAGTGTTTTATGAAACTGGCGTAAACAGGTTAGCTCTCAAAAACTTCCTGGTGTCCAGCCCGTTTTTTAGGAAAGCAACTTGGTACTGAATGGGCTGAAAGCAATATGTTTTAATGAAAGGAAAAATCTGCTGCTTTGGAGAAAGTAAAAAATTGTCTGCAAGTTCAACAAGGAGGATATGACCAATGTGACGAAACTAGCCAGAGAGACTGAGATTCCAAGATCAAATTTCAAGTCACTTATTACAAAATAGGACAAAACAATTCCTAATTTCAAGGCAGAATGTAACAGTGAAACAAAAAGAAAACATAACTGATGGGTCATTTGCATCAGTCAATGCTGTGGACAACCTTTTGTTGAAATGGTTTAGGTTTTCAACAGAATCAAACATCTTGAGCAAGTGGAGAATTTCTACTGTTAAAGTCCCAGGAATTGGCACGCCTTTGTCATTACCATGATCTTGAGATGCCAAATGTAAACTGTGTGAAGAGATAAAAGAGCAGGATCTATTATGCAAAAATTTACTTGTTGAAGCAGAACTTGTTGACCAAGATTAAGTGTGGACAAGTGTCAAAAACATCTTATCCCTACTTTCTCAAAACAGTTCAAAGCAATGAAACTGAACTTTTTTATAAGTGTTTGTCTGATAGGATTTATCTTTTAAAACTGAAAATGTGCCGAAAGTAAAACATATAAAGAAAGGTTGGCATAAGATGCCATTTGTTATTGGTAAGTAAGTGAATGCAAGATGATTCAAAATGTTAAGAAACTCACGTTGTTTTATGAACATAACTGCTAAGAAATACTGGGTTAGTTGATGAGAGTATGTGATGTAGAAAAATCGTCTTAGTTTATGATAACTACACAACCCATATCAATGTTAGTGGGCTCATGAATATGTTTACCATGTATTTTTGCCACCAAATACCACTACAAAACTCAACCAGTGGTGCTGGTATTATTTGCTGCTTCAAATTACATTATCGGAATCATTAACAAAATTTCTTTTATTTTGGTAAGAAGAAAAAACTTGGAGAATGATGTTCCAATGTTTCTTCACATGTGTTCTGCAAGAGTTTCATGTGTGCTGTCAATAGTTTGGATTATTTTGCTGCAAGATTTTTTTCATGTCTGCTGTGAATACTTTAAGCATATTTACTATATTAAGTGCGTGAAATTGTACTGCACGAAAGGTTTCAGATTTTTGTTGTTTGCTACACTGTCTTGGAGTCAATGAATCTTCTCAAGCAAGCTTAAAATTCAGTATCTGAAAAAACAATCAAGAAATGTTACAAAAAAAGTCAAGTTGTCTCAATCTGAAGTTAGTGACAACTTAGAGGAAATTGAACAAAATCTTGATAAAGATACAGAAGAGATTTGGGAAAGACTACAAGGAGGGAACTGGTTCCAAAATGCGTGGTTTCACTGACTTCCAAAAGTGATGTGAAACTTCACCAAAAGCATCAAATTAGAGGAACTAAGAGCTAACTAGAAAAATAGCAAGATAAGAAGACGAAGATAATGAGGATGTCTCACAGTAGAAATTCAACTTCACATCCCTATAAAAGCATTGGCATCAGCGAGGCAGCTAAATCAATACCTCGGGAACCATGATGACAACAAATAAATACAGACCACCTTGGTTAATTGCATATCATTTAAACACAGGATCTGCTTCATTTGCATAGGTTTCTGGAATCCCAAACCAAAACCATTCATATGTGAAGAAAATAGTCCAGTTAATCACAGAACAAAAATTTCGCAGAGAAATGTTATTTGCATTATCTAGATTGTATCAATTAATTGCCTACCTATTTCACTTCAAAGAAGTACAGAGTGCGCTATGTACAGAAGAAAGCCACGGAGCCATGAGTTCAATTAAGCAACTGGGGATGGCCAGAAAACGACGTTACAACCTTTGCAGAAGATGTTAAAATCAACATCACAGGTTCAACCTCTAGTGGTGAATTTGCAGATTCAACTGATTAGATGGCTGTTTTATTTACACAACAAAAGAGGTTCTAGGGGTCTCAAACACGCGGGCTGCATGTGGCCTCAGAGGGTGTTTTGTGCAGCCTGCGATGGTTTTTGAGAATTTTCAAGTAATTAACATTTACCTTATTTAGTTTATTCATAGGTGTTTCAAAGTGTTCGGCTAGCGAATGAATAAGTTCCTTTTAAACGAACATAGAGAAGGCTACAAATGATTTTCCTATAACTCATGATACCTTTTGCAGGAAATAAGATGTTAAAGCTGTTTCCAGTAAGGTTGAGGTACTGCCACTGTTGTGTCATCGTCATAATGCAGCCCTTGGGCAGTCCCAATGCGGGCTGCGCCCCTCAGTTTACTTTATAAGTCCTCATTTGGCCCTCAGTGCAATTTGAGTTTGAGACCCCTGTTCTATGTCCACTATGTAACTTTTGTTGATTTTTAATGTCACTATCTATTCTCAAGGAAAAGTGCAATACAACTATAAAACATAAATGTCTTCACAACTGCATTACACAGTCCAAAGCAAGCAGAAGAATAACAGCTGCAAGTGTTGGCAATGTTCCACAACTGATACAGACTATTATTGCATCACAGACACAGTGCGGACCTTAAAGATACCATACAGTGCATGACTCTGCAAAGAACTTAAAAATTACGTTTCAGTTGATGACCATTGGTTTTCAAATCACTGCAAGATTCTGCAGTTTAAAGTATCAGGACCAAGGGATTTTTATAACATTTAGAAACACTGTTATATCCCACATTTCTGGAAATCTCTGTTCGGCATGGAGCTACTAGACATCAGCAGTGTGAGGTAGCAAGTTCGTGGACAGAAGTAATGTAAAGCGGCAAACTTGCAGATATTTCTGTGATACAGAAAATGGCATATTCCGGATAAACACATAAAAAATTTCGCAAATTGGCTATGCAATCAGCTGGATATGTCTGTACTACATTATCTAACACTGTTTTTTTCAGTCATAGACATAAATTTTTTTGAAATGACCGCAAAAATTAAGTGATTTCGGTGAGAATGTTTAAAAATTTAGGCTAATCAACACTGTTATGACAAGTTTCAATTAAGCTCTGAGACAAATGATCAAAATGTCTCAGCAACAAAATGACCAAAACATCTCTGTGAAAAAAAAAACAGATCAACAAAAATCCATCAATAGATAGTAGATGAATACATTTGAAACACGAAGCAAATAAAAATTTATGACTTTCATCGGAAAGTGGTAAAGCAAATACTTGTACTAATGATTTCATTTCCATTTTTTGTGATATAGCTGGAAGAATATAATTACATAATGCACCACAGCAGCAACCAGATACATGGTTTATGATGTTTCTATGTCAGCAATAAGTGAATATTGGCATTTTTTCTACATCCCATAAGGTGCCAATACAGGTGAATTCTGCTGTAGAACAATCTGGTATAGTAAAATGTGGAGCCTAAGGTACATTTTATTAAAAATAAGTGTTCTTGTTGTTTTTGCTGGTTCTGTTACACTAATCTTTGGGTTAGTTATACGCTGATAACAAACAGTGTTGCCAGATGTTTGTCACCTAAACCTGCTAAATTGTGTCATGAAAAACTGCTAGATCCTGCTAAAAACCATGTCACAGATTTTCAGCTAAAATCTAAAAATATTTTTGAGGTGAAATAAACTTGTAAAGCTATGTATCAATTTTTGGTCTTGCACTCACTATCAATGGACCGGACATTAGGCCCATAACTCCCTGGCATAACTGACCACCTGGAAAAATCATATGTGTCATGGGACAAAATATGTACTGCCAATGTAGTCTTTTAAACTCAATAAGCACAGAAGCAATCATTTTAGGCTTCACCAAGCCATCCAGATGCTTGTTATTATGATGCAATTATCTTGAAGCATCTTTGCTACGTTATAATATAAACTCCAATGGTACTAATAGCAATGGTATATTTATGCATCCAAATGATTAAAGGCAGCTAGTTGTGCTTGGTGGTCTTTGTGTTGCCCAATATAAGTGTCAGAAAGAAGGTTAAAAAATTTTGATGAAGAAGGTGTAAAAGTTTTCATCTCTAAAAATCACTGGAGCAAATATTTGGCCAGGAATTTGGTACCTGCTGAACGGTTTTCAAAATGCTGCTAGAAAATCAGCTAACTGCTAGATTGAAAATTTTCCAGCTAACAGTGAGAAAAACTTGCTAGATTTGAGCAAATCAGCTAAACTGGCAACACTGACAAGAGGCAACTGCAGTTCCTTTGGGTCTTGTAAAGCCAAAAGTGTTGGTGCTTGAAGATTTCTGAAAATCCTTTACAAAAGCAATAAATAATGTGAGAAGATCAAAGCAACAGCCCTATGCTGAAAAACTTTGATTTTGAAAAACAATGGGATTTAACTACACCAACTATGCGAAATATAGAAAATTTGGCAATGCGTTTGTATGAAAGGAAGTTTCAAGATGCTTGTTTTATACTCCATTTGTAGTGGCATGCTGGCATCCATCGTTGCATATTGTGTTTTCATGAGCCAACAGCTGCATTTGTAGTGAATCATGCAATGGTGGTATGCTCTTGACAGCATTACACAATACATTAATCTTTTTCTATCCATTCATACATAGCATGTAGTTGGAAAGGCTGCAAGTACTGTTTTCAAGTCTTTTTGACTCATCTGGTGATTGCATCAAGCCAGCTTGAAAGGTGTGTTCAACCCACCAAACCTCTCAGCCACCTAAAGATTTGTACATTAGAACTCGTCTAATTTGTCATCGTTTAATTCGTCAATTCACTTAATTTGTCACTTTTTCGTCGGTCCCGGCAGAATCCCTATCTTTTGTGTACATTTCTGTTAGTCTACTTCATCAATTTTCTCAATTCATCACCTCTTTCTACCCCTAAAAAGCATTTTGTGCAGCTAATATGTCATTTGCAGTTTCGCTAAGGATGTTTGAGCAGGTAGTACATGTGGGAATTCAAACAAATTAAGGATCTTTATCTGAGAATTGTTGCACCTCGCAATTTGTTTATCAAATTTACACATGAAGTGCAAAGCGTGACCCGACTCCCCATTGAGAGAACGCAGAAAAATTTATTAAAGATTAAAAGGTGCTTGATTAAATGGAGGAGTCCAGATAGAGTAATGAATTGTTGTATTCAACCATAACATTGCATACACTTGTATTTTACTGCAAATAAGAGCACTATGTATGTACACGAGTTACTATGACAAAGTATATGAGCTTCTATGATAGAGTTTTCACCTGTTTGCATAATTTGTCACTTCGCCTAATTCGTCACTTTCTTCTAATCCCCTTGAGGTGACGAATTACGCAAATTCTACTGTAATACAGATAATTCAGCTAAAAGTTTTTGCAGGAACTCATTTTAATTGCTCATTGCCAAACATTTCAAAATGTCAAAGAAAGTGTGGGAAAAACACTCCACTTCTTAAAGGTGCAATACAGCAGTTTTTTTACGGTGTTTTAGGGACCCGATTCATGTCCCTAGAATTGAAAATCGGGTCCCAAGAATCATAGAATCGGGTCTCTAGAATCAGAGAAATCAAGTCCATACCAGGTACCTAACATTTTCCTTAAAACAAACCCTGCACTAGAGTGAAAAAAATTGCCTGATAAAGTGTTAGCTGGTCATAAAAGTATCTTGTAGTTTAACTAAGCTTGGTTATTGCTCTAGTACTTTATTCACAATTTTTAGAATATGCATTGTGTTTATCAAAATTGAGCAAAAAAACAGGGTTATAGTCACGCAAAGGTTTTCATATCAGGAGATGAGTGAAAGAAAAAAATTAATATTAAATTGTGATTTGTGTTTCATTTTAAAAGACAGTAAATGCTAATTGTTTTATACAAAGAACGCTGATTTTTTGTTGAAACAAGTGTGGTAGAAGTTGTATCATTTAACAAGATGTTTAAGATCAATAGTAAAATCTGTTCACCTTGTGTTTCTGAAGTATGCACTTACGTTGCATAATAAACTTTTTTATGCTGGTCATTTGACATAGTCTAATTTCTAGATATTGGTTGCCATAGCCAAGATCTATAACATATTTTTGAGGTTATATAAGTGCATTTTAAAGTTAATGCATTTTGTATAAACCAACATTTTCATTTTTATCTATGCTTATGTTTTCAGCATTTAACTTACGACTATGTAGACTTGCCATCAGGGTTGGAATTTTAACTCCTAAGCTTTAGTAAGGTCAGATATCTAAGTCATGGAAAAGGTTACTCAAAGCTCGAGCAACTAATAATTTTGCTCATGATTGTTATCTCTACAGCAGTAGTTTTGTTATAGTAGTGCAAATGTATTTAGCTGTGTTGTGCCACTGAGAACATCCAAACAGGATTTACAGCAGTTAATGGCTATTTCTAATGAAACTATACACGGACACAAGTCTGAGGTATGATGGTTACCGACTGTTTTATATGTTAACACTTTTAGAGCCTTTCGGCGATTTTCGCAAAAAAAACAGCAGTTTTCGGTTGCCTTACCAACGCCCTAGCTCCTCCGCCCATTGCGCTAGAGAGCTGTTCAGCGG
>JGI24021J15306_10006308_pt1 | contig 14247 bp, 7 predicted proteins | sample Ectturendosymbi1_FD_15306 | JGI IMG/M metagenome (IMG submission 15306) | reverse complement strand
ATCCGTTGCTCCGCTGCGGTTCGTAAGTCAGTAAGGAATCGGTGTAACCATCTGGAATTTCGACCCGGCCTCCAGCCAGTGGCGAGAATCGTTACATTGGTTCGGCCATGTGTCCAAAAAATATTCTGGGCACAAGGGTCGGACCAACGTAGCCAGGGTCTCTCGATTCGGAGGAGAAGTGGCTTGATATTCAAGGTTTTACGAATTCCACAGCTGCGCACTTTGTTACGAAGTGTCACACTGTGAATTCTTCGGAAAACTTCCACCCTTTGAAAGCTCCCGTTTTGTGACCACAGAGCGATAAAGCTCACGCAGAATTGCGTTTGCTCTACCACTAATCCTTGTATCAATCTCCCTGTTCCTTCTGTCACTCGTGATGACACCCTAAGGTACTTGAACTTCTGGACCTGCTGCAGTGTATTGCAACTTACTTGCAGCGTATTCTGGCTTAGGCTTCTGAAGAGACACATTTTCGTGGTCCTTGCATTGCTTGTTTTCATTCCTGTTTGGCTGAAAACAGCAGAAAACCGATCAGTGCATGCTGAAGACCGTGTTCAGAAGGGGCAAGCAGCCCCAAATCTTCTGCAAAAAGCAAACGATCGTGCAGCTTCCAACAGTGAACTTCGTCGATTGGCTGTGACTGTCTATCTATCCAATTAATTCTTTGTGGAGAACAGTTACTTGAAATCACATATGTGCAAGTCTGAATCATTACAAAGTCATGAAAGCAGAGCTCAGTCGGTTGATTCTTCGAAACCTTGCAACAAAGCTAGAGCTTTCAATTATTGGTCTTAACCACGGATGAAAAGTCTTGAAAGAGTCTTCATCCAACTTTACAGGAAAAACGTCTTTCACGCGAGCGACGTTTGTTTGAGTTTGTAAAGATATCTTAACGTGTTCGATGTGCTGGAAAGCAAGGAGTTGTCTCTGCCATGTGTTGATAACATATTAGAGTTGCAGCTTTTTCTGTTTAATGTTTATGTGGTACAGAAGAACGGGTCATCTTCGTAGGATTGTCACGTAAACAAAACGTAGATCGCTTTTGAATACAGGTTTTGCACGATTAAAAGGGATCTAAAACACTAATTTGCTTTTTCCGTTGTTGAATACGCCATGATCAAAATATTTCAATTAGTTTTGTAAGAATCGTTCAAAAATTGTGATGGTTATGCAGGTTTTTTTAAGGAAAATGTTAAGTACCCGGTGTGGACCTGTAGGGACCCGATTTCTCTGATTCTAGGAACCCGAGGATAATTTACTCTAATTCTAGGGACCCGATTTGAAATTCTAGGGACCCGATTCGGGGCCCTAAAACGCCTTAAAAAAACCTGGTTATGTATGAGCAGCTGCTCAAATAAATGCCAAAAAATATAAGGTTGAGGACAGCATGTTGGTTTTGGGAAAACCACCACTTCTTTTTCATTTTGCAAGTCAAGATTGATTTGCTTCTTCCGTTGATGAAAACAATGATGAAAAATATTTCAGCAAGTTTCTTTAATTGTTTATAAATTGCAGTGGCTATGCATGTGTAGTTGCTCAAATAAAGGTCGTAAGAATATGGGATTTGACAACATCTAGGTTTTGTGACAGCCGCCATTTCTTTTCCATTTTGCACTTCACGACTGTTTCTCGTTAGTTTTTTTTTCTCCACAGTAAAGATGTTTTCGGTGCGACACCTCACTTCTGCTATTGCTCATGAACCTGCAGTCATCCGTTTTCCCTAAACAGATGCCTGATGGATACCGTGCTTTGAATCTTTTTGTAGAGAAGCTCTTCTGTGCCAGTTGAAAATTTGAGTCAGTGTCTTTTGGTGAGGTGATGGGAAGTGTACAGGTTTATGCAAGTGCACACCTTCCTCAGAGTTTTGGATCAGCTAGCCACCGTTGAAAGATTAGTTTTCGGCTGGCTAGTTGCGTTCCAGACACCACACGCCCCTGTAGTCCGCCAACGGTGGTTTGTTCACTTCCGTGAAGAAGTATTGCTGTAAGACAAGCACGTGTAAAAACCAGTTCAGTTTCTTTTCACTGACTTATTTTTTTTTGCATCAACCCTAGTCTGGGGCTTGTATTTTTTGCGTCGTCTATTTTTTGTCCTATTTTAACGGGATGATGTATTTCTTATTCCGATCTGTGTTTTTTACCTTTTTTACCTGCAATTTTAAGTCTTTGATGTCTGGTGTGTAATAGCATGTTCAAAATATCGTCCGATGAGTGGGTAATTTATTACAATTCCCTTTCGTAATTTAATACGAATGAGAACGACTATGTGCGGACTGCAGAGGAACGCTTCTCTGCAGAGACAAACACACTTTGAATCACTATAAAGCATCCTCGAATCCGACAAACGTAACAAGGGTTGCGAAGTGAAAATATAAATGTGTTTTCTGCAAAGTAGCCCTGGGAGGAACAATAAGGATAAGTTTATTGTGATACGAAAGATGGCTTCGCTCCTGGCATCTAAAGCACACGGATAAGGTTTTTCTAATTTGCTTCGACAATCCTTCGCTTCATCCTTACCAAAAATAGTTCGGATGATCGGTGTTTAGAACAGTTCATTGAAACTTAAAGTGTAATTCGTGTCGACCCGTTGCCACGGGGGCCTTTTGTGAGCTTAGCCTCCCAAAAAAAGCTCCAAGCCCTCCCAAATTGAAATTTGAAACACTATAAATTAGTGGAGTTTAGCCAATATTCAGAACGCCAAGCTCCCCCGTACAAACGTAAAGCCCAGGTAATGAAGAGTTCTGGCGACGGTTCTGAATTTATGGCTTTGCAGCATCTCAACAGAGTATTTGTTTGCTTTGAACACTTTATCCTGCGGGTAAGATCTGCCTTTTCAACGGGTATTTGCCGAGTACAAACATACAAAAGATGACAATGACTCGTTGACTTGACATCTCTGGTTTTAAATTTTCTTCCAGTTTATTGTTATACAGTTTCTGTCCAACGCTTTCACCGTTGTTATTTCACAGGAAGAGATTCGATCGTTACAGCAACAATTGCGATCTACGGAATTAGCAGCAAGTCAAGATAGAATTCTTAAGGATAAGGTAATGTAGCACCTCCATCAGCGCTTGGCAGTGTTCGTGCATCTTTCATCTTTGAGGAGACTCATTTTGCCCGTGATTGTTATTCCTGGTTATGGTCTTGTTGAGATATCTAAACGTTTCCCGGATTTAATATTCTGAAAACTAAGAAGCATTCATTCACTCTGATTTGTATCTGGCATTGAAAACATTTCATTGCTTATCAGTAAAAGTAATTCAAAGTGCTGTGGCCTTGCTCTTATGACTGGCATTAAAACTGTTTAATTGCTTGAGCTGTTAAATTAACTCTACATGCTGTAGCCTTACTCTACGCAGCAGCGTTAGTCAAAAAATTAAAACAAAGATCGATACCGCGGTGTGCTCTAACTTCTTAGCTTTTTCGGCTTTTTGGTGAACGCATCATTCTTGAGTGTGTTTTGTAGTTCGCAGCTGTTATTAATGCTATTTAACAGCTAATAGAATTAGAAATTATAATTGAACTCCCATTCCAATTCACACATATTTCACGAATTATCTGCTGTAAAAACGGATTTAACCGCGCTCTATGTAACTTCTCACTAACCGCAGCTCGGAAACTCTTGACTTAAAGCAAAGGAAAACGTCAGCTGAACGTTTGAAGCGATTATGTTTGCCCATAAAAAGAACCCCCAGTTTGAAAAACGTATGAATCTCTACTTGTTCAGCCTGTGTGCGTGGCAGGAGCAGCAACTGATATTGCGTTTCGGTGAACTTTTGCTGGACCGACCTTAAGAGTATATTTGCCCTAATTTTGAGCAGTGCGCGGCTGTATACGCGTTTTTTTTCTTGTTTATGTACGTTGAGCGCAGTGCACGCCTGTAGATGTATTTTTCGGGTAGTACGCACCTGTATATGTAATTTTTGGAGCATTGTGTGCCTGTATATGTAGTTTTTAGGCAGTACCCATTTGTCAATACAAGGGGCGCGAATTGGTTTAGTGGTGCGCTAATCAATATTTTACTATAATTGGGTCCATCCCCGTAAGATATCAAACATTTTCTGTTTACTGTACCGTTCGAATCATCACTCCCATCTTGAGCTGGAACTTTACCTTCGCGCTGCGAAATCAAATCCACGTTCGTCCTTTTCTATAGTTATCAAAAACATATGTCATCAGTAGTTACGCCCTGAAACGCGGGCATCCCCGCGTAGATAACCTTTTAATCTTGCGTGGCTCTGTTTTCGAAAGGTTTGAGTTGCAGGACCCGCCACGAACAATGTTTTTTCAAACATTTTTTCGTTTTTTAATGCGAAAGTGTTTTTTAAAAGCGCAAGGCGTTTTAGCGTTTTTCAAACACTTATGTTTTTATTAAAACAGAAACGTTGTGCAAACCCTGCTTTGGAGCAAAACTGACAATTACATTTCAGTGCGACTTTCCAAACTCCTGAAATTGTTTTGTAGCTGAACGAGAGCGTGTCGCAGCTGAGCAGAGAGAACGCGAACCTGCACACTCAGATTTTAAGCTTGAACAAGCAGCTCGATCATGAATGGTTGCTGCGCGATGAGAAGGACTCGCGCGCGAAGACACACACGTCTCAGGTGAGCGCGATAATTGTGAACAGAACAAAAACAGCGGTTTGTTTTTGTATCAAATATCATGTTGGAACTGGCAAGTATTTTGTCAACTCCTTCCTTTCAATCACTGTGTGAATTGCATCAGTATCCCACCTGTCGCCATTGAAAACCTGCTTAAATGTTCCACTGAATTTGCTATTTTTAAGTGGTTTATGCAGCAAATGTTAGTTCCATGAGTTGACAAATGATACGTTTTTAACTGCAATGCCACCAGGAATCTTAGAAAACAAAACATATACTTTAAACCCAAGTATTGCCTCCAAATATTCACTAACGGACGCTGCTATCAGCTCTACTGTCCTTTTTTTGGCTCCCATTCTTCCTGTCAACAACATCTGGCAGTCCTGCCGTGCAAAGGATACGCCTAAGCTCATGTTTTGGAACCGACGCCAACACAGCGGAACGACAGAGCCAGACTTCCGACTTCCGATGAATCTTCGCAAAGAGAGATTCTCCCTCTTACCCTTGGCAAGCCCACAAATTGATGATCTAATGCCGGCCCAAAAACGTATGGTACCAAATACTGCAAAACTACTAACGGGTCAAAAACACGGAAAACTTTTCAGTTGCAGTCATGGCCCAATAAAAGCTTGAATCGGACTTTTCAAGCAACGTCTGCTTTTTCCCGTAACACAATTTTCTCGGCCGTTCGGTCGAAATTTAGCTGCAGCAAACACAATTAAATTTATTTAGCTTGTACTTGAAGAGGCAGACGAAGTCTTGAGGAGGTAAAAGTGCTCATGAGCAAATATTTTGCTGCCCATTGTGGTTCGCGTCAGCGGTGACCGGGGATAGACCTCAGTCTTTTGTCACTTGCGTGCGAGGAATTTTAACTTCTCGCCCTGTCCTAGTAGGCCGTTTGAGTTTGCGGTCTGTCATTATCCGAACAAGTGTAATGTAAGCTATGTTTGCTGCCGGGCATACTGGTGGGAAGCGTTTTTGAACTATGCAGTGCTTTCCATTCATAGCACATACTAACTTCTAAAGCTCTGTCGAAACGAGATCTTGCAGACCGGAAAAAATTACAGAGCAACCAGAATGCAATAAAATTTTCTTCCAAACCGCAGCCTGTTGACTACAGTAATGTTGCGCTCGAGGAGAGATGTCCCCTTCTTTCTTCTATCATAGCAGCTCCTCGGCATTCACTTGCATAGGATCTTATCCGATGCAGTAGGTTTTAAAGATTTGTTGGTGATAACTTTCTTGTTTGTGGCTTTTTCAGTCGAAAATGTTTGCGTGCATCTACAGCAGTTGATTAAACAAGTGCACCAGGTAATGTATAGCGATTTAATCTTCTTCTGCCGCAGATTACAGAACTAAAAGGAAACGAACAAGTCCTTTCGCTGGAAATAAAGAAACTGAACGAAATATTGGAAACCGAAAGACGAAAGTTTCACGCAGTTGAAGCAAAGGTGCGTTTCTATTTTCTCTGAGTTGTTAACACACGCTTGCGCGGTGGGGCAAGTTTTAATTTGAGTAAAACTATCAAAACCCTTAAAAGCATAACGCGCTGCCACGGCCTACTTGAGATTCTTAAGAAGACCGTGGTGCTGCTAGCCCACAGGTCGTGTTACTGCTGCTGTATGTGACTGGATATATTAACAGCAGTCCAGCTGCTACTGGAGATTAGCGTTGTCTAAGAATCCATTTTTGTTTCTACATTATTTGCATTCTCTTAAGTCGCTATTTTAGCAGCAATTTAAAAATTTTTTTAAATGAATTCATAGTGCGTACTTTGCGGCGAATTGACACAATATGCTTCCAGAAGTTTTTTTACCGGTGTCAAGCGAAATTTCTAACCTGCGAAATTATTGACTCCACGTCATGTGCGCATGCACAGAGCAATATTGTACATATCAAATACGCTGAGAAAACTGATGATTAGGGCTTAGGGTTTAATATTAAGGTAAGTGTGTCGGGTTATGGTTAGAGAAAGGAAAACAATTGCGTTCGACGACTAAGTCCAATATTTTTCAGTGGTTAGTGTTATTCCCGTACTATAGCTTGTTGTGGGTATCTGACATCTAATCAAAAAGTTTTTATTTGCACAACACGCATCAAAAAGTAATCCCCAAATTTTATTTCTTTACTCTGAGAAGCAAAATAACTGACAAACAACAATAGGTCAGAACTTTCGCTTGACATCGAGAGTGCTTGAGCAGACATTTGTGCCCAGATGTTGAAATCCGGGGATGACCTGTCCTCTGCCACGTTCCACAACCGGTCACTGCAGAGCAAAGTGGACGAACTGGAAATGCGCTTTCGCAAGAGCGACGAGGACAACGCGTTGCTGAGGAAGGACAAGCAGATCCTGGTGGAGCATGTCGCTCAGTTGCAGAAGAAGGTTAGTGCGTCGTGACGGAACGAAATTTTTAAATATTAGCAATGTTGAACTGCCAAACTTTCTCTACGGTTGCTGGCATTTGTGGCTTGAAGGCTATTACCGTCTGTTGTGAATACCTGATACTATTTGGTAAGAAAGCGGATCCGTGTCCGTTTTTTTGATCCGTTTTGTTTCGAAGCGGCCAAATGGTCTCGGGTTCTTTCCGTGGTCCTGAATAATTCATGGCAGAGGAGAGAGGGTCACATCCATTGTTTGAAGACACTGCGCCGGATATTTTATGCTTTTCCTTTCTTTGTCGTCTGCTCAACCGGTGATTGTCGTTGTCGTAAACGTCACTCGCTTTTGGAAAAAAGATTGGCCTTTGTACGGGTGAAGAGGCATTTAAGAGAGCAAGCTTCGTTCACGCACTACACACAGCTGGCGTCAACCCAATTTTTAACCGTGTACTACAGGCTCCTTTGGGGGTTAAACAGCTTCCCGAGAATTGTTGTGAAATGTCGGGCAAATTTTTTTGTAAAATCCTTATGCTTTACAAAAAATCTGAAAGACTGCAAATCTTTTATATTTTCTGGAAATGTTTGCATCTCGATGAAATTTTTTTTAAAGTTGTCCGAAATTAAAAAATTTCTTAAAGTTGTCTCAAATTCCGGGCAAATATGATAAAGTTACTGTATGGGCTAAGCCCTGTTGTGCCCGAAAAGCGTTTTTCCGTCGTGGTCATAAACCCCAAGAACAATCCCAGGTTCCATCTCGACCCTTTCCATTTTTATCAACAGCTCGACTTAAAGGAAGCCGAGATCCTCCGCTTGGAGTCGCACATGCACACGCTGCAGCGTGACGTCACCGACTTGAAGTCGACCATTGATCAGAGCAAGGCGATGCAGAGTCGACAGTGGGAGAACATGTCGCGAGCCGCCGACAGTCTTCGCATCGGTGACTCTTAGGTCGCTTTTGCGCGACACGCAGTTCAAGCGAGAGGTCAAAAGGTCGTGCATGACCTTGTGTATGACCTTTTGACCTTGCAAACTGTCGATCTTCACTGTATGACGTCGTATGTATGAGTTTTTTTTTCATCAACTTACTTTTTGCTAGAAAATCATGTCATTTGTTGAATGGCATACGTTGGATGTTTCCGTAGCAACACGTAAAACTAATTATGATCAAAAAGTTCCTTAGCCTTTTTTTCTGTGCCAACCTAATCAAAATCCGAAAACTACACTTGGGAGACTTTTAATCGCTACGCTATGTCGATAACATCCTTATTAATTACGACTTTTGTGCGTGAATTCCCGGTTTGTTTGTACGCGTTGAAGCTTTGCAATTTGTTTATTTGCTAGAAACAGGCCCGAAAACGAAAGCATGCCACGCACACAGCACTACACGTAAAACGCCAGCATAGATTTCTTCTGTTGTAGGCACTGTGACATCACTATACGTTGTGTTCACCTTTAAATCGCCGCCGAATAATCTGAGACCGTTATTTGTGACGGCTGCGAAGGAAGAGCAAAGGTTTTGCGTCCGAGGGCCGTTGGCGCTGTTGTTAAGCTAAAAGGCAAAATGATGTAGATTTTATTCGAAAAAGAGCTGCTGATGATGCCTACTTTGTAGGCGAAATATATACTCTGCAAGATCTTAGTGTCTGATTCTTTGCTGGGTAAGAATTCCTTTCGATAGAAAGCAAATGATGTTATTTTAAATATCACCGAAATTCGCTGGTGACTTCTAAAACTGACCTTGAAAAAAATTTCCCTACAAACAAGTCCCCAATCTTTACCCGCAACGTCTCACCGTGACACCAGGGCATAAACGAATGCATTTTTAAAGGTAGACTGATGTTGAAACAACAGGTCGCTGGAAATAGACCTGAGCTAAAGTTTTGATAAACTACAAAGGTTTCTTGGTCGATGCAAAACTTGAACGAATGATTGCCTTGTAAACGATATCTCATCTCAAACCCCTCGGAATGTTGGTTCATTTAAAAAAAAAATTGTTTTACTACCAAGCTAAAGTACAACACAAGCTTCCTACTCTCAGATGCTAGGTAAAATGTTGCAAAAAATGTTTCTGTTTTTCAAAACGTTCCTTGTATCACTCAGTGTGAATCATGTTGCGTAGCAAACGCTTTTTCTTGAAAAGAAAACTTGCTGTAGTTTCCAGTTTAAGGTTTCGGGTTACTTAGCAATTGAGAAATCACGACCAAACCCCTGATCTAAACTGTAATTAATCTTCACGGTTAACAAACCACTTTTATTATCTTTCCCGCACACTGCAAATCGTCGAACTAGATACACTGATCAAATGTCGCACAGAAGATGTTTTTCACTGTTTATTATCATGTGTTCTCAGAAAAAAGCTTGGCTTTATTGCAATTGTTGCGTTGGTGCAGAAGTTGATCTTGCCTGATAATTGAACCTCCGTTTGTACTCGTTGGAAGAAGTTCATGTGCATTCCCGTAGTTATTCACATGGTTGCGTGTGTTGTCTGTCATTACCCGGATGTAGAAGGAGCATTTGTACTTCTCAGCCAATGAAAATACTGCACGATCAGAAGATATGCACTGCATGTTCTGGCCTGGCTATTTTCTACTGCTGATTGCATCCTCATATACGGAAGTCGTTTTCGCGAGTTTTGAAGATCAAATTAAACATCGGTTCGGAGAACAATTTGTTTGGGGCGGCAATAGCTCAGTGCTAAAGTGTCCGCCTCTCAATTGGAAGGCTGGGTGTTCGATCCACAGCCACTGAGTGAATTGCCGTAGCGCTCCTTGAGCAAGAGTGTTCACCTCAACCACCCCGGCAAAAAGCACAGTTTAGGCTTTGGCCTGTCGCCAATGCCGTCACCAAAATTCAAAAAAAAATTTGTTTGTGTCAAACACAAGCGAGACAGAACATTACGAATTGTGTTAATTAGTCTTCGGTTTACATCCTAATGTTCAACTGATTGTTGATGGTTGTAATTTGGACTTGTGTATAGCCTATCGCTTGCTAATTCCCCCACCTGCGGTGGATCAAACGAAAAACACTCCCCATTATCCTGTTTAGAAAATCATTTTTATTCGTGGCGATTACGGAAAACAATCACAATTGTCGTGTTTAGAAATCATGCAAATCCTTTAGGATTGTCATCATGGTCAAATTAACTGTCTTAGTTCGAAATTACCAAATTTTCCTCACGCATCAGCGCATCAACAAATTTTAAAAAACGGTGTAACCTCTACGTTCCGCGATCAGTGATGCGTAACACGAGCATCAGAAAAGCTTCTTCCATATTTTCCATTAGCTCAAGTTTTCTGTCTAGGGAGACAACGCAGTAACTCTTAGCAGTTTGGAAATTGCAATGTTGCAATCATGTACCTTTCACTTCATTATCTGTCGCCGATAGTGGTTAGCAAAACAATAACGGCTCATTCGATACTACTGGTAAACTTGTATCAGTAACATCGTTTTTTTGACAACTGTCTTCAAAGAGGTCGGCAAACACTCTGACTCACCCGTTTCTGTGGCGACCTTTATTATATTCTTGAAGTTGCTTGACAGCTTTCGATGGCATCATTGCGATAACGACCATCTTTGTGTCAACCCAACAAAGGAACGTGTCCTCGTAGGAGACCCATCATTGCAATCGCTGGTTCCAACACTTCATTGCGTACTTACTTTATTTTGAAAGAACATTCGTAAAAATGTACATTTTTTTTCAAACAAAACTCTCATTTAAAGGTTAGGCTTTCCAAAACAGACCTTACGCCCTGGACCGGATTTAACTGATGCGAGGCCCCAGGCTAATCCACTTATGCCCCCTCTCAGAGCCTTATCAGCCGCACTCCATACTCCCCAATTGGGGAACCACGTTGTTACTGGGGGCCCAAAAATATGTCCCGTCACTACTTAGCCTCCCAGAGAAAGCGTCGATCCCCAAAATTGAAATATGAAGCAGTGAAGGTAAAGGGGCCAATTGAAAGAAAAGTGCTTATGCATTACAGTTACTTTGAGCCCCTTTGAAAGCAAGGCATTTACACATTACAACTGCTGCTGGGGACCCCTTTAAAAGCAAAGTAGCCTACTTATACATTACAGTTGCTGTTGGGCCTCTTTGAAAGCAAGGTAATTTACACATTACAGTTGTCAAGGGGGGACCGAGGCAAATGCCTCGCTTGCCTACCTTTAAACACACCGTTGTATATGACAATGTTCTTTATATGAGAATACGAAACCGATTGAACACGTTCTTCATCCGATATGCGTACTTTCTCATCTGATGTACGCATGTAAACACTGCAATGTAAGGTTATCTTTATATTATTGAACACATTGAAGTTGATAATGTGTTTATCATTTCAGAACACACAGACGCGATTTTTCATCATTAAACCTAGACACCTAGGTCGACAGATCTAGGTGGAAAAAACCCTCAGTGGGAGCCCTGGTCACATGCGGCAAAACGCCTACTACCGTAACTTGAAGTGAACATTTGAAGATTTATTGCGGTGTTATTGTTACGCAATAAAGACCAAGAGTACAACCATCCGCTAGCAAGTTTCGCAACCAGTGCTCTCACTTTTAGGGATTTTGTCCCGAGATTGGAACTTTTGACCCTTTTTAGGGATTTTTACGGTTGTTTGGAAAAGTATGAAAATGTGTGAAATGAACCACATTAGTTTAATTTGCAAATCATATTTGGTTGTATTTTTACCGTTTATCATGGCATTCCGATTTTATGCTGCACCACCACAGATTTAGGGATTTTTTGGTACTGTTCTAGGGGTTTTGAGAGTTGCATTTGTGAGAGCTCTGTTCGCAACTTGCTTCTGTAGGCAAAGGATCGGACATGAGTGAACGGCGCAATTACGCTAAGCGTTTCGGGGGCCTCGCGGTCACGACTTTACCCTGATGGGCCTCGCGTTCATTTATCCGGCACTGCCTGCATGNCTAATTGTATACGTNCAGAAGTCAGACTTCCATTTGATGAACGTGTTTTGTNTAGGCTCAGTCCCGTTGCCACGGGTGGACTTTAGTGGGCTTAGCTCTCCAAACAAAGCTTCAANCCCCCCCAAATTGAAACGTGAAACACTGCAAATCTGTGGAGTTTTTGTCAATTTTTGCAATGTCAAGCCCCCCCCGCAAAAACGCAAAGCCCCCGGCAGAACCGCAAAACCCACCTATTGAAAACATTTTGGCGGCGGTTCTGTGTAGGCTAGTGATTATTGTAAAAAAATGCATGCTACTATGTCTAACCCAGGTAGTCTTCTCTTATTTTGTACTGCATAGCAGCAAGATACCTTTGGTGCTTATGACTAAAGTTACACATTTGCGCAGCCTGCTGTTCAGACAGCCAGATGGAGTTAANTGTGTAGTTAGAAGAGTCTACTTTGGGGGTTGTCCCAAAACAGAGNAGTGCAGTTAGTGGATTATGGATGTTAACCATTGCGTCCACGTAGGCCTTCGTCTATATTTGTTAAGATGTATAGGCGATTTGACGTGCAAAATGTTCATCTAAATATGTGCCATGCACCAGGAGATTAACAGTCCAGACATCAACAAGGTTTATACATGCGTATTTCGGCCAGTAAAAGCCCAATGCTCACGCTTTATGAGCATATTTCTTGGTAGAGTTTATCAATTTATGCTAATGAAAGAAAACGTTCATCGCGGCGCACATGCTTTGACCACTAATGACCAGCCTCATGTTTGCTCCTTCGGTAACAATGTTTTGATAACTGAACGATAGGATGGCATCTGATTTCCTGCAAATTTTTTTACATTTGCATTTCATTACGCCATCTCTAAATAATCGCCGCCATGACAATCATTTACAACCCAATTCTTTTTGTTAAGCTCGTTCAAACATTTTAGTTGGAAACTACGAGCCTAGTAGCCTACTATGGGTATTTGTTGGAAAATGTTCATTATTAATTTGCACAATCTGCAAATGCTGCTCATGTTATGAGCAGCATAAATTTTCAGAATGTCTAACCCTCTGCACAAACATGAAGGCCCCCAATGGAAGACATTCTGGCGACGGTTCTGCCCAGGCCCGCAGACATGGGGGCATTCGGGGGAAATTACCCCCAAATCTTTTTTGTGTGGCCCAAATTTTGTTGATCTCAGAAACATTTGTTTCAAACATATGATAAATATTAAAATCTTTCCCCATAAAAATGTATTTTGCCCCTCCAAATCTTAAAACCTGGCTACGGGCCTGGTTATGTCAAAATTCTGTCTGGAATTTGGATATTTTGTTTTGGAGGCCATTCGGCCTCAAGATGTAGCATAACGTCGAAAACGTTTTTATAAATCACCATTAGAGGGGCCCCTGTAAGGATTTTGGGGGGGCCCAGAATTGGGCTGATACGGCACTGCCCCTTCTCCTACTGTTACGAGGGAAAAATGGAAAATTGTTAATCAATTGCGATACGGACTGTCTCTAAGTACGCTAAATAAAATCGTCTAAATCCTTACTAGAGTGCCCCGCGATTATTGCGTTTGTTGCTGCCTTCGATGCAATAGCATTCAATGACACCGGATTGAGGAAATCGTTCTTTGCTGGTATGATCAGGATTTTTATACTGCGTAGGCGAAACAACCGAAAAAGCCACGGTTAAATATTACACCAAACACATAGCCTGCGTATTTTATAAGCTTCACTGTGAAACTTTCACCTGTACTTTTTCTTATCTTTGCTCAACAGTAGCATCCGAAACATACATCTTCCTGCAAAGAAATACACTGTTCATGTGTGTGCCGGCATAAAGGTGTTAAGCAGGCCGACGCTACCATTAGGCGAACTAGGAGACTGCCTTGGGCGCTGAGCTAAAGGCGGCGTCAAAAAGGACCAAAAATAGAATTGTGTTCAGGAAGTGACGAACGTACACCAAGGAAAAGTGAATGAACATGATGAAAGTAAATAGAACACGTTTACGCAGTTTATGAGAAGATACAGGTACTACACCATCACAGGTTTGGTGCAGGATTATACTTCTCAATTTCAATTATGCTACACCTGTAGACAAGATACGTCGCAATTTGGTGTAAATTTTATTCGTCTAATAAACTTTTCTCGTGCAAAACCAACTTCCTTTTTCCCATGACGTACAACGTGACGATCCTTCTAGAACGGCTATGTCCAACCCGCGGGCCGCATGCGGCCCAGTCGAAGATTTTGGGCGGCCTGTAAGCACCCTGCAGAGCAGCGCTTACATTGAGAGCGCAAGGAGAAGCGCATACCCGGCCAAAGCATAACATCCTCGATAGTGAAATCACTATCGGAAGC
>JGI24021J15306_10006304_pt1 | contig 14251 bp, 10 predicted proteins | sample Ectturendosymbi1_FD_15306 | JGI IMG/M metagenome (IMG submission 15306) | reverse complement strand
TTCTATTGCTATGCACAGAAGATGATAACAGTTGTTATCGAAACGTTTGCAAGATGTCAGTTGTATCGTTTGCTTTGGCCGTAGTATTTATTAAAAGAGATGGTGAAGAATTATAGATATTATCAAATGCAGGTGCGACATTCTGATTTATTAATCTCTCGATCGGTGGAACCATTAGAATTAATTACCGACGAAAATGATCGCATAAGTTTGTCTCAAACAACGACGGCATTAAGTGATAAAGTTAGCACAGCTGAAAAGAGTCAGTTATGGATAAGAACCATTATAAAACGCCATGTTCAGATATTGAGAAGTAACCTGGAACATTACTATGTTCTAAGAATTGCTCAACAATGCCTTTTTGCTTTGGATGGAATCACAGATTTGATATTATTTATCAACATCAGTTTCGTAATGGAAAAATCATCAGTTTTCCTAAATATCGGATTGTTGATCCCATGACGACCACGGAAGAATTGCCAACCACAATGTCTTCAACTACTTTTTGGATATAACTACCAATAGCACTCCAGCAGTTACTCCTAATCAATTCACCACGCAAACCACTGCAATTACCACAAAGGCACAACAGGTAGACACTCGCTCAGAAGAAACAACAGAAGTTATCACGACTACGGTTTCTACCACCACTCGACCCGACATTGACTGGGAACAAGTAAATGACTTAGATGAACCGAAAGCTGAAAAGAATACAGGACTTTCTATACCCATACTTTCAAGCATCCTTAATACTTTGATTGCCATTGGCTCAACTATAGTTTATGGAGCTTATCAGCTATGTATACCTTCTAATTCTACTATAACCAGTAATGTTACTTCTGTAATTTCCTAAATAACGTATTTTGTGTTTGTGCTTATTTTTTAGATGTATCATTATTTATTCTTGTGATGTTTCAATCTACGTCTGAACTAAAAACTGTGACTGAGGTACGAGACCTTGATCTCACGCTAATAACCTTCAGTTCTGAAGACTTTTAAGAGAAATTACATGATCATAATTACTTCTGACATTAAACATACTCCATATCGAGTCCTTACATAACTTTTTACCTTTAAAATTTCACAGGAAATTTTCTTTTATAAAAAGTTGGTGTAACTCCCCTTTTCTAACGAGTATAATTTTCGCTTGATTTTGCTAGAAGTCTACAGTGATTTCGATAGCATATTTCTTCTTCATTTTACGTTTTGTGATGGAATGTTAAGCATTCTGTTCTTTTGCAATATAGGGAGAGTGAGAAATGTATTCACATTTCACAATTACTAAAATTACTTTTATTACTGTTTGTTATTTTCTTATAATTTCTATAGTTTAGAGTTGGCGACATTAAAGGCTAAATTGAAAATATCTAAACTAGGATTGTTGCTTTAAAAGTTGTATTGTTTGCATAAAATTTTAGGCGTTATCCTTATATAAGATGATTATATCCTTTACAGATATTCATATAGATTTTGTAGAGCAAAATCAAAACAACAATGAAGAAACATAAACGAAGTAAACTGTCACCCATGATTAAAATATGGAGATGCAAAGTAAAAAGAGTTCCACCTAGCTATACGAAGATACAAGAACGCACTTCGTGCGTAATAACTAACAAACAAATGACTAATTTGTCAATAAATTCCCCACACCAAGTCGAGACTACGAGTGAACATCTAGAAGAAACAATGAAAATAGAAGAGGTACCAGATACCTCTAGACTAGAGGACCTACATTGTGGGTATCTCCAAAATCAGTCTCAACAACTGGTAAAAATGATGAGATTGCAACAACCGATGTTGAGTTTCAAGAATTGCGTTCCATGCAACAAGGATTCAAATCGATCAAAAGTTGAAACTATTTACAACACGGAAGTAAGACAAAGTGGTTAACCATCACCCANGACGTTCTTTAAAAGATTTTCAAAGGTGCATTTTAAACAGAAATGGCAATTGATTATTGTACCTNGGAAATTTCATGTTGAGGCTAAAAAACATGGTTTTAGTAAAACTTTTAGGGAATCTCTCTTACAATTGTTTGTGATTCCCTTATAAAGGCTATAAACCCTCAACAAAAATAGGAAAATGAGCTCATGTCGTTATAAGACAATAGAATAATCAAGAGCAAAATGTGCTCGTCATGAAATAAATCAATTCATCAGGTTGGTCCAGTCACCTTCCCTCTACAGTTTTATATATGCAGATTTCGAAAGTGACTTTTACACAATTCTTCCTAAATGTTGAAAGTGCAATTTAGAAATCAGTCAGGAGTAATGTCTGTCTCAAACTTTATAGGTATGAAAATGGTTGTCCTATTCTATCCAGTTGTATTTTTTGTGTTTATGTCCTGAAGCTACAGTATGTATAATCTTAGTATTGATTATAAATAATTCGATTTCTTCTGTCTTTGGGAAATTTTCATCTATTATGATGACCACTTGGTGTGAAAATTCCCAGGAGAATATCATTNTGGTTAAGTGGGGATTGTTAAATACCACAAACCATTCTACCATTTTGNTAAGTAAGGCCCTTATTGATTCATCCCCTCTAAATCCTGACCAGATTCGTTTCTAGTCAGTGGCTGAGGTGGAAACTTGAGGTGGATAGGCTTGAGGAATTCAATTCCAATAGTTAGAAGAGAAAAGTGATTTTGGCTTTTTATTTCACTCAAAATGTGTGATAAAAATATTGCGCAATAAAGAAGAATCTTGAAGAAATGTATTATTGAAAAATAAGGTATAAGTAGTGCTGAAAAGATGTCCGTAATAAATTACAATTCGAGTGAATCAATGAGGATGATGTTGGACTGTTGAATATGAGAAGTGAATTTATTCTGTAATCTGCCAAATGTGACACGCATGTCCCGTTGATGTAAAAGAGTACTGTTTATTTCTATGCCAATAGAAAAGTTCTAATTTACCGATTCCATAACCTATGATGCCGAATAAGAAGGTAGTGTTGCAAACTCTCCGGTGGTGTTGCGTTGATTGTATGATTCACCATGAACAGGATGTGCGTGAAGAATAACACCATCATATGTGCAGCGCGAGCAAGCAATAGTAAGAGAGATTGCGCGCATGATATCTATTGTTGCTTGCTGCCACGGTGTGAAGCTTTGCGCGCATGCCGCTCGGGATTTCCGATCGTAACAAAATGATGCTGTGACCAGGATGTGAATGTCGTACAGAGTTCAGCCTTCACACAAAGAACGTTCGACCGGTGTGGTTTGTTGTAAAAAGGAGGGGATGTTTTTGCAAACTCTCCGGTGGTGTTGCGTTGATTGTATAATTCACCACGAACGGGATGTGCGTGAAGAATAACACCATCATATGTGGGCACGAACAAGCAATAGTAAGAGAGATTGTGAGCATGATCTCTATTGTTGCTTGTTGCCATGGTACGAAGCTTTGCGCGCATGCTGCTCGGGATTTCCGATCATAATAGTAGCTATAGGACTTTCGGACTTTTCACAATTTCAATACTGGCGCCATGCAGGTTAGAATGGAAGCCCGAAATTGTGTTCTTACTTCTCTATTCTGCTGACCTCTTTATCCTCATCTATATTTATTATTACGAAGTCACCACTGGATTGATCTTTTAGTAATAAGAATATGGGACAGATATTCACTCCGGGGGATTAATAAATTTCGAATAGGATAAAAAATTTTTGAACACGTATTTTGGAAGTTAACCTTAGAGGGAGTGTAACTGGAATAGTGATAAACAATTACAGTAGTATAATTCCAAGTAAAGTCCCTCCAATCTGCAAATGGTTGTGTGGCATTGGCCAACTCGTCACTCGCCACTTCCGCAGGACCAGGCATGGAGATTTCTTTGGTGATGCTTAGAAATCTTCTTGCTAAAGGATTGGAGGAGCATCAATAAATGTTCCTTTCCCCTTAAATCTTGTAATATTAATGGCCGTAATAAGGAGATATTCAATGAGAGATATTGGAATGGCAGAACCTAATAGTGTATAAGTTGAAAAAGAATAAATAATAGGATTTTTGACCAATCATTTTGTTTGATTTTTCGATATCCTAATGTAATAAATTTACAACTCTCACAAATTATCCTTTAAGAAATTTTATAAAATTATGGTGTAATCTTAAAAGCCATTAGTTTAATTAACCCTATATGAGCTAAAGATATTTAATACATCATAATAAAAGAAGGATTTTTTCTGGTTACAGACCAGTTACGTTTATATTAGCAAACAAAATTAATGCTGCACATCAACGACCTTTGAAAGAAATAGTAGACTATAAGGCAGTGAAACAAAAACACAAACAGGAAGTAACAACACCGACGAAGAGGAGGAGATTGACCACCGACGGAAAGAAAATTCAAGACGAGGATTTAACTTTTAAGGATATTTTCATTAAGAGTAAGCACGATGACTTCGAGACTCCAAAGAATCCCAACCCTCTGAACAATACGAATTAAAACATGAAAAGAAAAGCAATGATGCTAGTAGCTTTTGGAGATGAATCTTACAGAAAAGTTACAAATGCTTATCCTTTTAATGGATATACATCCTGAAACTAAGGAGTTGGCCACCAACAAGCTCCAAACAACTGCAAAAGATGAATCAGTCATAGTTTTCTTCCAATGGGTCCATAGGATGGTGGAATTAAAAAGTATCGAAGAAATGTGGCAAATAGGTGGCTTTCAAGAATACAATGATCAGAAAAGGAGATCAATTCCACAAAGAAAAAAAGAAAGTTTGACGTCGAGAGAGACTGTGTTATTGTTGCTGAAAAAAGGGACATCTGGCAAAAGATTGTTCATGGAACAAGACCCTGAGCAATTGTGAAAGGGAATAAGTAGATATTCGCTAAAACTGATCGATCAACCTTATCTAGAAAGATGTTCTTAAATGCCAACTGCAATTACAATCTTATCTTGTAAAGTGATTTTCTAGACGTGTATTTCTAGCAATTGAATGAAAATATTGCTTAAGTTGATTAGTTTCCAATAGGATTCGGGGATTTTCCTATAAGATCTTTAAATAAAGTTCATGTCAGCAGTAAACGTTTATAAATTTGGGACCTATACTAATGTTGTTTCTATTATTAACTGTTAAAAAAATTACTGTTATCTAATGAAAATTGTTTACCGTTACAAGAAACCAATAATCATGAATAGTGTATATGAATTGGAAAAATTAGTCTCCAATTGCTCAGCAGCTAATTCTAAGAGATCCTCCATTCATGAAGCCCGAATTACAGTACATTTGTAACACTGAAAACTCGTCCTGATGATCAAACCGTGGTAAGTGTTGGAACAAAGAATGGAAATGAAACTGCTTATCAGGAAGAGAAACCCAATTATTTGGAAAGCATATAATACTTTAGTAAGGAAAAACCATATAATAATTCCTTGCATAACCAGAGATAACCTACAGAATGTTTAATCTCGTAAGCGAAGAATCCGTTAAATGAACCATGATATGGTATGTCAGAAGAATTGAAGGAAATTATTACCGCAGGTCAAGATAATACCATGATCCTGGACAGGATTTCCTACCAATGAATGTGAACATTGTAAATCTGGAAGAATCCTTACAAAGCTCTTCGAAAGGATCATTTCCAAAAATCCAAGGTAAAACATCACCGAAGGTAAGTAAGGATAAGGAAATCGAGAAAATTGCAACCTCGGAAAATGATTTGCAAAATTTTGTAAAGACATGATGAAATTTCGAAAACGTATACAAAACATGCAGCGAGAATTTAGTCGTCCATGTTCACTTTCAAGTGATATTTTGAATATTGTACATCCTAAAGTTAGTCCCAAATCTCTTGATTCAAAAGCAAGTCATGAAGATATCCATTTAACTCCATTACAGTTAATTGCAGTGACCAATACCTTGGCTGAATGCATATCTAGAAATCCTTCTTTCGGAAGGATCCTCGTGGCTAAAGATGCTTCTCAAATTCAATGTTATAATTGCAACAAAATCGGTCACATTGCTAAATATTGTCACAATAGGGACAAATCTAATTTTAAGTCAAGTAAGTTTGGGCATAAATTTTACAAGCACCAAAAAGGACCCTCCCATGGTCCTAACATTTAATTTTATGGGAAATTAGTTAATTTATCCCATTCATCTCGAACTTATGAAGTCTTTTCAGGTTGATTCTAAATTGAAAGAGTAGTTTCCCTTCCATTTCCATAGAAAATTATAAATACGTATAAAAAGATTGATTCTAATTGATATCTACTCTTTTGAAAACAGTGATAGAATTAATGATAACATTTTGTAAGATGATTGACGCGTCTGAGATTGGAAACAATCTTGAAATTGTTCCTAATTGCAAATAAATCTCTCTAATCAATACGTCCGATCTCAAAATTGCCACGCAAACTGACTGTATGGAAGTTAGAAAAGTATCCTCTTGGAGACATCATGTAAAACACCTTTGGCTAAAATTTGATGTCATTAATGATTATCCCAAATTTGCAGAGGTTGAATTCATTATATAAAGTCCTGATGAAAAATACTATGGTAAACTTCTGCTGAAAATCCATAGATTAAGGACCGTCAGCAAGTTATATTCGTTGACAATTCTCTTCATCAGAAAAAATTACATTGGAGACATTAATCGAAAGTATTTTGTGATGCTACTTTTCATGATAAAATTTTACTTTATATGTTCCAAATGTATTTTGAAATAGTTCTGTTTATCAGTGACCATACACAGAGTGACCACGCATTCAAAACAAATCTTGGAAAGTGCTAAGAAAAAGGTCTTATCTGGTATGAAAATCCAAATTTTTAAGATAAATATTTTTGAAACAAACTGATTCACTGACATATGGAAACAAACTTGAAAAATGAGATACAACGTCACTTACATGTTGAATCTTTATCAATATTGAGTATAAAAAAAACACCCCAGATGGGAGAGATTGGTTAATAAAAAATGAAGTTAAGCAAAAATTTCTTTTCACAAGTACTCTTTGTCATCTTTTTAGTTGGATGAATTATAAAAATTGATGATCAAAAGGTGCTTATTTTTAAAGTATTAGGGAACTTTCCAACTTTATTATTCCATCAGTCAACTAACATTGACTGTCGTTTTGGCAAAAACTTGTTGTTTCACATCCCTAATGAAGCAGACAGAAGAAATAATGTACAGATGACGTTGCATCTAGTTTGGAAATTTTCCAGGAAGCTTTACTTTGCATTCAAGACACAAATGGTATAAAAATTTATTCGCAAGATAATATCCTTCAGTAAAATGGATTGCAAGTCTCATCAATAAGGGAAATTTTTTGCAAAACTATCTTGAAAATTGTAAAATGTTTCTTCAGTTTCTTCTATTTTACACCTGAATGCGAGTTCGACAATGTTCTTCATAAAGACAACATCAATTCTTGTATAAGTTCAGGAGGAACCTTAATTTATATTTTATATCATCGACGAAGGATATCACTTCAAGAATTTTGGAAGATAATAATATTACAAAAACAGCTTCACACACGAAGAAAGGGAGCATAGCATTTGAACAATTTCGGAAAATAACTCGATCAAGATTTATGATCCAACTCATCTTTGGTCTATGGAGAAGAATTACAACCTTATCGTTCAAAGAGATCATCCAACCAATGTCTTCATCAAGGAAGAACTTCCGATTTTCATTCTTATCTTCAGTCACTTCATTCATTCAATTCTTCTAAAGACACCCGACTAACAGAACAAGAAGGAAGTTGAGTTCGCGTTGCATCCTCAATATGAAACGTTGCATCCTCACCATGAAACAACATGAAACGTCTCGTCCTGAAATACAAATAAAGGAAGACTTTAAAAGCAAGTTCAGAAAGCAACTCGGAAGTTCGTCGATAACTCCATTAAATAGCAAAGACAAAGAAGAAGCATTACAATGTTAAAAGTCGCATCACCGAATGGATTGAATTCCAGGAGAATGAAATTGGAATAAAGTAATAACCAAAACCATTTGATTTTCCAGGACGTTGTATTGCATGGTTATTCGAACTACTGTACACGTATGCTCCATATGTAATCGCAAGTCACACCTAAGAAGAGAGTAACCCCCCACATTATAGAAATCATTTACAGTAACATCCATACGAAAATACTAATAATATTCCCGATCTAAACGGATAAAAACGATACGCACTGATGCGTAACCTCAATTTTCGGATTCAACGTAATCACACGTTGAACGCATGACCACTAGAGTCGCGAGCGGACTGCGCCGCGCAGCGCTTTGTCACGTGATAGAATCGACCAATGAAAGTGCGTGACAAAATTGTTATAGACTTGAGTTTTTGCTAGGCTGAGTTAGTCTTTCTTCCGACCATCCTAGGAGTAGCAGCAAGATTCCCACTGGAGTCTTTTAAACAGTCTACAGGTAGTCTGTTAGACTGAGACCAATTGAATTGATGGTAACATGGTTTACTCTCTTCTTTCATGAAAGAACTGAACTCGTATTAACCCCTGTTGTTTGGATAAACCCCTGTTGTTTGTCGTAACTTTTGTTACATGCTTTAACCTATGTTACTGGCATAAACCCCTGTTGTTTTCAATTACTTTTCTCATGTACTTGAGATTAACAGCGCATGCCATTAATAAAACCATGAGTGAATACAAATTCGTTTGATGTTAAACTGAGCGTAAAGTTGAACAATACCAGGCGGGTCTAAGTTTCTTAATTGTTAACATGGGCGTGCCATTGACACATTCCTATTAAATTAACCAGTGCTCTCGCGGAATTGTCCAAAAATACGTACATACACGAAACTTGTACGTAACAACAGGTATGAGTTTAGGGTTGCTGAGAAGACGGAAACACTGCCTAAAACAGGATAATAAGATACAAAAAACAAAAATCGAGAAAGGGTATTGCGAATTTTGAAATAAAAGGGGCAGACATGTTGGTATTTGCCATAAATGGCAACAAAATGCCCATGTGCTTTCTTCTTAGCGGTAAGCATGGACTGCATTTTGAATTTTTTGAATCCGGGTTGTTCGTGTGTTTAACATGATCAGAAGCGAAGTTTTCTTGGCTGTTGCCGGAGCCAAATTTGTTAAATTTGGATTCTCTCTTCACTGAAGATACATTGCTGGTTGTTTGCTTGACCTATATTCATACGGAGTGAAACAGGAGTCGGATTGCTTGTGTCATGTTGTTACCAGATCCGGAGCAGATTCAAATTGAAAATTTGCAAAACAGGAGTGGGTCCACACTAAAAATATCAGAGTCCGCACACTTCTATTCTTCTTCACCGGGTGAACAGTTCTTTCAATCCAGTGCTAGGCCGCACTAGACGTCGGAGTAGGTGTTAGCAATCATTCCATTGTTTAGTAATCCAGAACCGTCAGACCATGCACTTCATGGGGATGCAGTTGAATTGGACAATGAACTGCAACATGGTCAACGGTCTGCTTTTCTACACCACTGTAACAAGCCGCAGGTGGAGACATCTTCCATTGATGCAAGCAGGAGCAGAAACGTTCGACACCGATGCTGAGGCATTAACCTGATCCACGCTGTTCTTGGAAGGGAAATGTCAAGAGGGTGGGTGTCTATGTCGGAATGAAAGTACGGAGTCTCGTGGTGCTGTCTAACCACACCGTATTTTACTGTATTGGTGATCTGTTCAGATCATTGCGCTTCTGTTGCTGTTCTCGGATGTACTGATGAGTTGCTGTGCGGTGTGTACCCATAGATGTCTCTATTTGGGATGCCGTGCATTCTCACTCGATGGATAAATGAGCATTGAGTGGAGCAGCCCTCAAGGCTCCATAGAATGGTGTGCAGTATGGTTACTTTGTAACAGACATCAGCAGGTTGGATATTCGCGAAGATAAGATGATTGTCCCCTGGTGTAGGCTGCAGGCATCCAGTTACTGTTCGCAAGGTGTCGTTGATTACAAAATCAATGAGGCAGGTGTGAGCATTGCACACTAAACAAGAGCGCAGTACTCTGCTGTTGAATGGACTAGGGCTAAGGTGGCTCTTCGCAACGTTGTTGGTCCAGCACCTCATTTCGAGCCAACAAGCCGCCTCAAGGGTATGAGGCGTAATGTCATCTTCTCGCAAAATGACTCGAGGTGTCGGCGATACGTGAGCGTCCTCTCCAGTGTTACTCCAAGGTGTTTGGGCTCGTTTGAGCAAATGAACAGAGCTTCACTCTTGAAACTGACTTTCAGCTCACGTTTATACTGTATTTTCCTTGTTATTGAGATGGATATGGTTTGTTTGTATGTTTACAGGGACATAGCTCAAAGCCTTTACAAAATTCAATTTGTCTCTTGAACTTAGTACAGAATTCTAACATTTTTCAAAATATACGGATTCTGCTTAAACTAGTGGTTGTGCCCACCCTTTGTCATCTGAGCAGGGTTGTTTTGTGCCATCATAACATGTTAGTTGGCACTGTATGTTTAAAGCAGGAGTTTTCAACCTTTTTCCCTGTAAGTACCCCCGAGTCATACAACCAGTGCCGTATCAGCCCAACTTTCCCCCCCCCAAATGCTTACAGGGGCCCCCCTAATGGTGATTCATAAAAAACAGTTTTGTTATGCTGCATCTCGAGGGCAAATGGCCTTCAAGACAAAATATCCTAATTGCAGACACAATTTTGGCAGAACCAGACCCGTAGCCAGGTTTTAAAGTTGGAGGGGAAACATACATTTTTAGGGGGGAACAATTTTTGTTATTATCATATGTTCAAAACAAATTCTTCTGAGCACAACAAAATTTGGAGGAGCACAGAAAAAATTTGGGGAAACTGCCCCCGAATGTCCCCTCATGTCTGCGGGCTTTGGCAGAACCGTCGCCAGAAAGTCTTCCATTGGGGGCCTTCATGTTTGTGCAGGGGAGGTAGACATTCTGAAAATATATTTTTAATTCACAACATGAACAGTATTTGCAGATTGTGCAAATAAGACTTAATTACGAATATTTTCGCGCAACTACCTATAATAGGTTCGTAGTTTCCAACTAAAATTTTTGAATGAACTTAACAAAAGCAATTGGGTCGTAAATCATTGTCATTTAATTGACGACGACTATTTAGAGCAGCTATGTCCAACCCGCAGGCCTTGGGCCGCATGCGACCCAGTCGAAGGTTTCGTGCGGCCCAATTAAGTTTTAGTAAAAGTATCCTACATACTGACAACCTGTCCTTCTTAATAATCTTGAATTTGAAATTTTTTATGCAGGTGGTCCTCAGTGCCTCTTTAACATTCCTGGACCATTGCACTTAAAAATGCACACGTTAGTTAGTAAGTTAGTTGCATTTAAGTGTTGAAATATATTATACGGCTCTCACAGAAATACAATTAAAAATATGTAGGTTTCATGGCTTCTTTAGCCAAAAAGGTTCCCGACTCCTGCTATAGCCTTTAGGTAAATCCGACCCTGAGTCTACACGTACTCGCTACATTCACTGAGTGAGTTGTTTCAATTCATAAACATATTACTTTTTTATGAACTCCCTCGACATCCAATCAAAAACAGTCACAATGAATCTAATGCAAAGGGCAGAGGTGAACAATATTCCCTCTCTGGTGCGTCACTTCGCAGTACCACCAAAAATCATTATAAATTTTTGGCAGGAGTAGAACGCTTTCTGAGTATGTTGCACAGCTAAGATTCGGCAATAAACCTGGAAAAGTATTAACTGTATTTATTCAATTGTAAACCGCCGCTTACAATCAAGGACAATCGAAGGCGACTTACATTTTGTTCTTGAGCTAATTGAAAGGCCTAGATCAGGGGCTCAAAGATGCGGACCGCATGTGGCCCGCGAGGGAGTTTTGTGCAGGCCGCAATGCTTTTTGGGAATTTTCAAATAATTAAAATTCGCGTTATTTAGGTTATTCATGGGTATTTAAAAGTGCTCGGCTTGGGAGTGAACAAGTTCCTTTAAAACGAACGCAAAGACGGCTAGAAATGATTTGCCTTGAACTCTTATGATACCTTTCTCAGGAAATTAGATGTAAAAGCTGTTTTTAGTTATGTTCACCATGGCTGGGTAATTTCAGGGGATCTCCCTAAATAAAATCCGGAAGTTTGGTCATAACGTTTGAACCAGAAATGCTAGAAAGTCCATCAAACCCTCTAAAGACTCGTATTGAAGCCAAGAATCAAAAAAAACTTCGAGTCATCAAATCTGATGGATGGTTGAGCTCCCCGGAAGTGACGTCATTATCCAAATGTAAACAAATATGCACAAATATCCTCTCAATATGTAAACATCGACAAAAAACCCGAGATCACTAGCTGAAAATTTTTTTTCCAGTCTAAACCACTAGTCTTCACGAATCCTTAGAGGGTTTGAACAGCTCCCTAGCCTCTTCTGATGGCGAGTTATGGCCATGTCCAAAAGGGGTGTTATTCCACCCTGGTTACCTTTTTTAGGGGTACGATTTTCGACTACTTTTTGGTTTTGTGGCATAATTTTAATCCAGATATGCTAGAAAGCCAATCAAGGGCTCTAAAAACTCATAAGATAGCCTAGTTTCGTGAAAATACTTGGGCCAAAATGTGGGCCCATTCGATGGTCGTCCAGGGCCGGGTAATATTAGACCATAAAAACACGAAAACACCCCCACTTATGACGCCCCCCAAGAGAACCCCAAACCCAAAACTGAAAGCTGAATCCGTAGAGTGTTTGAACACCTCTCTGGATGCAGCAGCTGGCGAGTTATAACCAAAAACGTACGCGCCCATTTATTGGCTTCTGCGGTTGTTAAAGGGTTAAGGCTAAGATCAGATGCAGTGCGCTATGATAAAGGCTAAATTTTTATGATTGTCTATTATTTATGCAAGTTGTAACATAAATTATAGTTGTTCAACCAATTGTGTGCAATACAAACCATCCAGTACTGTTTCATACAGTGAGTATGCTGATTGCTGTGAATATTATGTCGGACTATGTTAGTACAGTGCATGTGGTGGGATCAGGGGTGTAGTGCTAAAAAAAAGTGTGGGAACGCCGTTCCCACCCCACTACACCTCTTATTTAGGTTAATAACCGAACTCTAATAACAAATATTGCTCATATGCAATGCCGGATTAAGGTAGCGCGAGGCCTGTAGCATATCAACAGCGCGGGGCCCAAAGTTAAAAATATAGCTGAACAAGTGAACAACTGTTAAATATTGAATTATGTGGGCATCCATATGGCTACCATCAGTCATAGTGAATTTCGTAAGTGCGAAAAACCTAGTCCTAAATAGCAACTGGTGCATATTATGGGCTACATACCTTTTTTACCAAAAATGTATAATACGTATCTTTTTACCAAGAAGGAATACATTGTTGTACAGCTCACAAGTACAGTGCAGAGTCAGTAATTAATGCTTCCAGACTCACCAACACATTTCATAATTGTTAGACAGTGTAGTTTTAGTATGCGCCGAATTAGATTGTCATAAGCAGCAAACCTACTGCATAACATGGGCATCGTAAGCCAGGGCACGCCCCCCTGGATTTTGAAATTTTACATTTTTCTATTACATTTGTAGTAAAAAAGGTCGTTTTCTTAGTTTCGAGAAGGAAAAATGGAATTTCACTTTTGGCCCTCCGTAGAAATAACCTTTCCGACACCCATGCTGCTTAAAAGTACATTTTCTACATTTTGCCATATCAAATTCGTTTATGATACTGGTAATAATAATAATATTGACATTTTATTGCGGACTCATGGTTCATATCACAGACACAAGAGCACAAAAAGTGGATAGCTATACACAAGAAAAGTGGTTAGCTGTGCTGTAGTATCTATTTCACATACAATTTCGTGCTCTATACTCTTTAGAATCAGGCTGTTCAGCTGGTTTTGTCTAATGGTGCTCCTTTGTTCATTCTACCATCTTAAGGTTACAAAACGACCGTTCTCCATTGCATTTGGTTACTATGAGAGATATATAAGTGCGCAAAACATTTCCCCACGTTTGTAAAAGAAGAATCCTAGTACACTACCAAACGTTAGTGAATAGATGCCAAACCCAGGGCTGCCAATGAGATTATTTAAAATTGTGTATATATATAGTATTCAGGAAAGGATATCACGGAAGGTAAACGAGGTAATCGTATCGGGCACCCTTGTTTAGAGCTGCTGTGAAGGCTTCTCTTTTGGGAGTTTCGCATTTAGTTTTTCTATTGTGTTGTTAAAAGCTCGTTATTCTATGCAAAAAACTGGTTTAATGATTTCATGCATGTTGGCAACACAAGGGAACCTCAAAAGCCAGTAGAAATAAACTTAATATTCTTCT
>JGI24021J15306_10006302_pt1 | contig 14252 bp, 6 predicted proteins | sample Ectturendosymbi1_FD_15306 | JGI IMG/M metagenome (IMG submission 15306) | reverse complement strand
TACAAAAAAAAAAAAATAGCGTGTGTATTTTCATCATCCCGGGCCGGTATGTGATGTACATTTTATCCCCTCTCGTATGCCCTGGTTGTACGCAAATAAGTTTTTACGCCCTTTGTTGCTTAAAAAGACCTCTCTCATTTGGCATTCGCGGCAGGAAAAAAAGTAGCCGCCAAATTTTCCAGACACCTGTAAATACAATACTCTCACTCTCAGAGACTGACAGTATCGACAAAATTTTTATGGCATCGCGCAAAGTGAAATTAGTAGCCAACTCGTTGCAAACATCTACAGTGTGGTTTCAGAAGTGGGAGCATTAGCCTTCTTCGAGTTCAAGCTTCGAAAGATCGTCTTTTGTAGATTTCCAACCCTGTTTCTAATTCAGCATTTAACATCCATGCGTGAACGATTGATACAACTGCAGTGGGCGGTGAATTGGTGAAGTACAGCAAAGAGCAGTTATTTTGGTCTTTTCAATTTCTATCAGCAGCTGTGTGGCCACGTTTCTTAGTACTGAAACGTATTGAGTCAGAAAATAGGTTTGGCCACGGCCGTACCGGACGAATAGGTTGCGCCGGCCTTTTTTTGTGAAATTGGAAATTGCACACCAAACATTTTAACCGTGAAGTTGGGCTTAATTGTATGAGAGAGATTATACCGTTTATTACATAGATGAACATTTCTAGTTGGTTCTGATTTATACACAGTGGCGAAACTGACGTGCGTCGGAGGGCGAATCGACCCGCTGGCAAGTAAAACGAAAAAAATCGGCCATCATTTGGCTTATAAAGTAGAATTTCCTTAAAATTCACTTCAAGGGAATAGAGAAAAAGGGTCGTTATAGGCCGTAGATTCCCAAACTAGGGTTGGCGACCCTAAGTAGGGTCGCATCGGCTTTCGCTTAGGGCCGCACGAGCTTTCAAGGGTCGCCAGCGTCGTAAAGTTTTTGTCTTTGCCATCGCCCATCAGCTTGAGTTTCTTCTTGAATCAAATTTTCTACAGCAGTCCGAATTGCACTCTTCTTCCTGTAGTCCTAGACTGATTATGTCGTCATAATCTGTTTTCACGAAAGTGCATTGCTCCTGCTGTAGAGACTGGTTGCAGTGGTTGAGGTTAGGATTCCTTGGTGGCTTTGCGTAGCTCACCTCCTGACAGTGTAATTCAGTGCAGCAGCATAGTGTGACCAATATGGATTTGATTTTTGCTCACAGTTTGTTTTGTTATTCAGACAAGCGGTCTATACAGCATCTTTAGCAGTAGGCTACTTAAGTTTTTTCATCGAATCGTTGTTTGAAAACGTTGCGTATATCAGCTGTGGCTGATATCAAAGCAGGTAATTCCGCGTGTTTGACGTGAAAGAGGGCAGTTATACACTTTTCTGAGATGCATGAGTTTTGCTTTAAAGTTTGCCTGTGGTCTTCGCTTACTTTTGAAAGGGATTCAGCCTTTAGCTTTTTTGTGCCAGATGCACAGCCCGTAGAATTATGGAAAGTTTGCTTTGTTGTTTTGCACTATGGATAGCTCGATTCAAGCAGGACCGAGTTGTAGGCCAAAGAAACAGTCATATAAGAAGCAGAAACGATCTGTGGATGGCTCCTTTTTGGCGTGATTTGGATTTTCGGACATATTTGGACAGGCAATTGTGTAATGTGCTCAAAAGAAATCGCTGAAGAATCACTGAAATCGAACAAATTGTTGAGACACATGAATGCTCACAAAGATGTGGCTTCACCAACAGATGACGGAAGGAAGCATGTTTTTAAGCAGCGCTTTGAACACATAAGTGCCAAGCAATCTTGAGACAATCTCTCAAAAAGAAGCAACGACTTGAGTTATTTTCATACAAAGCAGCTTATATTGTTGCCAGAAAAAAGCGACCATACGTGGAGGATGAGGTCGTAACAAAGCCTGTGCTTGAGAGTTTCGTTGAGATATTTGAAGGTGAGGTCTTTCAGAAGACAGTCAAAGATGCCATTACTGGAGACGTTCTTAGTAATAACACGATCACTCGCAGAATCGAAACTACCGGGAAGGAATTGAGAGAACAGGTTTACGACGATATCCTTCTTCACCTTACACAGCATTGGCCATTGACAGTCCACTGATATTACGTCAGAAGCACAGTTGTAAGTGGATGTCGCATAGTAGAGGAGCTTCTTTGTTGCTGGACGATGCATTCGACAACAACAGGGCACGATATTTTCAGAGCTGTGTATACTTTTTTCACGGAGAATCAGTTTGATTGGGGTCGTGACGTAGAGTGTTGTATCGACGGCGCTCCATCGATGATGGGAAGAAATATTGGATTTGGAGGCATCCTTCGAAGAAAATATCCTCACATCCACATCAAGCACTGCATCATTCATCGAGAAGCTTTGGCTTCCAAAGCTTTCTCCTGTGTTCAGTGAAGTGATGCATCAAAGTGTTTAATCTTGTGAAGCCCAGAAATTTGAACTGCCGACTCTTCAAGGATCTTTGCTCCACTGAAAATGCAGAGCACAGCACTTTATTACTTTACACGGCTGCGAGGTGGCTTTCACGCGGTAGTACACTGACGAGAGTTTTTATCCTCAGGAGTGAAGTAAAAGATTTCCTGCACAACCGGAAAAATGAAAATGCAACTTTTTTCAGATGATCTGTTCATTGCTCGCCTTGCGCCCTTGACTGACGTTTTTGAGAAACCGAATGAGTTGAATATTTCATTGCAAGGTGGAAGCAAATGGGTGTTTGAACTGCAAACTTCCATTCGTGATTTTGTTAACAAGCTGACTACTGTCGTCACGCGAGCAAAAACTGTTGATTTTCCTCTGTTTCCGCACTACAAGGAATTTCTTGCAACAACGAATAGTGAGGTGTCATTTCCAAGTGTAAAGCAAGACCCCTTTAAATGCTTGACGAATTTGCAAGCAAATTTCAAAGAACGCTTCCCTGAACTGGAAGAGATGTCGTATCAACAGGTTCAGCTGCCATTTCGGGTTGATGCTGAGGCTTCTGTGACTTGGCTTTAGAAGTGGCAGAGTTGCAGGCACATAGAAACCAAAACATTCTATTTGAGGATTCCGATTTAGCTAATTTTTGGTTATGCATCAAAGAAGTATGCATGTTTGAAAAATGAAGCTACGAAAGCTCTCGTTCAGGTTGAGGCCACTTATGTGTGTGAAGCAACATTTTCATGCATGGTATACATTAAGTCAAAGTATAGAAACCGACTCACCGACGCTCATTTGCAAGACAACCTAATTATTGCAACTACCGCGTATGAGCCACGCTTCAGAAAGCTTGCTTCGTGAGCCATTCACGAACCTTTCTTGCCTGACTGACTTGGGTGCAGGTTCGTTATGCTTCTTTCAAAGTATTTCGGTACTTCTGTGTTTCAATGTAGCGTCGGGTCTGAAGTTTCAACTTTTAAGTGGGATTGATTCACACCTGCGTGCTTCGTAGCCTAGATATACATGGAAAGAGAAGATATCAACATGAAATAAATTATAAATGGCATGGAATAAAAAACATTTCGTAATGGACCTGACAGAGAACGTAGCCCTTCACGAGACTTTCTTCATAAAGCCATCAAACATAGCGCTGAATTTGGTTGTTGCACTTTACAAAGAAAAGGTTTTTGCAGTGAATAAACGGAACACCAGGTCTTTGCAAAATTCCTTCTTGTTCTCGGATATATAGCCTGCGTTATGCAAATAACAGATAGGAAGATCGATTGTATAGGGTCGCATAAAACGTGCAGATATTGCAAAAAGGGTCGCAAGAAAAAAAACTTGGGAACCCATGTTATAGGCGAACTGACGTTATAGCCAAAGTCGTTATAGGCGAATGCTACTGTATTCCGGTTTTAGTATTGTTTAGGTTTTCAGTAGGTTATTTTTTTTGCGTTTTCAGAGTATTTTTCGGTCATTTAGGATCAAGTATAGCAATCCACATCCGGTTCACCGTTATTTCTCAAGTTCTTTTCTGAGTGTTGACTAGTGGGCCCCCCTACAGTGGCCAGTGGACCTATTTCAGCTAAGAACCCGATCTGGATCAAACCTTTTGTTACGTCACTCTTTATACTTTGAATATAATCCAATGCTGCAGCACATCCAGACCCGTTGCGACAGAGAGCATTCGGGGACATGGCCCACCCAAATTATTTTTGTTCCTCACAAACTCTGTGGCACATTTCAATAATCAGCATGATCATAATCATTGCATCATTGAATTCTATCCTCCCGTTAATAGTTTCTATATCCCTTGGCGCAACATCATCGGTATCATCACAGCGACATATTGAGTATATTTTGTATCTCAAACATACAACGCTTTTAGCCATCTGGTTTCCACCAAGCCTGTATGCAGGTTTTATGGCTTGAGGGGGGAAAATACACATTTAAAGAAAACTATCTTTGTTTTTATTATATGTTTTTTAAATAATATTTTCTGGTCACAAAACAAATTTGGAGGAGCAGTGCCCCGAATGCTCCCCGTGGCTACAGGCCTTTGGTGAGCACTGGCAATACTGAGGGGCAGACGCTGACAAAATGCATCAGCAACTACTGCATTCTGTCATTGTTATACACAGTCATGGAGTCTCGAGACGTGGCCTTGGCTTCGCAACTCATCTAAAAACAACTATTTTTATGGATCTCGAGAGCCATTTTTTGCAAAAGACACTTAACAATTTATTTAAACAGATTCTAACGTTTTATGATTATGTTCTGAACTAGAAATAATTTTACTTTATTGTAATTTTTGTGGGCACTGNTTTTTTTCGGTACAACAATTTTTAGATGAGATATGACACTGTAATAAATTTTAAGTGCTGATTGACCTCAAATTGATGTAGAAACAGCATCATTACCGAACCTCTAATTTTTAAAAAGTAAACAAACGTTTTGGCATACTTTTAACCAACGCCTCCCATCCCCGTTTTTCTTTGAAGGACAGTCTAAGCCANCCTCCACGTATCGGACTCCGCGGTTCATGAAATTATACATATAACATACATAATATTCCCCTAAATAGTTTTACCTCACAAACGCAATGCGCTTGCGACGGTTGTATCAACTGTAATCACAAGTATGAACTCGTATGAAAAGAACGTCATTTTATTTGAAAAAGGAACAGGCAAGATAAGCATTAGAAATGTCAACAATGAATCAAACGGTTTTACTCGTACCCACAATACGAGCTACACAACAATCGTTACCAGTCAACGGGAATGAAGCACATTGAGCGAATGGGTCTAAATCAGCGACGTGCCAATAACGATCTCAAACGGAACGTGAGCATCATTTGATTGTTAGCACTTCGTTTCGAAACCTGATAGTCTGTCTGGGGAAACCAATGTCGCGGATGTTGAGGAATGAACTCAGTTTTTATAAAGCGTAAGAAAACATGACAGTGATAAAGGCGTAAAATGTATGCATATTGCACAAACACAAATTATTCATAGTACCGGAGATACACCTCTCACTGCGATGCGTTTCCAGAAATAATGCAATCACGAAACGTCCACTCGAAGCTGTTTCATACCGAACAGCATTTGAGCCCATGAGCAGAGAAGTTTACACCCAACCGAGGTCATTTTCGTTGCAATACAAAGGTTAAAGGTTATTATAAACGCACGGTGGCGCAAGGGAGCAGCAGGAGCACGTGCTTTTAGAAATGTGAATAAAAAAGTATATTTTTGTTTGCACTTCGCCCTACAGTTTACGCATACTTAGTTTTCTTTTCACTGCAATGCTCCATCTACCATTAACTGCTACTGCGACGTTATTTGTAAACAGCAACTGTCTTACTGATTCGGCAGCTTCGCCGCACTGTGATCGAAATTATTGCTTCAAGCCAAATCCTGCAGCAACTTTTAGAAATTGCGAGGAGCAAGAAACGACAAAGCAGCCAAAGAGTAGTCTGGTCTAAGGGCATTGACGTTCCGACATGCGGTCACTGCGGACTTGTAACGTCCCAAGTGACGCAATGTTTGTGAATTCGAATCTTACGTCAACGCACGCATTTCCGGCTTACGCGTACATCGTAAGAATCGTTAAATCAGGTGCTTGGCCCGGCAGAATCCAAGCAATCCGCTGCACTTTCAGCAACCCGAAAACCTGAAACAAACATGGCGCAGTCTGAACCCGTTCACCGCCGAGGTTCCAGCCTCAACGACATCTCGTTCAGCAGTTTTTGATTTGTAATCACTTGAATGTTGCGCACGTACAGTCTTGACTCCTCGGCCGTCTTGGTGGTTTTCAAAAACTGATCTTTGTCTATAATAACAAAACCATATTTGGGTTAAGGCATGCAAACGAAACTCTGATAGCGTCACGCATGTGAACAATTCATTAATCACTTCGTTTGGTGAAAATGCCCAGCAGTGCTCGCATCAGGCCCGTTAACGAGCTTGGGACACAAGGTGGGGCAGAGCTTTCCGAGAAGAGCCCTAATTTTTTTCCTATGTCGAATAGTTTCATGCTGTGTTCAACACATTTTTCCAGTGGTGGCGAAAATTTTTCTAGGGGGAAAAGTCGCCCTATACCCCCTAGTTACGGGCCTGGCTCGCATCAAATCACATTCACTGTGCATCAGGCCAGCGTTGTAAATGTCTCTCACCCACAACGCTTGAAATTCAAATAGTGCAGACATCGAGATTAAACTGGTTTGTATTCGCTTGCATAACTTACGTTTTGACAGAGAACTAACAGCGCAACTTCGAGATGAGGACTACATTGTTAGTCAGCGAAACAATTCACTCACCGATTTTTTTCGAGCATCCTTCGACAACCGATCGTATGCTGTTGCCGAGCATGTGCTGAAAAAAAACGATATATTTGTTGCGTCTGCGATAAAAAAGTATGAATTGCTCAAAAAAGGACGCAGGACTTTTTCTCTTCAACTCTCACCATTTTCTCGAAATTTATCAACCCGTTGTTGTTAATGGTGTCGTTTCCTTCATGCTGAAAGGTCATGTCCTTTAGCAGCAGGGGGAGATAGAGGATGACTGGGGGTTGTAGCGACGACACGTACAGACGATACGATCGATGATTTCGTGATGGGTCCTGCAAAGACAACATAATGAACGTAATAAACTTAACAGGTCATCTGTTCTGGGGAAATGTTCGATACGCTAATGTGCAGTAAACCAGGGGAAGTGCTGGGTTGGGTAGGATAGTAGAATCATGCGTTTCAACTTATTGTCAATTTCAAATACTTACAGGAGATTTTGTAACCACAATATAAAGCGAATGAGCTGATGCATCTTTGCAACTAGATTATGAAACATTTTCAATTATCAAACATTTTCAACTTTCCCATTGGTGTTCAAGTAACTCCAGTCTCCACACAGGTAAAGAGTTTGAATCAAACAGCAAATTTTAATAAGAGATCGATTTCACGTAACACTACGCATTTACAGCCAGTCTGCAGGACTGACGATGTGTAGTATTTCATGAAATCGGTTTGATTTAAACTCTTCACCTGTGTGGGGGCTAGTTACTTGAATAAGATATGTGCAAGTTTGAATCATCGCAAAAAGATGAAAGCATAACCCATTCGGCTGACTCCTCAAAAGCTACAGCAAACGTAGAGCTTGTAATAGTTTTCTTTTGGTATTCCAGCTAAGTGTGACATTTTCCGTATATTTATGTCAACTACCTCAAACAAGAAACAAAAATGAAATACATTTTCAAAACTGGTCCCCTATCACAACAATTGCCAGTGTTAGAAAATTTTTTGTTTAAAAAATGGTTGTTTTGCTTGGAAGGATCGAGAATAACGACTCAAGAAAGAACAGGATGATAAATTGAATGTAAGAAAATAGCGCAAACATTTTGTAGTATCAATTGAAAGGAGCCCTTTATCAACAAAAAATCAATTAATATGATTTTAAACAATGTATATTATTCACCTACAAAGTAGACATCTTCAGCACTCATTCAAATGAAACCCTAAGCTTTTATTAAGTCAAGATTTTAACTTTCAAGAAGAGATCGCAAAGGCTATAGCAAACGTATTTTGAAGATAAAATCTTCAACAAGTAGTTTATTTCTTGAAATGAAGGGATCTTTAACCAAAAAGTGCATTAAAAATCAAATAAGGTTTAACACTCACTCACCAGAATTTAAATTTATTTATTAAATAAACTTAACACTCACTCACCAGAATGGATTCGAAATCTTGCACCTGCTTTTTGTATTTCGCCGGTAATTTGTCCCACGTGTTGTAAAGACGACTGACAGCTTGATTTCCAATTCCAATCATCATCGCCATGAAACCGTTCATGTTCTGATAAGATTTCAAGCTGCTCGCAACGAGAAAAGAAGATGTTTAGAGACGATAAAAGCGATGTTTTCCAGCAACCAAGAAATCGTTGGTCAATTTAAGTTATATTTCACAAACTTTGACAGGATTTTACGACAAGAACATCGCGCATGGTGGATATTTTCAACAAATAAAAAATAGTTCTCGGCAAAGAAACAAACAATCAATCTAACCGAAAACAACAACTTAAGTCTGCTGTCGGGGTTCACTTACTGATATGCAATCTTAATGAACTTCCGCAAAAGCTGGACTCTCTTATTCAAGTTCGGACAGGAACATATCTCGGTTGGCGCCCAGTATGCAAGTTGGTTGAACCGCCGCGTGAATATGTCCAGATTCGGCGTGACCGCATGAAACTTGTGTGCACCAAATATCTTGTAGACGAACTCCATCTACGCAATTACAATGCGTTACACGCGTGAAAATGCGTTACACACGTGAAGTCGGAGGCATCCTTCAATACTGGCCGCGCACAATTTTAAACAGTTTTGATAAATTCTTATCATTAAAACAAACGCAATGAAAGAACTAAAACTTGCACTGGAGGCAGCTCGCATAAACTACAGCAACAAGTATAAAGATGTCACCAACAGCAAAGACTATAAATTGAACCTACAATAATTTGTTTTACGTGCAATATGCCTGTTACTGTTACTGACTGAGCCGGTTTTGAACCTTGGAAACCGAAGTGAACGCCTGTTGTGTTTAACGAAAGTACCAAAATTTCTCACCACGTGAACATTGTTGATCAACTCCCAGTCATACTGCGTAGCATGGAACGCAAGTTCGAGCGAACTGACCTCTTCCATGTGTGAGGTAGTTGTAAGAGAAGGTGGAGGAGTTCTGTTGAGATTGCCCTGCGATAAATTAGAAACAGACAGGATCATGGTTAGTTGTGTTCATGTTTTTAGAGCAGCGGTTTTTAACACGAGGTATAGTTTCCACCTGAAGGTAAATTTCACCTACTAGCAGGATAAATTTACAGAATCGCAGAGTATAGCAAACTTACACTTTTTCAATCATTAAAAGTTAGCAGCCTTGCACTGGCTCTATGATTAAATTTATTGTTAATGTAACTTCTTTCTTTTTGCAATCCTGACAACACGAGTAGGTTACCTGCTTTACTTCAGAAGCACGTGTGTGTTGCGTTATTCATGCTGAAAAACTAATAAATACTGACGACACGAAATGATTTGACATTGTTCTGAAATTTATATAGTTATTTGGACTCACCACAAATATAAGAGTAATCACTTTCATCTACATTTACACAGGCATCTGCCTTGATTGCTAATTCAGAAACCTTTTTGTCCCTTGGCTCATTCTATGCTTTCATAGAAATGAAAATAATAAACACGATTTGTTGAGGGGGAAGCCTGAACTTTGAAAATTGCCAAATAGTAAACAAGATAAAAAGGTTAAGACCAAGTTTGAGGGTTCGATGCAGTGACGTCAGGGCGTAACGAAGAAGGACGTACGGTAAGCATTGCATTTCTTGAAAGACAGCGATTTTGAGAATAGAGCATTTTGCAACCTTGGTAAGGCACAGTTCGATCGCTCACTTGAATGGTAGTTATGATCACCATATGTCAGTCAATGCAGATATGATAAAAAAACAGAAACTTCAGACAGTTTTTTATGGTTAACATACCGCGTTTCCACATATAAGAAAATTAAATTGGTCAACAACTTATTAATGATTCAAGCTTTATTTGACCCTAGTACTAGAAACAAAGTAAACCGAAAGCATGAATTTTTTTACGCAAGTTGCTTGACGATTGTCTCGTTTTCAAAACATCTCTTTAAGCAACTTTTTCTATTCTTTCTTTGAGCAAAGATGTCCACGAGGCTTTTCAGTGCGATAAATAACTCTTTACAAGTCTTACCAGTTGTTCGATTTCACTTGCTTTGCATACGAACAATCGGCTGTTAACCTTGATGTACGTGGCGATCGATGATTGGCGGTCGGGAATTTGAAAGGCATCTGCACCAAAGTCATCACAGAATCACTTAAAAAGGATTTAAATGGCATAATAAAAAATTTTACAAAAATGCAAAAACAAATAATTTCACGATTTGGCCTATACTAGTTTGCTGTTGTGCATGCATTATGGGAAATGTACAAACGGCAAAATCAATTTACTGCAGAAAAAAACTATAAAAAAACCTTCACCTCTGTCTTCCTGCAATTCAACCAGGACATAACCATCGAGATTTTTACTGAGCTTTTCCCTGAGGGCAGTCAGCACTTCGCTGGGCTGCAAAACAAATGAACGTTTTCATACAAGAGTAATATATTTAACATTCGAAAGCAAATCTTTCAACTCTTTACCTTTGAAGAAATTAACACTTTGACTGTGGTGTACGTTTTGCCCATGGAATAGACTTTGAGCAAAATTTCGTCGGATGCTTTCACTAAACAAGGCCCTTTGTCCTCTAAAGGGTTTGCTTGAAATCGCTGTATATTCTCATCTCGCACAGTGAGCAAGGCACGTTTATTTGCAACATCATCATTGCTGCAAAATCAAAAGGAACTTGGCTTGATGCACATTCCTCTAGGAAAATACTTACATAACGTGTTGTTGCATTTGATCATTACAAAAAGATAAACTTGTTTTCTAATCAACGTAATAATGCGGTAAGTCATGCATCTTGTGCCCTATCATAGTGCAGCACAAAATACGTTGCACGACTGCGCAGTTGGTCAACGCAACACCGTGTTCCTTTTCAATTAACGCATCAACACTAGTTCTAGCTAACGACCGATTTTCAGCTTAAAATGCACGAAACTAGTTGCATCGCATGTCAGCGAAAAGCATCTTCTTAAGAAAAAGATTTGAAAGATACTGTAGCAAGTGGCGGGGAAAAAGTTACTGTGAAACATGAACAACTTTTTCATCAAGGAGTAAATTGTGTTTCTCGACGTTTTGTGCAGATTACTTCATTTCAACAATTTTGAAAAAAATGTTGGTAGTCAAAACCATGCACAAAGGTGAACTTACTTGTGGCCGACAGTGTACAGACTCTCCAGTTCATCTTTAAGTTGAGCAAAATTTGAGTTGGACTCTGAGTCTAGAGCAACTTCTTTTCTCAGATTCTTGAATAAAAATACGCGATGTAAAATTCACGAGGTACCCAAAGCTTATTTTTGGGTACAAATAACTGAGGAAACTGCAAACAGAATCATCGCTTTGTCAAACACTTTAACAGTTTAAAGCAGTGCTTCGTAACCATTTTCGGTTTCGTTCATTCCCTGCCATTGGTTGCTGCATTTCCACTCTATGGTGAACCCACGGTCAATAACTATATGCAATGTATTTAATGAGTTTGATTTTGTACAAGACCTACTTTTAAGCTAAGCGACTCATTAAAAGTCAACCGAATCCGTAATCAACTGCACTAAAAATGCGAAGCTGCGTAAGCAACAAATGTAGTCATCCGATCTATTTTTACGAGCGACGACACAGAACCTGAAAACTACGGACTCAGTGGGAATCAAACTCCAGACCTCTGCCACTGCAGGTTTAATAACAAAACACAAAAAAACAACAGCAAACCACCAATATTTACAACAGAAAGCCGTTTATTAATACATGGGTTGCTCCTGAACTTCAATGATGAACTTTCCTGATTGCGGATGAATTAATTCTTCCAGTGCCACCCTGACGAACGGGTCAACGCATTTTACTTTTTAGTTTTCAGTTGGACTAAACACGAAAATCCTTTCTTTGACATGTACATAATAGCCATGATCAGCAGTTGTTGCAAGACTCTTAATGCAATTTCCTTGCGATCCGGGGATTCAAGCAAACTAACCCATCGATCCCCATAATAGTGATATGTTTCGAAAGACGCTCTTTGAGAAATATCTTTGCTGAAGGGATCTTATTCTCAATGATAACCTTCCTTTATACACTTGGTTCTTTGAACTGCGAAGCTGATGAAGCTGGCGTGTCCTGATCGATTCCGTCTATAGATTTACATTTACTTTCATCAAAACAAAATGTTTTTGTACGCATTTCTCAGACATTCTGCAGGTATTACCTGAGATGTAAACGCGTATTAGATTTTGTAATCAATACCAAAGTAGTAACAAACAAATATCACAAATAGGCTATTCCTGTACTTCGACTGGAGACTTTCACTCAATACTGAGAATGACTTTCGTAAGCACGGCGATTCTAGCAGATAACATTCGCACGGGACGCCCATGCAGAGCACAGCAAGATTCCTTTACTCGAGTAAATAAAACATGGCATTTCTGGGTAAACTCTATCCCTAGTACGTCATAGACGCAGTTAATTGCACAATATCACGGTTTTTCTCAAGTGATAAGTTGATGACTGCTGCAGACGCAAAGTTAGAACGCCTGAAGTTTGCCATTTTATTCACGATTGATGTTATGTGTTGGGTAAAAAACTAACACAAATGCACGTTACCACAGGATTAAAAAAATTACGAACAAAAGTTTCATTCACCCCTCTTCTTTCATTCACCCCGGGGTGAATCATTCACCCAGTTAAGAAGCACGGGTTTAAAGATTCGGTCATGAATGAGGACACAATATCAGAGCAAACTGATTACTTCATAGTTTCCCAAGTTAATCGTGGTTGTGCATCTTCTGCAGTACTTTAAGTTGCTTTTTATCTCTTTTATAGATTTTTCCACTCTACCGCACAGCGGCTTTTACGCAGGTATTAGTTGGTGTTGACTTCCGTGCTACTGTCACCGGTAGGTTTTGATTGTGCGCTAGCAGACACAAGTGATAATGTTGTTATTTGATGGTCAATAACTGGGCTCAGTTAACATAAAATGAAACCAAACTTTTATTTGTCCTCTGCACTCACCTCCTGTGTATATTTGATTATCTCTGTCACTAAAAGGTGAGCCTCAAAGGTTGGGATAGACCAGGTTAACCTACTTCAAAATAATCAAGTTTAGAGTGAATACTTGGAAGATTGATCTTGGGGGGTGTGGACATAATTATTCGGGAGTACGTTCGCATTTAGGCAGCTTTCTGGGGGTAGCTATAGAAAAAGTTGTAAGTCGATGACCAAAAGAAGACTGCGCAATCATCGTCAGGACATTTGCATCCTTGATTAGAAACAACGTCTGTGCCTTTGTTAAACGATGCACATCTTCATCCAATATTTTTATCTGCTCACTTTAACTGTCAGATGCCTTTACAAATCTCGATTTTTCTCCCGATATGTAACACTTCTATGTGAGAATGACCGAACGCAGTATAATTACTGCTTTGCTGGTGCACTGTCGCAGTAAGAGTACCTGTTCATCTTAAAGTATTGTCTATGTGTATCATCAAGCACCTACCACGCATGTGTTGTGTCTAAGGATTTTCGTATCCTATTCTTTGACCAACGCATGTGATATGGACCATGTGTTAGAGTCAAACTAAGATATAAAATGGTACATAAACAAGATTGCGGTGAAAACTGTACGCTCAACTGCATCGCCCTACATTTTCCACGATATTGATTACATTGATTTAGTGAAGAGGTTTTAACTTCACATACATTTTGTTTCAAAAAATCAGATGCGACACTCACAGTTCCGCGCAGGATAAAAAAATCGTGAAGCACTTTTAACGAAATCTTTTTTCTTTCTCGTCTGAAACGCTTATTGCTGCACCACATGGAAGCTAACGCACAAGTCGTCCATGACGTATAAATGTTATTTTTCAACAAAAGCAAATTTTCAGTTAATTCAACTCCATGGCAAGCTCGAAAATGATTTGAAAGTTTCTCAATGTATCAAACAACAACAACAATTTTATTTTTTTTACCTCAACGCAAGTACACTTAACAATACAGAGTCCAAGACCAACTTACCGCTAGGAAGGCCCGTACCGCAGGACTGGCACTGAACAGATAAGAACCGATATGACTCCATCTAACGGTGAAGTAGATCACTCTTCGTTTAAGAGATTT
>JGI24021J15306_10006297_pt1 | contig 14254 bp, 8 predicted proteins | sample Ectturendosymbi1_FD_15306 | JGI IMG/M metagenome (IMG submission 15306) | reverse complement strand
CCTCAACTCATTTACTGCCCTCTTGCCGTACCGCTGTTCCGGCATCCTTGGGCCCCAGGCTAATCCACTTGTGAGGCTCCCTTTACCACTGTTACGACTTATGAGTTGGAGGAAATGGTAAAGGCCAATAAATTTACCCAAAGCCGAAAATGACGATCTAGACTTAGAGTATAAACGCTCTCCAGCTGCGCTCAATAACAATTTATAAACCCTTACTACAGTAAAGCGCCCCACGATCATAGGGTTTATTGCTGCCTGCGATGCAAAAGGGTTCAGTGACACGGCATGCATATAGGCCTATGCAACTCTTAAGATTCCAGACGTTTGCACTGCAATTTTCCTTGAGAACATGACACAACCTCAAGCCACGAACTGCAGAACTTTGAACAAGAAATATTGTATCGTGTTGTAGCACACACTCGTTACATAAAACAGTGGGTCATAGGTGTCGACTTTCCCCTAATAAGACGTACAAACTTCATTTTTTTCTCACGTAGAAAAAGTACATACGATGTTTTTCTCACCTTTCCAGTTGCTTTGTAGTTTCTTTCACCATGAATACAAGAGAACTTCACTGCATAGAACTTATGCTAAGGATTAATATTTCGTCTAGTAGTGGTTTTCAACCTGAAGTTGTGGCCTTCTGAGGGTCGTGAACCACGTTTAGGAGGGGTTGCGAGTAGATATTTTATGTACACAACTGCATTACATATGCTTTACTGGAGTTTAAGATGCGTTTTTTGGGTTGTAGTGGATTGCTATAATGGGTCGCGGTACAAAAAAGGTAGAAAACCACTAATCGAGTACATCCGCCACCTAACTTTTCTGTTCAAATAAACTTTTCGTTTTCAAAAGACTGTTGTAACATGCAAAAGTAGTGCAAATTTAGTGATTGCAAACGGATTTTTCTACTGTTGGTCTTTATTGAGTAATAATAACATGGTAACAAATCTGCAAAGTTCACTTTAAATTACGGTGGCAGGCATTTTGTTGCATGAGACTGTTGAACGCAGACATCTTGGCAGGTAATACAGCGAGACAGTGACATGCCACTAGTCTGGTAGGTCGAGTGTTCGACTCTCGGCCGGGTCTTACCAAGACCTTGTGAATTGGTACTGTAGCCTTCTTACCAGACGCACGGTATACGGACGAGCTGCAGGGAACTCACCCAGAACAACAACCAAAATAAACAAATGAAATGAAACCTGAAATTATAGAAATTCAGTCGTGGCACTACAAAACCATTGTAGTTATAAAGCGCCAGCAACAAACCACCATATCAAACAAACATGCCGCTAGCGCTGAGCTACGTAGGCTACATTCATACTTTGTGAAAAGAAGCATGAGTGAGTCTATACTAGAAATGCTTCCATAAGTTTGAAATATCTGTTATTAGGGGAGTGTGACCAACATGCCTGAGTGACAAACTACACTTATGCAGGATTATTTTCATGCAGTATAAAATTACATGGCTTGTTATAGTAGAATACATCTATGCAGGCTTGTGGGAATACATCTTGATCACTAAGGTTTACTTCTGATATCTGAGTGAATACTGAGTGCAAAGCTATATTTGCTGCGGCGAGTTTCCATATTCATCTGGTCAATTTTGCAAAAACTGCGTGGTGTTCTAATTGTAGTAAGTTTGTCCGTAGTCATGTCAACATACAAGTCTACTTAATTGTCCGGTTTGTGTAGCAAGGTTTTATTGATCGCTTTGGACGAGATCCTAGACGTCTGCAGCTCTTGTTTCTAAGTCAGGGTTTCTCAAACAGGCCCCTCGTCCCCCCTGGGGGCCACGTGCAGAGGCCGAGGCCAAATCTAGGTATTCTTTATTGATGAGCAAGGGGCCACAAGCGTTGAGAGTCTTTTGAAGGGCGCAAAGGCTAATATCTGCAATGCTCTTTGTAGTCTGTTGCAACACTGACAATAGCAAAAAAATTAAGGATTGAGGTAAAGAAATTAATACTCATGTTTTGCAACACTTGCTGAAAAAATTATTTTCTGGTTTGCTGATGATTTGAACATCAAAGTAAATCTTTTCTTTGACCGAAAACATCAGGCATCACTTGGTTAGTCTTCATAGTCTTGCATCAGGATGTTTGCTTTTAAAAGCAGGGATTCATTTTAAATGTTTTTCTACAAGATAAACTTTCAGCAAGAACATAAAAGAATTGCAGTGCAAATGAAAGCTAGCAAAAGGGTATTATTCAATACAAACATGTGTGTTTATTTATCAAAGCTGAATCGAGATTATTAATATTTTATTCAAGTATGAAGAGATTATTTTGGATTTTCATCAAATTGCCAAGTTTTAAAACTATCTGATCATCTTTCCGCTTCCGAAGTTAACACTCAAAGTGTTTACACTTTTTATCCTTTTGTTCAATTTTTCCTAGGCTAGATGGGGTATAGTAGTTCCTATGTGGCTATCAAATTAATAATGGCAAATGAAGAACAAACTGAAGAAATTGAAGTTTTGAAATCTATTTTTGAAGAAGATGAAAGTTTCAAGCTTGTAAATGAATGTTGCATTCAGTATAAATTTGGCGAAGATAAAAGCCGGAAATCTTTCTTAGTGGAATTTTCATTGCCTTCTGAGTATCCTCACATTGCTCCTGAAATCAGTCTTGACTCTTTTTATAATAACCACATCTCTCCAAAGATAAAAGAAAACATTTTGACACGTTTACAAGAACAGGCAAATGATTTAACTGGAGAAGCTATGATCTACACTTTAGTAGACTGGTTGAAAGAAAATGGAGATGATTTTATGTCTGCTCAAGCAGATCTAGCACCAGCAAGTGTATTTTATGATTCTACTTCAGCTAAAGAACAACATTCATGTACGCCGAAGCCAAAAGTAAAGAAAGAACATTTGACTAAAGCCCAGAAAAGAAAATTGGCTAATCGTGTTGATGTGAATGGTGAACGACCTAGGGGATGGAATTGGATTGATCCAATAAAACATTTATCTCAGACTGGAAGCATGGCCCAGTGAATTTCATTGGATTAACATTTTATGCAAAGTGATATAATATTGATAGAGATATACATTTGCCATATTGTTTTATCTTGCGTAAACCATACTTTTTACAATATTGTTGAATGATTGTATTTTGCTTTTATACAGCCGTGGACAAGCCTGCATAGTTGATAGGTCATAAATTTTTGCTGGTCATTTCTTCACTGTATATCTTTTAATCACCTTAGGTCATTGCAAGTCTGTAGTTTAGTGACATCATAAATGATATAAAACCAGGATGGAAAGACACTATATGCAATAATCTTAACAAAATTTTACTGTAGTCAATTGACCAATGCTGTCTTGGTGTAAAAATTACCTTGCTTTTGATTTCAGTTAGTTATTTTAAAATAAAGGAATAAATTTTGTACATATGGAAAAGTACAAAGGGCTGTTATTGTAGATTTGAGATTTTTTCACAAAATTGCATGCTCATTGGGAAGCATTTAGTATATATATACATCAACCAGTACATGTGCTTTGGTATATTGAAGAAGAAAAACATTGGAGTGAAAGTGGGAAGAATCAATGATACAACAATCAGTGATATAGGGGAATTCATGCTAATTTTGAAAGGTTCAGTATCATATATAAATGAGACCATGGTTGCTTTTCTAAATGACCAGTATGATTTTTTTAATCTTTGGTTTTTGCGTTGTTTCTCAGATGAGAAAACTATCTGTTGCAAGCCATGTTGATTTTGTTAACCACCTCAAAAAATCTTTTAATTAAGAAAACCACCGTTTCCAACAAAACAATCTCATACCAAAAATATTTTTGTACAAGACAGGGTTAGGAAGCCTCGAAAGAATGAGCAACGTTTTTAGGGGGTTATAGTTAGGTAGTCTTATCCTCTCCCATTTTTGAGTACATTGCAAAGAGAAAATAAATGTTTACTTCATACACTTTTCTTCTTGGGAAAACTGGGTATTTTTGCAATAAGTTGCAATTGGCTAAATTTATAAACTGATAATCAGTTGAATTGTGCTTGTCCTTGCATCTGAGCTGATCATCAAACTCAAAAAACAGTACATTTTAAGAGTAATTTAGTTGGATGTATGCAATTTTTGAATTGCCAAAGGCAAATGCTCATACTAAAAGTTTTGAAGAAAACTTCATAACAAAATAATGTATCAGTACCAAAAAATATTTTGTGGAACACCTAGTTTGTATAGGTTGAAATCATTTTATAGACTAGAGCAGTTTTCGTTGTTACAATAGCGAAGTTTTTTGAAAATATCAGTTCTCTTATTATGGTTTGCATGGTTCAATTTTAGTTTTATAAAAGAGCAGTATTGTAGTAAGTACAGTACGCTGTTGAATGTAATTTGGGTTCACAGTCGACTTGTGGATGCCAGTGTTCTTGTACAAGAACTTTGCTCAGAACAAATGCTCAAAAACAGACGTTTGTGAAATTAAACTCGTTTTACAATCAAATCAGTGCCCCCAAATATGTAAACCCTGGTTTTATAATTCTTGCTTAGCTGTAAGATTTTTGTGCTGATCACAAATTGGTTGTTTCAATACAAATCAGAAACTTGCTGTTTTTCTAATGAGCTGAACATGTGTCCATATATTATAGTCTCACACTTGTGCAAAGGCTGATTGTCAATATTTGCTTATCAACAGTCAAGTTGCTTACAATCATTTCTCCTCACGTAATGACAAGCAGCAGCTGTGCAGTTGTTACTAGCATGTGACAGCAATGGAAAAGGGTATGCCAGTTTTTCCTAATGGTACACCACCGGTGGAATGTCTTGGCGACTTTGGTACTTATACACACTTTTCTCAATTGAACAATTGTTTTTCTAACCATTGTATTTCCATGGTTAAAGCCATCTGATTTAGTGGAAAGTTACTAGATAATCCTTAGGCTTGTTAAGCTTTTTGAAACTCATATTATCAAGACCAAACAAAAAGCCTTACGTTGCTTCTCCTGAGACAAACATAAGGTATATGATAGAAATAACAATTATGCTTATTTTATGATAGAAATAACAATTTATGTTGCACTGGATGTAAAGGAAGGTAATGACTGTGAGTTTTTGTTTTTATGCTATAGATGCACAATTTAAATCATTTATTTTCATGTCTTATAATTAATTTTTATTCCAAGTGGCAGTTATTATGGGCCTATTTAGAAGATATTGTAACTCTTGAACTACTTAATGGTGATATTGCGAGAAAAATGCATTTTGTGATACAACGAAAATGTTTGTTTTCATGAAGTAATAGCTGCTGTGGTTTGATCAATTTGACTGTGCTGTTCAGTTCTTCACCGTCATGATCATTGGGTACAAGTTTTACATCCTTTTTGTTACTCTCCATTTGTGGATTGTTTTGAGTTCAGCCAAGAAAGGTAAATTATTTATCAGGTGATTGCATCATTTATAATGTTTTGTTTAGTGTTCCATTATTACGCGTGAGGATTTTTGATTTAATAAAGGACTTTCTGTAGACGAGCAATGGTTTACTTACCTTAAGAAGATTGAAGATGCATCCAAATCATATGAGCCTTGCAAAGGAAATTGCACATGTTTTCTTGATGTGATGGATAACGACTTCAAACCTTGGAAGAAAAAAGGAAAAATAACAAAAGAAGATGTCAGTCTTGCGTTTCGGAATTCTGTTGCCTACCAAATTATAGATCACAAGCTTTATCGAGAAGAGAAATGCTTGTTTCCTAGCAGGTGCTCACATTATTTTGTAAACACCTAACATATGAATTAATTCAAGTTTTGTAAAAAATAGTTACTTAAGATACATGTTTTCAAAGTATTGGAAAAGTATAGAAGGTTCTTCAAACATTAATTTTTGTATAAAATGATTTTTCTAAAATAATGAGTGATATTTGGCTACAATTGTGTTATAAACTCCATACACTTCAAGGTTTAACTTTGATGTTTGAAGTTTTCAGGGAAGGTTTGCAATTAGAGCAGACGTGCCCAGCCTTTTTTTTTACCCTAGTCTTCCTTTGAAGCCAATCTACAGAGATCTACCAGTTCATTAATTATTATCATCATTGCAAACCCCAGCCTGTGGTAACTAACCTCTCAACACTTTTTCTTGTCACAGATAAACACAAGACATAAGATCAAAAACCTTTCCTCTCAAACACACACCAAGCTGCATGATCAGCCACAGCCATAACTGACCTTAATATGAACCAAACATAAAAATAAACCAGACACAAAACAGGTAGACCTCTGAGTAAAGAAAAAAAACACTCTGCCTTGATGGTAGACCTGGAACTAAGAGCAGGAGGTTAGTTTTTTTATAGTCAGGAATCTGGTTGCAAGGCAGAGGCAAGCTGCAAGGTTGTGATCAGTCAGTGTTGATCTACACTTGGATGTGGCGATTTTCATGTGCAAGAAACAAAACTTGCAGAAAAAAGTTCATCTTAAAAATATCTGTATGGATCGGTGCACATCTTCTGAGATTGGGATACTTCTCCACTCGTAGTGTTCAGAACATTGCAGAGCGATTCCATATGTGGCATGTGTGAAATTTTGACAATTTTAGTAAAGATTATTCAGTGTGATTTTCCATATGGTGCATTTATGAAACTTTAGCATCAGTGGCAAACTATTTAATTACTAGTTTTGAACAATTTTTTCCAAAGTAGGCAATTGAAAAAGATTCTTGAAGACAGGCATGGAAATAATTCTACAGAATGTGTACATTTTCCTGAAGCATCAACACCAGATAGATCCAGGCAATCATTTGGAAAAACTTTTGAAAAAGCAAAGCAATGGATATCCCCCCCAAAAGAGAAAATCCCACCTTAGTGTTACATCCCTCAGGACCCTCTTTTATTGAAAAAGCTTGCCTCAGAAATTTTAAGTGCAGTGGAACATATCACAATACTACAGCTTCATTATAGGCAATGTGGTAGTCAAAATAGTTAACAAATGAGCAAAATAACACTGCACAGGGGGACATTTTCTGTTAGCACCTTTGCTGCCAGGTTATTCAAGCGGTTTGTGTGAAATCATGTGGTTCACATGTGTCTTTGCGCGGGCATAACTCCAGAGTCGATTGCGCTAGAGAGCTGTTCAAACCCTCAAAAGACATGACATCACTCACAAAAAAATGGAAACCTAAAACCAAAACTTTTTTTTCATTGCAGACTAGAAGATTTGACAAATCTTTTGAGGGTTTGAACAGCTCTCTAGCGCAACTGGTGGAGGAGCTATGCAGTTGGTAAGGCAAATGAAGAAGTCGAAATTTAACTTTGCTTATCCACCTAACATCCATGTGAAACAGCAGTATTGTATTACTCAGTATTGTTCTAGTCCAAATGAGCACAGAAAAGTCTTTTCTGCAGACTGGCACAAACTGAACAAATAATCTTCATCGCCATTTCCACTTCTTTCAAATTTAAAACTTATCCACATAAATCTGGGGATTTATTCAAGATAACCAGGAAAGATTCACTTTCTTTGCACAGTGCAATCAACCCACAAGTCTATCCCATCACAATAGGCACACCTCCACTGTGACAGAGATCAGCCTGAAGAGTGACAGTTTTAGTTTTGTCGTGCTAACAAATCCTATGAAAGCATTAAACATTATCTTCCACCCTGGTTTGTCTATTAAATGACAAAATAGTGAGTAGTTCTTCATTGGCATTCATGTCGTGTTGGTTTGTGGCCCTATGCTTTTGCAAACAACTACAACTGTTTGAGACAAATAGAAGAGTAACTAGAAACCACTATTAAAATGAACTTATATTTCATTTTTTCTTACACTCTTCACAGTTAACTTGGGACCAGCCAATGTTCTACCAGTAGACACAATTGACTGATTGAGCACCCCTGAATTGAAGCATAAAATTTGGTAGTGGATGCACTTTTTTATCCAGTTGTTGTATTATTTGAAGTTTTTGCAGCATTGCTCTGCGACCTTTGTGTTTATACAGTACCACAGATACTGAAAGTAAGAACTGGTATTGTGGAGTCATAAAATATTGATGGTGTTTGCAGCGTGATTAAGAAAAAATTACTTTTGGTGTATAAGTTCATTCAGGTGCTTTTGTCACATAGATGTACAGGAGTGGAGCACTTCATTTTGGAGATAATCAAAGATTTACCTGATATGGAGCTTGGCATTAATGTGCATGACTGGCCAAAGTCGATGTCTCATGGTCCTCCAATTCCTGTATTTTCATTCAGCAAAGTGGTACTATGCTGCACTTCTAATTTTTCTGTGTAATTCAATATTTTAAAATCTAGACTATTATTGTAAAAACTGTTGAAACTATTTAATATCATAAAAACAAGACTTTCATGCTATTATTACAAACATCTTTAACCCTTTAACGACCGCAATTGGCCTGCGCTTTTTTGGCCATAAATCGCCAGCCGCTAGAGCTGGAGAGCTGTTCAAACCCTTTACGGATTCAGCAAGTCTTCTAGTTGACATCGAAAAAAAAAACGTTTTTCGTTTTTGGTTGGGGTTTTCTGGAGGTGACGTCACAATGAGGGCATGTTTTGGAAAATTTGGTCACCTTTGGCCGGCCCTGGGCCCCAAGCCATTGACCCATTCTATTGGCTCAAGGTTTTGTTGAAAACTAGGTCAAAATCCGCGTCTGTAGAGCCCTTGATTGACTTGCTAGCATATCTGTAGCCAAAATTATTGGTCAAAAATCCAGTTTTGGCCTAGATCAAAACTTTTCAGAAAAGGCATAATTTGCCCTTTCAGGCCAAACTTTGGCCAGCCATAACTCGGCAGCAGATTGAGCCAGAGAGCTGTTCAAACCTTGTAATGACTAGTGGTGTCGTGTAGTTTAGATTAAAAAAAATTTTTTTAAATTTGGTTGGGGGTTTTAGGCCAGTGGGATCATGACAGGGGCATGATTTTTGGTTAATTATATGACGTCATCATCCGATCCCACGCGCCAATATTTTGGCTTGCAATATTTTAGGATTCTAGGCGAGAATACGTGTTTTTAGAGCCCTAGATTGAGTTTCTAACGTTTCTGGTTCAAAAGTTAGGCCAAAAAACAGCCAATTGGTAAGGGGCTTTTCTCAATACTTTTGGGGGATTTCCCTAATTTATTTTAATGTTTTTGACCCTAATCTTGGAACCAGGAATGTTAAAAACCCATTCGGATCCTTCAAGTCCCAAAATGTAACCAAAAAACAGCTAAACTAAAAAAATGTCATTTAAATGGCTCCTGTGGGTCTTAAAGGGAGGTTGGGCAAAAATTATAACGTCAGCAAAAAATAACATAAACATCCTATCATCATAAAAAAAACCTGCCATCCTCAACTGAATTTTTTTTTATTGCAAACTGCATACCTTCACGAGTCTTTAGAGGGTTTGAACAGCTCTCTAGCTGAATCTGACGGTGAGTTATTGCCTGGGGAGAAATGCCCCTCAGAGTGGCTTTTGAAGGAGGAAAATTTTGGTCAATTTTTGGTTTATGAGCCATAATTTTCGCTCCCGATATGCTAGGAAGTAAATCAAGGGCTCTATCGACGCAGATTTTGACCTAGTTTTCAACTAAACTTTGAGTCCAAAAAATGGCCCATTGGGAAGGTGCCCAGGGCCAGGCAAAGATGGCCAAAATAACACAAAAACACACCTACTTGTGACATTCCTCCCAGAAAACCTCAAACCCAAAACGAAATATGTTTTTTTTCGATGTCAACTAGAAGACTTGCTGAATCCGTAGAGGGTTTGAACAGCTCTCTAGCTCTAACGCCTGGCAATTTATGGCCAAAAAAGGGCGCGATAATATGTTGGTACGCACAATCGTTAAGGGTTAAGGAGTGATGTGGCTCCCTGTGCTAGGTATAAAAGCCCAAAATGTCTATGCAAGGACAGTATTCAGGCTGATTGCAGGAAATATTGTATTTAAAGCATTAGTTTTTGCATTGTTGTTTCTTTTACAGCTTGGCATCATCATCTTAGATTTTCAAGTTCCACTCTGTTCCATAGTTGTACAGCTTTTGAAAAAATCAGAAATTGAATCAAGGTAGTTACCTATCAGCCTAATCAATATAGCCATTAGTTTCTTATGGACATTGCATAGGTAGGTAATACATACTGGTTCTGGCGCTTTATAAATGCATTAATTATTATATTCTGATCCTTCGCATGGATCACATATATTTTTCGTTTTTGCAAGCACAAAGTGATTTTCCACAATTTGAATGAAAACACCTATTTTCTGATGGTATTCTCCAAGCTAAACTGAGGCATTGTGACTCTTCACAAAAGTTCAGTACGTTGTCTATTCTCGTAAGAACATGGGATTCCTACTTTTCTTTTGCCCTTTTTCACAGGTTTTTGCTCGATCCAAATGATTACTTATTGACAAATGTTTTGTCTTACTCTATCACATAGGCAGAATGTTTGTTCAGGCAATAAAAATGTATATATACACCACAGGCATTTCCTATGTTCTTGTAACCTCTACTTAGGAGTCAAGAACTTTTGAAGAGGGTTAAGGGTTTATATTTAATTTGTTAAGAAAAAAAGTGGCTGCATTGTTCCTTCCTACTCAAACACTCAATAGTTTTTTCATTGCCCTGACTTACCTACAACTTTTGGATATCAAATACTTACTGACCTAGGGTGAAGGGGTCAAATCCAGTATAAAAGATATTATTAATCTGTATCTGAAACACACTGAATTTTGTTTTGCTGATTTATGTCTACCCCATGTGGCTGTTGGGCGAAGGGTGTAAACTATTGAATAATATTTGTAAGAGTGGTTCTTAGTGAGAAGCCCCTCATTAGCACTCAACTTATTCAGTCACTCCCCTTTGGTGTTAATAATTGTTACTTGCGCCTAACCTCAAAATCAAACACAAAAAAACAGAACAATATTTTATTTGTCATTATATTGCCTTTCAACAATATTGATGTCATACTTGCAAACCTTTCACACACCCCAATGGGGTGCACCATCAGTTCAAGAACCCAGGATTTAGAAACTTTGCAATCGTTGGAAGAAGTACAGTTTGTTTACTTGCTTCCATATCTGCAAGGAATAACTGCAGGAAAAAATCAGAAATTTAAAGTAACTGCAGTCTACTTTCCTGCGCTAACAACCATAGTTTTGCTTTGCATAGCTGCAAGAGCTGAACTTCTTGCACATCAAATGAGTAAACATGTTTGCGTATGATACAAACAGTTCTTTCAGTCTTCTATAACAATGAGTAACGCTGCCACAATTCTAGTCATGGAAAGAAAGAAAAACATGTGTTTATTTTTAAGTGAGAAGTAGCTCCGGCTCCCTGGAGGTCACTTCCTAGATACTAACGGCTTTGCCAAATAGACTTGCTTACCTAAATCAGTGCTCTTAGTCTTTACAGCACACTAAACATGATCGTTACAAGTTATGACACCAGACAAGTCTTTTATATTTCTTTGGTTTAATAATCGCCACAGCCATTGTTGCTAGCATGTGGTGTCACTTGTTGAACAGTGGTTCTCAAACACTGTTCTAAGAGCTGCATGCAGCTCCCAAGCATCCTTTGTGCAGCTCTTACTAGTCTTTCAATAACACCTCTAACATTTTGTGTAACAGACTTTGTTTTTGCAATAAAACACAACGTGTCAATTGACTTGTGTTAAAAATTTTTAGTGTGCCTCTCAAACGAAATCATAAGTCTGGATTTGGCTCTCTTCAGCGAAATCGTTGAGAACCACTGTTTTAGAAGTAAGAAAAACGTTAACTGCCACAACTTTTTGCTTACTAGTCACAATGATCAAACCAGATCTGTAGTAGTGTAGCAATCTAAAAAGAACTGAGCTGTGATGATTAGGTATATAATACAACATCCATTGCTTTTGTAGCTGTATAATCATGTTGTTAGCAGAAAGTATAATTAAGATATGATGCCAGATTTAAGCCTGAAGTGCATGGCACGCCATTGTAAAGTAGGAATTTTTGTTAGAAACCATTAGGCATACTAACAAGGTTTACTAGATCACTGGCAAAGTTCTCTAGGAAACATTACATTTACAAGCAGTAGCATAACATGAAAGTTATAAATAATTGGTAGCGAACTAGCATTGTTTTGCATAGCAGTACATTATCAGGAGGGTATAAAGCAATGTAAACCAATGTGAACTTTTCTTGAGGTTTTCCTATGTTGAAAAAATTATCAGTCTTATTTTGACCTGAGCTTTGCAGGTTAAATTGTGCTTACTTTGCGATTCATCACTGCTTATTATGTGTGCAAAAGATAAGAAATCAGAAGTTTCAGCTATTTTTAAGAAGTCAAAGGTGAAGTTCTTGCTAGAAGTCATACTATTTCTTTGAACAAATGAGTATGTAAATATATCTTTGCATTTGTGTTAATGCAAATGTGTGCATGTTTGAAAGAATACATGAGAGAGGTAATCGACTGTGTGCTTTGTGCTCGTTGCATGGTTTGCCCAGGCAGCGCTGTTAGCTGGAATCACCAAAACTGCAATAGGCAAAGCATGCAATGTGTGTAGAACACTTGGTCAATTGGGACTGGTCTGTGTTTAAATGCTCAGACACAAATATAGTTTTCCAAACAACTGTTTTCTTGATTTTGGTCGTAAGAAATAACAAAAGGTCCTCAGGCAGTGATGGCCAGCGACTGCCGTTCTAGAAATTGTTTATATTACCGTTACCTTGTTATGTTTCTGCTAGTAACTGTTCTCTGAATCGTCTGAACCTGTGATTGTTGTTTTTTCGCTGATTTTCTCTTGGTAAGAGCGCTGCTTGTAAAAAAAAACTACCAGATTAAATTACTCAAAAGTTTGGTATATTCTCTTGGTTTTGTGTACTTGATGCAGTTCATTTTCCATTCAAGTTGAGGCACACCAAGACAATTGAAACTACTAATATGTGAAAACGAACAGAAGCCAGAGCCATGAAAAAAGAGAGCTCCAGAGCTGGAGCCACACTCATGAAAACCAAGAGCTCCGAAGCCATGTTCATAAAAAAAGAGCTCCAGAGCCGGAGCTGTGTCATTTTTACGACGGCTGGCAATAATAGCAATTGACACAAGCATTGCGTATTATGCATAACGCTTGACCTACAGGTGCGAGGTTTGCAGCCTTTGATTAAAAGGTTCGCAACTCTACATGTAGTGTGACCTTGGTCTCGGAATCACTGCTTTAGCACGTTAGTGATTTTTTGTGAACTACTATCATACTTCTTATACTATTATACACCCTTATTAGGTCAACATAAACCAAACATTTTTACCGTTTTTTGACTGGCCTCTTGTCTGAATGATCAGATTGCTCGTGTGACTTATTAATTCATGATTAAAGTTGTTACCTTCATGCTTGAATTTTTGTGCAGAATGATTTGCATTGGGATATTATGTACCCTGCGTGGACTTTCTGGCAAGGTGGTCCTGCTGTGGCTCCCTTATACCCAACTGGCCTTGGGCGGTGGGATATTATGCGAAAAGAGTTAGAGAAGTAAGTTTGTATCTGAAATAAGCATTGTTTGATGTTTCTTAAAAATTCTGCCAGACCAATGCTCACTGGCATCCTTGCGTGAAGGTGCTGAAAAATCAAGGCTTTTTTCAACAATAATTATATATGACAGAGATCAATTTCGTTACTCTCGTGTTCGAAAAAAAAATATGAAATTTGAAAAAATCAAGAACTTAGGGTGACCTTTTATCATTTTTACCCGAGCTGTTCATGCTGTAAGGTTGTTAGGCAGTTGCCAATATTTTGATCTTAACTTTGGTGCTGCTTACGGATTTCAAAAGATGATTTTAAAAGACTTCAGGTTTCTGTATTTTTGCATAAACTGTTCAAAGTTTCTTATAAGCAAAAAGCTGTGAAAACCATGGCTTGCTGTCAAACAACCATGAGCTATTTGCTTTTGTCTCTGGGTATTATAAAAACCCACGCATATGTTAAACTTGGTTTAGTTAAAGTTTAAATGAATGCACAATAGGATTATCTACAAAGGAAGATTGCTTTTTCACCAATTGAATGTGTTCCGTTGTGACAGGAAAATGTGAGGTTTTCATCACGTCGTTATTTGTACTGCTGTTGCAACCTCTCCGGTGGTGTTGCGTTGATTGTGCGATTCACCACGAACGGGATGTGCGTGAAGAACAACACCAAACATATATGTGGCGCGAACAAGCAATCATAGAGTGATCGCGGTGTGTAATCTCTGGTGATACTAACGATGTCAACGACTGAACGTAACAATAGCGTACGCGAAGAGTGATCATGGCATGTGAACTCTATTGTTGCTTGCTGCCA
>JGI24021J15306_10006296_pt1 | contig 14256 bp, 7 predicted proteins | sample Ectturendosymbi1_FD_15306 | JGI IMG/M metagenome (IMG submission 15306) | reverse complement strand
CGTGAAGTGTGCTGACAACAGCATCCGCACGCCGGAAGCGGTTGGAAAGCGATCACCGCCGCATCATAAACCAGTTTCCAGCTTATTTTCTTCGGACGACGAGGATACTGTGATTGCGAACATCCTCCCAGGCGATCCGCCATCTCCCAATTTACCCGAAGCATCGGTGGTAGGTAGGATTCGCACGCGTTCTGTGAGCAAGTCCATTTCAGACACTTCCGATTCGAATACCACGTTTGCGAAAGAAAGCGCGTCCGATTTGCCAGTTGGTAAACGAGTGCGCCGGTCGAGCTTCGAACGTAAACCGACTGCCGGTCATGTTTCAAGTAGATCTGGTGTTCGCACTCGATCCATGTCAGCGCATAAGCCTTCAACGAACAAGGCTACGGCGGAACACCAGGCAGCTTGTCACAGAAAGCGAGCGCTGAGTGAAGCACGCGACTCGCCTCACACCAAGCGACGGTGCGCACGGAGCAGCAGTGATCAAGTCCGGACAGCAGCCAACAGCGCCGCTGCGTCGGGTGATCAGCTCTGCGATCAGAAGCCAGAAGAAAAAGTCGTTGGTCCGGAACCTATTTCGCGTGATGCTTTGAAATCGAACCTTCCCGAAAGTGGCGCGTCCCAAGCAGCTACTGCTCTAAACACGCGGAACATCTCTGCTGAAGTGGCAACAAACTTAACAAAAGCGAACAACCGCGATAGTGCAGCAAGTCGTCGTCGGTCGTTAAAGAACAAAAAAAAGAAAAAGGGGGCCGAACGCGAAATTGCTGCTCGCAACGCTGCGGGAACCATCGCCATCACCAAGCAACGCAACGATGAAACTGCTCCGGTCGATCATGCCGTTCAAGAACCTGTATCGCCTCTGCGAAGAACGAAATCGAAATCGCGGTTAAGTGAAGCCGGTAGCTCTGACAACACATCTGACGGACAAGATGACACACTCCCAACGTTCTCATCTGCCCAAACGAATGAACACGTTTATGTTGGCAAGACGGTCGAGCCAGACGGTGTGACTGAGAGAGAAAAGAAACGTGTCGGTGAAGACAATTCTGTGTCGGATTTTGAACGATGCCGACCGATTTTAACGCACGCTACGTCACTTCCGTTCACGGTAGGATCTGAGAGTCCCGACGCAAGTTCAGGCAGAACGGCGGAAAGCATCTTTCTTGCTGGGGCAGACACTGATGGTGATCATGATACAAATGCAAAGACGGAGATCCCGCGTCCCGCGCAGCTGGATGAAATTATATCCGAAATGAGCTTCGCAACGACACTGATGCTTTCACCCATTGACGAAAGACGCGGCGTCAAGTCGACTGAAACGGATTTGCCATCAACCGACAATCGGGCTTCCACTGACGACGTAGTAGCTGACGATGCTCTGCCCGAAGACGACAACGATGAGGAGGACGGCCGGCGAATGTCGATATCGCCGAGCGCAGACTTGTGCACCGCTCTCAGCTTCCCGGGCACTCCTGAAAAAGGTAAAGCCACCGGGGTGAAAAAAAGCTTTCTGGCGAAACACGTTGCGCAGTCGTCGCCCGAACAGACGCAGAGCGGCGTCAACGATCGAAATCCTTGCGTCAGTAAAGTTAAAGATGCACCGCGACGATTCAGCTGCGAAGCACCTCTGCTAGCGCGGCCAGTACCTTCAGTTAGGCCTGTAACTAAAACTAAGTCCTTCGATCCCGCTTTATTGGGTTCTGACCACAAACGTGCAGGAAGTGATTTTTCTGAGCAAACAGTTGGCCTCAGTCTTTCTGCAAAGGTTCAGGAATCAGTGGGAAGCTGTGACCATGCTGCTCGCGAGGAGCAGCGAAGCTCCTGGACACACGCCGCATCGGGCCCGTTCAAATTAGTAGCGCCCGCCTCGTCAAGTCTGCCTGAAGAGTCGGCGGTCGTTGACAAAGTCTCCTCGAGCAGTCCGAAGAAAACGAAACCGCACGAGGCCGCAGATGAAGGTGAAAGTCAAATGCCAGGAATGGTGAGTGCCATTGAAACACGCGGAATTGTCGGCAGTGACCCGAAGTGCAATACTGAGACGACTTCGTCAGAGGTGGAGACAACGGCATTTTCAACTGTATCCGATGATGAATCAAAGCGTAATGAAACTAACTCGCCTAATTGCTTGGGTGCAAATGAACACAAAGTTAGCGAAACAGAACAGGCGGAAGCGGAAGTAAAAAAAGTCATTATTGATGATGGACGAACATCTCCGTTAAACGAATTCAGTGAAACGAATGAAGCGTCAGAATTACACAGGAAAACCTCTGTTGCAGCCAACATACATGTGGAAGTCGATTCTGGCAACAAACAGATATTTGCGAAACCAGGTTAGTCTGGCAGCGTTTTTCTTGTATTTTCGGCTTTCTGGCCACAGGTGGGAAACCTGCGACTCGGGGCCCACGTGACCATTTAATGTGGCCGGCGCCAGAAGCTTACCAAATTGTAACATACCTCGTAACACCCTGTCAAAAAGAAGCGCTAAAATATACAGGGGCTTAGACGGTAAGTCGAGATAAACGTTTCTCGCTCCTTATTGTTTGCTCTATTTTTTCCTTAGAAAAATAACGGTAGAATTTTAAGACAACATCAGAATGTTTTTGCGACCTGTCCGTGACCAAACATCACAGACTCGACTTGTGTTGCAGCGAACAAATCACAAGATGAAACGGTTGCGTTGGTGGCTGGTGATGGAAGTGATTTGGTGCCGCATGAGACGAAGACAACGCTGCCCGAAACAGCAGCTGAGGAAAGGCAGTCGCCCTCTGTCAGCGCAATGCCGATCACGTTGCTCTTCAACTCCGCGCTTTCAGACGACGCTCCAGGCTCCACAGCAGGCGAGGTGATCGAAGAAAGAATAAAGCAAATAGTTGACAGTTTTTCAATCGATGAAGCTTTGGAAGGATTTGACAGTGACTCTGGTGAAGAAAGCGAGGTTTCGCAGTCCACCCCCGACAACTGCGACGTCGTTGTTAAAGCCTGTAATGAGCAGGATACAGGGCCGGAAAAATTGTTTGATGGCCATATGGAAAAAGTTGCTGAAGGAATTCAGAACGCCATCAAGAAAAAAACAGCCACGTCCTTTGTGAAGGTTAACTACATGATGGTGAGTCAATTAACATGTTGAATTTTACGCAGGGTAGACCCTGTGTTACGCAAGCCATATTTCTGGCCGGTACCTTGACTTATGTAGCAGTGGCAAACTGCCTTAATCGTCCTTCCTATAGTTCAGCCTTTCTAGGTAGTTTTTATCAGTTGCTAATGCTTTTTATGTGAAAGCTTTGCTCAGTATTACGGGATGGGAATTAACGCGATGAATTTAATACAAAAGGCTCTTTACTGTCAATCTGAAAAATAAATAATTAAATATAACATAAATGCACAACGAATTTAACAACAGAAACATAAGCACTATTTACTAAAGTAATTAAATAAATCAAAGAACACTCCAACCGAGAAATAAATGTGGCAAACCCAGGAATGCAAATCTAAAAAAGGCGAAAAAAAGCTCGCTTTAAATACCTGTTAGACGGCAAATTAAAGGCGTGGAAAATCTAACACCCTGAGACGGACGAAGTGCTGCAAGCCCTTTGGAAACTACTCGCACATGCGCAAGAAATGGGGGTGCAGTGAGGTCCGTAGAGCCAACTATTTCGGTTTCGGGCAAAAATAATTTCAAATGTGCAAAAACAATTTTTTATCGAAACTGTAGTCTGGTAATTTTTTTAATGTTGAAGTTAATGCTTCTATATGTCATACTTTCAGAAGTTAAATTGCAAAATGTTTTGCAAATCCACTTTTTGGGCATGATCATATTTTTCGGACAAAACGTTGCCGCCCCCCGATTTTTTTACCCCGAAAATAACACCTATGACTAGCATCATGCCAGAAGAGGATCTTTGTTTTGCAGTTTCACTGAATGAGTTCAAATATGATTTAAGCTCTCCTGGATAAGTTACAATATAACGGGTGTAGAAATGCAATGTTTTCAAATGCTCTTCAAAACCTCAGGTGAATGGATGGATCGCCAAGGTGCTTCGGTCGTCTCAAACCTACGACCTGCGCGACGCGCTGTCTTCGGCGGTGACGCAACAACCTGATGGAACGAAGGATTGCGACCTGGATAAACTCCTGCACAAGAGCGAATTCATGTTCGTGAAACTTGTCGCAGCCGCCAGTCTTATTCGTGAAGACCTAGCAAAAGACATTGTTTTGCCGACTATCCTGAAAGTACTCTGCAGGTATTCTTTTTGCTTGGGATTTTTTTCTTTCTTTTTGCTTTATGCGGACGTCGTGACGATCTCCGAAAACCAAACTGAACCGCGGTCGTCCTTTATCAACAGCAGTTCGTGTTTCTAGTCATGTCACTGTCGATGTTTTATACCAAAACGTAAACTTACATCAGAACAAATTGGACTCTGAAGCTATTTTTAACGTTTTTTACTCTGACGCTATTTTCAACATTTTAGACGCTATTTTCAACATTTTTTAGCGCGGCAAAGTCATGTCAGTATAGCAGCTAGATGGCGCAATATAAACTGTCTCAATTGTTGACAGTAAGCTGCTTTAACGAAAAACTAGGGTAACAGCTATTATTTCAAAATTTAAAACAAACTGTCTTGGCGGGATGATGTAATTTATCAGTGATTGAAGTAGCTAGACCAGGGGTGGGGAACCTGCGGCCCGCATGAACATTTGATATGGCCCACATTAGAATTTTCCTTACCGAAGTTGAGTACAACATCGCCTCAAAACGAAGCTCCATGATAAGCAGGTTCATAGATAGCAGGGTTGATTGATTTAAATTTAAAATCAAGCAATAACAATAAAAAATCATGTCGTTTTAGAGCTGTATGTGATGTCTATGACACACTTTTTTAGCATTCTAATAGGTTTTCACATAGCCTATACAGTATTAGTGTAGAAGGCAAAGAGTACTTCTTATGACGACACAAGTTAAAACCACTTGAAATTTTATCAATCATAGCAACTGTGAAGTCACAGATTCTATGTGATTTAACTGCAAAAAAGACATGTGGACTGAAATCGCTAACCCTTGCAGATTCAGAAGTCATAACTGTTAGAATGCCGCAAGTTTGAAAGTGCAGATTGGCATAAAGTGAAAGTTGCATTTAAATTCCATCAAATATGAAGGCTGTTGACTGTATATTATTATATTAAAGGTTTTCAGGTATATTATTATATTATAGGTTTTCAACGTTATATGCATGTATGCCATGCATGAGTGTCAATGAAGTTACTAAATTGGCATTTCAATAAATATTTCATTTTGTACACCGATACTAATGTTATGAACTCATTTGAATTAAGGGATGTTTCATAAGCGCAAAAAAGTTCAAATGACCGTTCAGCTATTCTAGTCAGGGTTGATTGATTTAAATCATTTGAACATTTAAATCAGTGATAAAAATCAAGTAAAAAATCGCATGCAGTTTTGAAGCTTGCTGTGATTTGTATGACACATAATTGATATTCTAATCGATTTCACTTATTATTGAAGAAGGCAGAGGCTTCTTATGACAACACAAATTGTAAAAGTAATTTAAGTTTTATCAATCATAGCAACTATGAGGTCACAAATTCTATGTCAACTAACCACAAAAATGATATGTGGACTGAAATCACTAACATTTGCAGACTCAGAAGTCAAAAATGTAAGAATGCCACAAGTGTGGAAGTATAGACTGGCATAAAGCAGGCCTGTAGCCAGGTTTGGAGGTTTGGAGGGCAAAATTAACTGTTAGATGGGCAAGATTCTTGTTTTTATTACGGTGTATGTTTGAAACAAACTTTTCTGGGCCCAACAAAATTTGGGGGGCACAAAAAAATTTAGGGACACAGCCCCTGAATGCCCCCATGGCTACGGAAAGCTTGTATTTTTGTGCAAGCTTCTTAACACCAACATGCCATAAGTGCTACTGAAGTTGATGAACAGATGGTTTGAGTAGTGTCATTACAATAAATATTTCGTTTCACACACCGGTACTGGTGTTGTGAACTGATTTGCTTTAAGCGTGATTATAAGTGCAAAGTAAGTTTGAATGAAAGTTCAGATGAATTCTAGTTGCTGTACTAGAAGAAACGAAGTCCAGTGAAAAGTTGTATTAAAACAAACTCTTTGAAATTGAAAGTTACCAGTCTTAGGTGGCCTCCCTCTCCCACATTAAATCAAAAACATCATAATAAAAAAATCTGATTTGAATAAAAAAGTCAGATGAAAAAAATCCGATTTTTTTATTTTTTAACAATAATCACGATTTTTATCAACCCTGGTAGATAGCAAGTCAAGAGAAGCCACTCTTCCTCATGTTTAGATAAAGGTAGAATTTTAGATAACATCTATTGATTTTGCGGCCCGCCAACGATAATGCACAATTCATGCGGCCCGTGATAGCAAATAGGTCCCCCCCACCCCTGAGCTAGACTAATATTTTGAAACTTTTTGCCGAAAACCTATTGGCGAACGTGGCTGCGTGAAATGTCACGAGCAAGTAAACATTCAAAACATGTAAAAGGTTAAGAAATGACCATTTATTTTCTTATTAATGGCACAGCGAAAGATCTTGCGATCACCTGGTCTAACTGCGCCATCTGTGTTGTTCTGCCATGCGTTAAACCAGGGTTGGGGAAACTGCGGCCCGCGACAACATTTGGTCCGCATCAGCATTTTGGTGGTGGCGTTATGTAATATTGTTCTTCTTGCATTTGATCGCAGTGTTTCGTTTTTAAAAATTACCGTCACTGAGCCATGCTTGTTCAGGTTTGGTCATGGTCTTCCGAAACGTGCAAAGATCTTCAAAGACAGTTCCGATTCAAACCCACTGAGGCCGTTGTTGGTAAATGATCAGCTGCCTGTACAACACACACAGTCGTTGGTGCGACTGTATGGCGCTCTCTGCCGCCTGAGCGATTCTCCTGAAAGCTTCATGGATCTTTGCAGCTACTGCCTGCTTACCCGTCAAGAATACGTGCCCATATGCTATCTCTGTTGTCTCGTGCCTTGCTGGCCTGCGATGCTGACGAGATATTATCCATTGACCGGAAAGATGTGTAAGTATTTTATAATTTCGCTATTTTTTGCTGATTATGAGTGCATTCGTTTTCAGCAAAACTTGTGAGTAACGTCACATAATTGAAAAACTAGAGCTGCGAAAATGCGATACTGATTTAGCCTCAAGGTGCCTTGATGCGAAAATCGATTCCACTCTAATGGCGGTCTAGGTTTTACGCACTGATGTGATCCATCAGGCACCATCAAGAATGTTTGACTTGGAGTTTACTTGCAAGGGTCGAAACTGTAAACCATAGCTCACTTTCGACGAAACAGTCGAGAAAATATCCTCTTTTAGAACATGTGACCCTGGCCTGGATAGAATTTTTAACAAAAAAGGCTTTTAGTCGACTATTTAACAAAGTTAAACTGGAAAAAAGCAGTATGAAAAGAAAATCGTTTTTTTTTGTCAAAAGTCTGATATTTAAGTTTTAATCTACCATACACTTGGTGTCTGAGGCTTGGCAATGTGTTAAGTCTTTTCAGGACTTCAATGGACTTAATTTTTTTGCAGTATTACTAGTTTTTCATCTGAAAGCGGACTCGATGGTCGACTCCACTAGCCCACAGTACGTGTCATCTATTGAACAATACGTAAGTTTTCTTTTTTCATTCATTTTCATATTGACGCCAACGGGTTTGCCCCAGAAGCTTTTTGGGCTCTTGTGAAATTTCAGCGGGAAGCTTGTGTGCTTCCCATTGCAATGACCTTGTGTCAAATATATGTATGTTTCTATTAGTAAAACAGTCACTTTTGAAATCTTATTATTGGGGTGAGGGAAAAGCTTGCTTTAATTTACATGTTAATTATTTATTAGGCGTCGTTGGTCGAGCAAATGCTCAGCTTGAATGGCGGGCACAATGAACTGCGCGCCAACAGCATGAAGGATGAGATAAAGAAGCACTGGAAGCCGTTGCTGGAAAGCTGCTTCGCGAAGATCCGTTGTGCTGCTCTGGTGCCTTGTCCGGACCCCTGCGGGGGGGATTTTGCGAAGCTGTCTGTCAAGAGCCACAGCGACGTTTACCGCTGCCTCTCAACGCTGTGTTTCTATGAGGAAATATTAGTTGTTTGCGATGAAGTAAGTCGCTCGAACGAGCATTCACTGCGAAGGCATTTTTGGATAAGTTCGATTAAGCCTTAACGACAGATTGTTTTTTTATGGCTGTTTTTCTCTTCTTAGCGTTTTTTGTCGTACGTATTGGCTACGAATGTTCCTGGGCAGATCGTTCATGTACTTGACATAAGTGTTATGGTAGAAGATTAAAAGCACAACAATCAAAATTTTTTTAAACGTTTTAGCTTGCGAATACGCGTCTGTAATGAGACAACCTGTCAAATGAAAAGTAGCGTGCAAACGCGAAAAGACTGACGGTTGAACCTTTGAACAATTGCCATGCAATAATCGCTCCCTACCAAACAGTGGCATGGGCATTAGAAACGCAATTAAGATTTGAACGTGGGTTCAGCGTTTGAATGAACAAAGCCTCAAGCAACTACGGTTTACTTTCATCACCAGTTCTCTCCGTGGCGGTTGGATTGCTTAAGTCAGACCGATGCGATGGTCATGGCTGTGATGACAAAATTGAGATCCAGTGTAGGTTTTTATATTCGTTCAAGCGTGCGATGAGGCTATGCCGAGATCGAAAGGAACCGTAGCCGCAAATTCCATCGCTACGTTCCAAGAGAATGCTGTTTGACGCTTGTACAGCGTTTACCGTTTTAAACTTGTTGGTTTGTACCACGTGGACATTTAAACGATTCACAGTAAACGGTTGAACTGTGACCTAAATTTCGCTGAAGATCTTGAAAGAAATGAGTTCAAAGTATGAGGTAAACGTATACTAATAACCTCAGGTTCTGATGCGTTTGCAGGTATCTTTTTTAGAAATAAAAAAGACGTCATATGACTCTTCACTTTCATGAAGTTAGCACAAATATTGCCGATTAAGAGTAAGCGATTTCACATTCGGTGATCGAATTTTCTTCATGTTCAGTTATGTTATTGTCGATGTCGAGGGAAGCAGGTCCAGCATATGTGTAGCTCAGACAGAGCTGGTTTGCTGAAGCTTGAGGTGTTTGTTATACATTTGCTTTTTTCTTGGCACTACCGTGAGCCACAGAGGATTGTTCGAGTAGAAGGTAGTCAAGTGAAAGCAATCCGAAATTAAGACGCAAGTTTTTTGCGAAATTTGTTCACTATTGTGTAATAATTTCAACTCACTTGTCTTCCCTTTTTTACTTTTAAATCTTGTGAATCTGTTGTTTTATGCATCGTTTTGTTGGAGGTGGATGCGTTCAGTTCCAATCGTAAAACTCCCTCGAACAGATCACATGCTGATATCAAGCATTAATTGTGAACTTCATTGACGTAAATTTAAATCGTCGGTGTGTTAGCAATAAAAAAATCCAAGCAAACAAAGACATGAAACTATATACTGTCCAATGTTTTTTCAAACGTCTCGTTTTATAGAATTGAAAGGATTCTCTAACTTAAGGAAAATGTTGCATTTCTGTAAACCCGGTATTTTTACAGATTGTCGATGATATCATTTGGCCGATGCTGAACCAGTGGTCTCAACATCTCGCTACCGATGGTGACAACTGCGACAAACCCGGTACATACCTTGCGTGTGGTTTGGAAGTAGATTTTTATCTTTAATAGGAACGCTGACGACGCATTGAAGAAGTATAGGTTTTGCGATGCCCTATTACTGCCATTTTGATGACATACCTACATTTTGTCCAGCTTGTTTTTTCGATTTTACCAGTATGTGTTTGTATGCTCCTATGTCTGTCAGTTAGTGACTAAATGCCTCATCGGACTAACGTAATTTTTATATTTTCTTTAAGGACTAACATAATTTTTATATATTAACATTAAAAGTTTTGTCGAAGTTGTTCGTCGCACTACTTTAAGCGTTGCATCATTTTCTCGCTCCTATTGCTTGAAGTATTGCATGGTTGAATTTCTGATGGAAATCTACTCTGAAGTCGAAAAAAACTAGGTTGTTGTACATTTCGTACGAGACTTACTAAGATGATTGGTAAAGTTGAGTGATAGATCAATGTTACCTCCATCGACATTGATAGTGGATTTGTGTTAGTTACTGCACGTGCTGTACTCACACACTCTTCAAAAATGTGCCTCTTCCATTTAAACTAGAATGCACCACAAACATTAACCATTTTGGCCTCTTATTTTAGCCAAATATTACAGTTTTTTTTACTGTTTGTGCTCTCACTCTGCTTGGTCATTAATTTCTTATCAGCAGCCAACGCAATTTTTGTATGGCACCACTTTATAGCTCGTTTCGATTTTTCCTGTTTTTTTGCAGTGTCGGATGCATGCATAGTGGCGACTTTGAAAGGACTTTGCGTCGTTTTGAAGGCGCTCATGCACAGACAGGAAGTCCTTGATCCTGCGCAACAGGCTTTTCCACGTGCGGTCTCTTATTTCGACACCATGTGTGCGCTTCTACGCAACTTCACGATAAAATACTCGTCAGGTCAGTGTCTGAATTTATTGTGACGTGAGACTGTCTGACTGCATCACACTCAGTGCGCTTAAAACCAAAACAGCAGCGCTTTCCTGGAATTGAAGAAAGTAGAGTAAATAAAATAGCAGCAACTTTGGGCTCTTGAACTTCGCGTATCAAGTTTTAAAATCAGAGGCTTACGAGCAATGAGTCCGATTTTTTCAGTTCGTTTCATTTCAAACTTATTTTTTTAATTTAGCATCAACTTACGGATTAATAAATTCCACTTTTTATAGTGAAAGCTAAAAATTGATTGGTTCGCATTGTGCAGAAATTTTCAAGCTATCCCGTTGAATATCCTACGGTATAAAGTTGCAACGCAGTGCGTTTTTTTACAGCTCCGACTGTGGTTCAATGCGCAACAGCGGCCACTGTCATTCTTCTGTCTTTCTGCAACACCGACTCGGCCTACGACGCCCTCCACGCCTGGCTACTCGCCTCAGCCGATACCTCTGCAGGTCCTCAACTGTCTTCAACGAAGTCGTGCAAAAAGAAACAAAACAAAAAAAATGAGCCTGCGCACAGGTTCACGACCCAGATAAATGCTTTTTATTACGACAAGAGCTTACGTCACCATGTCGAATGGTTGGACACCATGACCAAGCGAAAACGATCGATGAGGAGCACTGAAGCGTCGATCTCCTCGCTCTTGTGGAAAGGGTGAAGGTTTCTCCACCGGCAGATCTTGATCCTCAAATGGAGTTATTCTACGCAGTAATTCTCGTGGAAAAGCGAGGTGGTCAACTTGAGCGGTGCATGGCTAGTGGGTGCTTTGAATGAACTACGCCTTTGGCCACAGAAATGAGACAAAAAAAGGGAAACGAGCTTTAAAACCGACGAACGAACAAACACTCAGACACAAAGCTCGTTGTCATCTTTCTGAGAAAAACTTGTTGACGTGAAACCGACAGTTGCCAACATCCGCGTACTGGAAAAAGTTGGCCTAAATCTTTCAATTGAAACACTTTTACGAGCCTCAGACCGGTGTTGTCGTTCTCAAGATATCTCCGCCCGAGGCAAATACACTAACCCTGACTCCTAAATCAACCTTAAAACTTGGTGATATTGTAGGATTTGACAGCAGTTTACTAGTGGCAAAAACGGTCGACTATGGCTAGAATGCAGCAAGGTTGTTTGAACAGTTGTTTCATCAGCCTCACCCATCTGCAGTATGCAACTAAGCGCGTATGTTTGAAAGTAACTGACGCTTACTATCTATTTGTGTTCCTTCGATCTTCCCGTATTCTTCGCAGCAGTTAGTCCACTTTTTTCGCGAACCTTTTGCTTCTATTTCTCAACGCAAGAAATTGATTGCAACAGAAACCAATCGGACGCGGTTAAGGTGCAGTCACTGTGATTTTGTGCATTTAACGTCAATAAAGGCAACTTTTTAACGTCGATTTCTCGCTAACTTGTCTGACGAAGGAGTCGCAATGATGCGTACGTGGAGTTCTCAGCGTCAATACCATCGCTTCGCCAAGGAAGTGAAATTTTCAAGGTTTTATTACCGCGGCTTGCGTTAAGTTGTGGTTTATGATTGCTTCATCTGGATTGCGTTTCAAACGTGTTTAGTTGCGTCGCACATATTTTGAAACATACACTGCAAAAGAAACAAATAAATTTCGAAACCTCAGCCTAAGTCGTGATATGACGTATGGTCGTGCATCCTGTCACCAAGCGAATGTGACAGCAAGCAAAGCTTCAGGTGTATGTATGTTTGTTTAACTTGAAACAGATTGCAACATGAATTGGCAGGGTTTCCTCATCGGTCATGTGTTGCTGAGTTTATGTTGCGCATTTTTACTGCTTAATATTGGCTATAGGCCGATCGACTGTCTGGAAAACATGCGCAATGCCAATATCTTTGCACAAGATCGACAAGGCTAGGTCCATTGTTTGACTTGACATGTGGAAACCACTCGTTCCTTTGCAGTTCTATTTTCTTCTGTGTTTTTCCACAATAGAAAGCTGTATTGCAACTTGCAACCAGCTATGCTAATTATAAACTAAGTTTATCATCTCAACATATTTTATTGAAGTAATGATAGGCATGCTGTATTTGTACGAGGCAGAAAAGGAGTCGTTCAACCACTGATGAAAAAAAAACAATATAATATCTGGTAAAACCGGTAATTGTAGTAAGAAATGTCAGTGTGATAATTAAGAAATACAGAGCTATGCAAAAAAAAAGCTGGCAAAAATTATTTGCTTCGTGTTTCCCCACAAGCAGGACATCGCAATGGCCGCAATCATTTCGCCACGTTGAAAACTGGTGTTTCAATAATTCGATGTTTGGTATTTCAGTGCATTAATTTTGGGGTATGTTATTGAAAATTACTGAATTGCGGTGTAATTCGGTAATCGGTACTAATAATGGCACCTTTTTGTCATTCATTTTCACATCCGCTATTCTTCTGGGGAGGGTGGCAGGGACAGCAGAAATACCTTACTGTTTTCAGCAATATCTGATAGTTCTGCTGGCTCTATATCAGCGTTTCTCAACCGGCGGGCCGCTAAATGTTCCGAGATAACTTCAGTATTTTTTGAAAAAAGTTATTGGTTGACACAAACTGTATTTTTTTAGAAAAAGTTATGAATTACGAAAGCCAAAAATGTATTATTGTCGCATTCCATCCAAGGAATGCTTCCATTTTTAACCCTGGATTGCTGTTGTGGGTTCCACAAACCCAAGGCAAGTGCGGTGACCACGTGTTACATACGTAAAGACGCGTCGGAGCGCTTTCCACGCTTCAGTAGCTTCATTTTTTGTGCGACTTGCTGATAGGTGCGCCTGCGGTCGCACTCGCTCTTAAGATTTTGCAATGTAAAGGTTGTGGTTCCGGGTCACGCGTACCCGACGATTAGTTAGTGTGAGGGTGCTTACGCTGCTGTTTTCACCATAGTACCACAATAGGGTATGACCACCAGGTTGCTACAAGCTTTTCGTGAAGTGGGCCCAAAATCAAAGTCTCGGCGAAAAGTGTGCCGCGACGTAAAAAAGGCTGAGAAGCACTGCTCTATACCGAGATAGGATCAAGCAAGGTCGGAAATGTAATCACGTCACCTGGTCCTTGGTCGACCTCTGGGCCAAATTTTGTGGGTATTAGAGTCCTGCGCGGGTTGAAATTTTGTGTCCGCTCCAGCCCCGCAGGAGTTTGAGAAATTTTGCCCATACCCGCCCCGCAGACCATCCCAACCCGCGCCCGCCCCACACTTTTTCGGTCTCAAACCCGCACCTGTCCGTAAACTACTAAAAACTCATAACTAGGGCACGTTTTTGTTGCAATAAAATCGTGAGAAATATGCATTTATTTTTAACAAAAGTTGCATTTATGCACTGCCACCCCAGTGGTATCGTGGGGCGGGAACATGTTCCCACACTTTTTTCATGCTTTTCTTTGTAGTACAATGAAAGTGGATACATCATTAAAAATTGATTCAAAAATTAGTTTGAAGTGTTGTTGAAAATCGCTATTTTTTATGTGCGTTTCCACACTTCTTTTTTTAGCCAGGGTTTTTAAGGCGTTTTAGGGACCCGATTCGGGTTCTAGAATTTCAAATCGGGTCCCTAGAATCAGAGAAAATTATCATCGGGTCCCTAAAATCAGAGACAATCGGGTCCCTAGAATCAGAGAAATCGGGTC
>JGI24021J15306_10006295_pt1 | contig 14256 bp, 12 predicted proteins | sample Ectturendosymbi1_FD_15306 | JGI IMG/M metagenome (IMG submission 15306) | reverse complement strand
CATGGGGCGATTACAGCACAAATGTAATCGATTACGATTACTTGCCACCTGCTCGATTACGATTACGAATGAACAAAATCACAATGTAATCGATTACAATTACATTGTAAGTAATCGCGATTACAATTGACCTGAAACATCCTCAGAAAGAAAACAAGCCCATTAACATAGTTTTATGTAAGTATATTTTCAGACAAAATCAATGCAATAAACGAAATTACTAATCTGTAAGGATTACGCACCAGAATAAAGAAAAAAATATTGTTTACTGAGAGATCTTCATGCAGTTAACAGACCGCCATGTGGCGTAACTACAGGTTTGAGCTAGAAGAGAAACTTAATTGAAAGAGGCCCACTGGCCTCTGTGAGGAACCTACTAGTCAACACTCAAAAAAAAACTTGAGAAATGATGGTGAATCTGGGTGTGGATGGCCATACAGTACTAAAACCCCAAATCAAAGGAAAATACTCCGAAAAACGTAAAAGGACGACACCGTACTAAAAAAGTATTAAGAGGATACTAAAACCGAAATATAAATTAAGTGAGGAAGTGGTTTTTACATTTAGCTGGCCAGGGGAGTAAAATCGCCCCTCTTCTCTCCCGTCAATTGCTCCACTGCACCAAACATTTAAAAATATTGATTAAACAAAAATAATAATAAATGTTTAAAATCTTTGTCACAATTGATTAACATCAACACTTCAAATCTTTTATCAGGTAAACGACATCTATCAGGCTTCAACATTCGTCCAGCAACGCTGAAAATTCGTTTGTTAGTAATTTCAAAATTGCTGACTATTTCTTGTAACTGCGGGTTACGATCGTCTGCAAGCCAACAGAGCAGTGTGCAGCTTTTAATTTGAAATGAAATGAACAGTGATGCCAATATAGCTGGGCATCTGTCTATTGAACCAATAGTCATTGGTTAACAAAACCTCACAGGTTTCGTTGAGCTTTTTTCACCAGGATCTGGTGGATCACGGTTGACATGCTAGTTATCAGGGTGGTGGAAAGGTACTTTCAACTTGGATTAAAGTACCTTATTCTTGTGAAGAAAAGTTAATGTATATGAATTACTGTACTAATTATATACANAGCCTACTCTGGCACTTACATTCATAAATTCACTCTCAGAATACATAAATGAAACGAACACCTCCCTCGTAATCTCCCGCTATTCTGTTGCCGAAGTGTGAACCCGTTTTTGAGAGCTCCTATTTTTGTTGCTACGTCTCACAAGACTCAGTACGTTACTGCAGGCGGCCAACAGGAAGGCTATAGCTGGAACAAAGCGAGAATTCGCTAGAAACGCTGTGCTTGCCAATGGACTGTATGGATTTAAACCAGAGACGGGCAAATAGCCTCCCGTGAAACAATTGCCATAACAAATGATGATAAAGGAAACCCAGCCACCACAACCGCGGTTCATCGTATAGTGATGTAGGATGAAAATTTCCAAGTTTAATCGTGAAAGTAATCGTCGATTACAATTAAATTGGCAATGTAATCGATTACAATTACATTTCATTTTTGGTCTGTTCAATCGATTACGATTACACAAAGAACTGTAATCGATTACGATTGACGATTACCCCATGTCTGGTTCGGTGGCTTTTTCGAAGTTCCTCATAACATTTCTTTAAATGGTAAAAACAAGGTTTAAATGGGAGCAAGATTACAGTGGACAAAACGCTGTCTTGTTGAGACTAGAATGATCAATTCGACCAAGCCACCCAAACGAAAAGATAAACAAGGCACTCCTTTGCAACTTTTAATGTACCTTAGATCAAAAAACAGCAAGGACAACAACACGCAAATAACTCTTCACGGTGTAATAACGTAGCTAGAGAAAAAATTCTGAATAGAAAAGGTGGTGAATTTTATCCACCAACTACGGATCTCAGGGCTGCATGAGTGCCCGCGTCTGTATGGCATATGCTTGGCAGAATTTGGTTTCTTGTTTTTTCGTGCGCATTTACATAACTGTACAAAAGAGTTTCATTGCGTCTTGTTAAAGTGTAAAATTTGAGTTTAGGTGATATTTTTTGCGTGAAAAAAACGTTTAAGCAAATCGTGACAGACCCGAAACTTTCCAAGTAACACATACTGCGTAACGTTAACAGGCGATACCGTTTGAATCAACAGGTTCACATAATGCAGTTTGCAAAATGTAGTAACATCACTGGGCCTTTCACGATTGCCATCAAGACGGTGGAAAAAACAGTAGCAGTAGCGCCCGCTGATTTTGGAAAGAACAGGTTACGTTTGCATCCCATGCTGTTAACTGACTCACGCGATTTACTCGGTTTTGTTTTTGTTATTAATCCCACACAGTAAGTGTATTTGCTCAAACGGAGCAGATGGAAATGACAGCGCTGCACTTTGCATCAAAAACAGCACGTCAGTGCTTGCACGATCGTGCAACGGCATACGTAGCTACGATTAGGAACATCTGTCATTTACATTTCAGATAGAACATTGTGAGCACTGCAACCCTGCTACAAAGCTTCGTTTATCTTCAAGTCGAGCATTATTGGGTTTCTTTTCAATGGTCAGACTTACGCTTGCGAACTGCTATCATTTCTCACCACGCTCAACCAGCAAGCGGGAACGTCGAGTGATGGCTGCGCCGGCGATGGTAGTCAAAGTTGTGTATTCAAAACTGATTACATAAACGTCACAAAGCGAAGGAAGTGGATGGAAATCAAGGATCACGGGTGCGTGCACATTGGTGAAACAATGTAACGGGCGGAAATGTTACGACGTGCAATTTGCTCCCAAGTGTTTGAATTCGGGAGAAGCCGATTCGAGTATGATTAGCACAACCATGCGATGTACCCAACGGGCATAGTTTCAAGACTATAAATTGAACTTAAAACACCCAAAAGCTCTGAACATACCTTTGAACTTGCCCAAGATCGTGAAAGCGATTTTGGCATTGGCTAAGCCAAAGAAAAACTTACAGATCTTTTACTAGCTAGCTTTTACATCACTTGATAAAAACACTCCTGTTATGTCATCGGCCTGCGTAACACCAAGTTGATCGTACCTCATCGCCTACTTCTTCGAACACACATTTGAGCTTTGAATCCATCAGATCGGCTGGTTGTGCTTCAGCCCACTAGGGAAAACACAGAAGTTAACGCAATTATGAAAATTATAGATTCGTTATGCGATTCAGCAAAGTAAAATACATCTTTCAAGTCCTATGATGTAACAGCCATCGATAATCCCACATAGTTAGAACAGTATGTCAAACTAATATCGCCTGCACACTACTAAAATCAATCAGTAATAACCGAAAATGCTTACTCAGCAGGTGCAACATAGTTATTCAAAATCACCGCGATTGATTCACTGCCGAGAAAGAACGCCTTTCAATAGACAGTGCCAAACAATTTTAATTTGATATATTATTTTGCTGAAGCATGATGCTGCTTTTGCAGACCGGGGTGACGTGTTATATCTGCAGGTAAAACTCGCAAACACGTAGTAAGTAAAAAACAAACTTCGGCATTAAATGCGTCAACTGTTTCTGAAAAAAATTCCTTTTATATGCATCGCCGCTTCCTTTTTCACATAATTGGCCAACCATTGTTTAAGAGATTTGGAATATGAGTTGTACTTCCATAAACAAAATTTTTCTGACAAACATTGAGTAAAAATTTTTTTCCGTCACGCTGATGAACTGCTCCACGATCTTCGAATTTTATTGCAATCGTGAATGTGAAGATCTTTATTTTCCTTATTTTTACACGCTCATCCGGAAAGCGCTTTGCCAAGGGAGGTGTGAACTAAGCCAGAGATGTACCGTAGTTCGGGAGGTTAATGTAGCTGCATTGATTCAGCAAGCACAAGCAAACCGTACGGTAGGTACTTACGTATAGATGTAGCCATGGGAAATGTCACCCCACTTTTTAGACAAGGAACAGTGTTACCTTACATATTTATAATAGCACCAAAATCATTGCGCTAATACTGGTATTTTTGTTAAATCTTCAACAGACAAAAGAGTCTCAGCCGTCTTCAATAGCATTGCGCCTCTTTTCTTCAATAGAGCGTTGCCCCACTTATGTTGTCGGCAATAAACCTTTGCCCTTAGTACCACATAGCAAGAAGCTTGTGGATGCAGCCTTTATGCTGCAGGCTGTGCAGAAAGCAAACTTCAAAAATCGACGCAGTATGCCGAGATTAGTCTGGAAGGAAACAACAGTTAATCCAATCAAAAAATTTTTTGTAACACAAAAAACTTAGTTGCAAGTTTGCCTTGTATCCAGCAACTCAAAATCAGCACTTCCTACAGTTCCGAACCGCCCAAATCAAAACTGATCTGGTTCTATATTTTTATTGGGCAGCCACAATAAAACGTCACGAAACGCAAACTAACGTAGCAATGGCAGTAATTTTCCCAGATGTCGTAACACTGCAGCGCTCTTACCAGACAAAACTGAAAGCAAAAGGTGCTTCAGAAATGCTTCTGAGTGTTACAGCAAACATATATATCGCATTTCTCCAGGCCATTGGCCAGAAAAACTACATATATACGGGTAAAAATACGATATCCCACTGCATGGTTGCTTCCTCATTTGAGAAAACCATGGATTGAAGCAAAGGCTGTTTTTGTATGTACTACGATGTTGATGGCTTTTCATGCATGTCCAATTACAGGGCCACTAAATTGAAATCACATTTCGTCCATGAAAAATATCAAGGTTTGGGTTTGCCACCGTTTATCGTTTCTTTATGATTCAAAGCTCATAACATCCCATCATGTTACTCATTTGACACCAAATCTTTCATGCAATGTGTCAATACTTCCAACAAAGATCAACACTTGCTGTAGCACATTTAACGTACCCTAAGGTGGTTCACCTAAACATTTGGGAAATTACCACATTCTGCAAAATATACCACCAAGGACTGTTTGACGAGCATTGCAATGTTGAATTAAAATGCTTCCAACAATCTCTTCACAATTTCTTTCCTACCTATAAAAAATGTTTCTACGTCTAAGTCAACTTTCCAAACAAAAGTTACATTTGCTAAAACTTTATTACAACTGCAACAAATCAGGATTCAACCATGATATAAATTCATTTAACTGTTCTGCAAACAAGGGTATGGCTTTGACAAAAAAGATTCCTACACCTTGTAACTACAACATATGCTGCACAGAGTTAATAGAAAACATTAGGCATTGTTTGAACAAAATATAATTGAAACAAAAATCTCACTGCTTCTTGTTCCTAAATGTCATAAAATTACCATAAATCCGTAGAAAGAGAACTAACATTGGACTACCCAGACTTGCACCTGACGTTATTTTGTACCATTTCTTATAACATTGTTAAAGAGGCATTGTTTAATTAAGCATTGCAAAAATATGGACTGGGCTGTGGTGCACGAAACTATTTTCAGTAAGATCTTATTGAGTGGAAGCCCTAACAAAATTTTTGACAAGTTTAACTTTGTGAAATGTACATAGTTAGGATGCTGGCTGATTGTGAAATATACGTCTTTTTGGCCCACTTCATCTGGCACTGGGTCCAAACTGCTAGATGGTGGTATTTCGCTAAGTTTTTGTTGGAAGCTAAGCTAAGATCTGAGTCTTTTGATACTTTGGATGACTTGTTGAGGTTTCAGGTTCAAAAGTTATGGCCTAAAAACAACAAATTATTTAATTGATTGTATTTAGGCCATAACTTTTGAAGCAGAAATGGTAGAAAATCGATCAAAGGCTCAAAAGACTAAGATTCTAACCAAGTTTCCAATAAAAACTTGAGTGAAATACTTCCATCTAACTGTTAGGCCCTTTGCCAGGTAACTTGAGCCAAAATGGTCGAAAACTTACTTCACTTATGATGTCACTCACAAAAAACTCGAAACCCTAAGCCAAAACAATTCGTTTTTTCATTGCAGACTCGAAGACTTGATGAGTCTTTTGAGGGTTTGAACAGCTCTCTAGCATAATTGACTGGCAAGTTATGGAGTTGCAATGTGATGTGGGAAAAGTGGCTCATGTGGGATTTTTAGGTACAAATATTTTGTACACTGGCAGTGAACGTGTTAATGATTTGGAACCTTAAATCAGCATGCATTTTACCAAATGGTTGCCGACACCTGAACTAGGACATTGCCTGGCAACCTTTTTGCCGCAGAGCCAAATTTCGTCACATTTTCAAGAAGTTGCTTTACTGGAGCCACAGATGAAACATTTGGTTTTAAATGCTAAAATGGTGAAGAAAATTTCATATAGCGTCCATCCCCACATACTGAAACCCAAAATGTTCTTCTGTAAACTTGTGGCAACCTTTACACAAATGTGAATGCTGTTAAACATAACTTGAAAGTTAGAAAATAAATTAATAAAATATTTTAAAATCTCATAAAATTCATGGTTATTATAAAACCAAGATTTTTGTAGTAAATTTACTGAAAAAACATTCTCTAGTCAATTGTTTACAAAAATGACCATAAAATTTCTTATAATTAAAACTTACTCAAATAATGCATGATGTGCTGTTGAATCTCAACACTTTGAGAACCGGCAAACGATATATTCGTACTTTGATTTCGTCCTTAAAAACAGCAGTTTTCGGTTGCCTTACCAACACCCTAGCTCCTCTGCCGATTGTGCTAGAGAGCTGTTCAAGGGCGCAAACGCATCGGCAAGTCTAGCACATTGCACTCGGAAAAAAATTTTTTGGTTCGGGGTGCGGATTTTTTGTGGCTGATGTCATAAGTGGAGTAGTTTTGGGGTCATTTTGGCTCATGTTGCCTGGCCCAGGGCCCAACCACTAGGCCAAAGTGTTTCGCTGAAGTTTTTGTTGCAAACTAGGCTCGAGTTCGGGTCTTTTGAGCCTTTGATAGACTTTCTAGCGTTTCTGGTTCAAAACTTATGATCTAAAATAAACAAATTAATTAATTAACTAATTAGCTAATTAGTCAAATATTTCTACTAACTTACATCACAACTTTTGAACCCGAAACCCCAGCAGATCATACAAAGTATCAAAAGACTCAGATTTTAGCCTAGTTTCCAGTAAAAACTTCAGTGAAATACTACCATCTAACAGTTGGCGCCCAGGGCCAGGCAAAATGGGCTAAGGTGGCCTAAAAGTCCTCCACTTATGACATCACTCACAAAAAACCTGCAAACCCCAAGAGAAATTTTTTTTTCGAGTGCAGACTAGAAGACTTGCTGCGTCTTTTGAGACTTTTACCGGGTCTGTAGAGCATACTGGACCAGAGAAATTCCCGCGCAAAGTCACGTGCGTTTAGGCGTTTTTTTTCCCGAAAATCCCAAAAAGCAGCTGGGTGCCAAAGAGTTAAGAACAAAAATGACAGCCTTAGAAACATTTGGCATCGGATCTATCAATTTCATAACCTAAAAATGAATAAAAAAATATTTTGCAAAGGATTCTATCAAGTAAGAGTTGCATTGTGCATTAGCTTTGTAAAGTCAATGCAAATTTTTTCCTGAATTTTTTTTGAACGTTTGATGTTTGGAAAGTATGACGTAGTCTTTAATTTCAAACATTATTGCAAACTCAATTTGTTCAATCTGTTTTGCAATTTGTTTTATATGATGTTTACTGCTTAAAAAAACATGTTGGCAAAGGTAAATCAAGACAACGATTGATAAAATCCCCACTGCAAAGTTCTTCAAATAACCAAAAGAGTCAGGCAAACAATTCCAAGCGTCAAGGAAAGTCAATCCTGCTCTTTCAATTTGTGGAATTCTGTTTATCTTTTTCATTGTGAAAGTACTACATAATCCTTGTGGAGGTTTTCAATGACCATGATCAGATGTTCAAATTTGAACTTCCATTGGCTCCAATTCCAGTTCAGTCTGATTTACATTTTCAATGGCAGAAAGACCTAGGGTGGTTGCATCGGATTCATGTGTTGGATGGCAAATAGCAGACTTTGCTCTGGTGGCAAAATTATTGGATACAATCTGTGAAAACAGTTTTTATTTCATGAAGGGTGTGTCTAAGGCACTCTGTATGGTAGTACTTCTGTCTGGCTTGTTTGTATTTTTGGAACAGGGAAAATATTGCAGATTATTGTTGAAATCTCTGAAGAGCAAGCTTTCTTTCGAAAAGTAAGACTTCTTTAAAAACAAGATGAAGCTATAAATACCCTCTCCTTGAAGATCTTATTGATCCAGTTTAAATGTTGTGTGACATCTACCATCAAGTAAAACTTCAGCTCAGCAAACTACAAACCTTTTCCAAGCCAGAATAATTTCCTCCAAAAGTGTTGAAAAGCAACTTAGTATATGTCCTTAGGAAAACCAATGAACATTGCTTACAATCAGAATATTTGCTGTCAACTTTATATAGCAATTCACAAAACTGCCTGTTATTTTGCTAAGATTTTATTACCAATTCTCATCACTAAGCTCATAACCTCTGTGAAATCTTTAGGATAGGACTTGTCACAGAGTTCCTCCTGATGAATGATGCAGAAGAAATGATAGCATGTTTCATAAAAGCTTCTTTAGCAAAGTAACTAAACTTTTGTGAGCTCCTACATGCTTAGAGCTCCATTAGTTGCAATGTGATCAGTGTCCATGCTTTTTTTCATTAAATATCCAATTACAGCTGCAAAAGTATCTTCCCTCCATCAGCTCCTCTTCTGATTCCCTCAAAACTCTCAATAACAATATATACCTGAGTTGTATCATTAACATCATGATTTACTGCAAACAATATAAAAGCCGCAGTGATATCCTTGATTTGCACAGCACTGGTACTTTCAGCCAACCTTAACACCTTTGCTGCCAGGTGGATTAATTTTAAGACCCATGCGAACCACTTTTTTACCATCACTTTCTGGCTAATGCAGGATTTTAAAGTACAACTATATTGTACGGCGGCAGCAAACATGTTAACTATCTTTCCTTGGCCGTCTTCGCTGACAAAGGCATTTCCTCAATTTTACAGATTAAATGTTCATAAGCCATAATAAAACATGTTTTCATGTATTTCACATCAGTAAAAGGCTTATATATCCTTTTCATGATTCTATACAAAACTGGGCTGAGTCTTAATAAAATACAATTTTATCTAGTTGTCAAGAAAGACTGTGTTTGTCTTGAATATAGCAGTGTTTCTTGAACTTTTTCCCAGTCAACACTCACTTTTAGACACACATTGTGCTTACACTAAAACAGAAATGCCACCTTACACTAAAATCAAGACTAGGTTGCTGCATCCACCATACATTCATAGTAAGAAAAAAATGTTAAAATATTTAATTTGACAAAAAGGAGAGTCCAACCATCATATAATTGTATAAATATAAACAGGGGCATATCCAGTCAACTGTTGCATTTCAAAAACAGCATTTTTAGAGTTGAGCAGTTGATGTTATTTGCTGCACAAGAAATCCTATATTGATTTGGAGTAATTCGCTTTTGCATTACGATGTAAAATCATCAGAGCAATTGCAACTCAATTGCTGCTCTCCACAGTGATTGCACAAGTGTAACAGTGCCATGTTGATAGACAGCGCTCCACAGATGCAGTTGCGCAGCTGGTTGTCAGCATCAATTTTATAAGTGTATGTATGTATGGATAAAAAGCTCTCATTGCTGTATGGCTGACATTTGCTGAATGTTCGGCAAGCTAAGTATCTTTTCAACACCATGTTTGTAGGAACAAAAGCAATTGTGGTGTAATAAATGCACTGCGACCAAAACCAATGATAACTTGGAAATCTTTTGTGTGTTTTGATAATGAGATCAATACTACTATCTACTCTAAATAGTTAGTTGCACAAGGCTACGAGCCAAATTTGATTGGATTTTAGGTAAAGCTTGATCGATAAGGCTTTTTTGGGCTGATTCTGATGTTTTCATTTTACATTGCCGATAACCAATGCTGATATTTTGCAACACTCAAACCACAGATGAAAGACAATACTTCAGTGCGATGAAGAAGCATATAGCATGGAATTCTGCGCAAACCTGGGGTCACTAAGAAAGTCAATCACCACAGCATGTACGCTGCACTGATTTGTTTGCAGGCAGCCATCTGCTTACTGAGCAAAATCCTGAGAACGAATGTTATGTCATAGACTGGTTTATTGGGACAATTGTGGAGTGGTCCGAATATTGCGCACTATTTGGTGTAGTTGGATGGCTGCGCATCATAAGGAACAGTACAGAGAATTTGCGTTAGATGAAGTAGCAACTTGGGTTTCCAAACACTCCGTGCAGAAAACTAGCACAGCAGCTTTTGAGCAAATATTGCTGACAGAATTTTGCCAATATGATACTTTGGCAACCTTGCAAAATTCAGTCGATTTCCAGTCTTTCATCTGTCCAAGAGAAAATGTGGTTTTATGCTGAAAAGTGATATCAAAAGCTGCCCTTCCGTGACAGCCCCTTCTTTCCAGGCTAGATGCGCCACTGAATATACACATATCTTTCTCAATAATGAAAGCTATGCATCCCTCAATATAACAAATTTAGTAGCACATATGAAGTCACAATATTGACTTACCATTTTTTCAATATCATCTACACCAGCAGGAGCAAACATTGATTGCACCATGAATTTATGTTTGCCTTTATCATGAGCATCAGGATCCATTGGCTGAAGCATTACTACAGAAATAAGTTGTGGTTATGCTTGGTGCAACAAATAAAATTAAAAGTATTCAATGAAAAATCGCAAAATGCATTAAAACTTACTATGCATGATAAAACCTTGAAGCAAATAAGAAATGAAAAAATCACAGCATGCAAATATCCTAAAACAACATGACTACTGCACAACTTTTGCATAGGTGAACAAGCTTTGAATATTAGTCTAAAAAACAATGACTACTTGTTTGCTTCTCCCTGGCACGGTGATTGTCTCAGATGCTGATAAACATCTGTTTTAATATTGCATACACATGACTAATGTGACACTAATTAAACTTCAAACTTGAAACCTAGTTCGCAGCTGACCTTTTTGCCTCATGTATCTTTTAAATTCTGCAGAACACTAACTAATATACGTTAATACAGTCACACTTTGCTTGTCCAGAGCACTTTGTTTCACCACATCTTGTTAGCTTAGCAAGGTGTTTGGTTAAATGAAATCAAAAGCTTAGTTCAGTTTTGTTTATACTCAGTTTCTGTACTCCTTTCCAAGTGCCACGAATGGTCTGCAGCACCTATCTCCACTTGCTTGCATAGTGGGCCACACAGCTGCTTAGCGATTGTCACAGTGAATGCTGGAAATGCTTAGCATGAGGTTGTAGGCTGCAAGTACTGCCATTAACAATTTTGATACTGCATGGTTTGAAAAAAATCTGCTGGGTTTCCAGAAGTCCAATGCAGTTGTAGTGGTGGCAGCTACACAAAGCAGGTTGTGGTGTTTGCAGAAAGATCAAACATGGCAACCATTACATCAATTGTAATTGTTCAGTTTATTTTGATGATGTCAGCATCGTTGAGTCATGAACATTTGCAATAGTCATCAATAGACATAGTCCAGTATATTTGATTTTATTCACCAAGTCCAGAGAGGCATCCAGTATTGAAAGTGTTACAAAGGTTTTAACACCTTGGCTGCCAGCGTACGAATATATTGTACATGGAAATCAGCCTAAAATCAAGTATAATTTCAGTTGTCTTAGCAACTGCATAGTTCCTCAGCGGATTGCACTAGAGGGCTGTTCAAACCCTCAAGACTCAGCAAGTCTTCAAGTCTGCAATGAAAAAACATATTTGGTTTTGGGCTTCCGTTTTTTTTGTGAGTGATGTCATAAGTGAGGCAGGTTTTTGGTCATTTACCTCACTGGACAGGAAAATCCAAAAAGAACTGATGGGTATGTTGGGTCTACAAGATGTTGGCAAGAGCAAATGGGATATGTTGGTATGGGCATTTTTTATGAAGAATGATGTGCTGAGAAGGTTGTTGGACTTCAAAGCAAATGAGTGATGATAAAGACCAAGAAAAGCATGGAGAAGGCAGGTGGAAGAAGAAATCAGGAAGGACGAAATTATCCAGATTTTGTAATAGCAACTCAGAATCGTTTAAATCACAAGGTAGTGCTGCTATAAAAAATAACATTGAGTCCATACTTGTTTGCAAGCAGTAGCCTCTTCACTACTATTTTGTAATATTCAAGACAAATAATTCTTATTTTTCTTCCACAAGCAACAAGGTGTTGCAATGTTTAGTCTCCAGGTTCATTTAAAACTTGCAGAGCTATATTGTGTGATGAACAGGTCACTCATTTTGTTGCTAAAAATGATACAGACCAAGAAGAGTTGAAACAATGGGATAAGAAGATACAGCACAAGCTGATGTGCAGCTTCTTACATGAAACAAATCTGAACCAAATAACAAGGGTCATTTAGCTATAACAAACCACAGGAAACTTGCATGAACATGCAAAAAATAGCTGAAGTGTGCAAAATGGGCATCACAATAAAGATGCTTGCGGCACTAATGGCAAAAATTGGAGGATTGCCACACATGTCGGTACTTGCCACCTATGCCTGTGACCATTCACAGGAAGGTATAATTAACCCCAATGAAGTCATGAGTCATGCCTCAATTTCATCCAAAGTGTTTCTACATTGTCAGGTCATCATCAGACACAAACAGCGCATGACGTTAAGGCCTGCAGCACCAAGAGGTTTATAATTGAACAGGTGAAGTTAAAATAAACAGCAAACTACATATAAATGCACAAAAATGAATAAACAGACAAAATCCCAATATTTCAAAAGTTCCATTGAGGACTTTTGCTTTTATTGCTCCACAACTCATGAGTAACATGAGCAGCATAAAGCATACAAACAATCAGCTGCACTGAAGCTAACCTGGGTTTGAGCTAAACAAATGTTAAATTGAAGGATTTTTATCTGATCGTTTGTACTGTAATATGTTACTGATGGCTCTTTCCTGGTAGAAAGCATATACAAATCAACTTCTACATATGCCTATTTTCCCTAAATGAGTCTCAGTGACTAAAATGCATGATTCATGTGCTACCATGCAGCTCAAATCAGTAAGGTGAGAATCTTGCTAGTGGTGAATGTTGCATTTTGTTCATTGCCACTGATTTCAGTATCTCCACATTTAATAATGCTTGAACATTGTGGCCTACTAGTTCAAAGGGCTTTTAATCAGCTTTGAAGTGACTTTCTTCGAAGAAATGCATGAAGTACAGCTGTTGCAGCGTAAAAAGCAAAAAATACTGCATGGCATCATCCACTCACCAGACACATCAACTTCTTCTCCAGCATTTACAAATCCGCTGTTTGGCCTGACACAATACCGTTTGGGTGCTGTTGTTTTGACTTTGAAGCATACACGCTTATCCGATGGATTTCTTAATTTTAGATGAGAAGTTACAACATCCACAAAAGGACCTGAAAAGATAAGTTCAAAGATATTTTTAATCTAACAAATTATATTCTAATTTATATGAAATGAGATTTAACATTATAGTTTTGCAAAACAAAGTTCAAAAGTATCTAAAGCAACACAAACAACAAGCCTTGAAACTCTATCTAGACCAAGCATTGAATATCTCTAAAAAATGTTCTCCATCGCAAATCAAATACGTATGTTTACATACAAAATTTCCTCGAGGACTGTGGTAGGTGCTATTTTAAAAAATGAAGATTTAATCCTTTGCACAAAAATAACTGGTTTTGCATAGCTGCTCGTAAGTTACAACTAAGGATGTATATTATGGAACATTTAGATGTTCTGGAATATTCCATTATCTTTATTTCAAATCCAGAATATCAAATCCTCTTCCAGAAAACTTGTTACAAATGAATATCAGCATAGCAACTTTTCATTTATGAATATTTTGTTTAAAAATAAACAACACCAGTAAAACAAAACAGAAAAACACATATCTACTACAGCTGTGCTCTTCTTAAAGACATTTTGATGAACTCATGCACCCAATTTACTGACACGTCCCCCCACCTAATTGTGCCCATATCTGTAAGTACCCTGGCCTAAACAAGCAAGTACTCTAATTCAGTAACTCAGCTACATTGTTCAATTGATAATGGCTCATTGTCTGCTGCTTATGAATCACAAATAACACCGGTATACAGGATTTTTGGGGACTTGAAGTGTGTAACGGATTTGGGGGACGCTGAATCCAAAAATCGCCTCTGTTTTTGTCCATCTGGTCAGGATTAGCCGCTAGAGGGCATACGTTTTGCAGTTTTTCGCAAAATATTGAAAAACCTCACCAAAAGTTTCAAAAGTTATCTC
>JGI24021J15306_10006294_pt1 | contig 14256 bp, 14 predicted proteins | sample Ectturendosymbi1_FD_15306 | JGI IMG/M metagenome (IMG submission 15306) | reverse complement strand
GTCTCTTTCTAAAAGTCCTACACAGACCATTGACAGCTCCCCTTGTTGCAAAACTGGCCCCTCCAGTGGCCCCCCCAAATGAAAATGTCTGGCTCCGTCCCTGCCTCGTTGGATAACCCACGCAATAGAAAAAGTCGAAAGTGTAGTTTCTTCAGCTGAAAGTACCATTACAGGGTTTGCCGTTCAGCCTGCATAAGAGGTAGTGTTTCATGAAAAAAAACTCACTTGACTGAATTAAAACTTGGCTGGCTGACTTTAATCACGAGAATACAACAGTTCGGCAAAACTGTTCAAGGACCTGCAGAAACATGATTGCGTGAATAAAAATTCACAGATTTGAAACTGGATCACAATTGCATTTCTTGTTTTTAGCAGAGTTTTTCCTCAAGTAAAGCTTTCTTAAAACATCAGAATCTGCCACTCTTGGATGGGCCTAAACCTCACCTGTAGTCAACCTGCGTCGTTGGCAAAGACATTAATTTGAAATCTTAAAAAAATAAATAAATAAATAAAAAATGTGGTTGTTTGCACGGGCAGATTTATTGATCGTTTCAATGCTTTCTAAAACAATTTAATGCTACGATGAAATGTTTGACGAACTTTTCACAGAGTCAACGTCGCAGGTAATTTGAAAGGTGACGCAAAATTGGCAAATCTACAGCATACAGTGTAGTATCTGGTGTGCCTGTTAGTATACCACAATATTCAGTTATATATTTTCTCTGCTTTTTTAAGCATATTTGAACAATAAGAATTAATTGGTATTACAATAAATGTCCAAAACTATGTTCTACTAAGTAAACATATTAGGTGAAGAGTTCGAAAGCGCCAGCCAACATCCCGCTGGTATATTGCCGGGCTCCGAACGATCAAGTACCCATGAAGCGATACTGACTCAAAACAATAAATAATTTCATGTGTTCCTGGAACAATCAAAACGGTATTTTGGGCCATGTTCTTTGAAACAAGTCTTGGATATTTAAAACCTTTGTAACATAGTTTGATAATCATGGCAGATTTACCAGTAGGTTGTAGAAACAGGGGCCAAATATTTCAAGCAAAAGATATACCGAATACGTGTATGATTTTCTACCATGCACTGAGTTTCGAACACTTCGTAGACAAGGCTTCTAATATTGTCTGCAGATTTTGATCTGTATTTAGTTGGTTTTGTGGCAAACATAGAGCGGAGTAAACAATCTCCGTGCATAGCTGTTTTTTAGCTGATGTTATTTTCTTTCAAAAACCTTTTGTAGCTGGTGGTATTTTCTTTCCAAAATCTGTCTAAGCTAAGCTACATCTTTGGCAGTAAAAATGTTCCAACTATTGCACGCTCGGGTATGAAAGACGTGCAAGCCGTTTGTTTATGAAAATCGAAGGCGTGATTCTTTTTCATACATTCGCCATCCCGTAGACAACCTCTTTGCCGTAAACTTAGGAAGCACAAGAGACTGAAGAGAAAGTGATCATCAGAGAATTGCTTTGTCCATGGCAACACTTTCGAACAGGTGAAAGTTCATGCAGACTGCTGATGTAGATCTCAAAAGGTACGTTTGGAGAACGCATGTGGTGTCAATTTGACAAGTAAATTTGTTTGCAATACTTGTAATACAGGATACTATTTCTTTCTTTCCATGGCGCAATAGTATTTCTTTCTATGGTGCAGTTGACACCTATTTGTAAAATGCATGCGCTCTAAGTTTTCAACGACACCCTACCAGAAAACTTGAAAAATCTCTGATGCAAATCTTTTTAACAATAGGAGATTGGACTTCGTTTTTACTTAAAGATTTATTTTCCGCAGATGAAAATTATACTGCATTTTTACTTGTAGATTGGCTTTTTTTAATATAAAGCTGGTCCCCAAGTGCACAAATGTTTTATTTTCAGGGTTTTGCGAGTGCTTCTTTTTGAAACGCAATCTCACGTAGTTTATTGGAGTAAGCTTGCGGGGACATGTTAAACACAGCGCTCATGAACTGGTTTTCGAGATGGGCATTTGCTTCCGGTTTAGCGCTGCGAATGTCTTGCTGTCCACGCTGATTGTGGCGGGATCATTCTAATCTATTCTTTGCTGTTTAATTCTGTGTGCTGTTCTTGCTGTTGACAACGCGTTCAGGTATCCGATCTCAAATTGTGTTTTCTAGAATGCAGTATGTTCATAAAATGGAATTGAAAAACCAAGTCTGCATCTGAAGAGACTGTTACGGCCTGCAAAGTGATGAGAGCTACTCACCGGGCTTGCTTCGGCTTGGCGCAAACCAATTAGGTCTTTTAATTGAGGAGAATAAAGCTGTTCTTACAATTAGGTGGATTTCTTCTGCAAGTAGTGGTTTGGGTAACTGTAGACATANAAAGCACGCAATGCACATAGCAAAGGCTCCACATCGGTTTCGGTGAGTAAGGCTATACTCAGAACCAGCAAAAGCAAACCATGAAAATACATAAAGACGAACAGAAAATTGCGAACATTGCAAAGCTGTCAAAATTTAAATTATAACGATGAGGCGTTACATTAGAAAACAATTATTATCCTAGTACAAATCATGGGCGTCGAAAGGATTTCTTCCAGGGGCGGCCAATAACGGATTTTTCCATGGGTGGACAAAAGGATTTTCCAGGGCCCACAGTGGGGAAATTTCATTTTACCAACTCGAAACTATGGGAACAACTTTTTGCTACAAATTCAATAGGAAAAATCAAATTTCAAAAGCCAGGGGTCTTGGGACCCTTGCCACCCCTTTCCGAGGCCCTTTGTACGAATGTAATCTTTCAAAACACGCCAAACCTAAATTATCTCCTTGTGAATCCTGCTCTGTCGCAAAATTTCCCCATCAAAACATACACAGCTTTTTGTGCCAGCTTGCCTTCGGAAATCACAAGCGTGTTAACCAGCTGCAGCAGATAAAACAATCAAGCACCACGCCATTCGGCTACATGTGAATTTCATATGAGTATTTAAAGAGTCGGATATCAACCGACATCTCCGAAGCTCGTGTGCCACATGCCGTTTCAGTTTACGCACCCAGAGCTTCCTACAAGCGATACTGGCAAAGCTGCGAAAGGGCCTACGCAAGCCAAACGTGCGTTTCGATATAAATAAGTGTTGCGCGTAATTATCAGAGGCTCGGATCTCGTGATGCCGCTTTTTGGCGTGTGTGCCTGCAGATTGATGCGGCAGCTGGCATTTCGTACCTCGCGTCACACAGAAACTCGTGCATTAGGTGAAAGTGTATGATTTTGTTTTGGAGGAAAAACTCCGTACATCTGATGTGAAACAGATGCCTTATCTGTTCCAAGTTGCGAAGATGACCTGAACCGCAAAAACGAGGTAAAGGTCAGTAGGCATCTCATGAAACAATGACTCATTTTTCAACAATGACTTCGTTCTCCCTTGTCTGTTGTACAGCCTGGCCGTTGCTATTGGGAAAGGTTCGATGGAGACTTTTCAAACCAAGCATAGTATATTGTTATCGGGCTCAGTGATTTGCAGTGTGCTTTGGATTATTTATGCATCATGTTAGATTTACCGATATTAAAACAATCGCTAATTGTTTAAAAAACTGAAACCATTCCTAGCTGCATTAGATGGCTTGAATCCGACTCACATGGTTTTATTTCCAAAACGCCCAACTTCAAAACTTGCTTACAGTAAAATAAACTACGTATCAAGTTTCAAACTTTGGTTTTCAAGTAAAGCGCGAACAATTTAAGGGGTATTCAACAAATCGAGTGGCTCTTCAAACAGCCGCTCTTTGATTACAATGTCAGGGGCCGTTTCGTGGGAATGCGCTTTTGTGAAACGGAGCTGTAAATGTAATGATTCTAGTGGCTCTTTCAATTGGGTGTAACGTGTTTCGCTGTGAATTGTTTCCCTTTAAAGATACGACCAATTTGTTGCAGACCCATTGCTCCACCTAAGGTTTGCGCAACGGCGGGAAATCCGCACAAATTCCTGCCTAACTTTCCGAAATGTACGCAGCGCAAATCACGTGAGCTTCCTTTTTATTTTGCAGTTGACCAAGCATTCGCTGCACCAAACTTTCCTCCAGTTTTGGAACATCAGAGCAACATGAGAGCACTGCAGATTAAGTTTATTCCCGCATCTAGAAATCTGACCTTTACTGGAACATTTTGGCTTTTCACACTTAAGGTTTGGGTCACAATCTTAGGACTGAAATAAAAATAACTTGGGTTGCCAACGAACGTTTTTTGGCAGTGACGCGTCAATAATTGGACGACGCTAACGTAACAGTGCAGCACTATTCTGACCATAAAAAGCAGGCGTATTATTCAAGTGCGTGCATTTTCAATTTCTTTTCCAAAGAAACAACAAACGTACAGCTGTCACCAAAATAGGTGTTTTTACAAGCAAGGCAGCAATTAATCAGGGACTGGTCAAGCATATTGTGTTTATGTGTATAACGTTCACTCCTACACGCAACGCGCGAGGCTTAAGCATACATCGCAATGATAAGGAACACGCAAATACATGTATGAACTCGAGGATACATTCGTGGAAGCAGTAGAAAAGTATACGCTTGATGGCGCTAATACATCTAATTTGATGAAACACAAGCATAAAGGGCATACGCATGAATCACGCCATCACGGTTAATGTAGTGCTGCGGTGACTTTTCAAATCAGGTATAAATAGGGACGCCGTGCAAAGGTAATGCTACAAGTGATGCAGCAATTTGGCAAAGGGTACAAGATATATCACAAAGTACGTCAGAGTTGCTATTTCTGTCAGGAAATTTGCGTAGAAGTTCAAATTGGGAAGACTTTTAAAATTATTATTAGTTCCTCTTCATTTGTTTGCAATTATTGCAACTTCGGATTCTGCAACAAGCCGATTGAGGGGAATCCCCTGAAAAAGCCAAACGATAGAAAAAAAAGCTTCCAGAAAAATGCCAGATACCTTATCTCGTGAGGCTAAAAAAGTGCCACAGAATTTCATCCGGTCGTTCAGCAGAGTATTTCGGATAAAAACGTGCTACATGCAGTCCAATCACTATAGACAGATGTATACGAAAATGTATCGGAATCTGCATGGGCGTCAGAAGTATTTTTTCTAGGGGGGCAATAGTGGATTTTTCCAGGGGTAGCCAAAAAGATTTTCCAGGGGGACTAAAAGTGGCAAAATTTAAAGTAAAAATTTCAAAATCCAGGGACCTAAGATCCCCTGCCCCCACCCCTTTCGATGCCCATGTGAGTCTGACGATTTTACGCTTCTGAAAAATGGAAATTTACCTTACATGTAAAGGTACAAAACAACACATGTGAAAGGTCTGTGGGCCATGGCCTTCTTGAGCGATGGATTAAATGTTTCTACACCAATTCTGGCCTCAGTCCTTCCACCAGCCACAGCCAAAGGAGTCATTTATAAGGTCCAGAAGGATTTTTCTAGAGAGGAAATAAAATTTTGTCTCAATTCTCTAAAAATTTCTTTTGTTAAAATATTTAAACTTAAGGTAACACGAGGGATTCTGCTGCTGTAGTGTTACATTTTAATCGGACAAGACTTTCAGAAGTGAGACTGGGATATTTACAATTTAAAGTTAAATGGTACATTCCCAAAACTTCATCATGTTTTAAACGCAACCGATCCGGTCCTGTGGCTAATCACTGCAAGAGTAAAGAAACATTCTTGAATTGTGGCGGTGCTCACACTTGGAAAAATTGTGATTCTTCAAAAAAAGTTGACCAAGTTGTATAGTAATGCAAATCATTCAGCTCCCAATACAGAATGTCTGTTTTACAAAAAAGAATAAAAAATAAAAAAATAAAAATTTGTATCTTATATAACTTATGCAGAAGCCTGTAGAAAACTGAGAAGTACCGAAAACTTAATAGTATCAGACCATTCCCCGAACGACGAATCTCCAACATTGCCTCATCGTCATAGTAACGGTTTGCTTAGTCAGTGACCCGCAGCACAAAATTTACAACCCTGCAGAGCGATTAACACTACAGATCCACAAACGGAACGCTTCGATCAAGCAGACAGTACTTCAGGATTTACGTTTGTAAATCCACTCTTGTTTCTAGTATTTCTTGCTGAGGTNATCAATGCAGCTGCAATATCAGAAGAGAGAAATAGACCCTTCAAAATTATTNCATAATCAGCTGGAGGAAAATGGGGTCTTCCATCAGTACGGAAGATCTTGAAACACTCCTTTATAATGACACTTCCAACCTTTCAATGGAACTGCAAAGCCATTTGTGGAAAACTTCCAGGATTAAGCTTTTTTATCTAAATTTTAGGTGATACCAGATCTAATTTGTTTACGCTTACAGGAAACGCATCTTACTGCAAAATGCCAGCCATGTATTCCACATTACACAATTTCACGTAAAGGCAGACCACCGCACCATGGAAAGTACGGAGGGCTCTGTATGCGTAAAAATCCATTGTCATATTCGCAAGTAACTATTCGCCAGCCAGAAAGGACGGAAGTAATGGATATTGAGATAGATGACTTTTGTATCCATATCTATAGTCGACCGAGCAATACTTTAGATCAATACATCAGTCTCAAACCAAATCACTAGATACAATGCAGTTGTCATCTGTGGAGATTTCAACTGTCAACACGATATGTGGGGAAGCTCGTCAACAAACAAAAGCTGTAGGGCTCTGGTATCATTCATTCATTATCATTCATTCATTATCATTCATTCATTATCATTCATTCATTATCATTCATTCATTATCATTCATTCATTATCATTCATTCATTNNTGTTCATGCCCACATTTTCTATGGGGAGGATCGCGGTGGCAGTAACCACAGGATGACTCAAACTACCTCACGGTCAAAAGCAATCTCAGATAATTCCGCTGGCTTCACACCAAGACGGGACTGCGCAAGTTCGGAAATGTAGCCAATCCACCTGGTCCTTGGATTACTCCTGGGCTGCTTTCCAGTGGATGTAGGCATCAGGACTTGCCTCAACAATCTTTCGTGGGGCATTCTGGACACATGGCCGAACCAATGTAGCTAGGATCTCTTGATCGGTTAAGAAGCGGGTTGACATTCAGGGCTTTACTAATTTCACAGCTGAACGCTTTGCCGCGAAGTTTCATACGTGAACTCTTTGCAAAAATCCATCTCTGTCGCTTGTACTTGGGATAGTATTCTTTCAGTCATTACCCAAGATTCATGACCATGGATGAGAATCGGAGCAAAGACCAATTTAAAAACTGACAGCTTTGCGGTGTTTGAAAGCTCACGTTTTGTCACCACAGAGCGATGAGGCTCACGCAGAACTGCGTTTGCTTCAGCAATCCGTGAATTCAGTCCTTGCTCCGCTTTCCGTCATTTCTAGGTACCATCCCAACGTAATTCAACTTCTCCATCTACTGCAGTGTGTTGCTGCTCTCTTGCAGCATACACTGCATGGTTTGGGTTTCTGAAGAGACAAAATACCATTGTCTTTTAGTGCTGATTTTCATCCCCGCTTGGTTACACGCAGCTGAAAGCCGATCAAGTGCATGCTGATGAAGACCCTGCTCAGAGAATGCATGCCGCACCAAATCGTATGCAAAAAGTAAACAGCTCATCCTGCTGCCTCCAATATTAACACTCTTGTTGACTCGGCTGTGACTGTCTAGTATGTCTATCCAATCCATATAGACTACGAAGACGAGTTGTTACACACACACCCTTGTCAGAGTCCAGCACCACCGAAGAACGGTTGTGATTTAACTTCCCCGACACGGACACAAACTCATGAGCAGGAATACAGTGACTTGGTGGCCAGGAACAGACGGCCGTCAATACGGTCGGTACACTCTCCAAAGCTTTTCACGAGAAGCTTGTCTAAGAGGACTTGGAGGAACCCAGGCGTCTGCTTTCTCGAGGTCGACAAAACATATGTAGATCTCTTTGGCATACTTCCAAGATTTCTCAAAAGTTTGTTGGAGAGTAAAAATTTGGTCTGCAATGCTAAGGCCAGGACAAAAAGCGCACTGGGTATCAACCGGCTTTGGTTTGATTATGTCGCGATATATTTTTTCAAGGAACTCGGCATGCANTTTTCCATGGAGGCTAAAAAGATAGATTCTCCAGTAGTTGGGCTGTGATATCTTCTGTAGAAAATCGGGATTACTTTTGTGCTTTGTGCATAATGCCACGTTTTTCTACTTTTTTAACGCTTGACCATCTATGTGTATGGAACTTACTGGAAACTTACCAATCACCATAACTTCAATTTCAATCACTCGCAATTGTTCTGCTTAAGTTACAAACAAATTTTAGGTAGTGACTATTCCATTCTTGGTATCCATATCAATTACGTCTAAACTACTTTGAGCCATTTCTTGGCCAGATGGAAATATGCAAATGCTAACAGGCCTGCACTCAACAGCCTACATAACCACACACTTTCCTAAGGAGCTTCCACTATCTCTTTGTCATTGTAATGTATTCTACCTTAAAGCAACACTGCTTGAAGCTGCACAGCAGTTTATTCCTCAAACAAAATTATCTAACAAAATCTCCGTTCCCTGGCGGAAAAAGACTGTGCTTTTGGATTGAAAAACAAAAACATGCCTTTAATCACATGAGACACACCAGAAGTCCTACAGACAATTATTTTGAAAGGTGTATAGCTAGATGCTAGAAGAGTAATCAGTGGCGTAGCGAGGCTAAGTGCCGCCCGTAGCCCACCATAAAATCGTCGCCCTTTTCACTCCTAAAATTTGTTTGCAAGAATTTAAAAAGAAGACCATGTTTCGCGCTAATTTAAAGATCTACGAATTAATCAAGCATCTTGAACACCACAATCAAACACTCACAAACTGAAATGGGTCTTGTTTTTCATTTTCTGTTATGAGTCTTCTTTTCTGCTTGTCGCGACCTTCCTCATAATGACTTTTCCTATTTTTTCTTCTTTCCTTACATATGCATGTATAGACAAGGCATGTTTCGTCAAATTTTCTTCCCTACTGGTTTTTAGTCTCCGCTAAGCCACCACTTAACTTTAATCGTTTGCTCATTCCAAGACATCAAACAAAAAATTTNAAGGGTGTGATGGCGGCATACCTACTTTGCAGATTTAAACATTTCTGTATGTTAATATTTCTCATACTAAAAAGTATGTACTGCGTAAAGCAGGCTATAATAATAAATTTGATAATATGATATCAGTGATGTAAAGAACGTTGTTTCATTGTTTACTTCATGTTAGAGGGGCAAGGGAAGGCCGTAAAACAGTTGAGGGGAATATACATTTATAAAAATAAAATGGTTATATTATGCTTGTTTCTGTTCAACAACGATGTTGACCTCAAAAATAATACCAGAAATCATGGAAAACCTGTTTGAAGTGTCTAGGTGCGCGAATAACTGCAATAAATCTGTTTCAATTCGATTTTGCTAAACCATGAAATTACTTACGATATTTTCGTAAAAAGGCACCGCTGCCCCCTTTATGATAGGGCAGGGGGAAAGGTCTCCGTCATGCACCTGCTCTGTGGCGTCCCTGGGTTTAATTCTCTTAGAATATATCAAAAGATCCAAATGTTAACTTTTTCGGCACTTGTATGAGGCCCTCTATAGATGCGGGACCCATTTTGATAGAATAGGCGAAATAGGTTGCAAACCGGTTCCGGTTGAGCACTGGCTTGCAACCTTCATCGTGACCTGCAAACTTGGTCTAGCTGTTAGGCTGGATCAATTTAAACGTGCATAGTGTTATTACTAGCCTTCGTTTACTCAGTACAGCCATTGCCAACAACTTTATTCAGTACAGCCATTACCAAGTTGTGTAACTGTTTCGATTAACGCTCCTTTTGATAAAAGTCTTCACCGCAATCATACCTAAACATATTGTTTACCCTTGCGTTAGGTTTTCAGAATAAGGTTCATGCCTCAAATTCATCAAAATGGTAGCAACACCTTTTGTAAGCTTTTCTTGTTGAAATGGCTTTTTCATTGACTGCAAATGTTACGTGTACCGTTAAAGCAAGGACACTTCTACCGAACCCACACTGCCTATCGACTGGCCCTGATTCACTCAACTTGCAGTTGAAACCTGCAATCTGAACTCTAAGTAACCTACGCAAATCCACCAACTGCATCATCTCGCTTCAAGAACGGCATTTTCCAGCACCATTGCGTCACATAGGAAAACTGCAGTTCCATTGAAACTGACCAACGCTACCTTCGCAAAGTTCTTGACTTCAATAGCCAAAATTTAATATTGATAAGCCTATCCAATGACTAGGCCAGCGTGGGCCAAGTACTTTTGACCTACGGGCTATTTTACAAAAACGTGGCTACTTATGGACCACTTCCAACAAAATGATTTCGGCTATAAAACAACAGATTCACCAGTTTTAAAACTAAAAAGGTGTATGTGTTTCTAAATGTCGAATGCATTTTTAGTGCGAAATTTTTCAGTTTGGGAAATCTATCTTCGCTGACTAATTTCCAGAAGCTATCTACAGTCTCTATCACGGTTGCTGTTGTGCATTTTTAGATGATGTTATGCTTGTTCTAATTAAAGTTACCTAATTGCAGGGGTGGACAATTAATTTGACTCAAGGGCCACTTTGAGAAGGCCAAGTTTAGCGGATACATATACAGATTTATTTGGCGGTACTGAGTTCATTGCGCCAGATGTACTCCTCAAGACATCGAAAGACGAGACAACGGAAAACAGAGGTCATCCGGTAAGGTGCTCCAGCGGGGGGTTAGCGAAGGGCCTACCTTCTAAATTGATCCTAAAATAAATAGCTTAAATAAAACAAAAACAATAATGGTGCACAGAAAAGGTATTGTTAATTGCTCTTGCACAAATGCAATTTATCCAGCGCAAAAAATTCAGTGAGACAAATGTAACTTCACACGCTTTTCAACTTATTTTAGATTTGAAGATTTTTTTCTAAATTTTCCGCGGGCCACTGATAACGCTGTGGTGGGCCACATGCGGCCCGTGGGCCTGTAGTTGGACCACAATGGACTAGGCTATGGCTTGTGGCACTTCTTGAAAATATCCCACTGAACATTAAAAAATGGCATGATATGTGCCAAGAATTATTTGTCGTCAATGCCTAGGTGTCAAGTGATGTAATGATCTATTGATACTAAGAAGTGAACAATAGGAGAAAAAGGCTTAAGATAGCCTTGACTAAAGTTAATTCATGCAGGGCCTTATTTCTCAGTTTATGAGAGGAGGGGCAGTATAAACCTCGAACTAACGGACCAGTAATGTTTGCTAGTCTGCGGTCGAATATCATCCCTTTCGTTTGTTTAAAGGAATTTTTAGCTTGTCTGGAGAAAGGTGTCGGGACTGGGGAGCAATTGCTGCCCAGCATGTGTTAAAAATGCCATGATTTCAAGAATAACAATGAGATAGTTTAGCACATTAGATTTTACTCAGATTTTTGAGAAAACATTTCATCAATTTGCTTACATCACATTTTCTTGTTTTTTCTGGGCTAGCCTTCAAGTCTAGGGTTTCTAAAAACAAAATGTAAACGAATTAGAACTTATAAAACCTTAAAAAATTGTTTTAACAATAAAAAAGAAGCGTTGCAACTTTTAAACTCCTGTCAAAAATTAACTTTTAATCAACAAAGTGCCGCCCAGGACCCGGTCCACCCCCTTGCTACGCCACTGAGAGTAATTCTTGAAGCCAAACAGTCATCGTGGCGTGCTTACCGTTCTGTCATTAATAGCAACACGAAACTTCCTACTCTTCGGAAAACAGTTAAAAAGGTTTCTGGTCTGTCCATGTATGGCCTACTCTTATTCCGCAGCTCGAAAGAAATAATAGAGTACCAAAGTAATAATCAACACAAGGCAAACATGCTTAGTAATCAGTTTCAATCACTAATTTGTTCAAGCCAACCACCAACTCTCGCTGAAAACTTGCCGAATTTGACATGTGATCCTTGTAAAGCCACTACAGAAACCTGACCACGATATCCATGAGTAAACGCCCTTTTTCTATGGATGAACGACAAGCAGTAGTAAGAGGTAACNAAAACAATTTCCCAGGTCATGACAAGATGTGTTCTAAAATGTTTAAGCATTTGATCGAAAATTCTCTTCAAACTTTGCTATANTTGATCAACAGTATTTGGGCTGCTGGGGTACAGTTCTATTGTAGTGGCTACATTCCATTGCAATCCCAGTGCACAAACAAGGTAAAGCATCCAATATATGCCATCCTCATATAGATTAATATCGCTAACAAGTAGTGCCTGTAACATGATGGAAAAATGGTCAGTTACTGAGTGGTATTTGGAGTACTATGATCTAATCAGTAACACCATATCTAGTTTCTGCGGTCGCCCAAGAACAACAGATCATATCACGCATTGTCATGATGTAGTAAGCATGCACTTGGCCAATATCGTGTATAGGCTCCTCTCTTTACTTGACCAGACATGATCAACGGCATTACTCAGGCGAGTGTAATGAGCCCAGTTTTGCTCTCCCTTGTTATTAATGATCTTCCTGAGGATATGGGATCACCAGTGGCCTTATACGAGGTTGATTTATACTTCTGGAACCTGGTTCACGTATACAACTTACCGAAAGGTGTCAAAAGTCACTGAAGAAAGTTGAGACTTGGTGTAAAAAATGGGGTTTCAAAATTTGTTGGTCAAAATCCGCAGCAGTCCTATTTACCAACAAAAGCAAATTCAAAAAGAGTGTAAGTACTTAGGTGTCGTTTTCCAGAGAAATGGCACATGCCATTCTCATACCCAACAAATTCACGCGGAATGTTTAAAACGGTTAAATTATATGCGAATGTTAATGGGAACGAATTGGGGTGTGGCAAAAGCTCCGTTGGTGAATATATACAGAGCTCTTATTTGTCTTGCAATCGAGTACGGTGTGGATGTTACGGTCATTATTCGTTAGGTGCTTTCCCGCCCGCGAAATTCCTTAATCAGGTAATTTCTTTTCTTTGTTGGTCGTTCCAGTTATTATTTGCTTCACGTCACTGTTCCCTTTTTTTCTTCGTGGCGACGAGCTTAGAGATTGGGGGAACAGGTTTCGTGATTGTTGATGCGAACAATGAGAAAAGAGGGCCATAGTTCGTTTTGATGTAATTTGGAGTTGTCGGGTAAAGGGCGACCAGCCCGTGGTCTAGCGGTAAGTGCGTCCGCTTCGGCGCTGGTGGGTCGAGAGTTCGACTTCTCGGCCGGGTCTTACCAAGACAATGTAAATTGGTACTGTAGCCTTCTTACCAGGCACACGGTGAGCGGAAGAGCTGCAGGGAACACACCCAGAACACAAAAACAAAAAACCGGAAAATTGCACAAACTCAGTCGTGGCGCTACAAAACCATTGCAGTTTTAAAGCGCCAAAAACAAACCACCATATCAAAAAAAAGGGGGCAAAGGGTCGATAACTGACGCTGTTTTTGGTGGTCCTGTGACCCTTTGTTTATGTGCGTTAGTGCTTCCAAGTGTGTTAGGTGTTTCCAAGTACTTTGTGTACTTCCAAGTGCTTTATATCCTTTAAGTACGTGCAGCAAGTGCGTTACATATTTAAGTGCATTTCTTGTGCTAGTGCGATCAGAGCAAATACAAGCGCCAGTCGTTTGGTTTCAATCTGCCAATTGTTGATTTGAATGCACATCAGACAGGTTACAAGGCCCAACCAGTTGAGAGTTTGTTTTGAATTCTACAATGGAGGCTTTTCTCTTTTTTCTGTTTCTGCTTTAGAAAAATCTACGAAATTCAATACAAAACTCTACGTTTATATACGGAGGCAATGCAAAGTACTTTTTGAATTTGCCTTCTGCACTCGTGTGGAGAAATGCCACTCCAGGTCAATCTTAAGCTGCTCTGTCCAGGGCCGGCCTTAAGCCGATGCAACCGATGCAGCTGCATTGGGCCCCGCGCCATGGTGTTTGGGTAGTGTAGATTTACCCGGGCGATCGTCCCGGCGTTTACTACAGTACTTTATAAATTTGAACTCCGGGCCTCGCCTGCTTCTCCGCACTAGACTCGTCGATCACAAATGTCCTTGCACCGAATGAAGCTCTATTCGTTACTGAGAACACAGTCGAGCACACTAACGCGAAGTTTCGAAATGCTGTGACTTCTGTCAGGTGATGTACACAGCAAAACGTTAAAACCACAGCTAAACAACTGCACTTTCCCCACGAGGCCGACCACGTTATCTGCTGCAGCTACGAGACTCGTCACACTGTTTATTACGTAACAGTAAGGAGCCGCACATCCTGCTCTTCTACCAATGAGAATCAGGTTTACTTGTGCGTTCCC
>JGI24021J15306_10006293_pt1 | contig 14256 bp, 8 predicted proteins | sample Ectturendosymbi1_FD_15306 | JGI IMG/M metagenome (IMG submission 15306) | reverse complement strand
TGTAGCCTAGTTTCCAGTAAAAACTTCAGCGAAATACTACCACCTAACGGTTGGCGCCCGGGGCCAGGCAAAGTGGGCCAAGGTGGTGAAAAAGTCCTCCACTTATGACGTCACTCACAAAAAAACCGCACCCCCCAAGCAAAAAATTTTTTTCGAGTGCAATCTACTAGACTGGCCGATCCGTTTGAGCCGCTGAACAGCTCTCTAGCACAATGGGCGGAGGAGCTAGGGCGTTGGTAAGGCAACCGAAAACTGCTGTTTTTTTTGCAAAAATTGCCGAAACCAGGTGGCTCTAAAAGTGTTAAGTAACTAATACAGCTGAAGGTCAGAGTCGATCTGGAGTTGGGAGTTTGATAATTGAAATTGCCCAGAGTCAGAGTTGAATGTTGGGACTTCTGACACCACAGCCCTGGTTGCAGTAGATCTGTGTAAGCAATAGCTTTGAGGCTAAGGTTAGACGGCCCTTTAAAGAATTTGTACATATTACATAATACAGAAAATTTTGCCACAAGGCACTGACAGTACATTTCTGGCGTAGTTCAGTCTTATGTGATAGTAGGTACATGTTAACAGAAAAACTAGAAATCAATATTGAAGACTTGACAAGTATATACATGTGCTTCATACAATGACTGTAGAAATATTGCAAGTGATGAAACAATTATTCTGCTTAGGCTTGTGGCTTGTATAGATTATGATGTCATATGTGCTACTTTTGGTTAAATTGATAATGTTTTTACTGCACACACAGGCGAAGCTCATATAATGAAAGCTTGCCATGAAGAAATTATGCATTTCTGTATGCTTAAGATTTTGCACCTATTGATTTTACTGTAATTTTCCTAGAGTGGGAAGTCTTTCACATGCAGAAGTAGTGTTCAATTAAATATTTTTTAATGCCAAGGGCCTAATTTTAGTGACATGTTGCTACTCATCAATAAAGGCTTTCAATTCCAGTAGGCAGTACAATTGAGTGAAAAGCATTTTAGGAGCAGTTTTTTATTGGTTTGAAGCTAGTTAATATCACTCAATTAAATTAGGTTTCTTTTGGCTTGAAGCTAGTTAATATAACTCATTGAAATTCTATGGCTTAGGCTTCAAATTCTAGTACTACTGGATTGAATTTGGTTTTGTGACAATGCAAAAAAGTGCTGAACATTCAAATGACTGCAGTGTTATTCATGCATCCCTGCGTCAATGCTTAAAAGAGGTAAGTTGATTGTAAGCTAAGAACATTTGTTTAGGTGATTTGAGTTCGGTTGAAACATTAATTGGTTACACTTAAAGTAAGGTTAAAATGCTGAAAGAGGTTTGTTGCCAACAGTGACAAAGATATGAGTTACCAAATAGAAGCTAAAATAGAAGAGATTCTAGGATATATATATATGTGGTATTCTAATATTTTTGCCAAAATAATGTACTGACAAATATAAAAGGTGTCAGTGAGGGAATCCCAAAACTAAGATGTTTTTAAATGTAGAATGCAAAACTGCAAACATAAGAGATGAATCAAAGTATCCTAAACTTAACCCAACGTACCAAAGCCTCTTATACTTGACATTTCCCCTAAATTACCTCTTATGCTTGGCTGCAGTTTCAACATGCTACATTCACAAACCTCTTATATGTGGCGTTTTTTCACTAGCGGCTATTATATATGGTCCCATGGTGTTTAAATTTAATGAAAATGCAAGAATACCTAAAAAACAATGTTGGCTAAGTTGTTCTTTCAAGGTACCTTTCAGAGTTCACTTTTTTCATGCTTTGAATTCGCATGTAAGACATTTAGTAAGATTGCTTGTAAGTTACTCCTTCTGTCACACCTTTGCTATGTTGACACAAAATACAAGGCAAATGTGCACATAACAAAAATGAAGTCATTTGGAATTTGTATATTTTACCTAAGTTTTAGTTTTGTTGTTAAAAATTCTGACAAGAAGCAAGTGTTGTGGAGAAATTCCAATGCCTACAGAGTAGTTACGATGTTGTTCTTGTGACTTCTTATAGTCAAAGTGTGTATGTTTTTGTTTTTATCTCCTTTGCTGCCAGGTAGTTACTTAGCCAAAAGCCACAAGGTGTCAAGCGGTTTTTGGCTTGTTTTTCACCATGTTTGTTTATTTAATAAGATATGTTATAAACTAGTACAGTAGAACTCGTCTAATTTGTCATTGTCTAATTTGCTTAATTTGTCACTTTTTGTCAGTCCTAGCAGAATCCTCTCTTTTGTGTACATTTCTGTTCGTCTAATTCGTCAATTTGTTTATTCGTCACCTCTTTCTATCCCTGAGAAGCATTTTGTTTGTCTAATTCGTCATTCGCAGTTTCGCTTTTGATCTCTAAGCAGCTAGTACATATGGGAATTCAAGCAAATTAAGGATCTTATCTGAGAATTGTTGGACCTCGTAATTTGTTTATCAAATTTATGCACGAGATGCAAAGCACAACCCAACTCCCCATTGAGAGAATGCGGAAAAGTTCATTAAAGATTTAAAACGTGCTTGATTGAATGGAGGAGTCCAGATAGAGCAGAGGAATTAATTGTTGTATTCAACCATAATGTCATTAACTTGTATTTTACTGCAAATAAGAGCACTATGCATGTGTACGAATTACTATGATAAAGTATACGAGCTTCTATGACAGAGTTTTCACCTGTTAGCATAATTCGTCACTTTTTTTCTAATCCCGTTGAGGTGACAAATTAGGCAAATTCTACTGTACCAGCAATTAAAAAAACAAACCAAAAGCACACTGCCTTAGATAGGTACCTGTGGTGTTGATTGGGGTGACTCAATGTTTGAAGCTGCCCTAATGCACTACATAACCTTGCTTACCCGTCCCTAACAAGCTCTAAGTGATTCTTGCACCAGAAACCAACTGCAGCCACTGAAAATTACAGTATGCGATTGTAGAGACTCATACATCAATCTATGCTTTTACCAGGATAAAATGCATACCTCATGACAGCCTGTATGGCTAAAAATTTTTGAAGTATGTTAATTAAGTTAATGTACAAGTCAATTTGTGAGCTGCACATTGCACACAAGTACATTAAAGAACATAGCTTGGCAGAATTATGTGAATGGAAGGTGTAAGTGGCATGCTGAAGCCTGAAATTTGCTTCTTGCCAGAGCGGTTGAGGTAGCATTGGGTGATTCATTCATTGGCCATGGATCAATCATCCAACCTTTCAGTTATTAAAAGAAACACCCTGTGCCACTGATCAGTTGGCACTCCAGTTTTTAGGTTGTAAGTTTCTAGTTGAATTTTCAAAAATGTTATTAAAAAACACAGTTGATATACAGCATTATTTCATTACTCAAAATAGTCAAAATTGATGAAAACTCTCACAACACAGCAATTGCATTTCATTTAACACCCAACATGGCAAATAATGTTACAGTACTTAGTGTTAGGACTCTTCGACTAAAACTATTATGGAACTATCTGGTTGTTTTTTCGAGCCACCTGGATGGATGAATGGATGTATAAAACTTGCTGGGTTCAATCCTGATACATCAGGCCGATATTTGGGTTTCACCGATATATTGGTATCGGCCAAAATGGCTGATTGTATTGGGCTCAGTAGGTGTTGACAGAATGCTGTTATATTCCACATGCATCCAGACAACTTGAGCAAGAAAGCACAATGAACCAAGACAAGAAAGTTATCTTGCAGCAACGCTAGCAGGTGTATTTTCATAAACAAGCAGACAAGATGAAGCATGCATCGGCCGTCGCAGCCGAAGCAAAAGCATCACTAATCCAGTTAATTAAAAATCATAGCAAAAATATTGAAATTGCTGCAATTTGAAAAATTTTTGCTTATAAATCCTGATTTTTGAAGTTTTTTAAAAAAAGGAAAGGCATGAGATACATATTTTTGATAATGAAACAGAAAGGAAGATTAAAAAATTTTGTAAACATCAGTATCGGCTATCGGTCCATGAATGGCCGATATGTCAGTATCGGCCCCAAAAAAGCCATATCGCTCGATCTCTATTCAATGTCTCCAGCAAGGTTGACACACTGAATTAGACCCCATTGCTTGACTTCCAGTTTTCTTCCCAAAATATCATGAGTAGTCCAAAGTTGCACCCAGTGGCTGTTGCAAAACGGTTGTTTTTGCCAGCAACACCAAGTACAAATCCTACTGTCAAACCTGCAAATGACGTTCAGTGAGTAGGGTGATTACCCATGCTTGCTTCGTACGCTCCTCAACCATCAGTAACAGATTTCTTTCAGGAAACTTGTCTTCGAGTGTTTGAATCATTAGGAAACATTATTTTTTGTCAAATCTCAAGCCGTCCACTCAATTATTCACAATAGCAGGAGCAGCACTTTGCGTTCCAGAATACTCGATTTGAAATCCCGTTTTGCATGAAACCACCTTGCTCAAAACAAAATGCGATATTCTAAATCACGTGACATGGACTTCAACCAGATCTTCCTTCAAATCGTCGTTGGTTGCTTTTTTTAGTCATTGAATTCCATATTACTGCAAATGCTTAATAAATAGCATGAGCTTAAAAGGTTTTATGAGCACAGCTATGCAATGAGGTCACGTTGTTGGAGAGCCTATGCATGTGTTACTTCCGCGTAAATATCAACTGCTGGAAAGGCTATAGAACCTTGCTGTGATCTACAAATCGGAGCAAATCTACAAACCTGTTCATGCTCTTTTTTGTCTTTATTGAAAACACGGCAAGTCCAAATCTTTGGTTTTGTCTGAAACAGGTTCTGCATAGCCTTGATGCAATGTTTTCTTATAAATCTGTCAATCATACGTAATGTATTTCGATGCTTTCTGCGTGCCCAGTGTTTTTAACGAGTCCCTCTGTTGCGCAGAATCCAGTCAAACAATTATTTGGAGTGTGTTCGAAGTTAGAGGTTGATCTTGCAACCTGCATAAGACTGGAGGTTTGTTATAAGCTCATAATACTTCTCGTGTTCTGAAACAGCTGTTTATTTGAATGTCATTTTCACACGACAATGTATAAAATTAGTTTTATGCCACAGTCGCTTTTTATGTCACTGTCGTATTCCATACTAACAGGAAGCAAAGTCTTGGTGCGATTTTTAGCAATGGATAGAATAAGAGTCTTCTCCATAAATAAACTCTTCCACGATTATCTGGATAAAAGGAAAGCTATTCGGGTTTTGAATGCCTACAAATCACGTTCCAGAAGATACAGCACTTTTTCATAAAAACCTTGCTTTCGAATAAAGCGTGGAGAGGCTGTGATTGAATAAACAGTTAAAAGAAAAAATGGTCTCTTTGGTATGGATTAAAAAATGATTTAAATGCGTTCTTAGCTTTGAACAAACGTGGCAAGGGACCTTTTATGCTGAAAAGCCATGACCATTCGGTAAGGCTGTGGAGGCCCTGGAACTAAAATTACAGGCTCCACAGCCCTGCAATCATGCACGCAGTGTTTGTGCGTGATGTACACTGCGTGATGCAGGCTTCTGCCAGTTGGTATTCCTTGCACCCTTGTTGCTAGCAATCACGTTGACTGTTCTTTGTCACAGCGTATCAGAAAGCGAGACGAGAATTTCAAGAATTCCCAACAGCGTCAGGCGCGGGCTTCAAAGAAAAGTGCGGAAGTAAAACTTTTGAAGGAAGAGTCGTAGTAAAGTGTCCTCGTTGGTGTGCTGTGCAAAGCGACGACCTTACAGATTCAAGTTTGGAACAGCGCGTTCTCAATGGGCAAGAGTGAGATTAATTTCATCCTACCCACCTGCGTGCCGTGGTGAAGCAACAACGGGGTTCGGTCAAACATGGCCGACTCTTCGTTCCATTCGCTTACAGGAATACATGTTTGCAAAATATTCTGTTGACTTTTCGCGTGATGACAAAAGACGATACGACAATCGATTAATGTCAGCCGTGGTCAACTGGAAGTGAAAAAATGGGGGTTATTGTTCAGCTTTACGCATCCACAGTTTTTTTTCTAAACGTTTGACCTTGGGGACCGCTAAGACGTTTCGATAGACCGCAAATATTTTATCGAAATACCGAGATGGTCATAAAGCGAGATTTGAGTGTATTTTGGTGGCGGTAGCAAAGCGAGTTCGCACTGTTTTTTGAGTGGCCGTTGGAAAAAATGTGAGTGACCATTTCGGTCTGTCAAAACACCTTAAAAAACTGCGTATCAATATCAAATGTTGAAAACAGACTTCCTCTGAAGAGTTGCTTAAAATTTGTTGACGCAAAACATAGGAATAAGGCCATAATTCTTACTCCGGCATGTTCGTATTGCTTTTTATGTCTCTGAACCTCATGCGCATGCGCACTGAACAGGCCCTCCGATTTTCGGTTGCTGCACACGCTGGAAAGTCTTTCGCTGCTTCTTTTGGAAGTGGTCTGTGGTATGAGTCGATAGCTTGAGATATTAGGGGTACTGAACATCGTGGTTGTTTCCAGTGCAAGTTCGACGCGCATGGCAGGATCAAGTGCTGGGGATAAGCTGGCTTATTTTTTGCATGGTAACTTTTACCGTGTTTCTCTGTTGTCGTAAGTCAGCTCAGCGAATGCACTAAGTTTCTTCAGCATATCGGTTTGTTTCTACACCCTGTGTAGTGCTGTATTTTACTCTGTTGGTCGATCAAGATCGAACATTGCATGTTTTGTAAGGACAAAAATTCCTGCTATACTGAAATGAAGTTAACATGAAACGCCATTTGCTTTCCCGCAATCGTTCAGTTGACCTGTGCAAATCATGCAATGTTTGTTAGTGCGAATTGCCAGTTGTACAAGTCCACGAAAGTCAAAAGTGTTTTCTGTAAAGTTTGTCGGCTGCATAGAATAAACCTTAATTTACATGAAACGAACAACTGATGCTACCGTTTTATTTTTACGTTGTTGCTGGGGATTCCCCATGCCGTTTGTGACAAAAGATCTTTGCCTCGAACGTCGTATGCTCTTAAAGGAGGAGTGTCCCATTTGAGAGAAACAGATCAAATATGTTTAAACCCAACAGGCTCAACCAAACAAATCATGCTGTAGCAAGCTAATTCAGACGTGTCAAGTGGTAAAGTTTGTTTACCTCCATGTAAGGAGGGACTGCGCCAAAGGTAATTCGCAGGGATCCAGTGATCGAGTAGGTTGACCAGTCTGTATTCGAATGTGGGGCAGCAACCTTTCCGTGCAAATATGCAAAGCTGACGAGACGTCATAAACAATGTAGCACTGCGACCCGCTTACAGCTTGCTAACAATCAAATTCGTCATTGGACCTTATTTCGCATCCCTGGAGAGTCCCCACGAAAGGCCTGACCATTATTATGTTGGGTCAAGCATTAACTGTTGCTTAACAGGTTTGGGAAAGAGCCGCAATCACTGCTTTGTGCGGTTGGGAAAGTCTTACTAGAAAAGGGTACACAATGAATGGCGTTACGTCAGAAATGGTAAATACCACCACAATGACATTGTTAAATTAAGAAATACAGCAGTCTAATTCACACTCTATTTATTTCGAAGTATGGAAATGAACACATCGTGAAAGTAAAGTTATTGTATTACATGAATGTCAGACCTCCTTCATGGCTGCATGTGTGATGCAGAGAAAAAGTCAGTTTTCTTTACAGTAAGAGAAGCATATGTGCGGTCCGAGAACCGTGCCCCCAATTTCCAAGGAAATCCAGCAGCGCAAGTGTTCTATGAATGTACTTGAAATTTTTTGAGATGATCACACAAGATCCTTACATCCGCTATAAGAATAAACAATGAGAAGTGTAATCTAGAGCAGGGCTCCTCAAACTTTTTTGTTCTGCGACCCTATTTTAAAAATGGATTTTCAATGTCACCCACTTGGTAGATAGCCTAGATGTTAATGATGCCTGTAAGTATCCCGTTACAAATCTCAAGAGGCATTTTTGTCTATGGCGAAATCATGCAAATGCGCACAATTCACGAAGTAACTATACAGTAATAAAACTACCACGTAATGGAAGTAGGCGGAAAAAAAACAGTTCTGTTTATAGAAGTTATCAAACACAACTAATGAGATGGATGCACTTGACGATTTTTACACAGATCATCCATTCGTAGATTGATGCATGACAATGAAGGACATTCTCAACATGTTTCAAAAAGAATCTGTTTTCGGACTTGATGATTATCAATTTTCAGAATGCCGCTTGACACAAATATGTTGTGGAAATGGCTAGATCAGAAATGACTGGGCATTCATTTCTTGTTCTTATTCAAAAATGGCATAAATTCTGTGTTGAAAATTCCAGTTGCAAACTTTTGTCGTTTAGTAACTCCACAAACTCATCCTCGGCATAGCAAGTGTGTCGCCTCCTGAAATTTCAATTGTGCATGATTTGTGGTTCCAACTTCACCTGAATCAAACCCCAAAGTACTTTTGAAACTGCGTGAAGCTTTTAACTTTAGTCTAATACTGAGTGTGCTCTCAAAGAAGCCTGGCTCCTAGACTGAGACCTAGAGTTCTCAACAGAAGCATGCCGTCGTGTCGGAATGAATGCAGTAAGGTCTATATTGGTCAGTACTTTAAAGCAATCTTGACGTAACAAGTCATAACTTGTGCTTGGTCGATTATTATCATTTGATAGCTCAGGCAGACATCCCACTCCAGTAAGCAACTGACAGCATGAAGCACGATATTGCCCCTAAAAATGCAGTAGAAATAGATTCATTGCAGGTCTACTTTTAATTTTCTTGGAAAGATTACAAAAACCTTTGTATCCCAATTTGTTTCCCGACCCCAAAATTACATTTCATAGTTTAAGTTTCGACCCCAAAAGGGGTCGCGACCTATAGTTTGAGAAGCCCGATGTAGCAGTAATCCTAGCGCGGCTGCTACCATGTGAGCAAAGTTGGCCAAAGCAAGCAGAAGGGAAAGACCAAGCAAGCGACAATTATGAGTAAATTCCACGCACATGGAACTGAGAGCTCTCTTTGGCCGATTCGTCTGGCGCGGAATTAACATCGATGGCGTCACAATCCATCCTTCCCGAGGTTCGGGGATCAATCCCTGAAGCAGGACTCAACAACCGGGGAGTTGCGCTTCACCTGATCTAGAGTCACACAACCTCTGTAAAGTCAATTTAGATTTTGTAGCAAACCACAAAGGTCTTCCTAAAATGTTTCACATAAGTCCAGTGAAACATCGAAGTTTACAACAACTTCTTGCTTTACCAGGAGGAATGTACGAAACTAAGAAACGAATATGAAATATTGTAAATATCGACGTTTATCGTGTTAGGTAAAATTTTGGCTTGGAAAGCAGTGGAAGATCTTTATTGCTTTTTGTTCTTAGCCTCATTTTCAATGAAAAGTTAAACTTTCTGATGCACCTCAGTCTGAACAAGTACCACGATCCCCAACTTCTATCTCCACCTCAATCCTGGTTACGCCACTGAAGATAAGAAAATCAACCTAAATGGGTTAAAACATCGAAGATCAAGGCAAAGTGCGTGACAGGAATAAGGTAAAAAACAGCACCTTCCTTGCAATGCAGTTAATGGATTACAATAATCACCTGAAGAGAACAGTGGCGACACATTTTGTTTATTGCTTAAGTTATTTTATGTGGACGCTTTCGGACGAGAACTGTACAAAATGCAGCATACGACTGACCACGCAAATTAGGACCAAAATAGCATTGCTGCAAGATAGAGCATAAAATCAATCGAACAATAGCAAAAAATTAGCGGTATCCAACCACATTTTGGAACCTAAGTTCTTCGAACCATCGCCTGTTGCATTAGTCGATCTAGCCGTAAGGCCAGGGGTTCTTAATAAAAACATTCGCGATGCAACAGAACAATTGAATTGCTGAAGCGGTCTGGTGATCAAGCTTGTTCGCGCATTTGTGAGACTCACATCCAGAGGCGTAACGAGGAGAGCAAGGGGGCGCAATTCCCCGGGCGCCGAATCATGATGGGGTCTCCGAAAAGTCCTAACAATGTCAAAAGTACTTTCTTCAACAGCAGATTTGCTTCCGAAAGACCTCAGGTTCGAACATGGGGGCGCCAAATGGTTTCTTGTCCCGGGCGCCATCTAACTTCATTACGCCCCTGCTCACATCACGCTTTCAATGCGGCACCATAAAAAAGCTGGCTCAGCATCGCCTAATTTAACTACAATCATGTATCAAATGCAACAAATGCCTTTCAAAACACAAGAAAAGATAGAAGTTCGAACCAAAAGGAAATATTTGGCATTTGGAGAGTTGTTTATGAGGCAGACTTGGAGATTTGGCTAAAGATCAATTGGTAGGTATGTCTGCCAGAATCGGCCCTATTGTCAGGATAATGCTTATGTTTTGTTGGCCGACATATAGATGTGGGTGTGACCACTGAATAAATCACGCAATTAAAAGATTGTCACGTTTATTCAAAAGTGTCGTATCGTTCAGAACATCCAGAGAGTTTCAGCGATTTACCTATCCCAACCAAACTTTGCTTCTACTCATATATCTAGACAGGCCCGCTACGAGGGAGAGCAACCGGGCAATTACCCCTCCCCCGAAATTTTCAAAAACATGCATAGGTTTACAACAAATTACGGTGCAATGACTCCCCGCGAGAATATCAGCTGGTTGCGGCCCTGTATCAAGGCAATGCCTGCAGCTACACAAGCATAGTAAAGGTTCTCTGAAATTTTGTATGCAGAACGCTATGACATGAATAAAAACGAAAAGTGTGCCTTATCGTGACGTTGTCAAAACTTAAAATTCAAGCCGATTTAACGATGTTTTTTAATCATCTGCGGCATATTCATTTTACACTGGCCCCAATCTTGCCTTTTCAGGACCAGGGACTGTAGCAGAGAACACGATAGCTTCTGTTGAGAAGAATGAACATTAAAAATATTGTACTTTAGCTTCGCATAAACCAGACAGTTGACTATTGTCACAGCTTTCGTATGAAACAATATAGTCATTATTGGAGAGACCGAGTTTGGCACACATCCCATCTGACGGATTTCCTGATAGCTTGGTGTCGATCTCGTGCTTTGGAACAGGAACCGTTGGGTTGTCTATCCAGAACCACATTCCACTGTTTCTTTTTTGCAAACCGATGAAAACATCCGTTTGTTTATTGAAGATATTTTCTTTCTCCTTCAACAATCTGTTAACCAGTAACGTAATCATTGTGAAATTGATAGTAGGCCTAAGTAGACATCATTTCTGACTGTTTCTTATTGCAATCAAAAAAGCAGTGAGAGTTCTTTGTGGCAGTAAACCTCACTTCATCGAAAGTTTTCGCCAACTTTTTTTTCAGTTTTTATGATTGCATTCTACAGTAAACTCTAGGTTCAGCTTATGCTAAGATTCACGTCTTATGTTTGATAGGGATATCCTCAGTCTGGATTCCGAATTGCGAGCGTGGGTGGCGGAACCTTTTTCAAAGTGGGGGGCACAAGTGCACGTTGAAAAGAATATATAGCAAATTTTGTGGTTTGAATGGGAAATTGTGACGTCGCAAGCATTGAAATATGACGTCACTACATGCACACCATATGAAGGTCTAAATTACACTATTTTAGACAAAACTACACCACTATGAAAACGTATCGGTGAACCACCTGAAATTCAAGTAGACTGTTACAGGGGCGACGCACATCATCAGCGTCACTTGGGCTAATCATACGATTTATTCTGACCGACTGAACAAAACCGTTCGATGCTTGCGTCACTGAAATTTCCATCTGCTTTNATTCTGGCTGGCATTATCGGTGCCCTGTGACGTTATGTTATGTAACAGTAAATGAGAAATTCTCATGATAACAACTCCATTNTAAAGTAACGTATGTCACAGAGCAATGATAACGCCACAGTGGCGGTTCTANGGGGGCCTGGGTGGGCCATGGCCCCTCCTAGATTTTTGGCTGCCCTCCCCAACGTTTTGCTTAATTTCACGTTCAAGCTCGTTTGATTGACATATACAGCAAATAACTTTCAGCCAGCAAAATTTTAAACGATTTGAAGGCTTTCTGGCGACGGTTCTGACGATATTCACAAGCCTGTGTTGGGTTTGATAAGTTTGATCATAGGAAATTAATTTTCATTACAGTGGAAAAGAACCATGCAAGAGAGACACTTATGTTGGTCCCCTACTTTTTTCCTTGGCCCCGCAGTGCCCTCCACTTTTTTCATTCTAGAATCGCCACTGTAACGCCAGTAAGTCATCCGCTTACTAGGCTCATTAACATTAGCCCGAGTTGTTGGACAATTTATCGTTCGTTTGAAATTACTCTCGAAATGGGAACTGTCCATGGGATTGAACTTCAAATCCAATGTTCCATACAAATCCATTGCTTCAAAAAAACATTCAGTCCAATATGAATTATGTTTCAAAAAATTCTTAGCTGCATAGGACAGCTCGGACTCTGATGGATGAGCCCGAGTAAAGCGCGAATGGAGTCATGAGAACGCCTACTACGAACGATCTCGTTTTATTCACGTCACCTGTAACATAAACGCGAAAGGCCAGACATGGAACGAAAATATATGAAGAGTGACAAGGCCCAAAGAGAAGAGCCTGAGTTAGCAACTTAGTGAAGTGGGACCGTGGGTGGTGGCACAAATATACAAAGCAAGCAAGCTTGCTTTCTCCGACATAAATCGTAATCGAAAACACGGCCGAAGCCCGAGGAGACCATATGTCGGAGTAACCACTGGGCTGTTAAAAACACCAAGAGCACAGCTTAAAAAACAGGCAAAAAGGACACAGCATTGATACCTGTGTTAAACACATTCAAAATCACAACTTTTCTTTATCTTGAACACGAAAGCATCATGACTGAATACTTATTCTACAACTGCATTAGATACCGGAATGCAAAGACAAGACAAAACATACGTAACAACAAGCAAGTTGTCCGTAAGGATGCCAGTTGTGTTGCCAATGCAGAAATAAAATATAGCTATTTAGCGTTGCCAATACAAAAAAAACACAATTGAAATTGATTTGTCAAATATTTCATTTTGCGTATAAGATTCAGTAATATTTCATTATATGGAATGGTGTTAAAACGCTTGAAATTAGCCAAATGTTTAATGGTGTAGCACGAACTTGATCCTACGCACAAGCATATAGGTGTCGGAAGAGCGGTGGGTATTTGAAAATTTCAGCAAAAAATGCTATTTTCTTAATTTCGAGTGGTAAAAAACAAATTTTACCACATTGGCCCTCCGTAGAAAAACTTTTGGAAAACTCCACTAGTGGCTCCTCGTGGAAAAATCCGTTCCAACGCCCATGCACACAAGCATGTGAAATGACACCATTTTTGTGAAAAACTGTGTTGTATTACACCATCTGGCAACACTGTTCAACAACACCAATGCGGTAAGCAATCCATTGCAGGGTGACAGACTGTGCACGGTGTATTCTGCCAAACAATTACGAAATCCTGCCAAATTCACTGCCAAATTACAAATATTATGTGAGAAATGATATCGACAAAATACTGCCAAAATTCTGCAACGTTTCTTTCATTGAACGATTTATTTTATCACTGGACCCAATACTAATTGTATTACTTAAATTTGCGATATTTAGGCAGAAAAGTGGGGGCCAGGACCCCCAGAAATAAAAGTGCGGGCCTAGGCCCGCCCGGTTCCGCCACTTATGATTGCGAGCCTATGGTAAAGTCTGTAAATTGCTCCAGTATGTTTCATAACGACTGTTTCATTAAAAATCCGATCCGTCCACAATTCCATTTGGTGATGCTACAGTTCAGTTGAATATATTGTAAGTTTTTGACGCGTCTGTTGCTTGTTTAATGATTTTAATGGAAATGCCAAAATCTGTCTAGGAGTTGCGCAAAAGTTGTTGGAAACCTATGGTATCAAAAACTCGCTTGTCTGTTGTCGCAACCTCTCCGGTGGTGTTGAGTTGATTGTGCGATTCACCACGAACGGGATGTGCGTGACGAATAACACCATTATGTATGTGGCGCGAACAAGCAATAACAGAGTGATCTCGTCGGGTGATCTCTGTTGTTGCTTGCTGTCACGGTGCGAGCAGCACGAATGGCTGCGTTGGCGGCAATGGGCCAGGCGCTATCGCAATGCGCCTTGTTCAGCTGAATTAGGCCCTCACAACGCCCGGGCGCAAGGGGAACACACTATACGTTCCCAGCAGGCTCTGATAACGTCTGCCTTGCACCATCACCGGGCGTCACATGCCCAAGGGTGCCTGCCGCGAGCTCAGTTAATGCTCACCAGTTGCCACACGCCACACAGGTTTCCACACACGATCCACCGTGCCCCAGCCGGAC